>ERZ1292632.3317-Hain-H43-01um-R2-3317-length-12441-cov-4_pt1 | contig 12441 bp, 11 predicted proteins | sample MGYA00564407_ERZ1292632 | MGnify/ENA primary metagenome ERZ1292632 (study PRJEB36523, sample SAMEA6512637) | groundwater metagenome | collected 2019-01-08 | study: AquaDiva: Metagenomics assemblies of 32 groundwater samples
AGGTTTATAATTTCGAAAAAGAATATAACCGCAAAGTCATCAGCTATTTTTTCAATGAAGAAAAGCGCGGTCTCACGCCTAACCCGGATATTGTCTGTAATCGTGAAATTAAATTCGGCTTGTTTTTAAAAAGAGCTTTGGCCGACGGCGCAGACTTCATCGCCACGGGACACTATGCCCGCAATAAAACAATTGACAAAAAACAATTGACGCTTGACGGAGTAAGGGAAATTAAAGGTCAACGGTCAATTGTCAAAAATCAAATATTGCTTCAAGCCAAGGACAAAAATAAAGACCAAACGTATTTTTTATGCTTGCTGAACCAAAAACAGCTGGCGCGCTCGCTGTTTCCGCTCGGAAGCATCACCAAACCCGAAGTCCGGGAACTTGCCCGCTCCGCCAACTTGCCGACCGCGGAAAAAGCCGAAAGCATGGGTATTTGCTTTGTCGGCGAAGTAAAACTGGAAAAATTTTTAAAAGCCAAAATCGCGGAAAGGCCCGGCCGGATCATCGCGACTGAGGGGAAAATCATCGGCAAACACAAGGGCTTGCCTTTTTACACTATCGGCCAAAGAAAGGGGCTTAACATCGGCGGCGGTACTACGTATTTTGTTGCGGCAAAAGACACAAAAAGAAATCGGCTCATCGTCGCCGCCGGCGCGGATAACCCGGCCTTGTTTTCAAAAAAAATTTTTATAAAAAACGTCAGTTGGATCGGCGATAAACCCAAAAAATTCCCTTTCCAATGCGCGGTAAAAATCCGTTATCGGCAAGAATCTCAAAAAGCTATGCTTAAATATTCCAAAAAAAATCTTGTCATTGAATTCGCTGAACCCCAGCGCGCGGCCACGCCCGGGCAATATTGCGCGATTTATGAAAAAAACACGCTTTTGGGTGGAGGAGTAATTAACGCAACATCAAGATAAATCTATTTTTGTCTAAAATAAGCGAAAAAATATCAATAAAAATTTTTCCTTTAAAATTTGACAAATCTTTTCGCTTTTGCTAGTATTTCTTTGATATTGAAGCGAATATCAATTTAGTAAAATAGCTTAAAAAATATAGCCGCTACACAAGACTTTGGGAAGTTATCCGAAAAAAAGGACGTAATTGATCTGGAAGGTAAGGTTATTGAAACCCTGCCTAACGCTCAATTTCGAGTCGAGATAAGCTCGGGACAGGTCATATTAGGCTATCTCGCCGGAAGAATGCGTCTTTATCACATTCGCATTTTGCCGGGAGACCGAGTGCTAATGGAGGTAACTCCTTACGACTTGACCCGAGGCAGGATTACAAAAAGGCTGTAATTCCCTTGGTAGCTTTGTATTACCAAGCGCTTTTTTTTAAGCGTCTTAAACCATATAACACGCAACACTCAACATATAGCAAAGGTACCCTGTTTTAGATGCTTTATGTTACATGCTACATGTTTCAAGTTACAAGATTTATGAAAGTCAGAGCTTCAGTTAAAAAAATTTGCGACAAGTGCAAAATCGTCAGACGAAAAGGGGTTATTCGAGTTATTTGCGAAAACCCGAAGCATAAGCAGCGTCAAGGCTGATAATATTTTACAATTGACATTTGACGATTGATAGGTTTGTTAAAAAAGTCACTGGTCAAATGTTAAAGGTTAAATGTAATAAAGATGGTTCGTATCGCCGGAGTTACGCTCCCGCCAAAAAAAAGAATTGAAGCCGCCCTGCCCTATATTTACGGCATCGGTTTTCCGGCCGCCAAAAGAATTCTGGCCGCGACCAACATAGACGCCAACAAGCGCGCCGAGAAGCTTACGGAAGACGAAGAAAATCGCCTGCGCGTTTACGTGGAAAAAAGTTTCAAGACGGAAGGCCAATTGCGGCAAGAAATAATGATGAATATCAAGGTCTTAAAAGAGATCGGGGCTTATCGCGGTTCGCGCCATTCTCGCGGACTGCCGGTTCGGGGTCAGCGGACAAAAACCAATTCCCGAACTCGTCGTGGAAACGTCAGGCGAACGATGGGCAGCGGCAGAAAACCATCAGCGGAAAAAACCTAAATCATATAACACGCAACACTCAACATGTAGCATAAATACCCGATTTTAGGGCTCCATGTTACATGCTACACGTTTCAAGCTACAAGACTTATGGGTGAACAAAAAGTCAAAACACTTGCCGGGGACGAGCTAAAGGCGGCTAAAACCGCCGCTCCTTCCGTCAAAAAAAAGATGAAGCACGTCGCCAAAGGGCGCATCTGCATTCATTCGACGTATAACAATACGATTATTACGGTCACTGATGCTGATGGCGCGGTTCTTAGCTGGGGCTCGGCGGGAATGATCGGCTTTAAAGGTTCGAAGAAATCTACCCCCTACGCGGCTCAGCGAACCATGGAAGAAATGATCCGCCGGATGAAAGACGTCGGCTTGCAAGAAGCGGATGTTCTGATAAAAGGCGTCGGTTCCGGCAGGGAATCGGCGGTGAGAGCTTTAACCGGTTCGGGGATAATTATCCGATCCATTCGCGACCGAACTCCGATACCGCACGGCGGCGTCCGAGCAAAAAAACCTCGCAGAGTTTAATAATCAGCAACATATAACACGTAACATAGTGCATTAATACCGATTCTGAATGCTTTATGTTACATGCTACACGTTACAAGCTACAAGACTTATGGCACGACATATAGGCCCAAAAACTAGATTATCACGGCGCGCGGGCACCCAGCTTTTCCCTAAAGACGCGAAAATTTTTACCAAGCGCAATTATCCACCCGGAATGCACACGCAAATAAAAAGGCGCGTGTCCGGATATGGCGCGCGGATGCTGGAAAAGCAAAAAGCCAAATGGCTCTACGGCATTTTGGAAAGGCAATTCCGCCGATATTACGAAAAGGCTGCGAAAAAACCCGCGGAAACCGGTTTATTAATCTTGCAGTATCTTGAAACCCGGCTCGATAACGTGGTTTTTCGTTTGGGATTCGCTCAAACCCGGCCGCAGGCGCGCCAGCTTGTCTCCCACGGATTTTTCGAAGTCAACGGCAAAAAAACCGACATACCTTCTTACGAAGTTCGCGTCGGTGATGTAATTTCGGTCAAAGAATCTAAGAAAGCCGGTAAGTATATTCAATCTCAAAAACCTTTGCTTTCTAAATTCAAGCCCGCCGAATGGCTTCGACTGGAAGCGGAAAAATTATTCGGCAAAGTCGTGAGCCTTCCGACTCCGGAAAACATGGAATCTATTCTTAACACCCAGTTTATCATCGAACATTATTCCCGCTAAAAAAACAAAACATTAAAGTAGCAAATATAAAGTTTAAAGTAAAAAACATTTTAATAACTTTATACTTTACAATTTCAACATTACACTAATTATATGGAAACTCTTTCACTGCCGAAAACTTTCAAATTCATCGAAGAAGAGGGCAACCGTTCGATTTTTGTCTTGGAACCTCTTTATCCGGAATATGGCCCAACTATTGGCAACACGCTGCGCAGAGTTTTGCTTTCTTCTTTGCCCGGAGCGGCGGTTACCGCGATAAAAATCAAGGGCGTTGACCACGAATTTTCCACTATTCCAAACGTCAAAGAGGATGTAATAGAAATCATTTTAAACATCAAACAGCTTTGCCTAAAAAGCCATTCCGCCGAGCCGGTTAAACTTGTTCTAAAAGCCAAGGGCGACAAAGCGGTGAATGCTTCCATGATTTCGAAAAACGACCAGGTGGAGATCGCTAATCCCGAACTGCATATCGCGACTTTGGACGGAAAAAACGCGGAACTCGAGATCGAACTTACGGTTGAGCAAGGCAGGGGATACGTTCCGGTGGAAACCCGCGAAGGGGAAAAAAACGAAATCGGAATGATCGCGATCGACTCCGTGTTCACGCCGATTCGAAACGTAAATTTCACCGTCGAAAACGTGCGCGTCGGAAAGATGACTAACTATGACAAACTCACTCTCTACATAACCACCGACGGAACCATAACCGGACGCGAAGCTCTCGACCAGGCCGCCCATATTACTGTCAATCATTTTCAATTGCTGTTTAGAGAAAATTTTGAGCGGGAACAGCCCGCCCAAGCCGTGCCCGACGCGGTAAAACTTGAGACGGCTGAAAAATCGCCCGACGCGGAAGAGCCAGAGGAAGCCGAAGGCGAGAACGAATTGCTGTCGCTAAACCTTTCCCGCCGCTCTTATAACGTTTTGAATAAAAATAATATCAAGGCCGCCAAGCGGCTGAAGGCACTGACTGAAGCCGACTTAATTAAAATGCAAGGCTTAGGCGCGAAATCCATTAAAGAAATACTAGCCGCCATTTCAACCCTTAAATAGACAGTATCCAAACTCATAATATGCGACATCGGAAGAAAAATAAATTAAAAAAAGGCTACAACCTCGACCGAAGGCTGACAAGACAGATGAGCTCTTCCTTAATTTTGCATGAAAAAATCCAGACCACGAAAAAGCGAGGCAAATTAATCCGCTCCGAAGTCGAAAAGCTCATAACCAAGGGCAAAATCGGCGATTTGAACAACAAGCGGATACTTTTCGCCAGGCTTGAAAAAAATGCCGCCAGAAAAGTTTTTGAAGTTTTAGCGTTGAAGTATAAAAATCGGGCCGGTGGTTTCACGCGTTTGCTGCAAATTGGAAGTTTAAAAGACGGCACGCCAAAAGTTTCTGTAGAACTTGTTTAAATTTATGACGGGCAAAACCACTCTCAAAAAACAGAGGGAGATTAAAAGGCAATGGTATCTTTTTGACGCCAAAAAATACGTTTTGGGCCGCCTCAGCACCCGGGTTGCCCGGCTCTTAACGGGCAAACAGCATGTCGATTACACGCCCAATGTTGATATGGGTGATTTTGTGGTAATTGTTAACGCCCCAAAAATCATCTTTACCGGGAGAAAATTGGATCAAAAAAAATACCATAGTTTTTCGGGTTACCCGGGCGGGATCAGAACTGTCAGTTTAAAAACCATGCTTTCAACCAACCCCGAACGCGTAATTTACGAAGCGGTTCGAAACATGCTGCCCAAGAATAAATTGCGCGCCAAGCAGCTGCGGCGCCTAAAAATTTTAAAAACCGACGCGCATAAATTCAAAATTGATAAAAACATGGATTAAGTAGGGGCCGGCCTTGGCCGCCCGAAAGCAAGCTTGCGAGCTTGAGTTCCATCAAACATTCCTTATGCCCACGAAAACGAAAAAAACCCACACGGCAAAAAGAGGCCGCCCAAAGAAAGCCGCTATTTTGGCGACGAAGAAAAAAACGGAAGGCCACTTGGATACAACCGAACAAGCCGTGATCGCTCCGGTATTGCCGGAAAGCGAGATTCTATCGCATAGCGCATCAGAGACGCCAAAAAAAGTTGCGCTTCAAAAATATATCTATTCTTTAGGCCGAAGAAAAACGGCGATGGCTAAGATAAAACTCTTTGAGCAACCGGGCGAGATTAGAGTCAATAACCGCGATTACCGCGCCTATTTTCCCGGAAGAGATTTGCAAAAAATCGTACTCTCGCCGCTTATCGCCTTGGGTTTGGAAAAACAGTTGAGCGCGCAAATTTTTACGAAAGGCGGCGGCACGCACGCACAGGCCGAGGCGGTCAGGCATGGTATTTCCCGCGCGCTGGTTTTACGCAAAGCCGAAGATAAACCGATCCTCAAAAAATCCGGTTACCTGACGCGCGACCCGCGCGTAAAAGAAAGAAAGAAACCGGGATTGAAGCGAGCACGCCGCGGCCCACAATGGAGCAAACGGTAAAATAAAATCGCCCCGTCGAATGATGGGGCGATTTTTTATCTCGCAGGACTTACAGGTTTGAGCCAAATTCGAGGCGAAGTTGAGGATTCGGCCGAAGGCGTAGTTTACCTACGACGAGGCCGAACCGGAAACTTCAACGAAGAAGTTGGCCAAAGACTTGCTGGAATTCCGGCTCCGCCGGAATGAAGCAAGTCATGCCTGTAAGTCCTGTTCACTGTTAGCCCAAGGCAAGCCTGTAAGCCGAATTTTGTGCCAAAATTGTCCGAAGCGAAACGAGGTTACAATTTTGAGCACCCTCCGAAGCTTTAGCGTAGGAGGGTCCTCCTTCGCGCGAGGCTACGGAGGACTACTCAATTTTGTAATGCTCGCTACCACTCGCAAACAAAATCAGTGACAATCATCTCTCTGCTCCCGCCGTTGCCGGCGAGATGTAGCGGCCGACCAAATTTGGCCTTGCACCGCGGTAAGAGTTTGGCCGTTTCATCGAAGCCTTCGGCGAAGATCCTCCGAAGCTTTTAGCAAAGGAGGACCCTTACCTTATAGCCGCGCTCGCCCTGCTTCGCACGAGGCTACGCAGGGCGCCTCAACCCTTTCGGGTTTCGGCGTCTCTGTTCGCATCTCTAGGCTTGACCCCGACTTTTACGTCGGGGCTGTTCCCGATGGGAATTACCCACTACCGTTCTTTATAGTAACTCTTAAGAGGTTACCAAAAGGAGTGTTCGGACTTTCCTCTGCCAATGTGGCCCGCGAGCGCTGACCGCGAGCGGATGCAGCATTGAGCATCCGCCGAAGCTTTAGCGAAGGCGGACATAAAACACTGGAAGCGATTGCCCGGCTTACCTTGGACTAACAATGTCCTTGAATCAGGACTTAGCACTTGCGAAAGTCCCTTAAATTCTCAAAGCAGAATGATAGTAACACGAAATAAATCACCCGTCAAGTGGATCAATAAGAGTATGTCGTTGCGAGGCTTTGCGAAGCAATCTCGCCAGTTTTCACGGGATTGCTTCGGCCTTCGCTACGCTTTAGGCCTCGCAACGACAGGAAATTTGATTTCTATCCTCACCCCCGCATTATAGAAAAATTGGGCAATTTTTGATATGATATAGGAAGTATGCTCAGTAATACAACTTCCAGAATGCCTTTTCTGGCTAAACTTTAGAAAATTCAGATGAGCAATTTAAAAATATTTTTCAAAGTCAAAAAAATTATTTTGAAAGACATAGGGGGCAGACGCCAATAAAAATAATCTTTTAAAGATATAATTTGATCTCGTATTTATTATTAAACAACTATAAACGCCATCAGGCGTCTGGCCCTGGAAGTTGATATACTGGGTATGAAAAAATTCGAACTAGCTTTCAACGTTTTGGCCGTCTTTTTAGACGCGATAATGATATATCTTGCGGGTTTTATCGCGTATTTTTTTCGCTATCGTCTGCAGTCGCTTTTCCCGCAATATCCGATAATGTTCGATTTGTCTTTTGCGCAATTTTCAAAAAATATCCTAATTGCCATTCCATTTTTGCTTGCAATTCTTTCCGCCTATGGTTTATACAAAGTGTTAAGCACCGACAGCTTTTGGAAAATCTCCGCAAAAATTTTTGCCTCCATTTCCACCGGCCTGATGATGTTTGTGGCGATCTATTTTTTCGATGCTCAAATTTTTCCTTCTCGTCTTATCGTCCTGATGAGTTGGCTTTACGCCATCGTCTTAGTCAGCTTCGGCAGATTGACGATTATGGCAATTCAGGGAATATTCTTGAAAAGAGGAATTGGTTTGCACAAACTCGCGTTGATCGTCGATCCTCAAAATGATTTCAATTTGATTAAAGAGATTTCTTCCCGCCCGGAATTGGGTTACAAAATCGTAAAAATCTTACCCGGCGGCGGAGAACTCACGGGCGAGCTCGACCAAATTCGAAAAGAAGAGGGGATTGACGAAATTATCCAGGCAAATTTCAAATTGGATCGAAAACTAAACGCCGAGGTTTTAAAATTCACTCACGACTACGGAATAAAATTCACTTACGTGCCTGATATTATAGGGGCCCAAAGCATTAATATCGCCACGGCGGAAATCGCGGGTATTCCCGTCATTCATCTAAAAAACACTCCCTTGGAAGGCTGGGGAAAGGTTGTTAAGCGCGTTACCGATATTTTCATAAGCCTTGTCGCGATTATTCTGGCATCGCCTCTGTTTGCATTGGTGGCGTTGGGAATACGCCTAGATTCTCCCGGCCCGGTGTTTTTTATTCAGGAAAGATACGGCCAGGGCCGGCCGTTTCGTTTTTATAAATTCCGCTCGATGTACAAAGAGCTGTCTGTGGGAGAAAGTTACGGCGGCGAAAAGGCCCAGCGGGCAAGAAACGAACTTTGGAAATCCAACGCCCGCCATGGCCCGTTTCTAAAAATCAAAAACGACCCGCGCGTCACGCGTTTCGGCCGCTTTATTCGCGCGACTAAGCTGGACGAGCTGCCGCAATTTTTAAGCGTGCTTAAAGGCGATATGAGCTTGATCGGCCCGCGGGCGCACGTCTTAGACGAGGTGGATCGGTACCGCGATACTTATAAAAGGCAATTCACGGTCAAACCGGGCATTACCGGGCTGACCCAGATTACACAGGCAAGAATTCCCGACCTGCCTTTTGAGGAAGAAATTCGTTTGGATACTTTTTATCTGGAGAATTGGTCTTTCTTGCTGGATTTTAAAATTCTTTTTCGGACCATTGCCGTTGTCCTGCATCCTCCAAAGCGGGATCAAAATTACTGAAATACCCATGAAAATTGCTCTTGCTCACGATTTTCTGACGCAATTAGGCGGCGCAGAAAGAGTGTTAAAAGAACTTCATGAGATTTTCCCTGACGCGCCGGTTTACACGCTTTTTTTTGACGAAAAAAAAACTTACGGCAAATTCGCCGGCTGGGATATTCGCGCCAGCTTCTTGCAAAAGCTTCCAAAATTTTTCAGCTACAAATGGTACTTGCCACTGCTTCCAACCGCCGTGTCGTACTTAGATTTAACGGGATTCGATGTGGTAATATCCGACGCTTCAGCGCTGATTAAGGGGATTAAAGTCTCTCCCGGGGCAAAACACATTTGCTATTGTCACACCCCCACGCGTTATCTCTGGCAGGAACGAAATGATTATGTTAAGAACCTTACCTACCCCAAACTCGTGAAAATCGTAGTGCAGCCCTGCCTATCTTTACTAAAAAAATGGGACTGGTCCGTTGCGCAGAAAGTCGATGTTTTTATCGCCAATTCGCAAGAGGTCCGAGGTCGGATAGAAAAATATTACCAGCGCGATTCGGAAGTAATTTACCCGCCAATTGATACTGATTTTTTCACGCCAGCCAGCCAAGATTCGTCAAGGTCGTACTTTCTCGCGGCCGGACGCCTAGAGCCGTATAAAAAAATCGATTTGGTCATAAAAGCGTTCACTCGCCTGAAAATTCTCCTAAAAGTTGCCGGCACCGGCTCTTTATCCAAAAAGTTGCGAGAGTCAGCCGGTCCTAATATTGAATTTTTGGGACGGGTAGGCGATGAAGAACTGCGCGAGCTTTATCGGGGCGCGAAAGCTTTTGTCTTTCCGGCGCTGGAAGACGCGGGCATGATGATCTTGGAAGCGACTGCCTGCGGCACGCCGGTAATCGCTTATAAAGCCGGCGGCGCTTTGGAATTTGTCGAAGAGGGGATAACCGGGGAATTTTTTACTGAACAAAACGCTAATTCTTTAATCAACGTGATTGAAAAATTCGATCCTGCAAAGTATAGAACTGAAGCCTTAGTCGCGAAGGCTCGTCAGTTCGATAAAAAAGTTTTTCGAGAAAAAATTCAGCAAGTGATTGCTAAATTGAAATAATTATGACTTACAGTTTCAAAACATACACGAAAATGTCATTCCGAGCGAAGTCGAGGAATCTGTAATTCGTAAATATTACTACATACAGATCCCTCCGTTTCAGTCGGGATGACACTTTCATGTAAAATCTGAACGCTAGTGTTGAAATTTACACAATAATTTTATGCGTATAGGCATCGACATCCGCCCATTAATGGAAGGTAAAATCACCGGCGTAGAAGTTTACACCATCAATCTTTTGCAAAATCTTTTTAAGCTTGACCAAAAAAATAGCTATTTGCTTTTTTCCAACTCGTTTAAGCCGGCCACGATGCCGAATTTCGACTTTCCGAATGTGACGATCAAAAACTTTCGCTATCCCAACAAACTCTTTAATTTTTCCCTAAAATTCCTGGACTGGCCGAAAATCGATCGTCTGCTTAACGGGCTGGACATCTTCTTCTCGCCGCGATACTTATTCACCGCGCTCTCGCCCGACTGCCGGCTGGTTGTAACTGTCCACGATTTATCTTTCGTAATAAATCCGGAATTTTTTTCTCTCAAAGGACGGCTTTGGCATTGGCTGGTTTCTGATAAAAAAGCGGCAAGAATAGCCACAAAAGTCATCGCCGTTTCCGACTCTACGAAGAATGATCTGATAAAACACTTCCGGATCGATTCAAAAAAAATCGCGGTTATTCATTCCGGCGTAAACACTCAAACCTATAATCCCGAGGTGCCCGACAAGTTGCTTAGAGAAGCTAAAACAATTTATAATCTGCCGGACGAATTCATATTATATTTAGGCACGATAGAGCCGAGAAAAAATATTGAAGGCATTATTCAAGCTTATGAGATCCTGCGAAAAAAATTATCACAAAATCCTTCTCCCCAGGCATGGGGAGATGTCCCGAAGGGACAGAGAGGTCGAATCGTTCAACCTGCGCTAGTCCTCGCCGGCGGCCTCGGCTGGTCATACAAAGGTATAATGGAGATGATTAATAACTCCCCATACCGCGCAAGCATCCGCTATTTGGGCGCGGTGGAGGAAAAACTGAAAAGCCCGCTTTATAAGCTGGCTAAAATGCTGGTTTTTCCAAGTTTTTACGAAGGCTTCGGCTTTCCGCCGCTGGAAGCGGCTGCCTGCGGCACGCCGGTGATTGTGGGAATGAACTCGAGCTTTCCGGAAGTTATGGGCAATGCTTGTTTGTATGTAAATCCGTATAATTCCGTTCAAATTGCCTCGGCCATGGAAGCGCTATTAAGTGATGATAAATTGCGCGCCGAGCTGGTTTCGGCCGGCCTCGCCCGCGCCAAAATGTTCTCCTGGGAAAACTCGGCAAAGATGTTATTGAAGGTTTTTGAATCGTTAAAATGATATTTTATTCAAAGAAGCTTATGATACCTAAAAAAGGCTATGTTATACCCAGGGCGCGGGAAGTAGATATGACTCCTCAAATATGGAACGGCTTTTCGGAAACTGGACAAGGCACCCTTAAATTTTATCCAAAAAAAATCCAGACCATTCACTATTTTTTTGAGAACCGCGGCTCAACTATTGTATACCTACAAAAAGAAATTGAGGGCTGCGGTACCGCTATTTTAAACAAGTTTCTAAAAAATAAAAAATTCATAGGCCACATTTTGATAAACCACCATCGTTTGGGAAAGAGATGCGAAAAGTATGCTTGGGATATCCTAAAAAATGCCGACACTTTAATGACCAGCCAGTTGTTTCAAAAACTTGAGCAAATCCAGAAGCTTTGGATTACTTTTGATCAAGCCAATGTTTCCGCGTGGTTTTTAGGCTCCGAGCCCTTACAAAAACATATTTTATCGAAACTCCAGCAAAATTATCGTTTAATACCGGATGAAACAGAGACCCTCTTTTTTGCTAACACTCTATCTCTAACAACGCAGGAAGAAATTGCTTCTATTGAATCAGCTCTATTACTTAAATGGGGTAAAGATATTCGTAAAAAAATTCAACTTCTGATAAAAAAGTACGGCTGGATACCTTATGGATACGACGGACCTATTTTTTGGGATCAAAAATTCTTCCTAAAAAAAATTAAACAATTAAGCAGCCTCCCAAAACAGCAACTGTAGCAAAAAATTGCTAAATTGGAAAATCTGACTTCTGAAACTAAAATCTCCCAAAATAAAATCTTTAGAAAACACAAAATTAGTGAAAACCTAAAAAGATTGCTAGATATATTTCAGACCCTTATAGTAATAACAGATGAGCGAAAAAAAATCCAGTTTCAACTTCATTACGCTTTTCATCAAGTCCTAAAAAAAATTAGTATTTTAAGCGGACTGAATTTAGTCGAATTGAAATATCTGGATGTAATTGAGGTTAAGCGAATGCTTATTAATAAAAATTACAAATATTGGAAAGAAAAAGCAAAAAAAAGAATTTCGCAATTGCTTTACCTGCATATTTCCGATGGAAAAATCATGTCATTCGCTCTTGGTAGAGAGGCAAAAACTATACGTCAGAAATACCTCCAAAAAAATAAAAGAGTCACGGAATTCCGGGGCCAAGTTGGTAACAAGTCCAAACCGTTCATCACTAAAGGGAAAGTTCGCGTGATAACGAATACAAAAGAACTTTATAAGATGCAAAATAAAGAAATTTTAGTCACCTGGATTACAAGTCCGGACTTTGTATCGGCCATGCGCAAAGCCAGCGCGATTATTACCGATGAAGGGGGTGTAACCTGCCACGCAGCCATTGTTTCTAGGGAACTTGGTATACCGGCTATTATTGGGACTCGCATCGCAACTCAAATTTTAAAAGACGGCGACTTGGTAGAGGTTAATACGAATCAAGGAATTGTAAAGCTTC
>ERZ1292632.3320-Hain-H43-01um-R2-3320-length-12433-cov-5_pt1 | contig 12433 bp, 10 predicted proteins | sample MGYA00564407_ERZ1292632 | MGnify/ENA primary metagenome ERZ1292632 (study PRJEB36523, sample SAMEA6512637) | groundwater metagenome | collected 2019-01-08 | study: AquaDiva: Metagenomics assemblies of 32 groundwater samples
GCGTGGTCGCGCGCAAGCCTATCCGCAAAGGGGAGAAGCTGACAAAAGAAAATCTGGCGATCAAGCGCCCGGGGAGCGGCTTGCCGCCGAAATTTTATTTCTCAATGGTCGGCAAGCGGGCGACGCGTGACCTCAAGCCGGATGATTTCATAAAAAAGAATGACTATGCGTAAGTCGCGTAAAACAATACTGTTCGTGACGACGAGTCGCTCCGATTTCGCCCTCATCGAACCTCTACTTTCACTGATGAGCAAGGACAAGCAGCTACGTCCGTTTCTTTTCGTTACCGGCGATCATATGAGTCCGCAGGCGGGGGAGACTTACCAGCAAATTAAAGCACGCGGGGTTCCCATCGACGCAAAGTACCGTCTGCGGAGCGCTGACCCGTCCGCGCAGGTGGGTGAGGGGGTGAGTTTCGTCGCGGCGCTGCTGCGCAGGCATAAAGTCTCCTACGCGTTTATATGCGCAGACCGCAAAGAAATGTTCGCGGCCGCTATTGCCTGCGCGATGGCGCGCGTTCCTCTGTTCCATGGACACGGCGGCGACGTAACGTACGGCATGATAGACGACGCCATGCGTCATGCCATAACCAAACTCTCTTCGGTACATTTTGCCGTGTCGCCACTGTCGGCGCGCCGCATCCTACAGATGGGCGAAGAGCGATGGCGTGTCTGCGTGACCGGCTCTCCCGATGCCGACGCGGCGCGCGCATCACTGCCGGAAGAGGAAACACTGTGTAAGATGGCGCTCCACAAAAAAAAATACGCGTTGCTCCTGCTCAATCCTGAAACGCTCCTGACTTCCGGCGAGAACGCGGCGCTCGCCCGCGCGACCCTGCGCGCGCTCGGTTCTTACCGAGAAAGAGTCCTCGTAATTTCACCCAACAATGACACGTCGGCGGGGAGCATCCGCGCGGCCTACAAAGGGCTCGACTCCGGGAAGTTCACGCTCGTCTCCGGCGTGCCGCGCGAGCAGTATCTTGCACTCCTGAAGAATGCAGCCTTTCTCATAGGCAATTCTTCGAGCGGAATCACGGAGGCGGCGGCGTTCAAAACGCCGGCCATCAACGTGGGCCACCGACAAGACGGCCGTGAGCGCAACAGGAACACCATCGACGTATCCGCCGGAGAAAAGGCGATACGCGCCGCCATCCGCAAGGCTCAGAGCCCCGCGTTTCTCCGATCGATTAAAAACATGCGCAACGTCTACGGCCGAGGAGGAGCAAGCGAGCGGATATACCGCGCGCTCAAAAGGATCGTGCATACCCGCGATACACGGTCCCTATTGTACAAGACCTTCACGCTCATATGATAAAGACTAAAACATCCCAATCCCTTTTTTTTCAGGACAATCAGGTGCACTCGACCTGGAGCGATGGAGCCTTTTCGCTTGAAGAGATTTTTGAGTACAACCGCACGCATGAGCGGCTTGACCTCACGGTATCCGACCATGTAGACAGACACACCAACTGGTTTGACGCGTATGTTAAGGAGTTGAAAAGTTTGCGCAAAAAGTACCCTGAGTTTGCGGTGCGCATAGGCTGCGAGGTCAAAATCCGCGACGACGGCTCTATCAATACCACGCAGGGGATACTTGATGCCGCCGAGGTGGTGTTGGGGAGCGTTCACCACTTTGACGGCATTAAGACCATGAATCAGGAGGAGCTTTTGGTGCGCGAGTATGAGTTGACGCGGCTACTGGTCCAAAGCCCGAAGATAGATATCCTCTCGCATCCATTTAATATGGCAGTGCGGTTTTTTAAAGCTGATGTACCGCGTGCATGGGTCGAGGAGGTATATAAACGATGCGTTGCGAACGGTATCAAGTTTGAATACAACCACCGCCATGCGCCCGAGAGCTTGCGGCAATTTGTGCGCGAGAAGGTAGCGCAGGGCGACACTAAACATCTCTCGTTTGGTAGCGACATGCACGATGATTTGCGCGAGCTGGGCATGTCGGGCTTTAAAATCAGAGACGCGATATCCGTTCTGGTGACCGGCGCAGGCGCGGGCGTGGGGCAGAGTATCCTCAAGGCGCTCAAGCTCTCGCCAGTTTCGATGAAGATTATCGCCGTAGATGGCAGCGAGCTTGCGGCTGGGCTCTACACTGCCGGCGCGGCGTACCTGGTGCCCATGTGGCGTGACCCCGCGTACATCCCGCGCATTATTGAAATTTGCAAGAAAGAGAACATACAGCTGGTGTTTGCTGGTACCGACGTGGAACTGGAGGTGCTCTCGAAGCATGCGAAAAGAATCAAAGCCGAAAGCGGCGCCACGGTGGTCGTGAGCAATGTGCGTGCCGTGCGCATCGCGGACGATAAGTGGAAGACCGTGCAGTTTCTCAAACAGAACAGTTTTCCTTATGCTAAGTCCTACCTTTCCAAGGATCTGCCGAAATTCTTAAAAACCGCGAAGTTTCCGCTCATCGTAAAGCCGCGCGTGGGCGCCCGCTCGATAGGATTGTATAAAGTAAATACCAAAGAGGAATTGATAGCCGCGGTCGCGCGGACGCCCGGCGCTATTATTCAAGAGTATCTATCTACCGAGGACGACGAATACACCTGCAGCGGTTTTTTCTATAAAGGCAAGAGCTATGGTGCGCTATGCGGCCAGCGGTGGCTGCGCAATGGCGATACGTATAAAGCGCTGTTCAAGCGGGACAAAGCACTCGAGGCTTTTATTGCCAAGGTTGGGGTAAAGCTCAACCTCTTTGGGCCATGCAACTTCCAGCTTCGCAAGACGAAGCGTGGCCCCGTCATTTTCGAAATCAATTGCCGCTTCTCGGGCACCACCGGCGCCGTTAGTTATTTGGGGTTCAATGCCGCCAATGCGCTGGTGCAGATACTCTGCCTCAAGCGCCCTCCCTCGGTGCTCCAATTTAAAGAGTCGTACATGTTCCGGTATTGGAACGAGTTGTTCGTCGATGAAAAAAGCGTAAACAGACTCGCTAATATGGGGGAGATCCCGGGCCCGTGCTCGGACATCAATATATTTTAATTGAAACCAATGGACCCTTTTCTGTGTTATAAAACAAACTCATGGCTAAAAAATACAACATAGCCCGGCCGTATATCACTACGCGCGAGGAGAAGTACGTCCTCAAGGTTTTGCGCTCGGGAGTATTAAGCATCGGCCCGTTTGTGGATGCGTTTGAGAAGGCGTTCGCAAAAAGGGTGGGTACACGCTACGCCTGCGCCGTCTCCAGCGGCACCGCCGGTCTCCACTTGGCCATGCTGGCTTCGGGCATCGGGCCGGGGGACGAGGTCATTACGTCTCCGCTTTCTTTTATAGCCTCGGCAAACGCCATTTTATACGTCGGAGCAACACCCGTTTTTGCCGACATAGATCCAAAAACCTACAATATTGATCCGAAAGAAATTGAGCGCAGGATCACAAAACGTACCAAGGCCATTCTTCCGGTGCATATTTTCGGCCAGCCGGCGGATATGGATGCGATTATGCGGATTGCGCGCAAGCATAAGCTCATCGTTATTGAAGACGCTTGCGAATCACTGGATGCAACATACCGTCGCAAAAAAGCGGGTACCTTCGGAGTCTCGAGTGTTTTTGCCTTTTATCCCAATAAGCAGATGACTACCGGCGAGGGTGGGATGGTTGTGACTAACAGCAAGAAGATAGACGAGATGTGTCGCAGTCTGCGCAATCAGGGACGCACCCCTAACATGCAGTGGCTTGACCACGCGTATCTCGGCTATAACTACCGCATGGATGAAATGAGCGCGGCGGTTGGTTTGGCACAGATAGAAAATATTGATTTTCTGATTTCAGAGCGCAAGCGGCTCGCGGATATGTATCACAAGGCGCTGGGGCCGCTTTCGCAAATAGTGGAGGTGCCGTATACTGCCCCGGGGGCGACGCATACGTGGTTTGTATACGTTGTGCGGATAAAGAATCCACGTATCAATCGTGACCAAGTCATTAACGATTTGGCCAAAGCGGGGGTGCAAACGAAGCCGTACCTGCCGGCTATTCATCTGTTTGAGTTTTATAAGAAGCTCGGGCACCGCCGGGGCGACCATCCCATCTGCGAGCGGGCGAGCGCCTCCACGATAGCCCTCCCTTTTTATATAGGACTTAAGGCGGGGGATGTGAAGCACATCGCGGGTGTTTTAGGTGACGTATTGAAAAAACATGAAAGAATTCAAAAATAAAACTATTTTGGTGACCGGTGGCACCGGTTCGATTGGTTCTGAAATCGTGCGGCAGTTGCTCAAGAGCAAAGCAAAGCAAATCCGCGTTTTCAGCCGCGACGAGCACAAGCAGCACGAGCTTGCGCAGGAGCTTGGGAAGGACGAACGGCTGCGATATCTCATCGGCGACATCCGTGACCGTGACCGTCTTGAGTTTGTGCTTCGAAATGTCGACATTTGTTTTCACGCGGCGGCTCTTAAGCATGTGCCAGCATGCGAGTTCAACCCATTCGAAGCGGTAAAGACGAATATCATCGGCGCGCAGAATATCATCGAGACAAGCATTAAGCACAACTTGGAAAAAGTGATAGCTATCTCAACCGACAAAGCCGTGAGTCCGGAATCGGTGCTCGGGGCAAGCAAGCTCATGATGGAGCGCCTTATAACGGCCGCCAACCTCACCACGGGGCCGCGCCGGACCCGGTTTTCTTCGGTACGGTTCGGAAACGTGCTCAACTCGCGCGGCTCGGTTGTGGATCTTTGGCGCAAGCAGATACAAAAAGGCGGCCCCGTCACCGTAACCGATAAGCGGGCCATGCGTTATTTTATGGAGATACCCGAGGCGGTCCGCCTTATCTTCGATGCGGCGCAACTCATGAGAGGCGGAGAGATTTTTGTGCTTAAAATGAAGCAGCGTTCAATCGTGGAATTTGCCCGCGAGGTTATTGAGCGCTACGGCGGAAAGAACATAGCTTTGTCTTTCATAGGTCTCCGGCCGGGAGAAAAGATTAATGAAGAGCTTCTTACCGTCGAGGAAAAGACGCACACTATAGAGAAAAAAAATCTTTTCATCGTGCTTCCGCTCACTATAGTGTCATGGGAAGGGGCGTCGCTCCCCGAATATAAGACAAAAGCCACAAAACGGTAGAGCCGGCGCCCGGCGTCATGGCACAATAGGATATGCTTCGCATCTTACGCACTCTCTTTTCTACCTTCGGCAAATATCGCTGGCATATCACGGCCTTGGTCGTTTTCGGCTTTCTCGGCGCCATACTCGAGGGTATAGGCATCAACGCGGTCATACCGCTGTTCTCTTTCTTTACCGGTGGCGGCGGATCGTCCGCGACGGACTTCATATCGCGCAACATTCAGTATTTCTTCGCTTTTATCGGGCTGCCGTTTACCTTCCGGTATCTGCTTGGCTTTATACTGGCCCTCTTCATGCTCCGGGCGGTGTCGATGATGGTATTCGGCTATATACGCGGATGGATTACCGCGGATTTTCTCGGCGCGGAGAGCGCGGACATGCTCAGCCGGACGCTGCGCGCCTCGTGGCCGTTTTTGTTGCATCAAAAAATAGGCACTATGCACAACACGCTCGTGCGCGATATCCAGCGCTCGGGCTCCCTACTTGAGGTTATGGGTCAGGTTATACAATCCTTCACCGGCTTTTTGATGTATCTTCTCGTGGCCGTCAACATCTCTCTTACGATGACGCTCTATACGATAGGAGGAGGAGCGGTACTCTTTCTTATTATCCGTCCGTTGTTCAAGCGCACGCGCCGTATTGCCGAGGATCTCGCCGGAGTTGAAAAGCTTTTCGCCCAGTTTTTAAGCGAGCATATCATCGGTATGAAGTCCATCAAGGCCGCCGGCGCCGAGCGGCCGGCAATAGCGAAAGGCGGCGCACATGTGCGCTCGCTACGCTCGCTCTTGATACGCTCCGCTCTCGTGCGTTCCGCGAGCTCCAGCCTCTTTCAGCCGTTCAGTATATTTTTTGTGGTCATGCTGTTTTTGCTGACCTATCACACGCCAAGCTTCAGCATTATTTCCTTTGCCGCGTCGCTGTACCTCATACAAAAAATATTTACGTATCTTGAGTCGGGTCAAAACGCGCTCCACGCCGTGAGCGAGCTTGCACCGTATGCCGAGCATGTCTTAAAGTTCAAAAAAAATCTCGACCTGCACAAAGAGTCTCCGGTTTCCGACTCGAAGCCTTTTGTGTTTGAGAAGACGCTGGGGGGCAGGGACATATCCTTCTCGTATGTCGAAGGGCGCCCGGTCCTCAAACACGTTGATTTCATCCTCCGCGCGGGCGAGACGGTCGGGCTGGTGGGGCCTTCGGGAGCCGGCAAAACTTCCGTCGCCGACCTCTTGTTGAGACTTTTCAGACCGACTTCCGGAGAGCTGCTGCTTGACGGCGTCCCTGCCGAGTCTATCTCAGTCGACCTTTGGCGCAGCCGCATCGGCTACGTGTCTCAGGATGTTTTTCTTCTGAACGACACCCTAGAGCAGAATATCCGCTTTTACCGGGATGGAATTACCATAGCCGAGATCGAAGCCGCTGCACAACAGGCCAATATACACGACTTCATTATGTCGCTTCCCGAGGGGTATCAGACACGCACCGGAGACCGTGGCGTGCTTCTCTCTGGCGGCCAGCGTCAACGCGTTGCACTCGCCCGCGCGCTTGTAGGGCGGCCGGCACTGCTCCTTTTGGACGAAGCAACAAGTGCGCTCGACCATGAGTCCGAACGGCTCATACAGGAATCTATTTTAAAGCTTCATGGCTCGCTTACCGTTTTCATCATCGCCCACCGGCCCTCCACGATAGAGCAGGTTGACACTCTCTTGGTGCTGCAAAACGGACGTATTGTCGAGCAGGGATCGCCGAAAGAATTGCGCGCGGACCCGCGTTCGTATCTTTCCCACATGTACTAGCGGCATACTTCTTCTATGAATTCCCACACAAGCACGGCCCTCGCGGGCATACGGCGCCAGGTAACCGCGCAGCGTGTTCTTGTTGCGGCGACAATCGGAGCCGCCGCATTGCTCGGGTTCCTTTCTACCTACCGTCTTACGGAAAGTCCTCCGATTTGGTTCGACGAGGGGCATATAGTCCAGATAGCGATGAACGCGGCCGGGCACAGTCCGCACGCCCTGCTGCAGGTCGCGCCCGGAGTATACGAGTCCGGCGCTTTCTCCGCGACCACCGGATATACGGTCACGTTTCCCGTCGCGGCCGCATTCAAACTCTTCGGGATGGACCTTTTAGTTGCCCGGTCGGTCATGGTTATTTTTATCCTGCTGTTCGCGGTTTGCGCCTGGCGCCTCATGCGGTACGAGACATCGCCACCGCTCGCCGCTTACTCGCTTTGGCTTATAGCGACCTTCGCGCCGCTGTACGGCAACGGGAAAAATGTTTTGGGAGAAGTCCCGGGCCTCCTGTATCTCGCGGCGTTTTTGCTCTTGGTAAAGCGCATCGAGTCGCGGCAAACCTCCTGGTTTGATTTTTTCGGCGCCGGGCTTTTTCTGGGCTTTGCGCTCGTGACAAAACCGGTTTTTTTCCTTCTCATACCGCCGGTACTTGCCGTACTTCTGTTCTCCCGCGGCCTGCTTACGGTTCCGAAGGTTTTTGCCGCGCTGACCGCGTGCTCCGCGGCGGTCTTGTTGTGGATATGGGTTCAGTTCGGCGGCCAGACCGTCGCGCAGACTATCCACCAATATCTTAATCCTTTCGCCATAGATACAGTCGCCACCATACCCCACAACGCTTTCCTGTTTGTGAGCAGTCCGCAACCGCTCTACGCGCTTATGCTCCTCGGCATATGGGTGTCCTCGGTAGTACTGCGTGTATGGAGAGGTGGGCGGGTCTCGCGCGCCGAGTATATCGCGGTCGGTTTTGCGTGCATGACGTATCTCGCGTTCCTGCGCATCAACCCGTATTACCGGTATTTCTTTTTGGGGGAAATACTCGCGGTGGCGTATTTGCCTCAAGCCCTGTTCAGCGTATGGCCGCGGAAGATCCCGAAATACGCGGCCCATTCATTTCTGGTGCTCTTGATTATGTTTCAGGCGTATCAGTGTTTTCTCAGCTCTTGGGTCGCGACGTACTACACGTCTCAGCGTTCCACGGAGGTTGCCGGAGTTATGAGTTCTATATCCGCCTCAACCTCGGTGTTCGCATATAATGTTCCCGAGATCCCACTTTTCCTCCCGGTCGGGGTTCCATATTATCAGTATCTTTTCATAACGCCGGCCGTTATTATCGGAGAAGAGCAGTTGCCGCTCATTGCGGGCGGTGTCCCCGATGTTATTGTGATAGGGGAGAATCCGGTTCCCGCGGCGGATCTATATCGCTACAAGAAAACACGCTCATTCAACCGCTACGAGCTATGGCAGAGGAAATAGCTACGTGTTATAAATCCATATATGACCGAGAAATGGATCAGGGATACGGGGTTGGTCTTGGTACTCGTATCGTTCGTGTTCGCCTACCGAGGTTCGAACGCTTCGCTGCTTGTCGCGGGGGCCTGCACGCTTATACTGCTTTTCTTCCCTTCGGCGTTTCGACCACTTGCCTGGGTGTGGCTTAAAATCACCGAGTGGCTTGGGTACGTCATGCAACCTGTTTTTTTTGGCATTGTTTTTTTTGCGGTGGTTACGCCGATAGGAGTGCTGCGACGGATTATGCGCGCCGACGAGCGTGATCTCGCACGCGATACGAAACGTGGTACGGCCTTTGTGGCTGGGTCGGGCCCATTTGCGCCGCAGTCTCTTGAAAAGCCTTATTAACCAATATGGATTTTTTAAAAGACATATGGGGATTTTTAAAGGAGCGTAAGAAGTTTTGGCTTCTGCCCGCTACCGTTGTTCTTGTTGTGGTCGGTGCTATTGTGGTTGTGGCCGGGACGAGCGTGATTGCTCCGTTTGTCTACACCCTCTTTTAATCATGAGACGGGAAGCGATACTGGGCATTTCAGCTTTTTACCACGACAGCGCCGCGGCTCTGTTGGTCGACGGTGAGATCGTAGCCGCGGCTCATGAAGAGCGTTTCACCCGCAAAAAACACGACAGCTCCTTTCCCGACAATGCTGTTCGATATTGCCTCTCCGAATATGGACTCAAACCATCCGACCTTACGGCGGTAGCTTTTTATGACAAACCGTTGCTGAAATTCGAGCGGTTGCTCGAAACGTACCATATATGGGCTCCCCGTGGAGTACGGAGTTTTATCGCTGCTATGTCGGTGTGGATGAAGGAAAAACTGTTCATGCGCCGCACCATTCTTGAGGCTTTAAAAAAAATAGAAGGAGCGCCCGTGCGGGTTCCACTCCTGTTTCCTGAACACCACCTCTCCCACGCGGCAAGCGCGTTCTATCCCTCTCCGTTCGAAGATGCTGCTATCCTTACCGTGGACGGAGTGGGGGAATGGGCCACCACTACGATCGGCAAAGGGTCGGGCAATCGCATTGAAATACTAGCAGAGATGCACTTTCCGCACTCGCTCGGGCTTTTGTACTCCGCGTTCACTTACTACTGCGGTTTTAAAATCAACAGCGGCGAATACAAGCTCATGGGACTGGCACCGTATGGCCGCACTGGGAGCGGCGGGGCCGGGCGGTATAAAAAACTTATTTTAGAAAACCTTATTTCGTTAAAAGACGACGGGTCGCTTTTCCTTGCCATGGATTATTTCTCTTTCGCGACCGGGCTCCGGACGGTCGACGACGACAAATGGACAAAGCTCCTTGGTATTCCGCCGCGCGCTCCGGAGGCGCCGCTTGCGCAGGAGTATATGGACATCGCTCTCGCTATTCAGGAGATTACCGAAGAGTCGATGGTGCGTTTAGCTCGCACCGCGCGGCAAATGACCGGGATGAGAAACCTCGTGATGGCCGGCGGCGTCGCACTCAATTGCGTCGCCAACGAGCGCGTCGCTCTTGAGGGCGGTTTTGACCGCGTTTGGGTGCAGCCTGCCGCAGGCGATGCCGGCGGAGCGCTCGGCGCGGCGCTCGCGGCTCTCCATATCTGGCTTGGGGCGGAGCGGAATCCGCGCGGACCCGCTGCCGCGCCGGACGCCATGCACGGCGCTTATTTGGGGCCTCAATACGCCGATCTTGATACGGAACGCATGGCCCGAAAGTTCGGGGCTGTTTATCGCGAGTACAAGAGCTTTCCTGAACTCTGCAAAGATACAGCGGCGTTGCTGGACAAAGCCAACATCGTCGGCTGGATGCAGGGCCGTATGGAATGGGGTCCGCGCGCGCTCGGCAACCGCTCGATTCTTGCCGACCCGCGCAATCCCGAGATGCAGAAAAAACTCAACTTGAGCATAAAATACCGCGAAAGCTTCCGCCCGTTTGCGCCGGCGGTACTCGAAGAGGATGCGGACCAATATTTTGAACTTACGTCCGACCGCTCTCCTTACATGTTGTTTACGGCGCCGATCAAAGAGTTCCGTCGCAAACTGTCGGCGCTTAAACCGGACGCGGCACTAGCCGAAAGGATTAACGCGGTCCGTTCCGATATTCCTTCGGTCACGCACCTCGACTACTCCGCGCGTATCCAAACTGTATCGCGCGATACCAATGAGCGGTTTTGGCAACTTATAAACGAGTTTAAAGAACTCACGGGCTACGGACTGCTCGTCAACACCAGCTTCAACGTGCGGGGCGAGCCGATTGTTATGACTCCCGAGGACGCCTATACTTGTTTTATGAACACCGAAATGGATTATCTCGTTATCGGCCGCCTCCTTTTTGACAAGCGGAACCAGCCTGCCTGGGAGCGGCCGTCGACCCTTGATACCTATGAGTTGGATTAAAAAATACGTACTAAACGGACTGCTGTTGATTGTAAGCGTTGCGGCCACCCTCGTGTTTATTGAAGTTGCGCTTCATTTTACGCAGCTCAAACAGATGTATCTGTACCCGCTCTCCGTTTCGTCGGGGGAATATTTTAAGTGGGATGCACGGCTCGGGTACGATATTGCTCCCGGTGTATCCACAACCACGCATGAATTTTGGGACCTCTCGTATCCCATATGGTCAAACAGGTTCGGTTGCTATGACTACGCGTATGACGGCCGGACGCCTTATATATATCTGGCGGGAGATTCCTTCGCGTGGGGCTACACGCCGCTCGAGCAGAAGTGGGGCAAGGTCGTCGAACGCTCAAGCGGCTTACGCATGTTTACTTGCGGCGTGCCCGGATACGGGACGCGGCAGGAGGTTATTAAAGCTCAGCGTGTCATTACGGAGGCAGCACATCCGCCAAAATTGATAATACTCGCCCACTTTGAGGATGATGAGGGGGATGATGCAAACTTCCCCGCGTACACCGCCTATAACGGGTATGTCGTGCCGGCCTGGGTCTACTGCGACCCGGACTTTCTACTGGCAGTATCGCCGTTTGTGGCGACGAGCACCTGCAATGTGCCCGAGCCGCAGTATCCTTTGGTGCAAAAGATTAAAATAGAGCTTTCGGCGCACTCGGTGCTGTATATGATAGCCAAAAAGCAATTCCAGGCGCCCGACAAGTTACGTTCGATACTGAAAGTGGTGGCTCCTTCGTGGCTTGAGCAGAATGGTCTTCTGCATCCGCACCAGGCTCAATTCGACGACCGTTCAACGACCGCCGGCGACGAGCGGTACTGGGATGCCCATTTCGCCAACATACAGGCGTTCAAAAAATATGCGGACAGCGTCAACAGCAAGTTTCTTGTAGTGCTTATCCCGTTTAAAGAGATGGTACAAGCTACTTCAACCGATCCGCGGTGGGCCACGGAGCGTACAAAAGCCTACTTGGCGGCGCACGGTATTCAATATATAGACCTTCTGCCCGTGCTGCGTGCCGTGGACCCGACCGGCAGCGTTCTGTATTGGCCGCACGATGTCCACTGGACGCCGGCAGGCAATGCCCTCGTGGGTTCATTGGTGAGCGACTATATCAAAGGTCACTATCCCGCCATCTAGTCCGCCTCTCAAAGAGAACTTTCTTTGTTTGTGCCGCTGCGGTATAGTACTCGGATGCGATATATCGATTATTTGCGTTGGGGCGCGCTTTCAGCCCTCTTTTTAGCGTTGTTTGTGCCTTTTATTGTTGCGACGGGGAACTTCTGGCCGAACCTCTTCTTCCCCTACATTACCGGCAAAAACTTTGCGTTCAGGATATTGGTCGAGTTTGCGCTGTTGTGCTACGTGCTGTTGGCTATGCGCGAGCCGAAGTACCGTCCGCGCGCTTCCAATATCATGTGGGCGGTCATCGCGTTTGTAGCGTGGATGGCGGTAGCGACCGTCTTTTCGCTCGACCCTGTCAAAAGCTTTTGGAGCAACTTTGAGCGCATGGAGGGCTACGTGAGCTTGCTGCACCTCTTTGTGTGGTTTGTTGTCACGGGCGCTGTGCTCTCGGCAAGCAAGCTGTGGGACACTTTTATCGACACCTCTATTTTTGCCAGCGCGGTGCAGGGCGGATGGGCGGTGTTTCAGTTTTTGGGATGGC
>ERZ1292632.3323-Hain-H43-01um-R2-3323-length-12431-cov-10_pt1 | contig 12431 bp, 15 predicted proteins | sample MGYA00564407_ERZ1292632 | MGnify/ENA primary metagenome ERZ1292632 (study PRJEB36523, sample SAMEA6512637) | groundwater metagenome | collected 2019-01-08 | study: AquaDiva: Metagenomics assemblies of 32 groundwater samples
GCGGGGCGCATGGTCGAGGCCCGTATCAGCGGGACCGAGAGGCCCACGTACATCGAGCCTTCCTCGTCCGACCCCGCGCGCACCAACACCGCGATCGACGAGCTGCCGGCGAGCGCGCCATCCGCGTCACCACGCACGATGGTTGCTCCCTTGCGCGATGACCCGGCGCTCGTCCTTGCGGCACGCGCCAGTCCGGTCCCGCGGTCCCTCGTCGTCGCGATCGCGGTCGAGCACGGCCTCGACGGCGATCACTTCGCCGACGTCATGTTCTGCGAGAGCTCGTTCCGGCCCGATGCGATTGGTGATGGCGGCCGCGCGGTCGGCATCGCGCAGTTCCACGCGCCGACCTGGGCATCGTCGTCGCGCCGCTACTACGGCATGGAGCTCGCGCCGGCGACGCGTCTCGATGCGGAGCTCGCGCTCCTGGTCGCCGCGCGCAAGTGGGCGGCCGAAGGTCCCTGGGCGTGGACGTGCGCACGTGGCTACTGACCTCACCTGGCGCGTCCGTCGCGCGGCCGCCCGGTGGCTCTTCTGCGAGCGCCGGATGGAGCTCGTCGCTGAGGAGGTCGCCATTCAGGTCGCGGAGCCGCTATACGAACGCGCGACGCAGGCGATCGCCGCGGGGACAGACATGACGGTCGGCGTTCGGCAGATCGACGTGCTCGGTCTCACGCGGGCGGATCATGCGACATCCAGTCGCAGACCCGTCGGCCTCCGCGCGATCGAGGTCAAGGTCAGCCGCTCCGACCTCGCCGCAGGGATCAAGAAGGGCCAGGTCGGCAACGGACCCGGCGGCATCGGAAGCGTCGTCGACTACGCGCACCTGCTGGTCGTCGAGGGCGTGCGCGTGGACTTCGGTGAGCTGCCGACGGGCTGGGGCGTGCTCACCGCGCGCGAGCAGATGGTCGGGTCAAGCGACGGTCAGGAGCGGACGATCATCCGCATCGAGGTCACGAAGCCTGCGAAGCGCCTCGCCCCGACGTTCGCCCTCGACCTCGAGCGCGTCGCGCACGCAATCACCCAATCGGCGCTGTGGCGTCTCTACGGCCCACAGACCGAGATCACGCACAGGCGCTACGTGGACCGGGAGATAGCGCCCTCGGGCATTCGGGAGATCGCCGCCTCGTGAAGAAGCGCACCCCTCGCCCGAAGCGCGCTCCGCTCATCCCGCCCCTTCTGCCCGGATCCGCTCCTCGCCTGGTCGTGGCGCACGCGCTTTCGCTGATTCCCGAGGGCATGCCGCTCGCCGAGTGGCTGACGGTCGTCATTCCCGAGGGCCACTGGACCGACTACAGCGACGAGGACCTCGCCGCCTGCATTCTCGGCCACGCGGTCCAGGTCGCCTCCGACGGGTGGCCGCAATGACAGCCTTCTCCTGGACACCGAAGCCGCGGCCGGGTGGCATGACCTTCGACATCTTCGGCGTGCGCTGCCGCTGCGGCCGCAAGCTCTACAGCTCGCTGCGTGATCTCGGGGATGCGCTCGTCGACGGGAAGGCGATGGGCGTCAGCGAGCTCGAGTTCTGCCGCGGGTGTGACAAGCGGGCGCCGGAATGCTGGTGTCCGGAGGTGCCGGCGTGACTCCCCGACCTACACTGCGCCCGCCTGCCGCCCGTCTCCCGCAGGGGAGCAACGATGGCTCGGACCTTTCCAACGGAACACGCGATGCCTCGTAGCCTGGACACCGCACTGTCATCCGCGATCGAGTCATTCCTGCGCGCGCGCTGGGACCTCAAGCCGAACACCCTTCGCACCTACCGCCTCGCGCTCGCTCGCTTCGCCCGCGTCCACGCGACCCTCGGCGAGCTCAGCGCCGAGAACGTCGACGACTACCTCGCGTCGATCGCCGAGCACCGCACGATGGCCCGCAACGACGCTATCGCGCTCCGCCAGCTGTCCCAGTGGGCCACCAAGTCCCGCATCTTCCTGACCGACCCGCTGGCGTCCGTCTCGCTGCCGCGCGGCCACAATCGGCGCCGCTCGCCCTTCAGTGCCGAGGAAGTGCGTGCCGTCATCGAAGCGGCCTCCGCCTCGCCGCACGGCGTCCGCGACCGTGCCATCGTCGTCACCGCGATCTCCACCGGGCTGCGGCCGGCCGAGCTGTGGGCGCTCGGCATCGACGACCTCGACCTCCGCGACGGCTTCCTGCGTGTCCGGCCCGAGACCACCAAGACCGCCGCCGGCGAGCGCGTCGTGCCGCTCGACCCGCAGTGCGTCGCCGCCCTCGAGTCCTACCTCGGCGACGAGCGGCCGCCCAAGCCGGGGCGCCTGTGGCTCAACGCGCATGGCGACCCGCTCACGTTCCACGGCTTCATGGCCATCTGGCACCGCCTGCGCGACCAGCTCCGCGCGCGCGGCATGGAGGGCATCATGGCCTACCGCGCGAGGCACACCGCGATCACCGACTGGGCCCGCGTCGGGATTCCCGCGCCGATCATGCAGCAGCTCGCGGGCCACAAATCCATCGTCACCACGCAGGGCTACATCGGTCGCATCGGCACACGCGATCTCGCCCGCCTGCCGCGCGCCTTCTCCGAGCTGTACGGCCGGGTGGCGGGCTGAGCGATGAGCATCCGACGAAACCGCCGAGGTGCGAACTCCCGCGCTGGGACACCGAACTCCCGCGCTGGCGCTCGTCGGGTGCGCGACAATGCTCAGGTAAAGCACGCCGACCTAGCTCAATGGCAGAGCAGTGGTTTTGTAACCTTCCGCGCCGCGTCCGCCTCGCAAGGGGCATCTACGCAGGGGAAATCACGGGCTGACGGGCGGCAGGCACCGTCCCGATCACCCCGAACCGCTGCGTTCCCGATCCCGGTGTACGCGCTGCGCGCGCGGCGGATTCTGGGAGCGGGCAGGTGAGCCGGACGGCCAACGTCGGCGCCGCGGTCCCGCCCGCCCCGGTGCAGACCATCGGCGGTGGCTTGCTGTTCCCGCTGTCTGCGCGGCCGCCGCGCGCAGCGCGTCCGCGCACGGCGCGCCGACCCGCGCGGCTGACCCCAGAGCTCGCCGAAGCGCTCGCGAACGGCACCCTCCGGCTGCTCGCGGTCGACCAGGGCTCGATCCGCTGCGGCCTCGCGCTGTTCATCGGCGAGCGCATCGCCTGGACGAAGCGCATCTCGGCGACCGAAGGCTGGTCGTGGGGCCGGCGTATGCGCTGGATCACCGACCACCTGCGCGAGCGCCTCGAGGGCGAGCGGCCGGACGTCGTTGCCATCGAGGACGTCGTCGTCTGGCGTAGCGCGCAGACCGCGCTCTCGATGGGCGAGACACGCGGCTGGCTGATGTGCGCGATCGAGCACTGGTACCCGGGCATCCGGCAGATGGCCATCAACCCCGCGAGCGTGCGCGGCGCTGTGGAGGCCGGCGCGCGGCGCGAGAAGGCCATCGACCGCTACGGACGCGTCGCCGAGATGCTCCTTGGCGTGAAGGTCAGCGAGGATGAGGCGGCCGCGATCGCGATCGGACTGGCGGCTCGGGCGGAGCTGCGGCGGTCCGCGCAACTGGCGGCGGCGGGTGTCGCGTGAGTGGGGCAGTTTGCGCGCGCAACGTTGGGGGAGCGGCGGTGATGGTGATGAGCTGAGCCTGACGCTCGATCCACTGACGGCGAGGCAGTGTGAGATCCTGACGCGGCTCGGGCGCGGCGAGCCGCTGAGGACGATCGCGCTTGCGCTTCACATCTCCGAGAACACCGCGGCGACGCACTGCAAGCGCGCCTACGCGAAGCTCGGGCTCCCCGCGGAGCGGCGGAACGTCCTCGGCGGCATCGACGCCCACCGGCGGCTTCACGACCTGCTGTGCCGGCCCGACGTCACCGAACCGGTGACGTCGGGCTAGCGAGAGAGCGACTCAGAGCACGCGGCTGACCCCGATGCTGCCGTCGTTGAAGCCGTCATCCCCACCTCCCACCTGCGTGAGCGGCCGCGGCGTGTCGTCGTCGTCCGCCGCGGCCGCGATCGCCTCCGGCGCCGCATGAACCCGCTCGAGGTCGCGATGCTCATCGACCGCTCCACCTCGGAGGTCCGTCGCGATCCGGCCACGGGCCTCTACGTGCTCGACGGGACCGTGCCGCCGACCTTCCTCACGCTGGCCGATTACGAGCGCGGCCTGCGGATCCTGCATCTGCGCGAGAAGGTCGCGACGGGCACGCGCCCCGAGAGGTCGTGAAACGAGCCGCTCCTACGGTGCCGACTGGCCGCGGATCCGCCAAGCGGTCCTCGCGGCGCAGCCCCATTGCCCGGGCTGGCCGCGGGGCATCCACGGCGAAGAGCTCGTCGGCACGACGTCGGTCGACCACGAGCCGCCCCTCAGCCGCGGGGGGTCGCACGCGACCTCGACGCTCACCGCGCTCTGTGGGTCGTGCAACTCCCGCAAGGCGGTCGAACGCGAAGGCGCGCGTGGCGGTTCGGAAGGGTGGCGCCGGGGCCGGTAGACCGTTCACGCTCCCGCACTTCCGCCAGTGGTGCAAGAAGCTTGTCGTCGAGGACACCCTCCAGCCGCTGATCATCGAGCCCTTCCAGGAAGCCTTCATGGCCGACGTCTTCACGGGCGTGAAGGAATGCTGGCTCGTTGTCCCGGAGGAGAACGGGAAGACGTCGCTCATCGCCGCGCTCGCGCTCTACCACATCCAGCACCGCGTGGGAGGCAGGGTCCCGGTCGGCGCATCCTCGCGTGACCAGGCTGAGCTGCTGTTCCAGCAGGCCGCGGGATTCGTGCTGCGATCGCCGAAGATCCGCCGGCACTTCAAGTGCCAAGAGGGCTACCGGCGGATCCGCTGCGACGAGATGGCCTCGCGCATCCAGATCTTCGCTGCCGATGACAAGACGGGCGACGGCGCCATCCCGACGCTGTGCGTCGCGGAGGAGCTCCACCGCCAGAAGAACCTGAAGCTCTACCGCACCTGGACCGGCAAGCTCCGCAAGCGCAAGGGCCAGATCGTCGTCATCTCGACGGCCGGCGAGCCGGGCTCCGAGTTCGAGCAGACGCGGATGCGGATCCGCGAGTCGTCGCCGACCGTCGAGCGGCGTCCGTGCTTCATCCGCGCCGCCTCAGCCCAGGTCGTGCTGCACGACTACCACGTCCCCGACAAGGCCGACGTCGAGGACATGCAGGTCGTGAAGAACGCGAACCCCGCGAGCTGGATCACGGTCGAGACGCTGCGCGAGAAACGGCACTCGCTCACGATGACGCTCGGGCACTGGAAGCGCTTCACCTGCGATCAGGCGACGCGGGATGAGGCCTCGGCGATCACGGAGAGCGAGTGGTCCGCGATCGCCGTGCGCACTCGGATCCCGCCCGGTGACCCGATCTGGCTCGGCCTCGATGTCGGCTGGAAATGGGACACCTCGGCGGGCGTGCCGCTGTGGGTCGGCGACGACGGCCGACGACTGCTCGGCCCCGCCGCGGTGCTCGTGCCGCCGCAGGACGGGACGTCGCTCAAGCCCGACGCGCTGAAGAAGGCCCTGAAGGACATCCACAGACGCAACCCCATCCACACCGTGGTGATGGACATGACGCGCGCGGAGGAGCTCGCGCACTGGATCCCCGACGAGCTCGGCGCGGCGGTCATCGATCACAGCCAGAGCAACGCGCAGGCGGCGGTCGACTACGAGCGGTTCATGGAGGCGATGCGGACCGGCGTGCTCGCGCACTCCGGCGATCTCGGTCTCGCTCGCCACGTCCTGAACGCGGTCGCGCGGCAGCTCCCCGATGGGAAGACGCGCTTCGAGCGCCCGCGCTCGACGCGCCAAGCCGTCGGCCAGGAGCGTCGCGTCATCGACGCGCTGACCGCGGCTGCGATGGTGAACAGCGAGGTGGCCAGCCAGCGGTCACAGCCCTCCGTGTACGAGAAACGGGGCATCCGGCAGCTCGGATAAGGCGGGGTCGCCCGATGTCACCGAACCGGTGACGTCCACGGGGGCCGCAGCGGGACCCGGGTGCGGCTGCGCCGCCTATGGTCGGCGCTGATCTGCTGCTGCCGGTCCGTCGATCGTCGGCACGAGGAGCACATGCAGAAGTACGTCGGCCCCGTCGAGGCGGCGATCCTGTTCGGCGCCCTGCTCGTCATCCTGGGCGTAGAGCACTTCTCGCGCGCGACCGCGATGGCGCTGGTCATCGTCGCCGGCGTCGCCTGCCTCACCCTCGGTCTTGCCGCCGCCCGGCGCCGCGCGTCCCGGGCTCGCTGATGGGCTACATCACGCGCCTCCTGGACATGACCGCCGGCCGCCCGGCGGATGACGACGACTACTGGTACGAGCCGCGCGGGACCGTCGCGGGGTCGGGGGTCAACGTCACCGCGGACGTCGCGCTCACCGTCTCCGCCGTCTTCGCCTGCGTTCGCGTCATCGCCGAGACGGTGGCCTCGCTGCCCCTGGTCATCTACCGCCGGACCGGCGAGAACGCGAAGACGCGGGCCTACGGCGAGCGCATCTACGAGATCCTCCACGACCAGCCCAACGAGTGGCAGACGTCGCTCGAGTGGCGCGAGATGACGACCGCCCACTGCTCGCTCCGTGGCAACGGCTACTCGTGGATCCAGGACGGCATCCGCGGCGCGGTCGACCAGCTCATCCCGCTCCACCCGGACCGGATGGTGGTCGAGCAGCTCCCGAGCCGGCGCCTGCGCTACCGCTACCGCTGGCCGGACGGCCGCGAGCAGGTCTTCGTGCAGGACGAGATCTACCACCTGCGCGGGCTCTCCAGCGACGGCGTGACGGGCCTCTCCGTGGTCAGCTACGCGAAGGAGACCATCGGCCTCGCGCTGGCGTCGGAGGGCTACGCCGCGCGCATGTTCCAGAGCGACGCGCGGCCGGGCGGGGTCCTCGAGCACCCCGGTACGCTCAGCGACGGCGCGGCGGCGCGGATCACGAACACCTGGGAGAGCCAGCACGGCGGCTGGCGGAACGCCCACAAGGTCGCGCTCCTCGAAGAGGGCATGAAGTGGCACCAGATCGGGATGACGGGCGAAGACTCTCAGTACATCCTGAGCCGCCAGTTCTCGGTGACCGAGGTCGCCCGCTGGTTCCGGATGCCCCCGCACCTCATCCAGGAGCTCACGCGATCGACCTTCTCCAACATCGAGCACCAGGGCCTCGAGTTCGTCGTCTACACGATGATGCCGTGGTTCCGCCGCTGGGAGCAGTCCATCGGGCGCGACCTCCTGACCGACCCCCGCTTCTTCGCGGAGTTCCTCGTGGACGCGCTGCTGCGCGGCGACACGCTCAGCCGTTACACCGCCTACGGTCGCGGCATCCTCGACGGCTGGCTGACGCGCAACGAGGCCCGCATTCGCGAGAACCTCGAGCCGCTGCCCGGCCTCGACAAGCCGCTCGTGCCGCTGAACATGGGCCCCGCCGGCGGCGCCGCGCTCTCGACCGGCGACCGCGCGATGGACCTCGCGCTCGCGGCCGCCGAGCGGATCCTCCGCAAGGAGGCCGCGGCCATCCAGAAGGCGGCCGAGAACATCGGTGAGGACCGTGCCGAGTGGGCGCGCTGGGCCGCGGACTTCTACCGCAAGCACGCGAGCTTCGTAGCCGAGGCGCTCGCCATCAGCGCCGGCGCCGCGGCCCAGTACGCCCAGCGCTGCGAGGAGCGGATCGCCCGCGATGGGCTTGAGGGCTTCGACGTCGAGGACCAGCGCTCGCTCCTGGTCGGTCTCGCGACGTTCACCCCGGGGATCGCGGCCACCGCCTAGCTCGATGTCACCGAACCGGTGACATAGGGAAGCCCGCGTGAGCCCACGAGCGTGCTCGACCCCCCCTACGGTCCGCCGCGTTGAGCAAGGCCATCGTCACGGTCGAGGACCTCGCCCGCGAACCCGTCTGGGCCATCCGCCCGGAGGCCCTCGAGGGAATGCTCGCGCATCTTCGCAGCGCCGGCGGCGCGATCGAGTTCGACGCGGCCGCCCTCGAGGCCGCGGCCCCGCGGCCTCAGCCCGTCGCCGGCGGCATCGCGCAGCTCCCGCTCCACGGTCCCATCAGCCACCGCTTCTCGATGTGGTCGCTGCTCTTCGGCGGGACCTCGACGGAGCGCTTTAGCGCGCAGCTGCGCGAGGCCCTCGCGGACCCGGCCGTGTCACGCATCGTCATCGACGTCGACTCGCCTGGTGGGACCGTCGACGGCGTGCCCGAGCTCGCCGCGGAGATCCGTGTTGCGCGCGAAAAGAAGCCCATCACGGCCGTCGCCAACGCCGAGGCCGCCAGCGCCGCGTACTGGCTCGCCTCGCAGGCCAGCGAGATCGTCGTTACGCCCTCCGGCGAGGTCGGATCGATCGGCGTGTGGGTCCTGCACGTGGACCGCTCCGCGGCGCTCGACGCGGCCGGCATCAAGCCGACCTTCATCTTCGCCGGCAAGCACAAGGTCGAGGGCAATCCCTTCGAGCCGCTCGCCGACGAGGCGCGGGCGTACTTCCAGGGCCGCGTCGACGACTACTACGGGATGTTCGTCCGCGACGTCGCCAAGGGCCGCAAGGCCAGCGTCGGCGACGTGCGCGAGAAGTTCGGCCAGGGCCGCATGGTCGGCGCGGACGACGCGGTGAAGGCCGGCATGGCCGACAGCGTCGGCACGATCGAGGACGCCGTCGTGCGTCAGCGGCGCGCCGCGGCCGCGGACAACGCGATGGACACGGAGACACGCGAGCGCCGCCACCGGCTGCTCGCTCTCGGCGCGTCCCGATGAGCCCGCCGCGCGGTCCCGTCGGACCGCTGTGACACGCACGACCAGCGAGGAAGGAGACATCGCATGAAGAGCCGCATCAAGGTCCTCCGGGACCAGCGCGCCGTCCTCGTCGCCGAGGGCGACGCCATCTTCGCGAAGGCCGCGGCGGAGGAGAACCGCAGGCTGACCGACGCGGAGAGGGGCCGCGACGACGAGATCGTGGCGGAGGTCAAGTCCCTGGACGAGGAGATCGCGCGCGAGGAGCGCCGACTCGACCGCGAGCGGACCTCGCCCGGCGCGGTGGTGTCCGATCCCGCCACACAGGAGCCGGAGAAGCACGCCAACCCGTGGCCCAGCCTCGTCGACCAGCTGCGCGCCGTGAAGCGCGCCGCCCTCGACGGGGTCCTCGACCAGCGCCTGGTGCCCTCGGCGGCGTCCGGCGCGAGCGAGGGGGTCGCCTCGGACGGCGGCTACCTCGTGCATCCGGAGTTCGCCGCTCCGTGGATCAAGGACGCGATGGACTCGGGCGAGCTCACGTCGAAGGCCTTCCGCCTGCCGCTGCAGCGGAACAGCATCGAGATCCCGACCGTCGACGAGACGAGCCGGGCGACCGGATCCCGCTGGGGCGGTGTCCGGGTCTACTGGGCGGCCGAGGGCGCCGCGGCGACGGCTTCGAAGCCCAAGGTCGCGAACATCAAGCTCCAGACGAACCGCATCGTCGGCCTCTCCTACGCGACCGACGACCTGCTCGAGGACGGTCCGGCGTACGAGGCGCTCCTGCAGCGGGCCTTCCGCGAGGAGTTCAGCTTCGTGCTCGACGACTCGCTCATCCGCGGCGACGGTGTCGGCAAGCCGCTCGGCATCCTGAACGCCGGCTGCCTCGTCAGCGTCTCCAAGGAGACCGGCCAGGCCGCCGACACGATCCTCGTCGAGAACGTCGACAAGATCTTCTCGCGCATGCACCCGCGCTCGACGCCCAAGGGGACCTGGTACATCAACATCGACACCCTCCCGCAGCTGATGGGCATGACGAAGGCGGTCGGCACCGGCGGCGTGCCGGTGTACATGGGCCCCAACGGTGCCGCCGACGCGCCCTTCGGTCGTCTCCGCGGGCGGCCGATCGTCCCGATCGAGCAGTGCTCCACGGTCGGCGACGTCGGCGACATCATCTTCGCCGACTTCTCGCAGTACGTCCTCGCCGACAAGGGCGGCGTCAAGTCCGCCGTCTCGATGCACGTCAAGTTCCTCGAGGAGGAGCAGACGTTCCGCTGGTCGCTCCGCACGGACGGCCAGCCCCTCTGGCGCACCGCGCTGACCCCCTACAAGGGCAGCAACACGCTCTCGCCCTTCGTCACGCTCGCGGAGCGGGCGTAGGTCTGAGGGAAGGGAGATAACGAGATGACGGCGCGCATCACCGAGCGGTTCGGCATCGTCTCGGCCTTCGAGCCCAAGGATTGGGAGGCCGGCGGCGACAGCGAATCCATCAAGCTCGACAAGTACGGCCACCTCGCGCTGGTCTTCACCTTCGGCGCGCTCACCGGCGACGCGGTGCTCAAGGTCTACTCCGGTGTCACGGCCGCGAAGACCACGAGCCTCGCGTTCAAGTACCGCCTCAGCGACGCGGACTTCAAGGCGACGAACAACGACCAGTTCGGCGACGAGGCGAGCGCGGTGGCGGCCGACGGGCTGACGCTCACCGCGGCGACGTACGACCACCGCACGCTGGTCGTCGAGGTCGACGCGAGCGACATCACGGACACGCACATCTACATCACCGCGGAGCTCTCGGCCGCAGCCTCCGTGGCTCTCGCGTCGGCGGTCGGGATCCTGACCCAGCCGCGCTACTCCGCGAACGACATGCCCACGGCGGTCGACTAGCAGCACGACGGGGCCCGGCCGGGAGCGATCTCGGTCGGGCCTCTTGCGATCACAGGCGCAACCAGCGCAGAAAAGCGCTTCGGCGCTAAGGGAGACGACAGATGCCGGTAACGAAGACCCGCACGCAGTGGAACTCGGGGGTCCTCGAGTTCACCGACTCCAGCGGCACCGTGATCTTCGGGATCGACGGTCCGAACCGGAAGGTGATCCTTCCCTCCGGCTCGACGCTCGAGCTCGCCTCGGGCGCGCTCTTCACCGGCACCCTGCTCTTCGATGCGGCGGACGTCGCGGCGCTGGCGATCACCGAGCCCAAGCGGGGCATCTCGGTCCGCAACGAGACCGGCTCCACCATCGGGGTCGACAAGCTCGTCGCGATCTCCGGCTTCGACGTCACGACCGGCCTGCCGAAGATCGTGCTCGCCGACGCCGACGCGGGCCTGCCCGCCATCGGCGTGACCGTCGCGGCGATTCTCACCGCGGCGTCGGGCGTGATCGCGACGTGGGCGCTGAGCACCGCCGACCTGAACACGAACTCGGCGACCACCGCCGGCGACCCGGTCTACGCGTCGGGCACCGCTGGCGGCTTCTCACACACCGCCCCGACCGGCGTGAACGCACGCACGCAGATCGTCGGATGGGTCGTCGTGAAGTCGGCGACCGTCGGTCAGATCCTGTGGTTCCCGCAGCAGCCGTACACCGTCGGGACCGCCTCCTACCAGGCGCTCTCGGTCGACGCGGCCGCGATCGCCGCGAGCGCGGTCGAGACGGCGAAGATCGCCGCAGGCGCGCTCTCGGCCGACGCTGCGGGCCGCGGCAAGATGGCCGCGGACTACTTCGGCGACGTGGCCACGGTGGACGACAAGTTCGCGGTGGGCACCATCGGCGAGGACCTGCTCACGGCGAACGAGGTCACCGGCCGGGCAGTCGCGAACGGCTCGAACGCCAATGTCATCGGCACGATCCCGGTCCTGCACCGCATCGTCATCGCGGCGGGCGCGCTCGGCGACACCGACGTCGTGCTCACGCACAAGACGCGTGTCATCAATGCGTGGCTCGTGCTGACCGGAGCGGGCGTGGCGACCACGACCCTGACGGTCAAGAACGGCGCGACCGCCATCACCGACGCGATGGCCGCCAGCGGCTCGGACAAGGCCATCGTCCGCGCAGCCACCATCGACGACGCACAGCATGAGATCGCGGCGGCCGGGACGCTTCGCGTGACCAGCTTGACCGGCGCGACCCAGCCCGACGCGATCGTCTACGTCCTCGGCGAGCGGGTCGCCTAAGTGCAGGAGACGAAGGCGCTCCTCGACATCACGATCACCGCCGCGCTCACGGCCGAGATCTCCGGCGCGGCCATCGCGTTCGACATCGGGCGCGTCGAGGCGCTCACGCTCTACGCGAACTTCGACTACGGCAGCGGCGGGACCGACGCGAAGGCGTGGGTCCAGACTTCTCTCGACGGCGGGTCGACGTGGGTAGACATCGCGAGCTTCGCCTTCACGACCGCCGACGCGAAGCGCATGTACAACCTCACCGCGATCGCCGTCACGGCAATCGCGACGCCCGGCGACGGCGCCCTCGCGGACAACACGTCCGTCAACGGCTTCCTAGGTGCCCTCTACCGCGTGAAGGTCACCACGACCGGCACCTACGCCGGTGCGACCACCTTCAAGATCTACGGGACCCCCAAGTGAGAGAGATCCGCTACCTGAACGACATGCTCGGCCTCGACAAGCCAGTGCGCCTCGGTGAGGTGCGCCAGGTCGAGGACGGGACCGCGGACATCCTGGTCAGCCGCGGCGTCGCCGAGTACGCCGACGGGCTCACAGAGCGTGGCGCGCGCGTCAGTCCCCGGGTCCTGTCCCAGGACGCTGCCGCCGTTGAGGTAATGGCGGCTGC
>ERZ1292632.3324-Hain-H43-01um-R2-3324-length-12429-cov-7_pt1 | contig 12429 bp, 15 predicted proteins | sample MGYA00564407_ERZ1292632 | MGnify/ENA primary metagenome ERZ1292632 (study PRJEB36523, sample SAMEA6512637) | groundwater metagenome | collected 2019-01-08 | study: AquaDiva: Metagenomics assemblies of 32 groundwater samples
GTCCCGCTATCGTGAGGGCGACACCCCTCCGTCAGGGCTTTGCCCTGCCACCTCCCCTGCAAGGGGAGGATGAATGTCACGCTTACTTCCCCGCCTTCCGATCCGGCGGGAAGCAGGTCGTACAGCGGCGCCAGCAGGTGACGCCGGGCATGGCGGCGGCGGGGGTGAGGCCGGGTTCGGGGAAGAGGCCGGCGAGGATCGCGGGCGATATGCCTTCGGGCGCGGCGCGGTTGTGGCACAGCAGGCAGCGCTGGACATAGCGGGCGCGGGTGAGGCCGCTATGATCCTCCTGCGCGTGCGCCATTCCAGGCATGAGCAGCGCCAGCGGGAGGAGCCACGCCCTCACGCCAGCAGCTCGACATCCCAATAGAGCCAGTCATGCCAGCTTTCGTGCAGATAACCGGGCGGGAAGGCGCGGCCATGTTCCTGCAACTGCCAGCTCGTCGGTCGGATCGGCTGGACATGGAGCTGCATATGCGCCTCCTTGGGCGTCCGTCCGCCCTTCTTGAGGTTGCAGGGCGAGCAGGCGGTCGCGACATTCTCCCAGGTCGTGCGCCCGCCAGCGCGGCGCGGCACGACATGGTCGAAGGTCAGGTCATTGGTCGATCCGCAATATTGGCAGGCGAACTTGTCGCGCAGGAACAGGTTGAAGCGGGTGAAGGCGGGATGTTCGGACGGCCGCACATATTGCTTCAGCGCGATGACCGAGGGGATTTTCATCTGGAGGCTGGGGCTGTGCACCTCCCGCTCATAGCTGGCGATGATGTCCACCCGATCCAAAAAAACCGCCTTGATGGCGGTTTGCCAGGGCCAGAGGCTCAAGGGATAGTAGCTGAGCGGCGTATAATCTGCGTTCAGAACAAGCGCCGGACAGTTTTCCGGATGTCGTATGAGGTCGGGATGGTACATAGAAACGCCTTCTACCCCCTTGCCGCTGCCGCTACTCACCCAGCAACATGACACGGGCATGACAGCATTAACGAATATGACCCGTCAAGAGCCTGTATGACTCCGCCCGTCGCGCCACAGCATATGGTGACCCGCTTCGCGCCCAGCCCGACCGGCCGGCTGCATGTCGGCCATGGCTGGTCGGCGCTGATGGCGATGGATTTGGCGCGCGCGGCGGGCGGCGCGTTCCGGCTGCGGATCGAGGATATCGACGGCACCCGCAGCCGGCCCGAGCATGTGGCCGGGATCATCGAGGATCTGCGCTGGCTGGGGGGCGAGTGGGATGGCGAGATCGTCTTCCAGTCGGCGCGCCTGGACGCCTATGAAGCGGCGCTCGCGCGGCTGCGCGACATGGGCCTGCTCTATCCCTGCTTCTGCACGCGCGCGGACATCCAGGCGAGCCTCTCCGCGCCGCATGGGCCGGAAGGGCCGGTCTATCCGGGGACGTGCCGAGGGTTGAGCGAGGCGGATCGGGCGCTGCGGATCGCGGCGGGGAAAGCGCATGCCTGGCGGATCGACATCGCGGCGGCGGTCGCGAAGGCGGGGGTGGTGGGGTGGACCGCTTTGCCTTTCCCCGCTCGGTTCGAGATCCTGAGCCTGGCGAAGGGCGAGAACGCGCGCTTAGGGTTCTCGACAAGCTCGAACCGAACGGAGGTTGTTGCAGACCCCCTCGCCCATGGCGACGTGGTGCTGGCGCGCAAGGATGCGCCGGCGAGCTATCATCTGTCCTGCACGCTGGACGATGCGGCCATGGGAGTGACCCATGTGCTGCGCGGCGAGGATCTGCGCGGGGCGACCGACATTCACCGGCTTCTCCAGGCTGTGCTCGACCTCCCCTCCCCTGCCTATATCCACCATCCGCTACTGGTGGGAGCGGACGGGCGGCGGCTCGCCAAGCGGGACGGGTCGATCGCGCTGGCTGACCTGCGGGCGCAGGGGGCCGATCCGCGCGCGCTGGCCGATGCCCTAAGAGACAGGCGCTTTCCGGTTGGAATCCGGCTCGCGAGCGCCTAGCTTGGCGGGCATGAACACGATCCTCGTCATCGCTCTCATCCTTGCCATGATCGCGACCTTGGTGGCGCTGATCCGGGGCATCATCGCCTTCCTCCAGACCACCAAGGAGGATCTGAACGCGCCCGAAGGCAGCGGCCCCAGCCGGTCGCGGCTCAAACAGAACAAGATGATGATGAACCGCGTGCTGTTTCAGGCGGCGGCGATCATCATCGTCGCGATCCTGCTGCTGGCGAAGGGAAATGGGTGAGGGATCAAGCGACGCGCCCTTCGTCGTCATTCCCGCGGAAGCGGGAACCCATCTCCTGACCGTAGACCTAGACGCTAGCGCACGAGATGGATCCCCGCCTTCGCGGGGATGACGATAGAATTGGGGCTTTGTTTGAGGGGCGCATGGTCAAGCTGAACAAAATCTACACTCGCACTGGGGACGACGGCACCACTGGCCTCGTCGACGGGTCGCGGATCGCCAAACATGCGCCGCGGATGCAGGCGGTGGGCGATGTGGACGAGGCGAACAGCGCCATCGGCGCTGCGATCGTGGCAATGGGCGCGCGCGAGGAAGCGGGCTGGCTGACGACGATCCAGAACGACCTGTTCGATCTGGGCGCTGACCTGGCGACGCCGATCCCGGACGGCCCGGACGAACCCTGGGCGCTGAGGATCGTGCCGAGCCAGGTGGCGCGGCTGGAAGCGCAGATCGACGCGATGAACGAGACGCTGAGCCCGCTCGACAGCTTCATCCTGCCCGGCGGGTCGGCGGCGGCGGCCTCCGTCCACCTCGCCCGCGCGATCACCCGGCGGGCCGAGCGCAGCGCGACGGCGGCAGCGGCGGAGGTAGCGCTCAACCGCCAAGCGCTCGCCTATCTCAACCGATTGTCGGACCTGCTGTTCGTGCTTGCACGGCGATTGAACGGCGATGGCGCGGACGACGTGAAATGGGTGCCGGGCGCGTCGCGATAAAGGCAATTTTTCGCTGTTCCCCGGCCCAGGCCGGGGTCCAGAGCCCCAGACGCTGCGCCTCGAACCCTGGGCCCCGGCTTTCGCCGGGGAACAAGATGGGGAGCGCGGGGGCGGATGAATCGGTTCGACTCACCCTCTGCACGGTTCGCCCGGTAGCGGCGCGTTAACCCTGTTCGGTAAGGGGCTGTTGAGTCGCTCGGCGAAATTTGCGCGGCGTCGCATCGTCCGGGGGAACGCCGTGCAATTCTACCTCGCCACATCCTTCATCTTTCCGCGCTCGCTGCGGCTGCGGCTGTTCGCGCTCTGCTTCGTCGCCACCCATCTGCCGCTAATCGGCTATCTTGGCTGGGGTTTCGCCACCGGGCGGATCATGCTGGCGGAGTTCCTGCTGCTGACGGTGATGACAGTGATCGGCACCGGCATTGCTCTGGTGGGCATCGGCGCGTTGCTGAGCCCGATCCACGCGCTGGCCGACGCCCTGCATGACGAGGAAAGCGCGCCCCCTGCCCTGCCGCAGGTGGGCGACGTCATCCGCACCCTCTATGCCGGGGTGCAGCGCGCGGCCGACACGACCCAGGCGCGGATCGACATGCTGCACCAGGCGGCGCACGAAGACCCGCTGACCGGCATCGCCAACCGGCGCGGCTTCCTGGCCGCGCTGGACGCGCTGCCGGCCGATCGGCGCAAGGGGTGCGTCGCGATCATCGACATAGATTATTTCAAGCGAGTCAATGACTTGAAAGGTCATGAAGAAGGCGACCGGGTGCTCGCCGCCTTCGCGACGCGGCTGGCGGCGTTGGTCCGCCGCGCCGACATCGTCGCGCGCTGGGGCGGCGAGGAGTTCGCGGTCTTCTTCCAGGATTGCATCGAGGATGAGGCGAGCTGGTCGCTGGCGCGGATCGCTGCGCGGCTGCGCAGCGACCCGATCGGCGAAATCCACGGCCGCCCGATCAGCTTTTCCGCTGGCATCAGCCGCTGGATCGGCGGGCCGCTGGACGATGCCTTCGCCCAGGCGGACGAGGCGCTGTACGAAGCCAAGCAGGCGGGGCGCGACCGCATCTGCCGCGCCGGCCCTTCCTTGACCGCCGCATGACCGAAGGGGCATAACGGAACCGCGCGCCGCCTCATGCGCTTTTTGTTACACGAGAGGGGCGCAACCCTATCGGGAAAGGGCGGGCGTGGCGAAAAGTTGGACGGATGCCTGGCAGGACGACCTGCCGGATCGTTACCGCGCCGTGCGCGGATTGACCGAAGCGCTGGCCGCGCCCTTGTCTGACGCCGATGCGACCGTGCAGTCGATGCCGGACGCATCGCCCGCCAAATGGCACCTCGCGCATGTCAGCTGGTTTTTCGAGACCTTCGTGCTGCGCGACCATATACCCGCCTATCAGCCGTTCGATCCACGCTTCGCCTTCCTGTTCAACAGCTATTATGAGGCTGAGGGGCCGCGCCATGCCCGCCCCCTGCGCGGGATGCTGACGCGGCCGGCGCTGGCCGAGGTGCGCGCCTATCGCGCGCATGTCGATGCAGCGATGCTGGCCGCGATGGGGATGTTGCCACAACCCGCGCGGGCGCTGGTGACGCTGGGGCTGCATCATGAGCAGCAGCATCAGGAATTGCTGCTGACCGACCTGCTGCATCTCTTCTCGCTCAATCCGCTGGAGCCGGCGCTGTTCAATGCGCCGCCAGCAACCCCGGTCGATCTGCCGGGGCCGCTGCACTGGATCGAGGGGCGCGAGGGGCTGGTGGAGATCGGCGATGATGGCCGAACCGGCTTCACCTTCGATTGCGAGGGGCCGCGCCACAAGGCGGTGCTGCGGCCGCACGCGCTGGCGCATCGCCCCATAACCAATGGCGAATGGATCGCCTTCATCGAGGATGGCGGATACCGCACGGCCGCGCACTGGCTGTCCGACGGCTGGGCGTGGGTGCAGGCGGAAGGGATCGACGCGCCGCTATATTGGAAGCAAAGCGAGCAGGGCTGGACCCGGTTCGGGCTCGATGGACGCCAGCCGATCAATCCGGCAGCGCCGGTGACGCATATCAGCCTGTATGAGGCGGACGCCTACGCGGCTTGGGCCGGCGCGCGGCTGCCGGCCGAAGCGGAATGGGAATGCGGCGCACAGAATATCGCGGCGGTGAGCGGCAACCAGCTGGATGGTGCCGGCTGTCCGCGCCCCCGTCCCGCCGAAGCCGGATCGACGCTGGCGCAGATGTTCGGCGATGTGTGGGAATGGACCGGCAGCGCCTATCGCCCCCATCCGGGCTTTCGCGCAGCGGCGGGCGCGGTTGGCGAATATAATGGCAAGTTCATGTCCGGCCAGTTCGTGCTGAAGGGCGGCAGCTGCGCCACCCCGCGCGGCCATGTGCGGGCCAGCTACCGCAATTTCTTCTACCCCCATCAACGCTGGCAGTTCACCGGGCTGCGGCTGGCGAAGGATCTGTGACCGATGCTGCTGACGGAAGACGCCCCTGCGCTGACCCGCATCGACCCGGCCTTCCGCCGCGACATAGTGGAAGGGCTCTCGCGCACCCCAAAGGCGACGCCGCCGATCTGGTTCTATGATCGCAAGGGATCGGAACTGTTCGAGCAGATCACCGACCTGCCCGAATATTATCCGACGCGCACCGAAACGGCGCTGCTGGAGCGGCACGGGCCGGATTTCGCGGCGGCGGTGGGCGAAGGGCGGGCTGTGGTGGAGTTCGGCGCGGGCTCGTCGCGCAAGACGCCGCACCTGCTGCGCGCGATTGCGCCCGCCGCCTATGTGCCGATCGATATCAGCGGAGACTTTCTCCATACGAGCAGCGCGCAGTTGGCGAGCGCCTTTCCGGGGCTGCCGGTGCTGCCGGTGGTGGGCGATTTCAACGGGCCGCTAACGCTCCCCGCAGCGATAGAGGGCCTGCCTCGGCTGGGTTTTTTCCCCGGATCGACGATCGGCAATATGGAGCCGGACGCGGCGGTCGACCTCCTCCGCGCGATGCGGGCGCTGTTGGGGGACGGCGCGATGCTGCTGATCGGGATGGACCGGATCAAGGATCGCGACCGGCTGATCGCGGCCTATGACGATGCGGCCGGAGTCACGGCGGCGTTCAACCTGAACCTCGTCGAGCGGATCAATCGCGAGCTGGAAGGCGACCTGCCGATCGACGGCTTTGCCCATCGCGCGCGCTGGAACGACGAGAAGGCGCGGATCGAAATGCATCTGGAGGCCGTGCGGCCGCTCCATTTCCATGTCGCCGGCCAATGTTTCCAGATGGAAGCGGGCGAGACCATCCATACCGAGAGCAGCCATAAATATGGCGCGCGCGACGCCCGGCTGCTGCTGCGCGCGGGGGGATGGGCGCCGTCGCAGGAATGGACCGATGCCGACGGGCTGTTTTCGCTGGTGCTGGCGAAGGCGGGATAGTTTGGAGCGACATGCTTGAACGGGGCGCTGCCCAGTTCCGTTCGGGCTGAGCCTGTCGAAGCCCTTCTTCTTCCAAAAGAAAGAAGCGCCCTTCGACAGGCTCAGGACGAACGGTTTATAATTAAAGGGAGATGCTCTGAGACAAGCCCTCCAGCATATCTTGCAGGTCACTCAGGCTGGGCAGGACGCGCGCGCCGGCAAGGAGGAGGTCGTCGGTCGGCGGCAGCAGGTCGGGGACCATGACCGTCGCGATGCCGGCCGCGATCGCGGCGCGGACTCCGGCGGGACTGTCCTCCACCGCGATGCAGTGAGCCGGATCGACGCCCATCCGGCGGGCGGCAAGCAGATAGGGTTCAGGGTGCGGCTTGGGATGGCGCACGTCGGTGCGGGTCACCACCACCTCGAAATAGTCGAGCAGGCCGCTCCGCGCGAGCCGGCGCTGCGCATAGGGCGCGTTGGTCGACGTGGCGACGGCCATCGGCACCCCCTGGTCGGCCAGATAGGCGAGTAGCGCCGCCGCGCCGGGCCGTAGCGGGATGCCGGCGTCGACCGCCGCCTCGAACGCAGCGTCGCTCAGCGCATAGAAATGTTCGAGCGGGAAATCGGGGCCGAGCCGGTCGCGCAGCATCGCCTGGTTGGCGTCGCGATGCACGCCCACCATCTCGCGGAGCAGCAGGTCGGGCAGCGGCCAGCCGATCGCTTCGCCGGTGTCGATGAAAACATCGCGATGCGCCGCCTCCGTATCGAGCAGCGTGCCGTCCATGTCGAAGATGACGCCGCAGAGCGGATCGGGCAGCCAGGCGGGTGGCTGCGGCGGGGCGAATTGTCGGACGGGGGAGGCCATGCCCTTCCATATGGACACGAACCGTTCCAGTTCCATTGCAAAGCGCGGATAATGCGTTGCACGAAAGGGAATATCTTTCGTCAGTCCACGACCTGCGCCGACCAGGTGCGGATCCAGCGCCACGCGCCGCGACATTCGCTCATGCTGGTCGCTTCGACCAGGCGGAAGCGCGCGCCGTCCCAGACATAGGCGCTGCTTTCGCCGCAATCGCCGATGCCGCGCCCCTTGCCGAAACTCTCAAGCCGGGATTTGTCCGCCGTCCAGCTGGCGTTGATGAGGTCCGGGCGCTTGGCGTCCTCGCCCCAGCCGGGTTGCAGGTCGAAGGCCGCATAGCGAAAGGTGCGGCGACCGGCGACCCCACTGGCGATCACGGGAACGGCGGTGGCGTTGTAGGCGCCAAGGCCGCAGGGGGTCAGGATCAGCGTTTCGGTGCGGGTCAGGCGATGCAGTTCGGGCGGCTCGACATCCTTCATCTGCTCCGCGCAGCCGGTGAATTTGCCCAGGGCGGTCAGTTCCTCGCGCCATAATGGCGCGGGCGGGGGGCCGGCGGGAATGGCGGCGCGGCGGATGACGGGCGCGGCGGGCGCTGGCTTGACCGCGAGCGGGCCAAGCGCGCCCGTAGCGACGAGCGCGGTGCTGGTGCCTGCCCTCCCCTGCCGCGCGTCCATGTAGCGCAGCGCCGCGCCCGCGCCGGCGAGCGAGGGCTTGCCGAGCACCCGGCCGCCGCTGCGCACCTCCAGCACCCGGCCGCGCGCCATGGCGATGGCGAGCGCGGCGGCCTGCGGTCCGCGCAGCGTCGCCTCGCCGTCGCGGGTCGGGGCGACGGCGATCCGCTGGCCGTCGATATGGAAGGCCACCTCGCCCCCGCCCTTCGCGTCGCGGCTGACCCAGACCTCGGTCGCGCCCTCCGGCCCGGCCTGACGCACGACGCCGACCATCACCGGATTGTCGGGGATCGCGCCATCCTCGGGCAAGAGCGAGACGGCTTCGCAGCGGGCGCGATTGTCGCAGCCGATCGTCCAGTCCTTGTAGGTTTCCAACGCGCCGGGCTTGGGCGCCTGCGCGGCGCTCATGCCCGACCAGCCCAGCGCCGCGATTGCGGCGAAGTAGAAAGCTCTGTCCCCCATCGGTTAACCATAACCGATTTGCAATCGTTGCGGTAGAGTCCTGTTTTAGAGGCTGAGCATCAGGCCGGCGAGAGCGGCGCTCATGAGGTTGGCGAGGCTGCCGGCGACGAGCGCCTTCAGGCCCAGCTTCGCGATCATCGGGCGCTGGTTGGGGGCAAGGTTGCCGGTCACCGCCATCTGGATCGCGATCGAGCTGAAATTGGCGAAGCCGCACAGCGCGAAGGTGATGATCGCGACGGTCGCGGGCGACAGCGTGCCCTGCACCTGGCCGAGATTGATGTAGGCGACGAATTCGTTGAGCACGACCTTCGTGCCGAACAGCCCGCCGGCGACCTGCGCTTCGGTCCAGGGGATGTTGAGCAGATACATGACCGGCGAAAACACATAGCCGAGCAGCATCTGGAAGCTGAGATCGGGATAGCCGGCGAGCGCGCCGATGCCCCCCAATATGCCGTTCGCCAGCGCGACCAGCGCGACGAAGGCCAGCACCATCGCGCCGACCGCGACGGCGAGCTTGACCCCGGTCTGCGCCCCTTGCGCGGCGGCCATGATGATGTTGGCGGGCTTTTCCTCGTCATGGGTGGCGACCGGCATGGGTTCGCCGGGCACGGTTTCGGCGTTGAGGACGGCGGGGCCTGCGCCGCTGCGGCGGGTTTCGGGCAGGTGGATGTCGTCCTCCAGCGGCAGTTCGGGCTCGCGCACCGGCTCGTCGGGCATCATGATCTTCGCCATCAGCAGCCCGCCGGGCGCGGACATGAAACTCGCCGCCAGCAGATAATCGATCTTGATCCCCATCGAGGCGTAGGCGGCGAGGATAGTGCCAGCGACGCCCGCCATGCCGCTGGTCATGACGGCAAAGAGCTGCGGTCCGTTGAGGCCAGCGAGATAGGGGCGGATGACAAGCGGACTTTCGCTCTGCCCGACGAAAATATTGGCGGCGGCGCACAGGCTCTCGACCTTGGAGACGCCCGTCACCGTCTCGATCGCGCCGCCGACCCAGCGGACGATGAACTGCATGATGCCGAGATAATAGAGGATCGACACCAGGCTGGCGAAGAAGATGATGACCGGCAGCGCCGAGATGGCGAAGCTCGCCCCGCCGATTTCGGGCTTGGCGAGCGGGCCGAAGATGAAGTCGGTGCCGGCCTGGGCATAGCCGAGCAGGTTGGCGACGCCATGCGACATGGTGGCGATGATCGCGCGGCCGGCCGGAACATAGAGGACGAGGAGCGCGATGCCGGCCTGGAGCAGGAAGGCCGCGCCCACGACGCGCGGGCGGATGGCGCGGCGGTTGGAGGACAGAGCGAAAGCGATGGCGAGGATGAGGAGGATGCCGGCCAGGCCGATGAGAAGATGCATGAAGCGCTTTCGCGTGAAGGACGTGTGCGCGCGACTATATGGGCCGCACGCGCCAGAGGCCAGAGCGTTTGCGCCGCTTCAGGCGGCCTTGCCGGCCTTGTCCGCTTCGCCCGACCCGAACGCGAGCGACATCCAGCTGCTCATCGCGTCGATCGCAAGCGGGGTCAGGCGCATCGAACGGCGGCGGCGGCTGTTGGGCGAGGTGCGGTGTTCGGCGAGCAGCCCGCGCCGCTCCATGAGGCCGACATGCCCCAGCGTGACGTTCATCGACAGGCGCAGCGTCTCGCTCAATTGTTCGAGGCTGAGCGAGCTGCCCTCCAGCTCCGCCTGGAAGAGCAGCAGCAATATGTCCCAGGCAGGATCGGAAAAGAGATTCTGCCCGAACAGCATCGCGCGCACCCGGCGCGCCTCGACATAGCGGGCGAGAGACGCGGCTTGCCCGGCATCCTCATTGTCGAGAATGGCGGGCTCTTCGGGCCGGGCGTGGAAATTGGTGAGGCAGCGTTGCAGCGCGACGACCAGGTCGACCGCTTCCTGGCTGGGGAGCCCCCGTTCAGGCGGTATATGCGCGGTCATGGCGAGCCTTCCGGTCGAGTTCGATGCCGATGAGGGTGAAGAGCAGCAGCGGGATCACCCAGACGGTGCTCAGCCCTTCGTAAATGCGTTCGGAAAAAGTCTGGAGCAGCAGAGTCGCCGCGTGGGTCAGGACGGTCAGCAACTGGCTGGCGGCGGCCCAGATCGGCCAGTAGCTCGACGATTGCAGCATCAGCCAGATCAGCGCCACGAGCAGCGCGGTATCGACGATGGTGAGCCAGAGCTGTGTGCCCTGCCAGGAACCCACCAGCAGGGCGGGCATGGTCAGCAGCACGCTGGCGAAGAAGAGCAGCGCGAACAAGCGCCCGTCGCGCCCCCCGAACGCCACGGCGAAGCCGCAGGTCAGGAGGGTCAAAGACCAGAAGGAAGCCGCCAGCATCCGAAACTCCGAATGAGAGGGGTCATAGGCGCGCCGAATGCGGGCGGCTTCCACCCAGGTCAAGCGACCAGGGTCAGGTGGCGCGGCTCTTCATGGGCCGGCGCGTCCATTCCGAGCGGGCAGCCGACGGCGGTGACGTCCATCTGGCTATGCTCGAGGCAGCGGGTCAGAAGGGCGGTCGCGCGGATCATGTCGCTGCGGCCCTCGATCAGCTTGGCGGCGCTGTCGTGAATTTGCTTCAGGATACGCTGGCTTTCCATGGCGGTGAGGCCAGAGCCCTGCGCGGCGGTGACGAAGGCGGTGGTCAGCTGCGCGGCATCGACCAGCGCATTGTCGATGGTGGCGAACGCCTGGCGGGTCTGGTCGGCGACGGCCTGGGTCTTGGTGGGGTCAAGGTTCAGCACAAGTCTTCTCCTTCGCACGGCGTCCGCTGCGGACGGTGCGTTATCAGCGTGGCGATGTGGGGAGGATCAGCCCAGCGCCTTGAAGGCGCCGGATATCAGAAGCAGCAGAGTGACGAGGCCGACCCCGGTCAGGATCGAGGCGCGGATCATCGCCAATATGCGGCCATCAGCACTCAGTTCATTCGTCGATCCCCCTAGCGGCGGGCCGAAGGCGAGGAGGCGGCGCAGAAGCGTGCCCTGCTTCCTATCGCCATCCGGCCTGTCCGGCTGAGCCAGAGTTGCCGCAGCGGGGGGACCGGACGCAAGCCGTTCCGATTGATGTATCAAAGGCTGATATGTGTCGAACTGGGGCGGTTGTTGATAGCCCGAAACGAACAGCCGCGCCGCTTCCTTGCGGGACGGGACGCCGAACTTGCGCAAACTGGTGCGGACGCGCTGATCGACCGTATGCTCCGACACCTGGAGCTGGCGCGCGATCTCCTTGGAATTGAAGCCCTGCGCGACCAGGCGCAGGCACTGCTTTTCCCCCTCGCTCAAGGCTGGCAGGGTATCGGCCACTCCATCTGTCCTCCTGCGCGTCACGCGACACGGCTCCGGCAGAATGCCCCGTCGCAGGGGCAGTCTGTCAACGACCTATTGCGATTCGCCTAAGCCGCTGGTCGCAAAATCGCACGACATGGGCAGGCGACGCAATGAAGCGGCAATGAATGTCGTAGCGTTTCGGTTCCGCAATGGACATTGTCGGCGGAAAAGCGAAGGGCGGGAGTCGCCCCCCGCCCTGTCTATTAAGCCGCCATTCTGAGGCGGCTCTGAAACATCAGGCCGCCTTGGCGCGCGACTGGCGCTTCCGCTCATTGGGATCGAGGAAGCGCTTGCGCAGGCGGATATTCTTGGGCGTCACCTCGACCATTTCGTCATCGTCGATATAGGCGATCGCCTGCTCCAGCGTCATGCGCTTGGGCGGGGTCAGGCGGATGCTGTCATCCTTGCCGCTGGCGCGGAAGTTGGTGAGCGCCTTCGACTTCATCGGATTGACTTCGAGATCCTCGGGCTTCGCGTTCTCGCCGATAATCATGCCTTCGTACAGCGCCTCGCCCACGCCCACGAACAATATGCCGCGCTCTTCCAGCGGGCCAAGAGCGTAAGCATTCGCCTCGCCCGCGCCGTTGGAGATGAGGACGCCATTCTTCCGCCCTTCGATCTTGCCCTTATAGGGGCCATATTTCTCGAACAGGCGGTTCATGATGCCGGTGCCGCGCGTGTCGGACAGGAATTCGCCATGATAACCGATCAGGCCGCGCGACGGGGCGGAGAAGGTGATGCGGGTCTTGCCGCCGCCCGAGGGACGCATGTCGGTCATCTCGGCCTTGCGGATGTTCATCTTGTCGACGAC
>ERZ1292632.3325-Hain-H43-01um-R2-3325-length-12429-cov-4_pt1 | contig 12429 bp, 14 predicted proteins | sample MGYA00564407_ERZ1292632 | MGnify/ENA primary metagenome ERZ1292632 (study PRJEB36523, sample SAMEA6512637) | groundwater metagenome | collected 2019-01-08 | study: AquaDiva: Metagenomics assemblies of 32 groundwater samples
AGAGAATTATTTGGAATTATTGGGATTGAGAGGCTGTTTTTTAGTTTCATGATACTTTTTGGAATGCTTGTTTCTTATTATTTCATTTCTGCATTGATAAAGAGATTTCCTAAATCTCTAATCGCCAAATTGGACGACGCAGCAGAGCTGCGAGGTATTAAACCCAATTTGTTAATAAAAGGAAAAAAGAGAATGTTGTTTGCTCTTATCTTTTTCTTTAACCCGTTTGTTTACACAAGACTAATGATAGGGCAACTGGGGATCTTGATTGCCTACTTCTTGATGCCTATGTTTTTGTATTATTTGTTTAAGATGTTTGAAGAAGATATGGATTACAAGAGTGTTTTGAAAGTTGCTGTTTCTATTAGTTTGATAGGGCAGACAACGGCTCATTTTTTTGTTCTTTGCTTTTTGATGTTCTTTCTTGGTATTTTTTGGTTTTATCAAAAGGAGAAGGGCAATGCCAGATATTTGAAAATTCTTGGTGTGTTTCTTTTACTAATTTTCTTATTAAATTTACATTGGATTCAGGGATTGTTTTCTGGAGGGATTTTGGGAGAGATAAATGAAGATCATGAAGACTTCTTTTCTCCAAAACAGAGCTTGGGAGTTTCAGCTTTTGCCAAAGTAATTGGAATGTGGGGATTTTGGAGGGAGGCGGCTTATGAAAGTTCTTATAAATTAATGCCTCTTGGTTTGTGGTACTTTCTCTTGGCTTTGTTGTTTAGTCTTTTGTTGATGGGGTATTATAGTGATAATAAGGATAAAAAGTCAAAATTTTTCTATAGTTTATTTTGGATTGGTTTAATACTTGGGGTTGGTATAAGTCACCCTTATACTGGAAAGATATTCAGAATACTGTTTGAAAATGTTCCTCTGTTTAATGGTTTTAGAGATAGTCATAAGTTTGTTGCTTTTATTGCTTTGGCTTACGCTTATTTTATTCCAATTGCTGTTGAGAAGATAAATGAAAAATTAATTAGGAAGAGAGGAAAGATTTTTGCACTTGTTTTTACTATTTTGGTTGTTTTGTTGGTTATCGGCAGCAGTTTTGTGCTTATTGGATTACATGGACAAGTGAAGAATACGGAATATCCAGAAAGTTATTTCGCTTTAAACGAATTTCTTAATGGTTTAGATTTACAGGGAAAACTAATCTATTTGCCTTGGGAGTCTTACCTAAGTTATAATTGGACTAGAGAAGCGTCTTCTGATGGAAGAATAGCTGTTTTTGCTAATGAATTTATGGATAAAGAAGTAATTGAGGGACCGGATGAATATGGAGGGAATAACGATTTTAGAAGAGAAGTTTCTGGATGTTTGGAAATTAAAAATAAGAGTTGTTTAAAGGAAATTGGAGTTGAATATGTTTTAGAAGATAAATGCGCTGTTTATTCTGAAAGATATGATTGGTTTGAGGGAGAGAGGAAATTTGAGAGTGAGTGTGTCGATGTTTATTATATAGGTGGAGTTGCTGAGAAAAAGGAAATCCCTGGGAGATTTTTAATTAGTTTGTTTGTTTCTGTTTCAGCTTTTGTTTATTCCATATTTGTTATTTTGAGAAGAGGGTTTTAGAAATTATATAGATTATTAAAACTTAAGGAATTTTCTGTTTTTTTAAAATGTTCTATAATTTGTAAAATTACCCCTACAACAAGAAAATAGTAGACATAGACTGCGATTGTTTCTGCTATTGCTTGTTGTTTGAATAGCAGTAAAAAAGGAAGTGTTATGAGTAAAAGTAGTGCAGGGAATATAAGAAATCGTGAATCAATCTTAACTAAATAGAAAATTATTGATATTAGAATAAAACCCAAAAAAGCCCATTCTAGCGAATAAAATCTTTCGCCTAGGAGCATGTTTATTATGATAGTTATATAGCAGAATAACAGGATAATTTGAGGTTTAAAGTGTTTTTTGCTTTTTTCTGGATAATTGATTTTTGTTTGCTTCTGAAACGAAGGAGTTTGATTTATTTTTGATTCTGACTTACTTATTGGATAACTTTCTTTTTTTGATTTCCATTCTTTGAATTTGCTTTCCCAATCGTCTTTGTACATTTTTATCTCCCGATTTTAGTTAGATAGAGTGTTTATAATGGTTATGTCAAGATTGCTGATTATACATTTTTTCGAGATTAAAGAAAAGGATTAAGACTTTTTATCTATTGAATACTTGCCGAAGCCCAGAGCAGTTAGTGCAATTAGAGCTATTAATATTAAAAGATCTCTTTCGGAAGAGGCAGTTATGCCTCTTTTTAATTGAACTCCGAATAGAGCTACAGCGATTATTACAACTAAAGGATAAATTGTATATGGAGAACCATAACCTAAAATTAGGAGAAGACCGCAACCAACTTCAAATATTCCAACTACTAAACCCATGAAACTTGGAAGACCAAGAAGAGAAGGCATTGAAAAGATTTTTGGAAAGCCGTGATATATGAATATTAGGCCTATTAGAGATCTTAATAAGAGAAGTGCTAAACCAACTGACTTGTCTGTTTTTTTGAATTTCATATATCTAGGCTAAATAATAGGTTTATAATTTTTTAGTTTTTTGCAGACATATAACTTTAAAAAGGTTTTTTTAATATCTCTCGAATGTCAAGACGACCTGTTCCTGAAGATAAATTAACTGAAATGAAAAGGCTTTATGATAAAGGAGAGTTAAGCATTGGGGAAATAGCTATGGAAGTTAATATTCCCAGGAGAACTGCTGTTGCTTATGTACACGCTTGGAATAATAATTTTGACTCTCCCTTTGGATATAATGTTTCTATGTTAACGGCTAGGGGAAAAGATCCTACCGAATATTGCAATGGGATTAGAGAATCGAATAGAAACAAGCCTGAAAATCAAATTTTTGCAGGATATATTATTGCAGGGATAAACTGTTCAGGCGAATCAAGAAAGGATCTTGCTTTTAAAATTGGCTGCGGTACGGATGCTCTTCGATTGTGGTCTCATGGTTCAGCTGTTCCAAAAGGTGAAAAACTGAGGAAAGTATGTGAAGTCTTAGACCTTCCTTATGATTGGATGAAAGGTCTTGTAGAAAGAAAGAAAGGGAAAAAGAGAGATAGAAGAAGAGTTGAAATGTTTGAAACTTTAAGTGGCTAATTATCTTTTATGTTTTTCTGCTAGTCTTTGGATGTTTCTCATGTATTCTTCATCTGGTTTTTCTATTTGTTCGCTCTTTTTCCAGTATTTCTTATCTGTGTAAATTAAGGGATTGTCAGAAGAAAGGGGATACAATTCTAGTATTTCTCCTAGAAATAGTATGTGACTTCCCAATTCAATATTTTCTATTAATTTACATTCTGCTTGTAGGGCTCCATGATCTAACATTAATACATCGATATTTTTTGCTTCTATGAATTTGAAATTGAGTTCTTTTAATATGGAGATTTTATCAAAATCTTGTCCGTGATAATTACCAGCTATACTTGCTACGATGTTTTGATCTTCTGCTGCTATGTTTACTCCAAATTCCTTTGTTTTTAGAATATTTTCTCTGGTTATTTTGTTTTTTCCGATTAAAACTGCTATTCTTCCCGGAGAGTAAGAGACGTGATATGTCCATTCTGCAGCCATTATATTATCTCCTTTTGGTCCTTTTGAGGTTATAAGACCGACATTTGTTACAAATTTATTTTTTCTTAAATCTCCCCAAGCTAAGTCTATCATAGTTGTTTAACAATTTGGACTATTTAAACTATCGTGTGTACGATATATTTACAAACAACTTCTGTATTTTAGCATACTTCTATATTTCAATAGAAGAGAAGCTTTTGATTTATGGATGGTTACTTTCAGATCTCCATTGGAATTTGCTGACTTTGCTGCCTGACATGGATTGCTAATTAGCGAAACAGCGTATTTTTCTGGAAGATTTACAGTTATATCTGGGTCTGAGGGAGAGCCAGAGACAAGAGAGGATTTTTTTATTGTGAATGCTTTGTTTCCAATTAATAGTTTTATAGAGGCTTTTTCTGGAAGGTCTTTTAGTATATTTGAGCTGGATAGAGATGAGATATCAGTGTTTATTTTGGAAGGAGATTTCATTTTAGGGGTGAGTTGATTGTTATTTTCTGCAATAATTTCTTTATTTTTTTCATCATCATGATTTATTGTGGATCCAACCAATGGAAATGGCGAATTTGGAAAATTATGGAAACGCAGGATACCTAGTGTTAAAAAAATACATGCGATTAAAAAAAGAGAAAATTTTAATTTTGCCGTCGGCTTTTTAAAATTTAATCTTTTTATTTTCATGTTTTTTCCAAGTGTTTCATGTTTAAAAAGTTAATTGTCGACGGAGTTTTTATCGGTACAAAGTGGTAAAACATATTTATATATAAGTGCCTCTTAAAAAACGTATAAAAGAGTTTGATAAGGTTAAAATGAGGCGCAAAAACATAATATTTTCTTCAGTGCTTACAGTTATTGCTGTCTCCCTTTTAATAATGCTTGGTCCTGCAAATGCTTTTGTTTTAAGTTTGAATCTTATGAATGGAGGAGTTTTTGTTCAGGGAGAGAAAGTTGAATATAAAGTTTCTGCTCAGATTGAAAATGGAGAAGTGAAAGATATACAGAGCTTCAGACTGTTTTTTGATGGTCCTGAATCTTTTAGTTGTGAGTTTTTACCAAATGGCACTTTGGTTAGTTTTTGTCCGTTTCTTTCAATAAAACAGACTGAGAATGCTCCTTCAGGATTTGAGTCTGGTTATGGTTATGGTTTTTTAGAGGGTAAACTAGAGTATGATATTATATTGGATACTACTTCTTTTGATCTTGGCAGATATGAGTCTAAACTTTTCGTTACTATAGATGAAAATGAAATGCAGAGTGATGTGGCAAGAATAATCAATATTGCAGAAGGAGACTTATTGAATAGTTGTTCGATAAGAGCTAAAGATGGAATTGTCGACTTTAATGGTGTTTCTATTAGCTCCAAAAATAGATTGAGTTTGTTTGTTCCAACTTCTGATGCAAGTAAGGGGCATGGTTCTTTAACCGCTCAAAATAGAAGAGATAGGATAAGTTACACTTTCAAGGTTGATAAAGCTAGAAGAGTTGAGGGTGGGAAGATGGTCTTTAATATTTCTGGAATTTTGAGAAGAGGAGTCAATAAGACTGCTGGAACGGAAGAGAAGGCAGAGATAATATTTGATTCAAATAATTTCGAGTTGAAAATAGATGGAATGGTGCTTGATGCTAAAGATATGGATGTTTATTTTGTTAAGTGTTGATTAGGGAACTGTTTATTAAGAGTCTTTATGTTTTGCTTTTAGCACTTTTATTTCAAAGAAAGAGGATTAGAGAAGTGTTTAAAGTAGCTTGTTGGAGCAAATCACATAAATCATTAAATACCTTTTTTATTTGTGAAAAATAGAGGATAAATGGAAAGACAAATTGGTATTCTTGGTGCTCCTTCGATACTTGGACTAAGACCTACAGGTGTTGAAGAAATGCCTCGAGCTTTGAGACAAAAGAATTTGGCAGCAAGATTGGGATCTACTGATTACGGAGATGTTGAATCGTTGGGCTATGAGAGAGTTAGAGATGGTTTTACTGGTGCATTAAATTCCAGAAGCGTAAGAGAATATTCTATTAGACTTGCGGGAAGAGTGGATTCTATGTTGGTTGATAATGTTTTTCCTTTAGTTTTAGGAGGAGATTGCAGTATTGTTTTGGGAAATTTATTGGCTCTACGTAGAAGAGGAAGGTATGGGTTGGCTTACGTTGATGGTCATTCTGATTTTTATCTTCCAGAAAATTCTAAAACAGGGGAAGTTGCAGAAATGACTTTGGCAGTTGCTGTTGGTTTAGGTCCAGGTATTTTATCTACCTTTGATGGGAGCAAGCCTTTGGTTAGGGAAGAAGATGTTGCTTTGTTTGGATATAGAGATCAAGATGAATCTATAAGAGAAGGCTGTAGGAATGTTAGAGAAAGTGTTAGCACTTCAAGTTTGAATTATTTAAAGAGAAAAGGAATTGTAACTGAGGCTAATAGAGTTGTTGAAAGGTTTTCTTCTAGCGATTTGAATGGTTTTTGGTTACATTTAGATGCAGATGTTTTAAATCCAGAAATTATGCCTGCTGTTGATTACATTCTTCCGGATGGTTTTAATTATAACGAGTTGAGAGAAACATTGAGGACTTTTCTTTCTTCTCCAAAATGTGTTGGAATGGATGTTACGATATTTAATCCAAGAATGGATCCTAGTGGGGAAATAGCTGGAGAATTTAGTGATTGTATTGTTGAGGGTTTTGAGAATAAATAGTTGTATTTAGGTCTTTTTTTGCTTTTGAAGAGCTCCTAAGGAAAAATTTAAAGTCAGTATTAATAAACTCGCTGTAGATAAGGCATACAGCCCAGAAGCGTTTGCTTCATCTTTTCTTCTGTTAATTTCTTGCTTTAAATCTTCATTAGAATCTAATCTTTCTTTTAGACCTGCTAATCTATCATACTCTTTTAGTTTTCCTCCAATTTCACTTTTTACATTAGAAGAATACTCTGGAATGGAAAGTCTTAACTTGTCTATCTCTGGAATTGTTGACAATTCGTTATACAGTCTTCTTTCTTCCATCACAGTTTCGTTGTAAAACATAACGGCTTCATCTAACCTATTTTCTTTTGCTGAATCTTTATAGTGCTCATATGTTTTATTGCCTAAAAAAACGGATGAAGATAAACCTAAAAGCGCTAATAATCCTGAATACTTTCTTCTCATTATAGGGTTGGTTTTTAATATTATTTAATCATTTGTTTTATTGATTATACATTCTTATTGAAATTGTAGTAGATAATTGTTTCCGATTTTCATATAAAACTTTATAAATTATGTTTTGATTTATCTTTTATGTTTGCCTGTCCTACAAATGATTGCCATAATGAGTTGACTAGAAAAAGGAATGAAACTTATTTCTGCTCTGGATGTGAAACAACTTACTTTCCTGATGGGGCAAATAGAGAAGTAATTAATTTGTTCCCTAGCCTGAGGGAAAGAATTGCAAAGCCTCAAGATTTTGATGTAGCTCCTGTTACTTTTAGGAGTTTTGAGATAAGCAGAGGTCATTTGAGAGGTTTGTTAGCTTCTTCTTCTGATTCTGATTTGAGAAGAGCTGCGGAAATTATTAGCGATTTGACAAGCAGCGTTAAGGGGAGAAGCGATGTTGAGAATACAGTGAATAATTTAGTTGGGGCTTATGACAAGGCGTATAGAACTTATTCTCATTTACTTGGATCTTCTGCACATAATTTAACGCAAGCTGTTACTTTGGCTCGTTACGAGGCTGAGACTGAAATTGCTAGAAGCTATAGCGGGACTTTTGTTTTACCTGATGCAGTAATGGAGCAGATACCTGAAGGTTCTAGAGTTTTGGAAATTGCTATGGCTGGAGGAGAAAACATAAGCGCAATAAGAGAAAAGAGGAATCTTGAGCAGGCAGTTGGGTGTGATTTCGCTTTCGGCTTTGTTCATAGAGCTAGGGGTTTTGATCCTGAGTTAATCGCTCTCAGGGCAGACGCTCAAAATCTTCCTTTTCAGACTAACTATTTTGATGTTGTGGTGATGTTAAATGCACTAGACAGAATTCCTCAACAAAGCAGGGCATTAAGAGAAATAGGAAGAGTTTGCAAAGAAAGTGATTCGGTTGTTATATTGGGTAACTGTAACCCTTTACAATATGAGAAAGAAGTGGGCGGTGGAGTTAATCTTGTTTATGTTCCTGGGAAAGATAGAGTTGGGAGTGTTAAACAGGCTGTTAAGAAAGCGGGTTTCTCTGAAGATTTTTCTTTGCAAAAACAAACATGGAATATAACTACCGTTGAAGATGGTAGAGAAACTTTGTATGTTGACATTTCTGTTGGGAAGAGATGAAAATAGTTCCTACTTTTTTTTGATGAAAAAACTGCCTAAAAAATTAAATACTCGCATTATGATAAAATCTTGGTACTAAAATGAAGGGGAATAGAAAGTTTGGAGTTGTAGCAGGTTGTTTTTTTCTTTTTTGTTTGATCCTAGTTCTACAAGGAGCGATGGCTTTTTCTTTTGACTTTAATTTTGACAATCCGGATGTAGTTCTTTACGATAATGTTTCTTTTCAAGCCATTGTAAATATAGATTCTGGAGAGAGACTACCTGTTGATTTCATAGATGCTGTTTTCTCAGGACCAACGAATTTGAAGTGCTCTTTTAATTCTCAAGGGAATCCTATAAATGGTTGTTCTGGGGTCAATGTATTTTTGATTGAAAATTCTAGCCATACTAGCGGTAGTTTAGAGGGGATTTATTTAGGAAATAATTATAATTTTGGAAATGGCTTTGGATATGAAGGACAGGGGAAACTTAGATACGGCCTTAAATTTAATAGCACTTTGCTTGGTGAGGGAATTTATACGACAAAATTAGTCTTTTTTATTTCTGGTCAAAACTTTACTTTGCCTGGAGAAAATTTAACAATTTATAGGCCTATTGTAATAACTTCTGGAAATGAGTCTGATTCTTGTGTTTTGGAAGGACAGAGTTTTGTTATTAGTGCGAATATTAAAGGAAGTTTAAGTGAAGTTTACGCTACTACTGAAATAAATGGGACAACAAAAACGACTTTGATTCCTAATACTGGAGAGGGAAATTATAGTTATTTTGTAAACGGTTCTGAGGTTAAAGCAGGAAATATGCGCTGGAGATTTTCTGCCAGAGATATTAAACAGGATCTTACTTCTGGGAACTTTAATAATTTTTATATAAATCATAGAACTATTCTTGATTATAATCCTGCGAACCCAGATGGTTTAAATGGATGGTATATGGCTGAACCTATTTTTACTTTGATAAATCCTGATACCTCTGATTTTATTTACAAATGGAATGGAGAAGAATATGGTTACACTGGGCCTTTTGGTTTGGAAGGCGCTCCGAACCAAGGTAATGTTACTGGCGGAATACTTGTTTTGAAATATCAAAGTGATTTGTGTTCTGAACCTTTTCAAGAGTTTCTTGGCAAATTTGATTTTAAAAATCCCATAATTAAGAATTTAGACCCTCAGGAGAATGAAACTATTTTTACTTCTAGGCCTTTAATTCAAGCATTATTGGAGGAAACTTACCAGAGCAACTCTGGAATTGATAAGTCAAAAGTTGTTGTTTTACTAGATGGAAATGTTGTTAATGCAAATATTACTAATTCTGGCAGTTTGGATGCTGTTGTTAGATTTAATGTTTCAAATGGTTTAAGTGCAGGTGAACATGAAGTTGAGATTAATGCTAGTGATAAGGCTGGTAGAACAAGCAATAAAAAATGGAAGTTTTATGTTGGCGATATTATTTCTTTGAATTTGACTATATTTAGTCCGATGGAAAAGGTTTACGATAGTAGAAGGATTCAGCTGAACATAACAACTAGTCAACTGGCTTCTGAGATAGGTTTTATTAATCATAATGATAGAGTTCCTAAATTTAGAAAACTTTGTTTAGATTGTGATGAATATGGAAATAGTAGAAGAAAGTATTTGAGTTTGAGTGAGGGAGAAAATAGAATTGATGTAATCGCTTCTTCAAATTCTGGCGAATCTGTGGCTAAGAGTATATTTTTGATAGTTGACTCTAGGGCGCCAGTTATATCTTCAACAAAACCAAGAAAGGGTTTTTCTTTAGGGACTTTCGAGGTTGAATTTAGAGAGCAGAATCCTAGAGAACTTATTTTACATTACGGCAATAGTCTCTCTGGTTTTAGAGAGAGTGAATTTAATTTCAGTCAGTGTTCAAAGGAACGAGAAGTATATGATTGTTCAGGAGAAGTTAATTTGAGTGATTATGATGGAGAGAAAATAGTTTATTCTTTTGTCTTGAACGATGTTTCTAATAAGACTGCGAACAGCAAGGAAATAACTCTTGATGTTGATTTTACATCTCCTTTAATAATTAGTTATGACATAGATGTTACAGGAAGATATTTGCAATTGTTTTCAAGAATAGATGAATTAAACTTTGATCAAGTAAGGTATATAGATCATTTTGAATTGAGTCCGAGATATAGAAAATTGTGTTCAAAATTGGATAATGGCATATGCAATAAGACACAGAGATTTTCTCTAGGAGATCATAATATTACTATAGAAGCTTTGGACAAGGCAGGGAATAAGGCTGTGATTGTTGATGGCTTTGGATTTAGTATTTAGTTTTTGAATAAAAATCCCAACCACAGCAAGCTGTGAGGTATTTTTAAGCCTCAAACTGAGACTGGTCGTAGCAATAGTGGAGCATTAAACTCAGTTCGAGCAGTGAAGAAATCTTTTTAAACAGTTTAATTGATGAATAGTTATGGTTGATATGGATAAGGGGACTGAAAGAGATAGAATTGATGATAGAGCTGTAATTGTTGTTAGTAGAGAAAGATACGATTATTGTCAGTTTAAGGTTGATAGAGCTGAAGAGTTTCCAGATACTAATAGGGTGGTTTATCATGTAACTCCGATAGATAGAGAGATTCCTACAAAGAGACTTGTTTATGAAGTTCAGAGAAGAGATGGATCTGGAGGGGCTCTTGTTCCCTTCTTGGAAGGAGAGGTTGTAGGTATCCATGCTAGAAAAGAAGATGGATTTCCTGAGGAGATTGTTTTTGATTACCATAGTGAAGGTGTAGATTTTAAATAACTTCTAAATTCTTTCTTGATTTAAGAATCCACTTTCAAAAGATTTATTAAGTGACTATATTGGGAGTTGGAATGGAAAAGAAAAAGAATAAAGATATCGTTAAGATTTCCAAGAAGAATATTTATGCTGTAATTGGCGTTTTGATATTGATAGGCATTATTGTCTTTTGTGTATTTTATTATTATCCTAAAGTTCAGAAGGAAAATGGGATAGAGATATATAAGAAAGCTCTTTTTGACAGTGCTGTTTGTCAGTATAATTGTCCTCTTGAACAGCAAGTGTTTCAAAATAGAAGTCAATTACTTCCTACTAAAGAATGTGTGACTGCTTGTTTGAATGATCTTTCTGCAAAGAATTTGAGTTCAAAGATGTTTACAGATGCAGATTTACAGAATGATGACTTTATGAAAGATGTTGAAAAGACTGTTATTGGATGCAGATCGCAGGCTTTGAATGTTACGGATATTGATAGGAATGCAAAGTTTTTCGGCTGTATAGCTAATGATTTGAAAGTCTTTAAAGAAAAGTATAGTTATTTGAATTAGATTATTTTTTTATAGACTTGAGAATATAAAATAGAAAGTTTTAAAAGGTTGAAAATCATCCTCTTGCTAACATAATCCCGGGTGATCTTTCGGGTTGCCCGACGAAATATAATGGAAAAAGCAGTGTTCTTTATAGATGGTGGTTATTTATCTTTTGTTTCAAAGTATTTTGGCGGAGGTAGACCCTTAAGAAACAAAATAGAAAAGTTTGCTAAGAATGTAGCTAAAATTAAAGATTTGGAAGTTGAAGAAATTTATTTTTATACTGCTCCACCATATCAAAGCTCAATTCCTAATATTGAAGAAAATAAAAGACGTGCTAATTATGATAGATTTATTTTAAAACTTAGAGAGGTAAAATTAAAAATAAATATTAGAGAAGGAAGAGTTCAAAAGAGTGAGGGTGGATTTCAACAGAAAGGAGTTGATACTTTGCTTACAATGGATTTACTCAAGATTTCGCAAAAGAAAGAGATTAAGAATTTAATATTATTAACTTCGGATACTGATTTTGTGCCAATTATTCAGGAGATAAGGAAAGATTTTAATGTTAAAGTTGTTTTGACATATTTCACAGATAGAAAGAGAAACTCTGGTTTTTCCTTATCAAATCATCTATGGAATGTTTGTGATGATAAGATATTGATTAAAAGAGAATATTTTGAGTTTTGAGATTGTGAACTAATATCAAAAGATTTATTTGTTGATTATTTTTAAGAGTTTGAATTCTTCACATACTACTAAGATGTTGTTATTGAATTTTATATTTCTTCTTTTTAGTCTTTTTTCAAAAAATTTTCTATGCACTTTTCTCCAATGTGATAATGAACAATCTCTTTCTCCTTCTTTTTTAGCAAATGCTTTAGTTATCTTACTGAATGGTTTTATTCTTACTTTTGTTGTTATAATTAGGCATCTTTCAACTCCATTTGAATCTTGAATGATGTTTTTATCTCCTACTTTTGGAAGAGAGATATTTTTTCTTTCGTATGAATCGTGTAATGAAGATGTTGCTTTTTTCTTTTCAGATAGAACTAAATGAAGCAGAGAATCTGCCTCTTTTTTTGTATCTCCAAATTTCCATGAGGGAATTTTTTGCATTATTTATTTAAGAGAAGACGTTATAAAAATATTATCTTTAAACATTTGACGATTAAGTCTGAAATAAGACTGTGTAGCCAAGGGACATATGTCCTAGGGCTACCGAAAATTAGTTCTGTAAGA
>ERZ1292632.3328-Hain-H43-01um-R2-3328-length-12421-cov-4_pt1 | contig 12421 bp, 9 predicted proteins | sample MGYA00564407_ERZ1292632 | MGnify/ENA primary metagenome ERZ1292632 (study PRJEB36523, sample SAMEA6512637) | groundwater metagenome | collected 2019-01-08 | study: AquaDiva: Metagenomics assemblies of 32 groundwater samples
AAATTCTTTATAATAACCAAAAGGAGCTCTAGTAACTGTGAATTTAAGTTTTTTCAAAGCTTGTTCTGCCTGCTCTAAAATCTTTTGAGCAAAATTTGGGCTTGATAAACTTGGGCTTAAATGCGCATAAGGATATAAAACAATATTATTTGCCTTAACCTGACTTGCAATATCTTTTATATTATCTATTAACTGCTTAATTATATTTGGATTTTCTTCGTCTTTTTTTTCAACTGCTGTGAAGATAGCAAGAGCATCTTTTATATGGGTTTCTTTTTTCATTTCTTCTGTTAATTTTTCTGGCTCTTTCAATGCCTTTTTCAAAGGCTTGAATTTTATGTAGTCTGAGTGCAGGCTTAGTATTTTCATAAATCATATAGATAAAGAGCATTTATAAAATTAGTGATTTTTAGCTTCGGTTGGTTTTTGTTTATTTCCCATTCCGAATTTTAACACATTTTTTGCAGCATATGAAAAGAATCCTTTCATTATGTCACAAAAGTATTCTCTTCTTGCAGGACCATTATTTACAGGGCAGTCTCCATGACAAAAATCTTTTATAGAACAATTCCCACACATAGCTACATACGGTCTTTTAACATGGTTCTCTTGTAATCTTCCAAGCAAATCATTATTATACACATTTGTTAAAGGTTTTCCGTGCTCTTGCATTTGGCAATTATAAATATCTCCTGCAGGATTTATATAAAACATTTTTTGGCCAGCATCACAAATTCTAGTTGTTCTAAAATCGCAAAAATTAAATAAAAAATAATCCCTAAGAGATAATCCTTGTTTAGTAAAGGTATTAACAACACTTCTTAGATTTTTTATTACTTTATCTTTATCAATATCTTTTTCATGAAATTTGTTTAGCTGAACTTCCCATCTAAATTTATTTTCAGTAACATATTTTGCTAGGCCTGGCAGATGCTTTCCATTTTCAGTCAGAACAGTCATTATAAAAATATCTTTGTAATCCTTTAATCTATCTATATTATCCAATACATGATAAGAACTTGATTCTCCGTTTCTAAAAGGTTTAGACATTGTTAATGAGTCAAGTGAAACATTAATACCAAAATTTCTGTGATTTATTGCATAATCACTAAAACCTTCTGGAATTTTAACTAAATTAGTTAGCACTTCTGCGCCTCCTCTTTCTCCTGCTTCATCTAAAAATCTTCCTATTGGCTCTTTCCATTTATTGAATACAATTGTAGGCTCTCCACCTGCAATTCTTAATTTGATAAACTCTACTTCTCCTTTATCTAAAAAACTTAGAAATTTGGAAGCCATAGCTTCGTAAGCTTCTGTATCCATATCAACATCTTCTTTTTTTACAAAACAATAAGAACATCTTAAATTACACCTATTTGTTGTTTGTATCCAGGGAGATAAGTAATTCATTTTTTCCATTTTAGTTATCTAAAGAATAATTACTTTTTATATTGTCGATATTCTTTTGACAATTTATCATATTGTTGCCTTAAACTCTTTAGTTGAGAAGTTGCTTGACTTATGCCTTGTTGAATATTTCCAAGTAATTTTTCGAGTTGTCCTTTTCTTTCTTCTTTTTCTTCAGGCTCTAGTTTGCCTAATATTTGTTTTATTCTTTTATATTCTTCGTCAGTTACTTCAACTTTCTTTGTTTCATATCTAGTAACATTACAATCTGTTGAACAATGGCTTGGCATTTTATTTTGAATTTGATTTATTTTTTATGTTGTTTGTATTGTTTATCTTCTCTCGACAATTGAGTATATTGTTGTTTTAAATCTTTTAATTGAGAACTTACTTGACTTATATTACTTTGAAGCTGTTCTAATGATTCTTCAAGCTGTCCTTTTCTTTTCTCTCTTTTTTCAGATTCTACATCCCCCAGTGTTTTTCTTATCTTTTCGTATTCTTCTTCAGTAACTTCTATATCTCTTATTCTATATGTTGTTTTTGTGCATGCACATGCGCAATCATGCAAACAATGGCTTGGCATTTTTATTCTCCATGAATCAAGCGACTTAATAGTTTATAAATCTTTCTGATGTAGTCATTTTATAGTGGTGTTTATAAAATTTTGTAATTTATTTTATTTCCCAGGTGTCTAAAAGTCTGCCTACTTTTTGATTTGATTCTGTAATCAAGAACAGGTAAATTTCAATCTTTTGTATGTTTGTAACATGTGCATTTAATTCTCCCTGGTCTAATGGAATTTCAATTGTTTTTGTTTCAAGTGGTGCAGGAAGCATACTTGATGGCACTATTATTTTATAAGAGGTTGTCTGGTTGTATATTACCACAGCAAGATGATCATACTGCTCTGCCAAACCATAGTTTTCCTTTATTCTCTGTGCTATCTTTGTGTATGCATCCTGAAGTTGTGAGACATTTGCATAATAGTATTGCCCATGTCCTGCGTCTGCTATTTGCTGCATTGTTTCATTTTTAACATCTGTTCCAAAGCCAAGAGTGTAAACAATTATTCCATTATCATATGCTGTTTTTGCAGAATCAACTGCATCAAGGATTGAGTTTTCTAAGGATTGCTCTCTTGTACATGTTGTCTGAGGGTCTCCGTCTGACATTAAAACAATTGTTTTGAGCTTATCAGATCCTGAAATTTTTAATTCATTGACAGCCTTGTTTATTCCGCAGCAAATGCATGTTCCTCCACCAGTAGCCTGCCATGAATCTGTTTCCTGCTTTAAAATATCCTTATCTTGAGAAAGCATGTAAAAATTTTCTTCAATAACATAACTTTGGTATGTAATCAAACCTAATCTGTTTTTAGATGAACTTAAAACATTGTCAATGAAGATTTTGTTTGCATTTTTAGCTGCTGTAACTTTTTGCAAAAAAATTCCGTTGCAAAGAAGACATCTGTCTTCTCTTATACAACCTGCTGATGGATTTGGCTGCTGCATACAGCATTGAAAACTTGTAAAGTCTTTGCATGAATCATACATGCTTTGAGACAAATCAACAACAGAAAAAATATCAGCATCCATTGTATAATTAATAAGAGTTATGTTTTTTAAGACTATTCTTCCAGCTGGCTGATATAAGGTTATATTTATTTTTGTAGGGTCTTCTAAATTTCCTGATATTTTAGAAATATCAATCTGCTGAGACAAAAGCTTTGTCTGGGCTTCTGTGAGCTCCATTGAACTTATTGTATGCTTTTTTATAACATCATATAATATTAAAATAATTGCTAATGCTAATAGAATTAAAATAATAACTGTTATAATCCCTGCTATTGCTTTTTTATTTTCTCTTTTCCTCTTTTTCATAAATATAACAATGCTTAAAGGTATTTAAGAGCTATGAATGCACCCAAAGCTTTATATATAGTCACTATTAAGTAATAACATTAACCTCTTGAAAAGAGTAAAACTTAAAATGGCATTAAAAAAACAATCTGTTGAGAATCATGGCTTTAGAGCCATATTAAAAAAATTAGGCTTAGATTTGCTTATAATCTCTACTTTAGCAAGCAATCCTCTTGTTCTTGATTATGTTTCTAAAAGAGCATTTGGTAATTTTAATAATAGCTATGTTTCTAGCAAAACTTTAGAGCAGAAAGTCGAGGCTGCTGAGAAACCTGTAATTTGCATTTTTCCTGCTGAAGATAATATAACTCCTAAGCCAAACAAATATGCTACTGAATATTATACTCAAGAGCAACTCCAGATTATTTATGATGCTGCTAAAAAATATAATATTGATGAAGCCTTAATAATGGCTATTGGAAGAGCTGAAAATTCCAAAGAATATCCTTTTGGAATAATGCCTAACAGAAAATATAATAGAGACAAAGCAAAATATAAAAATAAATTTGAAAAAAATGCTTACTGGTGTGCTGCTACATTAGACAAAAGAAGAAAAGAATTTGAAAAGTTAAGCAAGAAATCTTATAATGAAGATATAAATGAGTTTATAAAAGAGACAAGAAAATCTTATGCTCCTGAAAAAGTTAACAATGACCCAAATAATAAAAACAGATTTTGGAAAGATAATGTTACAAAGTATTATGATTTGTATAATCTTTAATCTTCTATAAATTTTATAGAATGAACTTGTTTTTTTGCTTGTTCAAATTTTTCCTTAAAATCTCTCATGAATTTTTTCAAATGGTCTATGCAATTTTGCTTGCATGAGCCACATAATATTTTTCCTGTTTTGCAGTCCTTGTAAATTGCATTTAATTCATTATCATCTTCTATCAGATGCTGTTTGTATAATTCAAACACCATGCACTTGTCTGGAAATCCTCCTTTTTTTCTCTGGATTTCTGCTGTTTCTCTTCCACCTGTAAGTGCTTTTCTTACTGATGTCTCTATATTCTCATCTGTATCAGGAAGCTCAATTGCATTTGCTTTTGATTTTGACATTTTCAAGCTTCCATCGAGGGCTGGTGTGAATTTATGCTCAATTGCACTTGGAAGAAAGAATTTATTTTCACCTTCTCTTCTTGCAATATCTCTTGATAATCTTATATGAGGGTCTTGGTCTATTCCGACTGGAATTATTCCTGGCATTTTTTCTTCATGAACTTGTGGAAATAAAATATCAGCTGTCTGTAATAATGAGCTAATTATCCTGTTTGGTTCTGTGTTTCCATAAATTGAACGATATTCATTTAAAGTTGCCCTGCTTGAAAGCTCAAACATCAATTTAGTAACTTTTTTATTTTCAGATTGGAAGTAAAAGAAAGTTTTTTTATGGTCTATTCCTAATGCAATATAAGTTGGAATAAAATATTCTAATGCACTTTTTTTTGCTTGTTCATAAGATATTTTACGAGTTGCATTTGACTCTAAATCTGCAATCAAGATATATGTTTTTGCATTCTGGTTCTGGAAATAAACCATATTATCAACTGTAACTTTGTTTCCAAGATGTAGTTTGCTTGAAGAAGGCATAAATCCTGTTAATGCATAATATTTCTTTTTTTCCTTAATTGCTTTAATAATTATTTTTAAATCTCTTCCTGCTACAACTGTTGCTCTTCTCATATGAATATTGGGGTTTGGGAAATCCTTTACATTGAATTTTTCCAAGCCAAATTTCTTTATTGTTTCTAAATAATCCTCTGGAATATCAGAAGACCACGGGTCAATAAACTCTTTTTTTGATGTCATGATTATAAAGATAATCTTAGATATTTAAAGTTATTGAATTTTGAAAATTCAATTAAGATATGTATTAACTTGTTAAGCATATTCTACTCGAGAGCTTCTGTTAATTATAAGTTTTATTAGTCCATTAAGCATATTTCTTTTACAAAAAGAAGCAAAAGAGATTTTATTACTAAATTTAGCATTATTTTCAAAAAACCCCTAAATGTTTTTATATATATTGCATGTTAAAAACATTTAAATATACTATTTGTTTCAAATTATTAATATGGGAAAAAAGAGTTTAGTTGTTATTTTTGCATTTGCTTTAATTTTAGCAAGTTTTTCTTTGATTTCTGCTGAGATATTTTTATCACAGCCTAATTTAGGATATAATTTAGGAGATAATGTTGAGATAAGCATTGAAGTAAGTGCTGTTGCTCAAGGATATTTAAAAGTTGATTTAGTGTGCGGAGCTACAAGAACAAATATTTTAAACAAAATTATTTTTTCTGATTCTGATAAAAAAACAGATATTAAACTTCCTCTTGTTTATGCTTTTATACAGGATTCTATAGGAAGCTGCAGATTTGAAGCAGAATATGCTGGCTCAAAAACACAGACAAGAGATTTTGAAATAAGCAAGACTCTTGAAGTTATATTGGATAAAGATGAAATAGTTGCAAAACCAGGAGAGAGTGTTCTGGTTCAAGGCAGTTCTAACAAAATTGATAAAAGCCCTGTTGAAGGAGTTGTTGAAATAAACATTCCTTTGATAAACTTAAGAAGTGTCCAGGAAATAGAAAATGAAACTACTAATGAAACAACAAACGAAACAACTAATGAGACTGAAACAATAGATATTCCTGCTGATGATAGTGCAAGTGGAAAGTTTTATGGAAGTGTTGTTAATGGAAGATTTTCAATAAATATAAGCTTAAAAAATGACTTGGCTGCAGGAGATTACAGAATTGATGCGCGAGTTTATGAAAAAGATGATGATAAGATAATAAATGAGGGAACAGATTCTTCTAGTTTGAAAGTTCTGCAGACTTTGAAAGAGATTGAGATTGCTATTGAAAAACAGTCTGTTGATCCCGGAACTGAGCTGAGCTTTCAGGTTATTCTGCATGACCAGACAAGTCTTCCTATTTCAGATGATGTAAGCATTTTAATATCCAATACCAACAACAAAAGAATTTTTGAGGATATTCTAAAATCATCTGAAACAATCAAATATAATATTCCTGGCAATCTTAGTTCTGATTATTATGAAATAAGCGCGAGTGTTGGAGATGCTGAAAAATCAAGAACTATTTTTGTAAATGAAAAAGCAATTGTAAGCTTTAAAATAAGAAACGAAACCTTGATTGTTACAAATACAGGAAATATTCCTTATCATAAGGATATTAAGATTGAGATGAATGGAAAAAATTTTGTTAAAAGAGTTGATTTGGAAGTTGGAGAAAGCCAGGAGTTCAAGCTTACTGGAAATGGATTGTTTGATGTAAAAGTTTCTGATGGTGAATTTGAAGATAGTTATTCAGGAGTAAGCTTGACAGGAAGCGCTGTAAATGTAAAGGCTATAAGAAAAAATGCATTTCTTAAAACCCCTATTGTCTGGATATTTTTCATAATTGTCTTAGGAGCAGGAACCTTGTTTTTTATGAGAAATATATTTAAGAAAAAGTCATTTGCATTTCCTTTTACAAGAGGATTTTTAAAAAGTCATGATAAAGTTCATGAGCTTAAACCAGTTAGTAGAACAGGAGAAGGAAGCAGTGTAATTGCTCATACTGGGAAAACTCCAACAATAGCAGAGCATGTTCCTGTTTTAGATGGTATGAAAAGTTCTGCAACAATAATTGCATTAAAAATCAAAAAAGACATAGGCAAAAATGCTCATGCTGTTCTTGAAAATGCAATGAAAATTGCTTATGAGAGAAAGGCAGTTGTTTATTCTTCTGGAAGCAATATACTAATTATATTCAGCTCTTTATTAACCAAAGCATTTAAAAATGAGGTTGTAACAGTAAGGATTGCAGAGGATTTGGTAAGGATAATAAAAGAATACAACAAGAGATTTAACAATGAGATACATTATGGAATTGCAATTTCTTCAGGAGAAATAATAAACAAGGTTCAGCATGATAAATTAATGTTCACTGCTGTTGGAAGCTTGATGATAATGGCTAAAAGACTTGCAGAGCATTCTAAAGGAGAGGTTTTGATTTCAAAAGAAGCTTACCAGAAAACACCAGAGATTAAAGTTGAAAAGAAAACTGTTAATAATGAGGAAGTTTATGAAGTCAAGAGAGTTGTTGAAACAGAGCAGAACAAGCAGTTTATACAAGGATTTTTAGGAAGAATGAAAAAAGATAATTTAAACAATCAGAATAAAAATCCTGTTCCAAGACCAAGCCAGCCTATGCAAAATCATCAGCATAATCCGCAGCATTCAGAACATCATACCCCTAACAATCATTCAAATAATGAGCATCCTCGTGTGAATAGATAATTTTTTTAAGAATATTTTTAGTAATCTTACACACTTATACTCAAGAGCTTCTGTTGATTTAGACTCTCTCTCTTATTTAAGATTATAACATATTATTTTTTGAAATCATTAAGTATATTTACTCAGTTATTCTATTTATAAATTTTTAAAAACATAAATTTAAAATAAGTTTTTAAACCTAGTATTCTTTTACAAAAGATAATACAAATATTAAAATCAGTAACTTATTGCAGGACAAGAGAAGCAGGAGTAAAGCTTAAATAAGAGAAGAGCCGAGTGATATAAGTTATCATTATTAATAAAAACTAAAAACATAAAATGAAAAAGAGGAAGGCGCAGTCAGAAATTATTACAAAAGTTTTGATAATTTTATTGATATTATCTGCAATTGTTGTTGTGTGGTATGCTGTTAAAAATGTTGTTAGCGAATCAAGCGATGTTATAACAATCGATAATGTTAATTTAAATATTGAATATGTTTATTATGATGAGAGCTTTGCTCCTCCAAGAATAGAAGTTGGTGTTAACAGGCTTGCTGGAAAAGGAGAAATAGATTCTTTAAAATTTATTTTAACTGATGAAAATAGTATTAATTATGTTTATGATTACACAAATCCTGCTGGAATTCCTGATGAGCTTGAAAAATTTGTGTATTTTGTGTATTCTTCTGATTTAGGAAATATTGATTTAAGCAAGATAAAAAAAGTTTCTCTTGCTTATTCAGGAAAAACAAGTTCTGGAAAAGAGATTATAATTGATTCTAAACAAGGGGGTGTTGAGCCTAAGAAAACAATCTCTTCTGGCGGAGGTGGAGGAGGTGGTGGAAGCACTTATAATCCTGCTCCTCCAAATATAGTTGATGAAGGAATAACTTATTATATTTCAAATTCAGGAAATGATTTAAATGACGGAAAGTCAGAAGAAAAGCCAATAAAAACAATTGCAAGACTTAATGCTATATTTTTATATCCTGGAGATAAAGTTTTATTTAAATCAGGAGATGTTTGGAGACTGCCAGTGAATATTCCAGGAATTCAGCCTGCAGATGGCGTTGTATATGGTTCATATGGTAATGGGAATAAACCCCTGCTCCTTGCTTCTGTTGAAGCAAACAGTGAAAGTGATTGGGTTGAAGAGACTGAAGGAAGCAATATATGGAGATATGCTCCTTTGATACAAACTGAAGTAGGAAACATTATTTTTAATAATGAAGCATCAGTTGGAGTTATAGCTCTTAAAAAATCTGATTTAAACACACAAGGCGAATTTTATTATGACCACATTTCTCAATGGACTGGAAATTATACTTACTTATATTCTCTAGGAAATCCTGCATTATTATACACTAACATAGAATTAGCACTGGAAAAAGATATATTTAATATGCATGACGGGCAGCATGATATTTTAATTGAAAATTTAGATATGAGATATACATCTTATAATGCAATTGATTTGCACCAGACTTATAATATTAGCATAAAAAATAATTATTTTTCTTATATAGGAGGAGGCATATCAGGCCAAGAAGACATATTTGGAACTACTTCAAGATGGGGCAATGGAATTGAAGTCTGGGAAGATAATCATGATATTTTAATTGAAAACAATACCTTTAATCAGATTTATGACCAGTCAATTGGAATAGAAGGAAGTGCTGAGAATGGCGCTTATTATCAGTACAATATTATGTTTAGAAATAATGTTATATCTAATACAGAAGGGTGCTGGATATTTTTCCAGAGTGATTTTAATTTAAATAATCCTGGAATAATTGATTCAATTTTAAAAAATCTAACTATAAAGCATAATACATGCTATGATACAGGGAATACATGGGCTAATGGGCAGAGATATGGAAATTCAATTGGAAAATGCTTTTGGCTTGGAGGTATGGATGGAACATTAACAGAAAATGGAAAAGATATTATTGTTAAAGATAATATATGCTACTTAAACAATGGAAATTATATCTCAAAGTCTCCATGGGCTTCTGGAAATAATCCGGTTATTGATTATAATCTGTATTTTAAAGTAAACGCAGACTCTTATCCATTAGTAAACTGGAATGGGATTAATTTATTTAATTCATTTTCAGGTTATCAAGCAAGTGGATTAAATCAAGACCAGAATTCTTATGAAGCTTTACCAACAGATCCTTTATTTAATGATGCTGCAAATTATGATTTAAGACCAGCTGCAAATTCTCCTGCATGCACAATATCTTCAACAGGAAATTATGTTGGTGCTTTGCCTTGCATGAGCTGATTAAATTTTATTTTTTTGAAATCATTAAGTATATTTACTCTGTTCTGCTGTTAATTTTTGCAGTTTTTATATTAATTCTTGGAGCTAACTGAATAATAATTTTATGATTATAATAGAAATATTCCATGGAAATTAGTTTTTTTAAGATTATTATTTTTCTTTAATTTTCCGTCGGTAAATTAATTATTCAGAATAAATGATATGTTCGTGAACATAAATCTTTATAAATGAAAAAAAGGTTTCATTTATTCAAAGTAACTACAAAAACTATATCTCTGAGTTAAACAATGCTTTTAAAGAGGTTAAGTCTCAAATCTATATGGTAATTAAAAGAGTGTCATTGCTCAGTAAAATCAATGCAAATTTTTTTATTAATATTTTAGCTAACAAAAATAAACTAATGCTTAAATTGATTGAAAGGAGGTTACAGTAAAAAGAAAATGAAAACATTAAGCTTATTTTTAGTAAGCATAATGATACTTTCAGTGATGCCAGCAGTGATGGCAACAAGTATTGGTTCTGGAATAACACCAGATATTCAAACTGAGGATTTCGCACCATTAGTATGGATGTGTGATCACAGAGTTGTCTTGGATGACGGAGTCCAATGGGGCAGAGTTTCACAAAAGAATCAAGGAATGCTTGAAAGAGCTAACAACTATGCTTTTGAAGGTGAACAAATTGGATGGAAAGTTCTTGTAATGGACAAGAATGGTGTTGAAAAAATACAAGATGTTTTTGCAACAATAGGAGATTCACAAGGAGCTGGAAATGATATTGAAGTTAATTGTGATAAGTTAGGTTGGAAACCAAAAGAAATTCCTAGATCTTGTAATGCAAGAATCCAGGAAGAATATTTAGAAGACTTTAATGATGATGTTATGGAATTCTATTATTGTACTCTTACTGTTGAAACCTCTGAGTCAATGTATGGTGAATACTGGATAACAGTAGAAGCATTGGATTTAGATGGATTATCTGGAACAATGGCTGAAAACGAATACTGGTTCTTAAACCCAGTAATTGCTTTGGACATTGATGGAGCTTTAACATTTGAAGATGTCAGACCTGGAACAGATTCTTATTCATCAACTCTTTTAGTTGGTAATAAGGCTGATGATGGCTCAGGAGTTATGCTTGATATGTTTATATCAGGAACAGACTTTTATGACTCATCAAGTTCTGGTGCAATGTGCCCAACAACAAATCAGTTGTCATTAGGCGCATTCAGATACTTTGCAACAAGTGGTGCTTATTCAACTGCAACAGATGCTCAAAAAGATAGCCCAACACCTAAACCTATTAATGAAGGAATATATGATGTTTCTACAGTAAGAAACAGAGATACTGAAGGATATGTAAATATCCAACGTGGAGATCATTGGGATAGGTCTATGTATTATGAAGCAGAGATTATTCAGTCTGGAATTGAAGTTGAAGGACCTGGACCTGCAGAATATTACAGAGGTAACATCCTTGCACCTGGAGCTGAGATGGCTTTAACTTTCAAGTTAAGCTTGCCAGAACCATGTAACGGAGACTTTGACACAGGAAGTATCTACTTCTGGGGAGAAGCAATTTAATTATTGACTTTATTTTTTATTTTTTTCTTTAATTTCTCCCTTTTTTCCTTAAATGGGAAAAAGAAAAGAGGAAAAAAACCTCTATAAAAATTAAAAATAGTGGTATTGCAAAAAGTGTTAGATATAACACATAATCAAGCTACACACATGAGAGCAGAAGAGAAGCTTTGCAAGAGCAGAGATGAGTAAATATATTTAACAATTTCAGATAATAGATTAAAAAAATCATATTCAAAAAATATCACGAACAAATATCATTAATGTTCAACCCACAACACGAGCGAACAGAGCAGCTGAATATCGTGTAAGTGTATTACACTAATAAATAAAAAATGGCAATAAAAAACAAAACAACACGTGGAATATTATCATTATTAATTGGAATATTAAGCTTAATATTAATTGTAAGTTTAATTGGAATAGCAAGCGCAGAGTTTTGGTATTGCGCAAATGATGGAGAAAGAATTAATTACTGCAATCCAAAAATTCCTGACAGAACATGTGAAAGTTCTTTAGGGTGCAAATACTGCATGAGCGATAGCTCTACTTCAACATGCTTCAATTCTGGAAACTGGATGAAATGCAATGCAAATGCGCCTAACTGCGAGTTTAATGATGGAAATGTTGATTCAACTCCTTTAAATTTTAGTGTTGATGATCCTGACAATAATGCAATTTATAATACAAGAGCAATTATGTTTAATTTAAGATCAAACAAAGATGCAAGCTATTACTGGATTGATAATATTAATGGAAGAGGAAGATGGAACAGGTTAGGCTCCAGATTAAAATTGTTTAGCAAAAAGGTTAGTTTTAAAGACGGATTAAATGATATAACAATAAAAGCTGTTGCAAGCAATGGAGAAGAAATATTATTTGCAAGAAGTTTTTATGTTGATTCTAAAAAACCTCAGATAAAAAAAACATGGCCTACT
>ERZ1292632.3331-Hain-H43-01um-R2-3331-length-12417-cov-13_pt1 | contig 12417 bp, 13 predicted proteins | sample MGYA00564407_ERZ1292632 | MGnify/ENA primary metagenome ERZ1292632 (study PRJEB36523, sample SAMEA6512637) | groundwater metagenome | collected 2019-01-08 | study: AquaDiva: Metagenomics assemblies of 32 groundwater samples
CAATTCCTTTTATTTCTACAACACTTTCCAGGCTCAAATTTCCAACAAGAGATTTATCTTTAACAACACACTGAACCAGTCCTGAAAAATCTCTTAAAAGAAGGAAAGTCATATTTGAAAGGGTTCTTATTTCATGAACCCATCCTTTAAGCAAAACCTCTTTTCCAGGTTTTAGCTCAGAAACATATGTCCTTTCCATTAACCATAAACAGAAAACAGATTTATTAAATTATTGATTATTAATGTTTCCGCTATCATCTAAAAGAACTGCTGTAGAAATAACCGTTGTCCACATGCCGTCTTTCCCTTCAGCAGATTGGGTTATATTTCTTGTCTTAAGTATTTTTCCAGAAAGTTTGTATTGCTGTTCTCGTTCATCCCAGGCAGTATTCGGATCAAACTCAATTCCAAGAGTTGTTGCTAACATGCTGGCAGCAAGATCTTCTGCATAATCCCCTGCGACCTTCTCTGTTTCTCCATGAGGGTGGTGTTCTGAAAGATAACCGTATTGGGTTCCCTCTGCAGGAATCGCAACGCCGATAGAAGCCGCAACAAGCCTGTTGTGTTCATTTGTATCCTGTCTAGCCATAACACAATAAACAATTTCTCCCGGACTAATAAGCTTAAGCCCCTCTTCTTTGCTTATGGTTTTGCAGTTAGCAGGATAAATAGAAGAAACATAAACAAGATTAAATTTTTCAATACCAGCGTCTCTTAAAGCTGCCTCAAAACTTGCAAGCCTTTCCTTATGTCTTCCGACTCCTTTTGTAAAAAATATTTTTTTCGGAACCATCTTGATATTTATTGTAAAAACATATAACCAAAGTTTTTAAGACTTTCCTTGAATATATTTTTTAATAATTTTCATAGCTTCTTTTCCGGAAATCAATCCCCTCAAATCTTTCATCACAAGCCCCATATAAGCATTGTCAGAAAGCCCTGGTTTTTCCTTAATGATTTTTGATATTCTCTCTTCCATTTCATCTAGATTTTTCTCTTCTTTCATAACTTCTTTAGAACTTTTTCCTTTGACGATTTCAGTAAGAACATTTTTTATTTCAGAAGCTTGTATTTTTTCTTTTGCAACATTTTCCAGAACATTTCCCAAAACATCCCTGTTAAGAACTTTTTCAACTGCATTCAGGGTTTTCTTTTCCTTAGTTGCTATCTCTTTAGGAAAAATCAAAATAGTTTTTGCAATTAATTGGGGATTCTCAATTACCTGCAGAAGCTCTTTGAATTCTTCTACTTTTTTTCTCTTTAATAAAAGGGAAATCATTTCTTTGTTTAAACCTTGTTTTTCCAGTTCTTCTTCTGGATTTTCCATGGAGGCAGAAAGCTCTTTTTTGGCATCATCAATATTTTCTCTTGAAATTTTTAAAAGTGGTAGGTCTGTTTCAGGATACATTCTCGCAGCTCCTGGCAATGGCCTTAGAAATCTGGAGCTTCCATCAGGATTAACAGCTCTTACTTCAGCAATACTTTTTCCATGCACAACAAGTTTCTGCTGTCTTTTCACCTCAAGTTCTATAGCTCTCTCAATATTTCTTATATCTTGAAAGCCTTTTAATTCAATTCTTTGTCCGCCTTTAATAGAAAGATTAACATCCTGCCTTATTGTCCCAATTCCTCTTTTAACTTTAACTTTTCTAAGAATTTCTCCAAGCTTTAAGGCAGTTTCTTTTGCCTGTTCGGGTGTTTTTATGTCAGCATTTGTTGCAATTTCCACAAGAGGTATTCCAAGCCTGTCAAGTCTGAATATCCCCTTATCCTTGTCAATGATTCTTGCAGAATCTTCCTCAAGACAAATTGTCGCAATTCCTATTCTTCCTTTGCTAGTCTCAATAAAACCATCTCTTGCAATTAAAACAGTTCTTTGAAATCCGCTCGTATTGCTTCCATCAATGACTGTTTTTCTCATAACTTGTGTTACGGGAAATATCTTACAATTCAAGAATAATGCTATTTGTAATGCTATTTGAAGTGCCTCTTTATTAACAATATTTGGGGGGGATTCATCAAGTTCAACCAAGCATGTAGTGTCATAACCTTCATAGGTGAATTCTTTTTCAAGCAAAGCTTCATGGCTTGCGGCAACATCTACTTCGCCAGACTCTCCTGCAACAACGTGGAGTTTTCTCTTAATTGTAAATTCCGGTTCATCTTTCCTAAGCAAAGAAGGGCAATTGCAAAATAGCTTGTTTGCTTCCAGCTGCTGATGGATTTCAATCCCGCATTTAAGACCTACGGCATTATGATCTAATTCCATGAATTAAAAAAAGAAAAAGAGTTTATTAAATTAGCGGGAGTGATTATTAAGTAAAATTAGGTTTTGCGGAATATTTCTTAGAATGTTCACTCATAATTGCAATTCCCTGTGGCGAGACGTTTGATGGATCAACACCAAAAAATCTTGCGGCATCTTTAAGAAAAGCCATATATTTAGGAGTAATTCTTAAATCTCCAACATTTGGAAAATAGCCCTGGCCATTCCATCCCTTTGAAGTGGGGTGATCAAAAACAGGTATATGCATATCAGGATCATCCATAGTAACAATTCTCTGAACAGGAATCTCATCAACCCTCCCTTTTTTAACTTCTTCCCGATATTTTCTTTTTGTTCTAACTCTTGGCTCTTTAATTCCGATTATATTAAATGGGAATTGTTCTGCAAGATGTCTTGCTTCCACAGAAATTGCTTCTCTATCATACCTTCCGACATTATATTTTCCGACAATTCTTAATGCAGTATCATAAGCATTTAAAATTCTGCTGACAGAACCCCCGCTGACAACTTCATCCAGACTTACAATTCTTTGTGGTTCGCTTCCTTGATGTTGTCTTTCTAAAAGCAAATTAGTGAAACATTTTTCTGCAATTTTCGCTGAATCCATTATCTTACTTGAAATTGGAAAATAAACAGCAAGTGAAGCGTCAAAATCCCTGTCTGCTATTGTTAAAACATCAAACAATGGCTGTCCGCCATTCAAACTTACGATATAGATGCTTGGATTTACAGCCCTAACTATATCAGAGGCTCTTTTTATTCCCCCCATAAAATCTTCAAATTCCCCTCTTGTATAATCTGTATTTTTCATAAAGTATGGGGGCTATTTTTCTTTAAAAACCTTTCCATTGTAACCCCTACAAAGTTATGATAAATAGGGGAGTTGGCTAAAAAAGTTATTTAAACAGATTTTTCCTAATAAATAAAATGGAAAAAATGATAGACAATCACCCTATTATTACCCATAAAAGAACCCCTAGTCAAAAAGCAACAGATGTTCTGGCAAATTTAGTTGGTAGTTGGTTTTACATATTCTTTTTAGCAATTTTCTTATTTGTATGGATGATTACTAATACATCATGGATTTTATTCGGTAGAGAATGGGACCCGTTCCCATTTATCCTTCTAAACCTGGTTCTTGCTGCTTTTGCTGCGGTAGAAGTCCCAATTATTTTGATGAGTCAAAACAGGCAAACTCAAAAAGACAGAATAGCTGCAGAGTATGATTATGCTGTAAACAAAAAATCTGAAAGGGAAATTAGAGAAATAAGAGCCCAGTTAAACAGAATAGAAAAAAGGCTTTAATTATTCTTGCAACCTGTCTGAAAACTCTCCCGAAATGTTCTCTAGCATTTTCTTTTTGACCTTTTCTTTATCCTTAGCCAATTCTCTATGCCCTAAAATCCAGGAAAGTTTTACAAGGGCTGTTTCTGCAAGCATATCTTCCAGATAAACAACTCCTGCATTTAATAATTCCCTACCATTAGAGTAAATTAGAGGGTCCAGTCTTCCGTAAATAGTTTGTGCAGCAGCACAGACAAAAACGCCTTTTTCTTGGATTTCCTTTATTTTGGAAACCCATGATTTTCTGGATTCGCTTGTCGCAACATGACCTAAGCCAAGCATTTCTATCACAATTCCTTTGTAGCCTTTTTTTCTGTAATATTCCAAGATATCGGGATCCTGGCCAGGATAAAATTTAATTAATGCAACTTTTTCTTCAAAAGATGTATCTATCCCGACTTTAGTTTTTGTTCTTTTTTTATAGGGCATTAATGGAATAAAAGCTTCTCTTGTTATTTTTGCCAGGGGCCCTGTGTTAACGGGCTTGAATGCATCTCTTCGCGATGAATGCAATTTTCTTACTTTGGTTCCCCTTAAAGCATAACAGTAATCGTCGTTTGAAGATGCATGCCCAACAATGACCACCTCTGCCATATCTGAAATTGCAACCATGGCGGCGCATTGCAAATTGAGAGAAGCGTCTGAACTAGCCCTATCCCCGCTTCTTTGGCTATAAGTTAAAACAACAGGCTTGTTCAAATTTCTAAGGAAAAAAGAAAGAGCAGCTGCTGTATAATGCAGAGTGTCTGTTCCGTGTGTTATTATAACTCCTTTGATATTAGAATCATTAAGAAATCTTTCTGTGACACGGGCAATTTTCTGCCATTCTTTAAAGCCCATGTTTTCAGAAGCCATCATAAAGGGAACTTCAATTTTCAAAATATTTGCTTTTTCAAAAACCTCTGGATAAAATCTGAAGAGTTTTTCAGGGCTTGTAAGCCAGGAAACCGCGCCTGTCCTGGAATCCAGTTCAGCGGAAATTGTCCCTCCCGTCATAACCATTGCTATGTTAGGTTTTTCCTGTTCTATTTTTACTTTCCTCTCTTCTAAAGTTTTTGCCTCAAATTTCTTTAAGATATTTATATCTAAAATATCTTTCTTATTTATTCCAATATTATACCCTGATTCCAATTTTAATAAAACAATTCCGTGCTCATTTTCAGGGCTTTCCAGGAAAATTCCCTGATAAGAATTTTTGACAAGAGAAACTTCAACGAAATCTCCGGGCTCGGGTTTTTTCTTGTTCTGTTTTTTTATCCTTTTCATTTTTTGAATGAGTCTGCTAGGATTCGAACCTAGATCGTCAGGGTTTTTCAATGTTTTATTTTTCATTCCGAAACCTGAAATTCTATCCGTTGAACTACAGACCCGAGCTATTGATATAAAAATAAAGAGAAGGTTAGGTTTTTATATCTTAATATTTTTATGATAACATGCCTTTAAGAGACAAAGAACCTGTGCGACCAATAGTGCATCACCACATTTTTTTGAAGCCACACCATAAATGGATTTTAGGTGGGGCAGGGACAATCATAATTATCTTTATGGTTGTAATGAGTGTTTTTATGTATACTATTTTTGTAAAACAAGAGTTAAATTATCAACTACTGGGTAACAAAATTTCTGAATTAAAGAAAGCAACACAGGCACAAATTGATGCAATGTCTTTAACAGTCCTAGGGCTTCAAGAAAATCTTCAAGAAAAACAGCAAGAAATTGATCTATTAAAAGCGTCTGCTGGAGAGGATTTCTCAGGAATTATTGAATCAGCGATGCCCTCTGTATTAATCATAAGAACAGACTCTGGTCAAGGGGCAGGTTTTGTCATAAACGAAAGCGGATACATAATAACAAATGCCCATGTATTGGCAGACGAATCAGGATATCTTGCAACAGGCATTCATGCAGTGGACAGTGATGGTGACAAAATTGAAGTAAAATTCATAGGATATGATAATGAATTGGATGTAGCTTTATTAAAGGCAGAAAAGAAATTTAGGGCTTTTAAACTAGAAAATTCAGACAATGTCAAAATAGGAGAAAAAGTTATTGCTATAGGGAATCCTTATGGATTAAGATTCTCAGTTTCTGAAGGAATTGTCTCAGGAATCAACAGACAGGGTCCAAATGGTATAGATGCTTATCTCCAGATAGATGCTGCTCTTAATCCAGGAAATTCAGGAGGTCCTTTGATAAACAAACAGGGAAATGTTGTAGGAATGAACAACTTTAAGATAAGTCAAGGAGAAAGTCTGGGTTTTGCTCTTGAATCTAACTTTATAAAAAGCGCTGTAAATGACATAGCAAATAAATCCCTGAATCAGACAATAATCTAACTTCTCAAAACATTTATTAAAGATTATTCCTAATTTTATTAATGGCTAAAGGGTATGAAAAGAGTTCTCAGCAAAACAAGAATGGAGGAGGAATTACCGTAAAAAAATCAGAGAATTTTTCCGAATGGTATACCCGGGTTATAGAAAAAGCAGAGATAGTTGATTTAAGGCTTGGTATTAAAGGATTTATAACCATAAGACCCTGGGGAACTCTTATTATTGAAAAACTTTATGATTTTTTTGAGGAAGAACTGCAAAAAAGAGGCCATCTTCCTGTAATAATGCCTTCTGTTATTCCTGAATCAAATTTAAAGAAAGAAGCCAGTCATATAAAAGGATTTACTCCAGAAGTTTTTTGGCTTCAGGCAGAAAAAGGTGAAGAAGGTGAAGAAAAACTTGCTCTGCGTCCCACAAGTGAAACACTCTTTACTCCCATGTTCGCCCTTTGGATAAGAAGTCATAGAGATCTTCCGTTGAAATTATACCAGCGCGGTTCTGTATTCAGGCATGATACAAAAGCTACAAGGCCTTTGATACGCGGGAGAGAATTTCAATGGATAGAATGTCATGATGCTTTTGCCACAAAACATGACGCAGAAGCCCAGGTCCAAGAAGATATTGAAACAACTGAAAAAATTTTGCACGAAAAATTAGGAATTCCTTTCTTTGCCATGAAAAGGCCGCAGTGGGATAAGTTTGCAGGTGCAGAGTACACTATAGGAAGCGATGTATTTATGCCAGACGGAAAACTCATACAACAACCCTCAACCCACTATATGGGGCAAAGATTCTCCAGGGCATTTAATGCGAAATTTAAAACAGAATCAGAAAAAGAAGAATATCTATACACAACAGCGTATGGGCCTGCGATGTCCCGTATTTTGGTTTCTATAATTTCAACACATGGAGATGACAAAGGGCTTATATTGCCATTTAGCATTTCTCCAATTCAGGCAGTGGTAATTCCAATATATACTGTTAAGAATAAATCTAAGATTGAAAAATACGCAAGTGATATTTACAATAAACTAAAAAACTCTGGTGTAAGCACGAAACTTGATTCCAGAGATATTTACAGCCCTGGATGGAAATTTAATGAGTGGGAATTAAAAGGTATTCCTTTAAGAATAGAGATTGGTGAAAGAGAACTTAAGGCGAAGAAGGTAACCTTATTCATAAGGGATACTGGAAAAAAACAGCTGCTTGCCTTTTCTAAGTTAAAAGGAATAGAAAAAATCGGAAAAGAATATGATTTAAGATTAAGAAAAAGAGCTGAAAATTTTGCAAATAACAGGGCTGTAAATTGTAAATCTAAAACAGAAGTTAAAAAAGCTGTAGATAGCGGAAAAATGGCAAGAGTAAACTGGTGCAGCATTGATGAACCAGGAATTAAATGTGCAGAAGTAATAGAAAAAGAAACAGGAGCAAATATCAGAGGAATTCTGGCTAACAAAAAGGAAAAAGCAAAAGGAAAATGCATAGTTTGCAACAGACAAGCAAATGAGATAGCCTATATAGCAAAGAGCTATTAAGCTTTTCTTTTTATTCTTGCGTTAATGCGACTGTAAGTTCATGTTCCATCCTAAGAGTCATTTCCATTAAGAGGTTCAACTCTCTTTCAACAATTGTTTCTTCGGTCGTTTCTTGCATTGTTTCCATTTTTCCTTTTTTGTACAAAAAATAAAAACAGAAATTCTCTCAGACCTAAATTAAGTAAGAAGCATGTTCAATTTAATCCAGGCCTGAAAAGAGAACTCTGAATTAAATTGTGTACTTTATATTGTATTTAATATTTTTTTTAGTAGATACTAGATTGATTATGCCCCAATCCAAATGCATACCCTTCTGTGTATCCATTATTTTTTTAACAAAAAGACCTTTTTATACTTTTTTATTCATCCAAATGTTAAGACGAATTTAGATTTTTTCTCATATTTTCCCTAACTTGACCACGCTTGGGCGAGTTTCCCTAACTCGGCATTGCTAGGAGGAGCTTAAATTCTTCTCCAAATTTTCCCTGAATCTCTCAAGATCTTCTATCTTAATTTGACCACCGACGGCATTTTCATGGCCGCCCCCTGTCGCACCTTCGAACCCTTCTATAGATTTTAAAAACAGGTCCCTTATCTTTTCCCCCCTGGTAGATATATTTGCCTTTGCTCCTTTGATATAAGCAACCACCACAACTTTATCCTGAAAAAGATAGCTTAGTTCATTTGATAATTCACTGCTTATGCTTAAATCTCCGCCATACTGAAAAAACAAAAGCTTGTCTGTTTTTTTTCCAAGAGAAACTGCTTTTCTCAAAAGTCTTTGATATTTTGAATCTATCTGGCTGTATCTTTTATGGAGAGATTGATTTTTAGGATTTTCTTCAAGAATCTCATACGGGCTTTTAGCTTTCATTAAAAATCTTAGCATATTTATCACATTTGTTGTTCTGTCTTTGAGGCCGAAGCTGAAAAATCTCGCCACCCTCCCTATCTGGGATTTGTAAAAGATATCAAAAGCATTTTTTGGTCTTACAATCATGTCAGGGTATTTCTTTTCAAAGTCGTCATAAAAATCAGGAACCAACCCATCTGAGATGCAACCTACAACAGCAAGCCATAAGTCTTCTTTTCTTTTAGTTATCTGATAGCAAAGTGCTGTAACAGGTTCATTGCTTTTCTTTTTATTTAATAGTGGATTGTAATAATTAACAAATTTGGGAACAAGCTCCCAGTTTATTGCGTGATGGTCTATCCAAACTACAGGAATATTTACCTTTCTTACTTCTTCAAAAAAACCTTCTGAAACCAATGGCTTATCAAGAATAAAGATATAATCTCCGCCAAGTTCTTTTACTTTTCTGAAATATTCGGGAATCAAAGAAGGAAAAGATTTTATCACAACGCCCTTGCCCCTGCCAATATATCTCTGCAATAAAAGAAATGAACAGAGCCCATCCTGGTCATTATCAAAGAAAAAAACAGGATTCTGTGCCTTTTCCAGATGCTCTTTAATCTGCTTAACCTGGGTTCTGGTTAACATTAAAGACTTTTCCCCACTAAAATTTTTTCTTTTAAATTTTTTAGATCTTTTATTATTGAATCTACTAATTTTTCATTTTTGAAAAGGCCGGAGAGGGATTCTTTATCCAAATCAAATACTCTATCCAGGCTTCCGAAAGTATCCAGGAGTATTTTTATATCTTTTTCAAGCATATCTGTTTTGCTCAGGATTCTCAGCCCCTTGGGGGAAGCTGGCTGGTCATGTATTTCTCCAAAAAGAATTCTTGCTACGTTTGATGTTTCGATTAAAAAATCAAAGTTTATATTTTTTAAAAGTTCATCTGCCCTGAAATATCTTTGCCCGAAGTAATCCTTAAGAAGCAATTCCCTTTCTTTTCCGAGACTTTTTGTTAGTTCCTTAAGCCTCATGCTTACAATAATTCCTTCCTTGCCCAGTTCTATAAGATATCTTTTTACGTTTTCAGAGATTCTTCTTACGTTCTCCAGGGTCTGCAATACACTGCATACATCTCTGGTTGTTGTAAGATTTGTCATTTCAAGAACATTTAAATGAGATATTAAATCATTAAAAATATCTTTTTGTTTTTCCAGTATCTGGAGGGTTTCTGCAGCTCTTCTTAAAATTTCAGAAGTTTTCTCAAGGAAATACCCATCTTCTTTGAAGAAAAGAGTTATTTTATTTTTTCTTTCAGATACTGCAACCACTATAGTTCCAAATTGTTTTGCTGTTCTTTCTGCAGCCTTATGCCTTGTTCCGGTCTCTTTAGTAAGAATCTTGGCGCTTGGTGTTAAAAGTGTATTTGCATATAAAATTTTCTTTAGATCATTAGAAAGAACTATTGCTCCGTCCATTTTTGCCAGTTCTACAAGCCTCTGTGCGCTAAATCTGCAATTAACTCTGAATCCGCCCTCAACTATTCCTGAAAGCCCTTCCTTATCAACTACGATAAGAGCTCCCATTCGTGATCTCAAGATATCGTCAAGAGCTGTTCTTATTGCTGTTCCAGGAGAGACGATCTTCAAAACATCAAGCATACTCATATCTTTTTTATCTTCTGAAACAGGAAGATTCTTAGAAATAGTCTCTTCGATGTTTTTTATCACCATTTTTTCCTCCATGCCATTTTCAAGATACTAATTATATATAAATCTTATCGAAGTTCTTTATAAAAATATGTAAAAGTATTATTTCGCAAAGCTTTCTGCCACAATAAAAGGGAATAAGATTGTCGCGTCTCCAAAGACCTTGACACTTTCTCCTTTTGGTGCTATTTTTCCCCATGAAACAGCTTCGTCTGGCAAAGCCCCTGCATCGCTTCCGTCAAATTCCTGGGAATTGTTTATATAAACAGCGTAATCTGCTCCGTTTCTTAGCATATTCGCGTTCAATATGCAGTGTTTCATAACTCCGCCTCCAAGGATTAAAACCCCTGATTTTTTCAATCCAAGAGAAGTGTCATTAAACCATTTTATATCTTCTGTAATATCAATAAAAAAATCTCTTCTCTTAAACTTGAAGAAATATATATTATCCCCTATCGCACCATCGAGAAGGGCAGGGCAATAAATTTTTATCTTGTTTTTCCAGGCCCAGTAGCAGATGCTTCTTTTGTCATCTATCTTCTCCCCAAGTTTCCAGATTAGCTCTGAAGCAGTTGTTATTCTCCCTGTTTTTTTCTGCTCCTGATAAACTTCTTCAAGAATCTCTTGAAAAAACTTTTCAAATTCAACATATCTGTTATTTGAAACAAAAATATTACCTATCCTGTTAATCCCTTTTTCCCTTAATTCTTTTCCCCTAGCTTGGAAATCCCCAAGAAAAAAATCCCCCAGACATTTTATGATGTCTTCTTCTACTCCCCCAGCAGTTGTTACAACAACATTTATTTTCTTATTCTTAACCAGATATCTAAAAATATCCCTTAATCCAGAGCTCACCATGTTTGAAGTATATCCCAGATAGATAAATGCGTCCTCGCCAATCATCTTATTGACAATTTTTACTGCTTTTGCAAAAAGAGATGCCTGAAATCCTGTAGAAGAAAAGCTTTCCAGAATTTTAGGATAATCAACTCCTTTGTCAAAATCATAGCCCCCTATCTTTGTTCCAGAGACTTCTTCACTGCTCCTTAAGAGATTTCTTCTTGCGACTTCTTCTATATCGGGATTTTTTTTATTATGCATTTTTATTATATTTGATATAATTTAACATTAAAGATAAATTTAGTTAAAACTATAAAATCAGTATACAGGTATGGCAAGACTCTCAAAAACAACAAGATTATTACCCATATAAATTAAAAAAACAGCCTGTTTATAAAACTATCCACAATTTTTTGAACATATGTGTTTTTTAAGCATAATCTTTTTAAATTAAATACTTTTACTATTAAAATGAATAAATGGCTTGAACTTATATTTGGCTTGGCACTTCTCGTTGTAATGATTATAGTAGCTTGGGCGTCTTCTACATATTCCTGGACTATATTTGGAAAAGATCTCAATTTCTTGCATTCTGCCTGGATTTTATTTAAGGGAGGAATTTTCTGGTTTGTGACATTAATTGCTCTTCTCCTCATCATGCTTGGGATAAATGATATTAGGGAATAATTCTTAGAATCTACAGAATTGGATAATAGCTATTATAAGGAAAAATGATAGATGGCAGAAGAGACGGTAACTATATTAAACATAGACTAAAGGGGTTTAGCTATAATAAAAACTTTTCTTGATTAAATGATATACCAAAGATCTTAACCAAGCAGAAAAATTAAAGCCCCTTCTATTACAGCAGCTATTATAAGAAGGGGGATTACAACAAAGAAGAAAACTTTTGCTGACTTTATCAGGTATGTATTTAGGGCTTCCAGTTTATTTTTTTTAAGTATAAAAGTTCCAAATTTTAACCCAAGCCCAAGGGAGATGAACAAAGCAGGCAATTCAAAAATTCCGTGGGGAAAAAGCCTCCAGAGAACAAAAATTCCTTCGCCCCCAACTGTTTTTGCAGCGACAAAGCCGAGGAGATATCCGTTTGCCAGTGTGGTTAAAACAGGAAATATCCCCAGGATAATTCCAAAAATCATGCCTATAAAACTGCTCTGGATATTATTAAAAAATATGAATTTTGTTAATTCAAGCTGGGACATGCCTTCTGTCTGATTCAGAAGCGCGTCTATGAATTCAAGGATTCTTTTTTCCAGAATTGCGGGGGTGGGGGCAAAAAACCCTATGAGAAAGAAGAATAAAAAAACAAAGATTATCGCGTAGATGAAGTTTCTCGAATCTTTTATATAAGCAAAGCTTTCTTTGTAATTTTCCCTGAAAAAATTTATTTTTTTCTTTTTTGCCATGACTAACTGAAATATCTTCCAAGAGATTTTATTTTTCTCTTATATTTATTTTTCAGGTAAACTCCATAAACTAATCCAGCCAGCAG
>ERZ1292632.3332-Hain-H43-01um-R2-3332-length-12416-cov-7_pt1 | contig 12416 bp, 16 predicted proteins | sample MGYA00564407_ERZ1292632 | MGnify/ENA primary metagenome ERZ1292632 (study PRJEB36523, sample SAMEA6512637) | groundwater metagenome | collected 2019-01-08 | study: AquaDiva: Metagenomics assemblies of 32 groundwater samples
GCTTCGCGCGAGTTTTTCAGGTTTGCGTAAATCGGCAAAAGGGAGTCCTGAATGGAATACCGTAAGCTGTCCACTCTAAAAAAGCTTCCCAACAACCCGCGCGTCGTGCGCGGCCCACGGTTCGCTGACCTCTGCGCGTCCCTGAAAAAGAACCCGCGCTTCTTCGACGCTCGCCCCCTGATTCTCTCCAATCGTACCGGGGAACTCGTCATCTTGGCCGGCCACCAGAAGTATGAGGCGGCGAAGGCCTGCAAATTGGCCGAGGTGCCCACCGAGTTGATTGATGGCCTCACCGTCGAGCAGGAACGGGAAATCATCATCCGCGACAACGCGCACGCGGGCGACTGGGACTTCGACGTCCTCGCCAATGAGTGGTCGGACCTGCCGCTCGCCGACTGGGGCGTGGATCTGCCGGACGTTGCGGAGCGCGGTGATGACCCTATTGCTTTGCGCGAGGTGGGTGTCTCCGAGGTGCTAGATCGGTTCTGGATGAGCGTCACCGGCCCATTGCCGAAGCAGCGAGAGGCGCTGGAGAAACTCGCGCAGGCACTGGAGTCGCTACCAGGCGTGAAAGTGGCACTCGGGACGACGACGGAGAATCCGATAGGGGTGTGGCTGTGAGCCGCGGGCGATGGAAGCGCACCGAGCAGAAAAAGAATACCCCGGCCGCCATGGAGGCGAAGGTGGCGATGCGCCAGCGGATCCTCGAACAGGTGAAGCCGGCGAACGTGCTTGACCTGTTTTGCGGCCACCGGACCCTCTGGCGCCAGGTGTGGCAGTTTGCGGAAAACTATGTCGGCTGCGATGCGCGGCCGTGGGAGCTGACTGAGCCGGCCCGCTTTGTTTGCGACAACCGAAGGCTCCTGCGTTGCCTGGACCTGTCGGCGTTTAACGTGTTTGACCTCGACGCTTTCGGCTCGCCGTGGGAGCAGGTCATCATCCTGGCGGCTCGGCGGAAGTGGGCGGCTGGAGAACGGGGCGCCCTCGTGGTGACAGACGGCTCGACGCTGAAGACGCGCTGGGGTCAACTCCCCAGGGCGCTGGCCTTGCTGATCGGTGTCAGTGAGACGAAGATGGGCGCCACGACGACGGGAGCAGAAGAGATTCGCCGGATCGCCCTCGCGGGATTCGCGCGACGATCCGGCGTGAAGATCCTGCGCCACTGGGAGGCGACCGGGCCCAGGCCGGCCTGCCTCTATTACGCGGCGATGTGCTTCGAGGGATTAGGTCCGTGATGCTGGGCTACGCGCTTGACATTGGGATACCCGGCAGGCAGGTAGGGCTGCAAGTCTCGCTTGATGTAGTGAGCCGCCCCGACCTGATGCAGGACGTCCAGCACCTCGCCGGTGAACCGCTTCCAGTCCGTCGTCTTGGTCAGGCCGATGTAGTTCACCCGGCCGACTTTGTACAGATCGACGAAATCATGGGTGCAGCGGATCAGGGTCTTGGTTGCCTCGGTGTCAATCACCGGCTCCAGGCTGGCCCAAGTGAAGATCCCCGCCTCGTGGAATCGGCGCAACGTGGCGATCCGATCCGCCGGCAACGCCGCAGCCCGCTCCCACTTGCGGGAGAATTCCGGGTCCAGCGTCGTCAGGGTGGAGGCGAAGGCATCGCGGTCTTTCCGGTACAGGTCAATGTCTCGCAACGCTCGCCGGCCGCCCTTCGTCAGGCAGCAGAAGCCGAGCCCGTAGAACTTCAGCAGGCCGAGGACCTGGCGCGTCAAGGCTGTGTCGCCCGGGTGGTATGGGTCACTGGTGAACGCGAGCATGACCTGCTCGGTGATCCCGAGTGCCTCGTACTTCCGCGCGTCCTTGATGAGCGCTTCCGCAAACCCCTCACGCGGCGTGGCGCCCGCGTCGAAGTCCGCGCGGTCCGCCTTCAGCACGGTCGGCACGTAGCAATAGGAGCACCTATGCCCGCAGCCTCGATAGGGATTGCAGGCCAGCGGCGCGTACTCTCCGGCCTGGCCGTTCGGAGCGTAGATGTGGGAGCACCCCTTGACGCTCACGCCATCGGGGTTCAGTTCCGGGGTCGCCATTATGCTTTCCCTCCGCTCCAGTTCGTCCGTTTGCACACCGGGCAGACCCTCGGCGGCTTCGGCCGTCTCGGGAGCCAGGTGTGTCCGCAGCGATCGCAGCGATATACAGTGATGGTGCGCTTGATGGTCGACATGCTAACCCTCCAACATGGAGGGTGTAGAATACTACGTACTACGTATTGTGTCAAGGAAAATCGTAAAAATAATGCACTTGTAAATAGCTGAAAATAAAGGGCGTATTGAATGAAACCAACCGCGCTCCTCGAATTTGAGAAAGGCAAACTCTACTCCGACCAGCGTGACCGCGCCGCCCTGGAGCCGAAGCCGCGGCGCGAGTTGAAGCCTCGCTGTCCGCAACGCTTCACGAAAGAGGAGCGGCGCGCTTGGCGCGGCCTGGCGGAGGTGCTGAAGAATTACGGCCTCTTCACGGCGGCCAACAGCATTCAACTCGAACTGCTCGCCGTCGCGTGGGTGCAATATCTTGCTGTCTGTGCAACGCTCGCCGAGAAGGCGAAGGGCGCACTCTTCATCGGCGACGGGAAGGGCGCCTTCCGTGAGAACCCGATGCTTCGCACGCAGCAGCGACTACGCGCAGAGATCAGCACGTACGCGCAGACCCTCGGTCTTTCCTCAACCGCCATGGCGAGGATCGGGAGCCTGGCGTTGAAGGCGAAGAAGGAGCGCGATGAGTTCTTCGAGTAGGGGCAAGGAGCAGGCGGCGCGCGTGCGGAAGTTTATCGAGACCTACTGCTCGTACAGCAAGGGCGAGTGGGCCGGCCAACCGTTCCGTCTCCTCCCCTGGCAGTGGGACGAAATCATCCGCCCGCTCTTCGGCACCCTCACCCCAGACGGATTCCGGCAGTATCGGACCTGCTATTGCGAGATACCAAAAAAATCCGGGAAGAGCGAGATGTGCGCTGCTGTCGCGCTCTACATGCTCACGAACGACGGTGAGGCCGGCGCCGAAGTGTACCTCGCAGCTTCCGACCGCGAGCAAGCCGGGATCGTTTACCAGGCGGCCTCCGCCATGGTCGGGCATCACCCCACCCTCGAGAAGAACATCAAACGCCTGGACAGCCGCAAGCGGATGATCTACGCCAAGAAGAACAGCTTCCTCCAGGTGCTCTCCTCCGAATCCTACACGAAGCACGGTATCAGTCCCTCCGCCGTCATCATCGACGAGATTCACGCCCACCCGGACGGCTCGCTCTACGAGACGCTCACCGCGGGCACCGACTACGCGCGGCGCCAGCAGATCGTCTTCATCATCACCACGGCCGGCGTCTATGACAAAAACTCCATCTGGTGGAAGCTCCGCACCCGCGCGCAGCAGGTCAAGGCCGGCATCATCGAGGATCCCCGCTTCCTCCCCGTGCTGTACCTCGCCGACCCTGAGAAAGACGACCCCGCCGACGAGGAGCTCTGGAAACGCGTCAACCCCTCGCTCGGCCAGATATTCAGCCTGGACAAGATCCGCCAGGACTACGAGGAGGCAAAAAACGATCCGGTGGATTTTCAGAACTTCCTCCGCTTCCGCCTCAACATCCCCATCAAGAGCCTCACCCGCTGGATGCCGATGGATAAATGGGACGCCTGCGCCGACGCCGTGGATGTTGCCGCGCTGAAGGGGCGACCCTGCTGGGGCGGTCTCGACCTCTCGGCCAAGATCGACTTGACGGCCTTCGTCCTGGTCTTCCCGCCGGCGGAAGAAGGCGGCATCTGGGACGTGGTGGTCAAGGCGTACTGCCCCGAGGAAGGCATCGCTAAGCGGTCCCGCGTGGACAAGGTCAACTACGGCATCTGGGCGCAGCAGGGTTTCCTCACAGCCACGCCCGGCAACGTGGTGGACTACGATTGGGTCAAACGTGACGTGCTGCAGGCAGTGAAGGATTACGACCTCCGAGAAATCGGCTACGACTCGTGGAACGCGACCCAGACGGCCACGGACATTATGGCGGTTCTGAATCCCGCGGGGTATAAACAGGGATTCCAGATGGTCGAGATGCGCCAGGGTGCGAAGACACTGAACGAACCAATGAAAGACCTGCTCGTCAAGGTGATGAGCGGCCAGGTCCGCCATGGCGGCCACCCGGTGCTGCGCTGGTGCGCCGACAATCTCGTCGTGCGGAAGGACCCCAATGGGAACTTTGCGCCCGACAAAGAGAAGGCGACGGAGAAGATTGACGTGATGGTGGCGCTCATCAACGCCTGGGGCCGCGCGATGTTCAAAGGCGGGCCCGTCGAATCGGCCTATGACGGGATGACCTCGGAGCAGATCCGCGAACGCATGGCACTTTAACCCTCACCCGAAAGGAGCCACACATGGAACGTCTCGCCATCGTCCTCACCCCCGCCGGCGCCATCATGGGCGGCCTCGAAGAGATCCAGGGCACCGACGGTCTACTCGACGGCTTCGAGCTCCGCAAGCCCCGCGCGATGAACGTAGTCCCCACGGGCCCAGGGCAGGCGCAGGTCCAGTTCCTCGAGTGCCTCGGCAGCCCCGACGTAATGCACCTCCCGGCTGATGTCGTGTGGTACATCCCGAAGGCCCGCAACATCCTGGACACGTACCTGCAGGCGGTCAGCGGGCTGCATCTCGTGTCCGCGTCGCGGCTTCCCAGGAATCTGCGGGGGAATTGAGCATGGGAACGCTCCCGGATCGCCCTCTTCGTGTGGATGAGGTGGCCGAATACTGGTCCGTCACTGTGCGGACGGTCTACCTCTGGATTGAGCACGGGAAACTGACAATCGCCCCCACCCCCTCGGGGGCGATCCGGGTTACGCGGGAATCCGTCATCTCCTGTCCGCTTGGCAACAGGAGCAATCTAGTCACGTAGCAATTTCACGCCACTTCACGCCACTTCACAGAATCGACAATCCCCCCCGTTTTCCGCTTGCCTTCCGAAAAATCCCTCGTATTTTGAAATCTGACGCGGTACGACCCATTTGATTGAGCCCACGTCCCGGCCAGCTACCGGGGCGGGAGCAATCCGAAGCAGAGCGCCAATCCATGCATGGTGGATTGGCGCTTTTGCTTTTGGGCCGCAGGAGGACACCCTGGCGCGCATCTGGCCCGCAATCTACAACCTGATCCGCAATATCCGCAACCTCAGCCTCACCGACCCGAAGGCCTGGGATCGGTCTCTCTGGCAACTCGCCGGCTCGCAATCCCTCAGTGGGGAAGTCGTCACCGAAGAAACATCCCTCACCTACTCGGCCGTCTGGAATGCCGTCGAACTCATTTCCGGCACCATCGGCGCCCTGCCGCTCCACCTCATGCAGGGGCGCGACGACAGCAACCGCATGGCCACCGACCGCAAGCTCTACCGCGTCATGCATTCGCAATGGAACCCCTACATGACGGCGAAGCGCGGGCGCGAGGGGCAGCTCGCGAACGTGCTGACGTGGGGCAACGGCTACGCGGAGATCGTGCGCGATGGCTATGGCGAGGTCGTGGAACTCTGGCCCATCCATCCAAGTCGCGTCACGCCGGAGATGGAAGACGGCCTGCTCGTCTATCGCGTCACCCTGCCGGTCGGGCAACGGATCACCGTCCCGCGCAGTCGCATGCTCCACATCCTCGGCCCCAGCCCGGACGGCTTCGTCGGTTACTCGCGCATTGCCATGGCCCGGAAGAGCCTCGGCCTTGCGATGGCGCAGGACAGCTTCGGCGCCAGGTATTTCGGGAGCGGCACGCATCCCAGCATGATTGTCACCCACCCGCACAGCCTGAAAGATCCCAAGGCAATGCGGGAGGCCCTGGGCGAGGTGTACGCCGGTCTGGGGAACGCCCACCGCCTGATGCTGCTTGAAGACGGGATGACAGCGCAGAACGTCAGCATTCCACCGGAGGATTCGCAGTTTCTTCAGTCGCGGCAGTTCTCTATCACCGAGGTCGCACGGTGGTTCAACATCCCGCCCCACAAGTTGAAGGATCTGACGCGGGCATCCTTCAGCAATATCGAATCCGAACAGCGCAGCTTCTACGGAGACACGCTCCTCCCCTCGCTCGTTGACCTCGAGCAATCTTACGACATGCAACTCCTCACGGAGGGAGACCGGGGACTCTACGGGCGGGGGAGTCTCTATTTCAAGCATAACGCGCAAGGCATTCTTCGGGCCGACGCGGCGGCGCGCGGGGATTTCTACGCCAAGCTCTGGGGCATCGGGGCCATCACCATCAACCAGATCCGCAAGCTCGAAGAGATGGACCCCGACCCGAACCCACTGGCCGATCAGTCCTTCGTCCCGCTGAACTCCATCCCCCTGAGCATGCTGGTTGAGAAGCTGCGCAAGGAACTCAAAGCGAAGCCGGCCGCATCCTCCGCGCTTCCCGCGCCAGAACCCGCCCCAGGAAACGGCAACGGCCGCCCCGATCGGCAAGGAGCAGCGAAATGAAATGTTACGAGATCAAGGCGAAAGCCGATGTCTCTGAAATCTGGCTCTATGAGGAAGTCGGCTTCTGGGGCGTCGGCGCCAAAGACTTCATGGCCGAACTCAACGCGATCAAGTCGCCCAAGATCGACATGCACATCAATAGCCCCGGCGGGGAGGTGTTCGACGGCATCGCCATCTACAACGGCATCAAGAATCACGCCGCGACAGTGACGACCTACATCGACGGGATCGCCGCCTCTATCGCCTCCGTGATCGCCCTGGCCGGCGACACCGTGACCATGGCCGAGAACGCGATGTTCATGATGCACAACCCGAGCGGCCTAGTCATCGGCGGCGCCATCGACATGCGGAAGGTGGCCGATTCGCTAGACAAAATCCGCGACAGCATGGTCGGCGTGTACGCGGCGAAGAGCAAGAAAACCGCCGATGAGATCATCGCCATGCTCGACGACGAAAGCTGGCTGGACGCCGATGAGGCGAAGGACGCGGGATTTGCCGACGTGGTCAGCGGCAAGCAGGACCTGAGCGCCTGCGCAAAGTTCCTCCCCGTCCTGGCCAAACTCGGCTGCAAGCACATTCCGGGGGAGCTGGGATCCATGAAGGCCCTCCCCTCAGAGCGGGACCTCGAACGCATCTTGCGGGACGCCGGATGCAGCCGAGGACAGGCCCGCGCCATTCTCGCCAAGGGGTACTCGGTGGATCTGCGGGATGCAGAGGAAGCCGATGTCACCCCGCCAGCCCCGGCAACGTTGCGGGAAGCCGCGCTGCCGAAGCCCGTGAGAGTGGATCGCGTCGCATCGCTACTGACCCGGGCGGAACTTGTCGCCCCATCACGCTGACAAAGGAGGTATCGAGGTGAAGACCATCACGCAGTATCGGGAAGAAATCAAGGCCCTCATGAAGAAGGCCGGGGACATCGACGCTAAGTGCGTCGCCGAGAACCGCGAGTTCACCGAGGCGGAACTCGCGCTCAAGAACGAATTGCTCGACACTGTCGATGACCACCGCAAGGTACTCGCCACCATGGAGCGCCAGGAGCGCGTCTCGGCCGCCCTGGAGGCCCCGGAAGGTGCCCCGCTGACGCGACCTGGCCCGCGAGGCGGAAGGACCGAGGAGCGACCCCAGGATCGGTTCGCGACCTTCGGCGAGCAGCTGGCGGCTGTCATGCGGGCCGGAATCCATGGCGGCTCGGTGGATCCCCGGCTGCGCAACATCCGCGCGGCGGCCACCGGAATGTCGGAATCCGTTCCGTCGGATGGCGGCTTCCTGGTCCAGCAGGACTTCTCGACGAAACTCCTGCAGGACGTCTTCGCCACGGGCATCCTGGCCTCGCGTGTCGGGACGCGCGTGCCGATCAGTGGGAGCGCCAACTCGACCAAGATCAACGGGGTCGACGAGACCTCCCGCGCCTCGACGCGCTGGGGCGGGATCGTCGGCTACTGGGAGGAGGAGGCGGGCGAGAAGACCAAGAGCGCCCCGAAGTTCCGCAAGATCGAGCTCAACCTCAGGAAGCTCATCGGGCTCTGCTATGCGACCGACGAACTCCTGGAGGACGCGGGCCAGCTGGAGGCCATCGTCAATCGCGGATTCGTCTCCGAGTTCGGCTTCCTGCTCGATGATGCCATCATCAACGGCACCGGCGCCGGCCAGCCCCTGGGCTTCCTCAACGCCGGATGCCTGGTGAGCCAGGCGAAGGAAACCGGGCAGAAGGCCGCGACCATCGTCGCCGAGAACATCGTCAAGATGTACTCGCGCATGTTCGCCAGCAGCCTGTCGAGTGCCGTCTGGCTGGTAAACCAGAACACCCTTCCGCAGCTCTTCACGATGAGCCTCTCTGTCGGGACCGGCGGTGCGCCGATCTTCATGCCGGCTGGCGGGCTCAGCAGTGCCCCGTACAACCAGATCCTCGCGCGCCCCGTCCTCCCGATCGAACAGGCTGCAACGCTGGGAACCGTCGGAGACATCATCTTCGCCGACCTGCAGAACGGCTACATCCTGGCCGAGAAGGGCGGCATCAAGTCGGACGTGAGCATCCATGTCGCGTTCGTGACCGACCAGAGCTGCTTTAGGTTCGTCCTGCGGGTGGACGGGCAGCCGGTGCGTGCGTCGGCACTGACCCCATACAAGGGCAGTAGCACCACGGACACCCAGTCACACTTCATCGCGCTGGCAAGCAGGGCATGAGGATAGCAAGTGTCTCAGCTCAATGAAGGCCAAAAACAGTCTTCCGGGTGGATAAGAATCGGCATGCAGAACCAATTTTTACCGCCCACAATGGGAGCGGTTTTTCAACCGTGCTCCACAGTTTCAGTAAAAAGGAGGGAATGACAATGGGAGCGAAAGGGTTTGTCCTGGCCGAGGAAGGCCACCTGGTCCAGCTCTGGGAGCCGGCGGATCACACCGCCGCCGAGTCCACGCTGGTGGTGCGCATGGGGAAGTACAGCCACCTCACAGCCATCATCAGCTACGGCGCGACGCCGCGGGTGGATGGGCTGATCCTGGTCGAGTCCTGCAACAACATGACCCCGTCCGTCCACACGGAGATCGTCTTCGACTACTACGAGTGCATCCTCGATTTCGAGGGGGCGCTCGGGGACGTGCTGAGCGCGCGGAAGTCCGCCGCGGTCACGGGACTCGTCCCAACGGCAGTGGCGAACACGATGTACGTGATCGAGCTGGACGCCGACCAGCTCGTCTCCGGGCACATCGGCTTCCGCTTCCGGCAGGCGGACCCGACGGGCGCGAGCATCATGTCCGCCATCGCCATTCTGAGCGGCGCGCGGTACGCCTCGCCGCAGAGCCCGACGGTCATCGCGTAACCACCGGGGGCGGTCCACCCGGGCCGCCCCCATCACCCGGCTGGGGTCCGCACAGGACTAGGCCAAGGAGACGACGATGGGAGCCGGAAACTACAGCCCGAGCACGCAATCCAGGATCGCCGACCTGATCCTGGGCCTGCACGTCGAGACCACGGGCGGCGTGCTGGTCGCGGCGCACTTCACCAACGCCGCGCAGACAGAATTGTTCAATATTTACGGCCGGATCGCGGTCATGCAGCTCTTTGTGGAGCTGACCGCAGCGGCCGACGCGAACCTGACGCAGGTGCAGTTCAACTGCCGATTCACAACGCCCGTCATCGTCGTGAACGCGCTCGGCGCGAAGTGCGCGAGCATCGCCGCCCTCGGGGCTTACGGGCGCATCATCCATGTGGCCGGAGCGGTGGCTGCGGCGGCGGCTATCACGGACAGCGCCGGCTATAGCGACGTGGACACCGCTGGTCGGAAGAGCATCTTGGGCGGCGTATCTGCTGCGGGGGTGGCCACCATCGGCGTGATCGGCATGCTGGTGAGCGATGCCACGCAGGCCGCCACCATCGCGGCGACGGGGCATCTGTTCTATGTTCCGATGTCCGAAGGCGCCTACGCCGAAGCGGCGCTGTAAAGGAGGGATGAGCCATGGCGGTCTCTCTCCAGGCAACTATTCAGGTGTTCAACGGCTTATCAACCGACGACAAGCCGGCCACCGCCCCGGAGGGGTCCACCTTTCACGCGGTGGATACCGGTGAGCAGTGGGTGCTCCATGACGATGGGTGGGTGCTCGATTTGCGGATGGCGCGGGCTGTCCACATGAGCGCCGACCTCTAACCGCACGTGCAGACAGGAGGAGGCAGCACATGTACCAGAAAATTGGACGGTTCACCCCGGCGACTTCCGGGACCAATCCGTCGCGTGGCGGGTATCACGGCGGGTTGATCGTGGAAGGCGGGGGGAAGTACAAGGACCTCACGCTCGGCGGGAAGCATTACTTCGCGTTCTGCCAGACCCAGGACGTGGCGCTGTACACCGCGACGGCCGCCATCGGGCTGATCGTCTACAACCCCGCCACGAGCGGCGTCAACATGGTTCCCGGCAAGTGGAGTGTGACCGTCTGGGCGACCTCGGCCACCATGACAGGCATGGTCCTGGCGGTCAGCGCGCAGACGATAGTTCCCACGACCACGACCGCGGCCACGTTGACGGGAAAATCATTGCTGACCGGGTCGACAGGATTGGCGGCTGGATCTTGCATTGCCTACTCCGTTGCGACGATCCAAGTCGCTCCCGTGATCGCCTGGCCGCTGTTCCACAACACGGCGGCCATCAACACCGTGGGTTCCGAGGTGATCGACGGCGACCTCGAAGGCGCGTTTGCGTTCGCGCCCGGGACCGTGGCCGTGATCGGGGCTCTCGGAGCCGCGGGCGTGGATGTCAACATCGGGCTGACCTGGGAGGAAGTCCCGGTCGGCATGTAGCAACCCCCTTCGGGCGGGGCGGTCCCTACGACGCCCCGCCCTCAAGGTGCCCCATGAGCGACATTCACATTCTCGACGGCACCGGCGCGACCGTGCGCGTCGCCTGCCATCTCGCGGTCCCCGCGGCGAACAATCTGGCGGGTGTGTCCCAGCAGGTCGCCTGGCGGAACAGCGGCCACTCCGCGGCCTCGGTCATGCCCATCGGCACCGGCGCCGGCCAGATCACCCAGCCCGAGGCCGACGCCCTGGCCGCCGGCACCCTGGCCGAGATCGTGATCGACGCGCAACCCGAAGCCAAGGCCAGCGCGCCCGAGCGTCTGGCCATGCTGCGCGAGATCTACCGGGAGGCGCAGGCGCAACTGGCCGAGCAGCTCCGCGGTCTGCGCTATTTCGGCGCGACGTTCACGCGGGCATAGGGAGCGGAGCGACCATGACAATCACATTCACCCCCTCCTGGACCGACACCGGAACCCAGGTCATCGCCCCGCAGACACTCGCAAAGGGCTCCGCCGTCCGCGGGACCATCAACCTCCTGACGAAGCATGGCGCATTCCTCGTCGTCGGCATCGGCCGCGGGGGGATTACCGTCCTGACTACCGGGGTCAACGTCGAGATCCGGCGCACGCTCAACGCCGGCGCCATCCTCATGCCCGGCTCTCCGTGGTTCTCGGCGCTGTCCACGACCGCCGCCGCGATCCTCAAGGCGATCAACTTCGGCGCGGGTTACGCGGCCGGCACGTCGGCTTTCGAGATCGACGGCACTGGCACCCCGGCTGCCGACGATGATTTCGCGTGCTGGGGCAAGACGGCGGTTCCCGCGGATGGCACAGCGCTCCCAGATCTGGAGTTCGTCCGCGTCTCGAAATTCTCCGGCACCACCCTGACCATAGATGCGCCCTGCAAGGTGGCCAAGATCGAGAACGAGGTGCTGACCAGCAAGGCCGATTTGTGGTGCGTCTGGATCCCCGGCGGCTGCACCGTCGAGGTCGTGATCGACTACGGCGACGACAGCGCGGGCGAGGCCGTGGCCGTCGTCTGCTACGCGCAGACGCTGGACTCCGAGGTGGGGAATTAACGTGCTCATCAAGACGCGCCTCCTCCCCCCCCAGCAAAAGCCTGGCCCCGGCTCGGAGATCGACTGGGGGCACCCGCTCAGCCGCGGGCTGGTCGGGTGCTGGTTGTTCAACGAGGGGGCGGGGCTGCGAGTGCGCGACATGGTGGCCGGAGAATTTGGCGCCGTGCAACCCGGTGCAAGCGTCGCATCAAATCGCCTGTCGCTAGATGGTATCGCCGGTTACGTGGCTTGCGGGACCAAAGTTTACCCCTGGCTGTCTGGAGCATTCAGCGTTGACGCTCGGTTCCAGCTAGGTGTCCCGACGTCAGACCAGGCTCCGCTCCTGAGCATCACTGCCAGTGATCACGGAATTTTCCCGGCCTACACAGCGCAGAGGCGGAATCTACTCTATCTCGGTGCCGGAAATTATCGCTACTGGAGCCAATCCCCGATCAACCTCTTGGACGGGAAAACCCACCTAGGGACCTGGGTGTGCGCTGGGCCACTGCAGGCAGATATCGCCGAAAGCGTGATGTACGCGGACGGTCAACGCCAGGACGTCTTCAGCACCCAACAGACTACCCCGCGCGCCTCCATCACCAAGCTCTGGATCGGGAGGTACAATATCTACTATT
>ERZ1292632.3333-Hain-H43-01um-R2-3333-length-12414-cov-9_pt1 | contig 12414 bp, 24 predicted proteins | sample MGYA00564407_ERZ1292632 | MGnify/ENA primary metagenome ERZ1292632 (study PRJEB36523, sample SAMEA6512637) | groundwater metagenome | collected 2019-01-08 | study: AquaDiva: Metagenomics assemblies of 32 groundwater samples
CGCAAACACAGTTACAGGAATATCTGTTGCTCATAGCCCAAACCTCTCGCGGATGGCGATTGCCGCATTCAGCCCTAGGCCAAACCCATTGGCAGTCTCAGCGCACTCCCGCGCCACCCGCTGCTCGATGGCCTTGTCGTGCTCGGCCAGCGATTGTCCGCCATCGGGCTTGAGGGATTCAAGAATGTGTGCCGCCCAGTAGAATGCGGCCCTTCGTGGCGCATCTTCACCTTCAGCGGTCTCTTCAGCGAGTCCCCTAATCCTAGCAACAGCAGCCGCCACCCCAGCCAGCCACGCCTCGTTGCGCTCGGATTCTAGTAACTCACGGCAGATGCAGTTGAATGCGTGGGCTTCGGGGGTAACTAATCCGGGCAAACGGCAAATTGGACACAGCGCAACGCCGCTGCTCACATAGCTGCTCATCGTCTCCCGAGCTACAAGCTTCTCGCGGTCGCTCATCGCTCACCCTTCTCGCGCTTGGTCATCATTTACCTCCAAACTGGTGCCGCCGATTGCCGTATCCGGGTTACCCCGGCCAGGGCAGGATTCATATCATCCCGTTGTTCCGTGCGTAACAATCGGCGGCATAGAACCTGCGTGGTGCCTCCGGCGGGCAACTTTGCTTGGCAGACGAGGAGGCGCGGCAGCGGATTCCCTCTATTTTACCGTGGCACGGGTGGCACAAAACCATAACATAAACCGGGTCGTATCTGAATTTATTCCTCAACCACTTTCTCGGCATGTGGTGGTGGATATTGAATTTACTGTTGGGCATATCAATCATCTTGTATGTTTTGACATAAGTAAAAGAAGTGGCGTCAATGTTGGAATCTGCCAAGCCGGACAAGTAGTTGCCAACTTGCCACCCGGTTCATTTCCGCAGACGCCACCTCCGTACTATGCAGATGCCCGTGTTTGTTTGCGTGAGTACACCGACTTGACCTGGCTGGTTGGATCGCCTTCCTTGTTGGGTTGGCCCGCTTCGACTTCACCGGAAAAATCGGCTCCTACCAGCGTTCCGAGCGATACCTGCGGATTGCGCTCCACGCCCATCCAGTCCTGCAAACGGAAGATAGTGCCCACATCTATCCGTATGCGGGTCATAATCTTGTCGTAAGTGGACTCGATCAGCGCGGGAGTAACCTGGTCGGCAGGGGTGTTGTTGCGCTTGAGTGTGGCCACCGCATCCTCGACAAAGAACTGCTTGGCGGTGGCTACGTTCTGTGCCGTGGTGGTGGGCAGCGGTTCGCCCTTGTTGAAGGCCAAAGAGATAGCCTCGTCGGTCAGCCAGGCTTTCTTTAGCTGAATAGCCAGAAACGCCGTGCCATCCACCCCGTTGGTTCCCGCCACCAGTAGAGAGTGGCGAGTCAGGTCAGGGTCTTTGGTGCCCCGCGCTCCGATGTAGCTTACCACTCTTAGAGCGGGGCTGGCCGAGTTGCCATACTTGTCCGGTGGCAGCGCAACTCGCGGTCCACTGTAACCGGCGTTCAGTCCGTCGTATTGATTACTCATTCTCTATTACTCCTTGTGTGGGGTTGATTGGTGGAGCCGAAAATGTTACGGGGGTTGCGGTGATTTGCGGAATCGTAACCACTTCTGCCTCGAACTTTTCATTGCTGGCGATGTCCTCGGAAATGTCTGCCCCGGTTATCTCGGCCAGCGTCTTGCCCTTGGCCCTGGTTCTTATCATGAACCAGAACCTGTCCAACCAGACTGGGTTCCTGACCACTATCCATTCCGACCCCCAGCAGGTATAGACCGCCTCATTCTTGAAGCCCAGCACTTCTATGGAACAGGTTATTCCGGGGTCTTGCTCGAACCCCAGCAGCTTGAGCGTGGCTATCTTCTCCCGGTTGTATTTTGTCTCCACCGGATAGGGCCGAAAGACCTCCTGGTACCGCGCCGGTCCAATCTTGATGCCGCGTATCCGTGCTAACTCTTGCTGGCCCTCAACATAAAGCGCCAGCTTGTTATTCTTGGGATTCAAATAGGCATGGTTGCGAAACGGTGACAGGCCCATCTCAAAGCAGCTTTGCGCCAGTATGATGGCCTGGATGTCGCTGTAATAAACATCAATGCCGTCCTTTTGGCCGTAGGGAACAGCGGCTATCAGGCGGGCCAGCGCCGCCGGGGGGCATTGCTTCCAGTCGAGATTGACCTGTTGCAGAAACGCTTCGGACTGGCCCGTTTTGACCAGTGCCCGCTGTTCTTTGGCTTTGGCTGCTGCTTCTTCAAAGTCAGTCATTATGCTGCCTCCCTGATAGTATACAGCTTCATCGTCTTATCTGTCCGCCCGTGATTACACACCGGCAGATACTCGCACGGCCCGAACTTGCCCACGCAGATGTCTTTGGGAGCCATTGGCCACGGTGATACCCTGCTGTATGTCCTGATATAGTGTGCCATTTCGCTTACTACCCACTTCAACTGCTGCTTGAATCTGTCACGATAGTACATTATCTCGTTTAAGTCAATAACTTCTAGCCGGGCGGGCTTGTCTTTGTAAGGTTTAAGTATGACCTCCATTTGGATAGAACACGGCACCATTCCTGCCCGGCAAAGATACCAGTTATACAGCCCAAGAGCATAGTCCCTGAGTGCAGCTTCTTTGTAATCTTTCTTCCAGGTTTGCGGCCTGACCTCACTGGCGGTCTTAACCTCGAACAACTCCCACTGCTTAGTGAAGCGGTCAATGCGCCCCGTTAAGCTGACACCCGGCAGATACTCGGTTTGCACCCATTCAGTCTCAACCATTTCCTGTGCAGACACGTCCTGCTCGCGTTCTTCCCAGTACACCTTCAATATATCCGGCAGTGAATCCCACATCTCATCAAACCGCTTGATCTCCAGGGGGGTTAAGAGCGATTGGTCAGTCATTTCCAGTATGTGCGCCGCTCCCGCGTAACTGTTCTCATAACTGTCGCCATTCCAGAAACTTTCAATGGCATAGTGAACAGCTTGCCCGAACACCAAGTGAATGGCGGGCTTGACGGGAACCAACCGCTCAATCTTGGCGAGACGCCACTTTTCCCGGCACGTCATAAACGTGGTCATCTGCGAGGCGGATAGCTCAATCGGAGGATTCAACTTCTACCTCCACCCGTGGTATCTCGCCCCAGTGCTTGCTGGCCTCGATCTTCCATACCTGGCTATCGTCGTGAAATATCACTTTGTTGAGTCCGTCTTTGATGGACTTGAGGCAGTTGTCCAAATCGGGTCGCTGACCATGCGCGTCTCCTTCTTTAAGCTTTTTCGCTCGTGAGGGCGGGATGGCGAAGAAAAACTTAGCCCGGAGAATACACGCAGTAGAAATGATAGGTTCTTGACCTCTTGCCTGGTTAGCTGCGAGTTTGACAAGCGCCTCATAATTTTCCGTCTCTCGTGGGGTATAATTGACTAAGACTGGCCTGCCATCCTTTTTCCGTCCAATAAATGACCTGTGGCGAGCCTTGGCCACGGGCTGACCAGGGACGGTGAAACGAAGTGTCATTCTTGGGCCTCGCTTGCCCGTGCTCTTTTTTGCGACCACCTTTTCTTATAAAGTAGATATTTGTTCCTATTGCGCTTTTCCCATTTTCTAAGATGCATCCGTTTGCAAATTCTGCATTGACGGGCATTATGAATGTCGATGAAAAGATTTGTTCCAAACAACGGATGTCCTCTCTTACAGAAATCGGGCTTTGACCGTATGCAGTTTTCTCTTGCGCTGACGACTTCAAGATGGCTTGGATTGACGCACCTTTTATTGCGGCATAGATGGTCGATTTGACGTTTCTCTGGAATTGTCCTTCCAGACAGGAATACCGACACCCTGTGCGCCAGTTCCTGTTTTCCATTGAGCCAGAAATACCCATATCCACAATTAGACACTCCCGCATTCCAGCTTATACATTCTCCGCTCCTTTTTGTCTTTGACCAGAAACGGGCAACATCTTTTTCTTCCAGTGTCACTATCAGGGCTCATGGCCGCTCCGCTTGTAGTTGTATCTTTCCTCGCTTTGAGCATCGTGGTAAACCACCTGGGCTGAGCCGCACTTTTCGCAGTAACCGTGCTGATTGGTTTCAACCAGCCGGTAACAGTTAGCGCACCAGTACAGGTAAATCACTGTACTAGCTGTCTCCCCAGCCAATCGTAGAGGTCGTCATAGGTTGCCGGATCGGAGCGCAGCAATTCCTCAATTTCCGCCAGCAACTCTACTGTCCGGTCGGTCTTGGCTTTTAAGCTCCGCGCTGCGTTCGGAGAATTCCCGCATGGCGTGGGAGAATTCGCGGTAGTTTCTTCCGATATACGACCAGATAAGTGCCCTTTCGCGCCAGCGGGGGCGTCCTTTGAGTATCCAGCAGATAGGCGCGTGTTTGCTGTTGACGATGGCTCCAACCGGGAGCGCCCCTTCCTTCGACCACCAGTAGGCGAGGAATTCGATGTCTTTTGAGATTTCTTCATCTTCTTCACACTTATAGTTTTCGGGCAGCGCCGGTATATTGGGTAGCATTTCTTCTCATGGGTGTGGCCACTGCTTAGTGACGCGCAACGACTCAAGCTGCGCTTTGGTTACGGGTGTGCCTGCTACCGCTTCCAGTATCTTCACTGCCGCCTGGATTTCCCGCGCCAGCTTGTCGTCTCCGGTATATTTTGTGTGCTCAGCGACCAGCGAAAGCAGTCCCAGAACCAGGTTGATGATTTGAAAGGCAGTCACTGTAATATCTCCTTGGCCAGCGCCATTTGTTCGCGCATTTTGGCTAATGCTTCTTTGAGCTTGTCTTTATAGTTTGCATCGGGCTGGCAGTTACCGCCAGCGTTAAACTCAGGCCCGGCACAGTAAATCTCCAGGGCATTGATGGCGAAATTTTGAGCGTCAATAGCTTTCCAGATAGCGACGCAAATGCTGTTGGTTTCAGACCCTGGTAGTTGCGGGTCACATTCAGGATGGTTCGCTTTGGCTTGATTAAGAAACCCGCTGGCTGCGGCAATGCTGTCGCGGGCTGTCTTTTCGATGGGCTGACAACTAATCAAAAGTAGCGCGCTGCATAATACCAGTACCGCTTTTTTCATCTGTTGCCTCCTATGGCGTCACCGACCTCTCAGTGATGGTTGCTGGTTGCTACTGCAAACCCGGCTCCGTGCAGCATCACTTTGCGAACCAGGTTTAACTCTTCCTTGGAAATGGCCCCCTGGCAGCGGAGCACTTCATCGTAGTAAGCGAAGTTGCGGCAATCATTATACCCGAATTGCACCAGATAATGTGCCACCGCGCCGTCTGTCAATTCATAGGGTTTGGCCCCCACGCTGTTGAGCAAGCGGGCGGTCACGATAATGGTGGCGGTGTCGGAGGTCAGCACGGACGGATTGTTGCGCTTGGCTTGCTCCGCGTAAATTGCCAGTAGTCCGAAGAGGGCTACAATAGCAGCAAGCCCGATAATCACATCAGTCATTATCCTTTTCATTCTTGACCCTCCTCGCCAACGTGGAAATGGACGATGGTAGTGGAACAGTTGATACAGGTCAGGAAAGCACCGTCAGTGTAAATCGTGCTCAGATAGAGGTTATCGTTTTTGTTCCGCAAGCCGTAGCTGCGGACGTGACCGCACTTGGAGCAACGCCATTTTTCGGCAACCAGCGTGCTATTCAAAGTTAACCCACTCTGAGTAATAACCATTTGACTCGCCGTACCAGCGAATTGTTACCAAACCCTTTGCGGTTTGTATTCGGTAGAAAGTCCAAGTGAAGCACCCTGCCCCTTGGTATTTAGGGATGGGCACCCCGGCTGGATTGTCCTGACTGGAGACCTCTTCAGCCAGTAGAATTGGTGACCCTACTAAGTCTTTCAAGTCTCCGATAATGTCATTTATGCTTACGGATTCGCAGCAGTCTTGGCGGTGAAACAAACGATGAGTTTCCCCGTCGGTGAGTATAAAAGTTATCTCATCGCCGCCAACCGCACCCTTTACGTCTGTCAGGGTCTTTCCTGTTAAGCTTGAGAACTTAGGGTATTCTTTCATTTACTTACGCCTCTAACAAACCGGGGCGCTGGCGGGATCCCTTGCGGGCGTGCCGCTTGCCAATGCGCTTCGATCAGCAAGAAGCGTATTGGTGCGATTTGTAACGGGCGTCCCCGTTTTTGTCGCGTTAAATAACAGCGCCAAACTTATAGCCCAAGAAAACGGGTATACCCGGCTGTCCTTTTCTTGGGCTACTACACCAGCCTTCGAGCTTATCGTAGCTACGAATGGACAACTTGCCCTTCGGCTAGGGGTGTTAATGAGCAGCGCCAAACTTGAGCGGCTTGCGTGAGAGAGAAGAACCAACCTTTGCAGATTGAAAGGCAGTGGGTTTGGTTTTCTTGGAGGTGTCGGCGCAAGCCGCATAATGGGTGTAACGCTACTCCTCGAAAAGCAGCTTGTCAAGAGAAAAGATGACATTGGGTAAAGATTCCCCTATATCTTAGAAGTAGGGTAAAAATTACCCAGATTCCAGCGGCCCAAGCCCAATCAAGTTTCGTCATAATAGCGGTACACCAGCCACAGCGTAGCGGCCACTAGCCCGATGTGCAGGGCGTAGATGAAGACCAGATACCACGCTGACTCATAAACAGCCAGCAGGCAGTTGTTAATCTGTAAGGAGAGCACCATCCAGTAAAATCCTTTGGAGTATTGGTCTGTGCGTTTTAACAGCAGAATCTTTCTAAACTGGGGCCAGTACATCAGAACCGAGAGTGCCGTGGCGATGGTGGTGAGGAAGAGTCTCATTCGACTATATGTGTATGATGATAGTTTTTTACTGGTACCTCTTCCCGGCAAACTGGGCAGAGAATAATGCTTGAGTTCTGGGCAGGCGCAGACTCCCTGATTAGCCCACGTAGTAACCCCAGATAGTTTTGCAGGTCGTCAATTCGTTCCTCAATGGGCTCGGTGTTGTGACTTGATGAATTCATGTAAATACCCCATGACATTGAAAAGCACTCCGCATAAAGCTTCTTCTATATTCCCACCCAGTCCGCGATGCGCTTTCCACCAATCCATAAAGTGCCGCCAGGCCGACTTGATATAGACATCTTCAGGGATACCTTTTTGCCAGTTATCACTACGGCGCAGAGAGCCATCGGTCATTTTGCGATGCTTGTGCATATAGGCAGCATATCTTTCGAGCACTAAGGGAGAGAAGAAGCCTTCATAATCATACTTACCCTCTTCGCTATCACGGACAGCGCCACCCGTGAATTTCCTCATTGAATTCTCCTGCGCTTTCTATTGCCTAGATGTGCAAATTTCATACCAATACACCAAGACCCCTTTTTAATTTCTGGGAAAGCTGTTAAGTAGCGCCATAAATCTTGCGCTTCGGTCTTCTTGATTAGTAAATAGGGTAAGACTTTCAGTATAAGCTTAACCACGGTTTTTCGCCCTTGCACTTGTACATAATACATGTCTTTCTTGGCATAATGGGAAGCATATGATTTGATATCATGGGAATCTAGGAACCCTGCCATTTTCGCTAATGCTCGCTGTCCTCTTTTTCCTTGTTGTGGGAAGTTTATTCGGGGATGCTTGGAAGAAAAGCCAAACCAACCTTCGCCGTCAAGAAATCCAGCTATGTATTGCCAAGTCATTTTTCCCACCGCTCAGACTCCAGTTTGATGAGGTCTTCTACGGTCATTCTTCCTCCTGCTTGTCCCGAATTACCGGCTTGGCTATCCCGTGGTCTCCCTTGAGACCGTTCCATTTTATGAGTCCTCGGTCAACTAAGTCCCGTAAAACGTTCGACAACTGAAAAGCGGTCATTCCACGCACTAAACGTATGATTTCAGAGAACTTAACGCCATTTTGGCGTCGTTCGACAATCCCTAGTACCCTTTCAAATAGTGGATTTTGTCGAACGATGAGGTCTTCAGACAGCTTAACTGATTGATTCTCAAGCCATTGGGCGCAATTTAGGCATGTCGAACGAATGTCGAACGATTGGGTCATTTCACCCACTGTGTTCCATTTTGAGACACTGCCCAGCTTTGTGAAAATCAGCCAAATTCTGAGTATGTTTTCCTGTCGCCGGGCGATAAACGGTGTAGCCAGGGTGTCTTTGGAGGCAACCAAGTCTTCATAGGTTTTTTGCGACACTTCTTCCCACCAATCAGGCAGGGGTACAGCTATTGAAACCGGGCTGGTGTCGGCATTGAGCAACTGGTAAAGCTCCGAGTTCAGAGTTCTAATTTGGGTCTCATCCCTTTGGGGGTTGGGTATCCATTTAGGGTTAGCTTCCTCGTAAAGATTGATGAGCCGAGGCAGGAAGCCGCCGCTGGACACGGCATCTTCAACGTGCTGCGACAACCACTCCATTGTAGTTCCCGCCACCCAGGTCATAACCGCATGACCTTGGATGCGAAACTGCACGTTGCCGGTTACGCGGAAAGCTTCCCGATCTTTGGGAGCGTCCAACAAGCGAGTCACGCGGGCAATGAGTCCTTGCTGGTAGTCTTTGCGCCCAAACACATCGGCTAGTTCGGGGATTTCCCAAATACACACCGAGTTAGAAAAGCGGCTGCGGGCGTTTTGCGCGAAAGCGCGAACCGCCGACTCAGCCGTGCAGTCTTCAGGTATCCGATAGGGCAAACAGTTATCAAACAGTGGCCGGGCTGTGTTCATCGCTCCTGTTTTACCCCACCCTGACGGCATCACAACCATCAAGGGAAAGTTGGGGAAGATGGGCTTGGGTGCCCAGTCTACAAAACAGCGGTCTCCAATGGCTGCCCCGGCGTACGCAACCACAATCCAGAAACAGGCGCTATCGGGCAGCATAGACCGCTCCCGAACGTATTGGTAGGCCCGCATCAGCCAAGAATCAGGTGGAAGGTTTGGTATCAAGCGCTCTCGCTTTGTGTGCAGAAAGTGAGGGTAGACATGACTTTCTGCACACAATCCAGCAGTTGCGCTTTGTTTCTCAATGGAATCATCTTTGTAACACTAATAGTGTGTCAAACTACGGGTGTGTGAGAATTACCCCACGCGCTCAAATAGTTCCACTTTGCGGGCGACATGAAGGTGGTTCACGCCCTTAACCTGGTCAGGATGCACTACTACCTTGAGGCCACGAAGCTGTAGCCTACGGGCAAAGTCAAGCAACTCATTGGAGTGTTTACCTGTAGCCTTATCAAAGTGAGCGTGGGTGCGTATATCGGCGGCTTCTCCCGGCAGTGAGTCCGGCTCATCCTGTTTATGGTCGCTGCCCTTTTTGTGAGTGCCGTCTTTGAGGCTAGTCACCACGAACTCTCCTAACCCACTCGATTCCCACATCTGCTTGACCGCGCCTAAGATTACGGCAAACTCAACAGAGATATTTGCGACAACGCCCTTTTTGATTTTGAGTTTCATAGTTTAGCTATGTATACTTTAGCCATAAACGGCGAGGTTTGGTTCTAGCTCGCTTGCAAATCTTGACGTATTGACGTTCAGCGTAGTTTAGTCCACCAATGCTAACTACGATTGATGTAGACCGACAACGCTTGTTTTCTTTGTGAATGCGCGTTGCTCGAACACGGCCCAAGGGCGCGCTCAGTGGTTTGGAAAAAACGGTAACAGACCTAGCGCCGCTTTCAATAAGATAAATTACTGCATCTGAAATATCTCGCCGAGTAAGTTTCATTGTAATCCTCCAGTTAAGATTTACCGAAACCCCTGCCAGACAATGACGACTAGAAGGGCAATCTCGACTACCATTGACCAAAGCATTAACCACTTGTAATTACGCTCGGCCCAGTCTTTTATCGGCATTTCAGGTCTCTTATCAAGTGGCGTGTTTTTAGATACAACTGTTCCAGCCCGATACAATCAGCCTCGCAGCGTTGCTTCAGCAGGGCGAGTGCCTCCTTATCATCGCTTGCCGCCCTGTCCCATACATCGGGTTCGAGATTCATCTTTTGCTGTTCCAGTTTGAGAAACGAAGAAAGCGCCGCCAGCGATTTGCTTGATGTTCGCAGCTTGGGTTTGAGTACCTGGTAAGTATCGAGATGGTGGCGAGAATCAAGCGGGTGTTGGCCCCACCGCAACAGGCGCGTATTCAAATAGGGAATATCAAAGCATAATCCGTTATGGGCCACCAGCACGGTGTACTTTTCCAGTTCATCCCGTATCTTTTTTGAGAGCGCCCTGTCTTTGTTCCACTTGTCACCCACAAAGGTTATGGGCGGCAACCCGAAGGGCTTGACAGAGGCCAGCACGATGCGCTGGTAGTCGGCCCCCAGTCCCGATGTTTCCAAGTCCCAGGTTGCCAGTTGCGGCGGTACGGCCCGCTCTACTAGGTCTAGCAATTTTTGAGTATCCAGTTGCGGCATTATTTCTCCTTGGGGGCATCGGGCAGATAGTCCTGAAAGATGTAAAGGTCTCGATCCACCAGTTGCTTGCTTACCGCTATAGTGATGTGGGGCTTGATAAACTGAATCTGTGCTGCCCGGATAGTGGCCTGAACAATATAGCTGGGGTCGTACTGGTTCCACTCGCCTAAGTAGACCGTAGAGTTGCTGTAATTGAAGCAGGCCAGCGGGCAGTCAATCGGCAATTCTCCCACTATAACATGAAGCGTGGGCTGTACCGGCTTATGGACTATGTTGACCTGAAAGTTGAACCACTCCACCGCTGCCCTGAAAAGACGCCTGATTTGGGCCTGATTAGCCCAATGACCGGGCCGGACTTCGATAACCAGCCCAGAAATGGCCTGATTTGGCGTTTGCTGGCCCGCTGGGGCGCTTTGAGGGCTAAGCGGGGAAAAGATGCGGGATAGCGCAAAGGGGTCGTTATAGGCCAACTGTGGGGCTAATAGAAGCAGCGCCCCCGTGATTGCGGCAGTTGGCAAGAACTCAAAGGCTGCCAAGAAGCTCAGATGTTTCAGGTGCTCATGTTATCCGCTTTTAGTCACCGTCCGGGCTATCCCACTTGGCCCGGTAGATTCTCCCCAGCAGTTTGATTAGGCTTGGAATGGCATCGCGGCGCATACTGATTACTGTCCCATCGTCAATTCCACCGTCACGGTCGCTGGCCTCAACTGAAATAACGGGAATATTCACGTCGTTGTCAAAGACGAAAAACTTCTCGACCTTAATGGTCGCGCCGCAGTTCAGTGAAAACACGTCACCGACTCTTATTTTCTTACCAGCCCGCTTCTCCTTCATAGCTCCTCCCATGTCCGCTTTTATGTCTGCTTCCAGTCGCTGCATTGTGGCCGACAGTGAATCACCGTCCGGGCTGCTTGTCAAGCGAATTCTTACCACAGGTGGTGCTCCTACTTTTCTGGGGCTAAAGCAGTTTGCGCTGCTTTAGCCCATTTATTTTTTTACTTTGAGTGAGACAAACTTCTCCCTCTTCCGCTTTCTAACTGAGAAGACTTTCGGTCGAGAGTTGATTGCCGCTTCTACTGCCTGCCTTGTCGAGCCGATGTCTACTAGGTCAAGAAACCTCGTTATGTCCCTTATCTTTGCTTCGGGAACAAACCTCAGGTATTGTTCAATTGCTTCCCATAATTCTAAGTCTCTTCTTAGGGATTCTACATTGCTGATTTCATCCACCTCTTCGGGGCTTTCCGGCTCGTGCGGAAACATTATCTGGGGGCCAATGACCGCCGTTAGCTTTTCTATTGACCTGTCGTGCTCTTCCATCTGGCGTTGGGTGTCTAGGTACTTATGATAGGAAGAGCTAAGGTCGGCGAGCTGCTTCCCCAGCCTTAAAAGCTCTCCCTCGTCGTGCTTGAGTCTGTGTTCCATCTGCCTCAAAAACTCGGTTGCCCTCATGCCGCTGGCACAATACAAGAGTGAGGCAAGCTTGTCAAGGAAAATATTTGCTTCGCTTTTGCTAACTGTTGCGGTTGTCATTAGGCTCCCTTCGGCCAAAATGCCCCACTACCCTTACCACAGTCCCATAATTTTAGCTGTAAACACCAGCCACAGGGCACAAAATAGCAGGTAAGCAATCCTCTCAGTCCGCTTTCCTGTCCGCATTGCGCTCACCCTTGCTGATCTTGCTGTCGTCTAAAATCACCGCTACCGCCAGCAGGAGATATACTACCACCATTGCGATTGAGATAAGCGTTAATAGTTCTAGCATGATTCCTCCCATTTGGCTTTGTAGACCCTGCGAAGCAACTTAATCAGGCCAGGAATGGTGCTGCGGCGGATATTGATTTCTACTCCCTCGTTACAGTGGGTGCTGTTGGGATTTCCAAACCCCCCATTCTTGTCAAAGCCCCTGAGCTGTAACAGACGTTCCAAGACTTCTTCTACTAGGAAATAGGCACCACAGTCAAGTTCCAGTTTATCCCTTTTCTTGATTACTTCGCGCTTGCGTTGTTTTTTCATTGCTTCTCCTTTTGCTTTTCCCTTATCTTCTCGCAGCACTTCTTACAGATACCGTGAGAGATTACGCCCTCGCCGTGCT
>ERZ1292632.3334-Hain-H43-01um-R2-3334-length-12410-cov-237_pt1 | contig 12410 bp, 13 predicted proteins | sample MGYA00564407_ERZ1292632 | MGnify/ENA primary metagenome ERZ1292632 (study PRJEB36523, sample SAMEA6512637) | groundwater metagenome | collected 2019-01-08 | study: AquaDiva: Metagenomics assemblies of 32 groundwater samples
CCGTGGTGGTGATCTTCGTGCTGGAGACGGGGGACAAGTTCGTGATCCTGACTCCATACAACTGATAGCCTGAAGAAGGGAGCGAAGCTCCCTGATGAAGGCGTACGGCCCACTCCTGCTGCTGGCCTGGTGGCTCTACACCTGGAGCCCCAGTCCCAGTGGCGTCCCAGCGCCCACGAGTTGGGTCTGGCTGCCACGCGAACGGTTCCTCCACCAGGAGTTCTGTGAGTTGAACGCGAGGCGACTCCGCAGTGAGGGCTTGCAGGCGCGGTGTCTCTATGTGGAGGACTAGGTGGATAGTTTCCCGATGATCGCCCGGTGCAAGTGGGGACAGTGGCTCGGGTTCACCCCCGAGGAGTGAGCCTACATGACCGAGGAATCGGAGCGGGGCCGTCCCACGTTCATTGCCCTGGTGGGGCATACCCAACAGGTCATCTGGAGTATTGAACGGTATGAACAGTGGCCCCCCTATCCCCTGCCCATCCGGACCGCAGATCACCTCATCTGCATCAAGGTGGATCACTGGCCGGGGGAGTTTGAGCCGTAGAAGCCCTAGCCCACAGTTACCTCAGATAAGAGCCTGAGATCATCATTGCCGCAGTGTTCGTGGCATCCGCGTCTGTAACTGCTACGACCGCTCCTGCCGCAAACCGCTGGAGGTCGATTGATGTGAGACCTGGCTGGATATACGCCATCCCCTGCGTAACAACGGTCGTCGCAAAGTTATTAAGAAGCGTACCAAGAGCCGTGTAGTGATTCGACGACCCGTTGGACGTAATTGGGAGGCCCGTGATGCGTAACGCCCCGGTTGACGACCCTTTGTTGGATAAGACGATATAGATCGTGAAATGGACTATGCTCCCGAGAGCCGCATAATAGCCCTGTTGGGCGGTATAGGTAATCCCTACACTCCCGCCCCCAAATTCCACCGTAGGTGTGAAGCTAGTGGTCCCGATGGGTGTTGAAATCGATTGACTCAAGACGGAAACTTTTTGCGAGATCACACTAATGGCTTGACTCTGGGTATCTATCCGTACCGACAAGGCCGCATCCCGGACTGAGAGGAGCTGGGACATTACACTAACCTGTTGGCTTAACACGGATACGCTTTGACTTTGCGTGTCAATTCGTATCGACAGAGCAGCGGCTTGACTACTCAGGGCTTGACTGACCACTGAAACTGCCTGAGAGACGATACTTGCCGCATTAGACGCGGCATTGGCAACGCTGAGGGCATTGGATGCAGCATTACTCACCACTGAGATCGCTTGTGACAGCACGGAGACTTGTTGGCTTAAGACGGAAATGGCTTGACTCTGCGTGTCCACTCTGACACTCAAGGCCGCATCTGCAACAGAAACGGCCTGAGACAGGGCAGAATGGGCCTGACTCAATACCGAGATAGCTTGGCTTTGCGTATCAATACGAACACTCAAAGCGGCTTGTGCAACCGAGCCAGCTTGTGAGAGAGCTGACACCTGTTGAGAGATGACTGAGATACTTTGTGATTGCGTGTCAATCCGGATACTCAGGGCAGCTTGGGCCACTGACGTGGCTTGGGAAAGCACACTCACCGCTTGGCTCAACACACTGACTTGCTGAGAGATGATTGAAACCGCCTGACTCAAAACCGAGACTGCCTGGCTTTGGGTATCGATCCGCACACTCAGGGCCGCCGCTTGAACAGACACAGATTGACTCAGAACAGAGACAGCTTGCGAGACCACCGAGACGTTCTGACTGACCGTATCAATCCGCGCTGAGAGCATCGCATTCACCACACTCACCCCGGATAGGGCATTTGACAAGGCACTGGCCGCTTGAGCACTCACTGCTGAGAGTTCAGTGCTGGTGACACTGACAACAGGCAAGGACGAGAGCACAGAGACTTTCTGACTGAGCACACTGACCTGTTGGCTCAGGACACTAACCGCTTGTGAGAGAGCCGAGAGGTCCACAGCTCCCGGCAAGAGGTGTAACCGCTGCACGTTCGCGGCGAAGGTATCCACGCGGGCCTGGAGGTCCGTGTTGCTTGACCCTGGGGCCAGGGTAGTCCCTGAAACCGGCGTGGCGGGGGTCCACGCGGAGAAGTAGTTGGTCTCTCCACTTCGAGCCACCGTGCGGGCTTGGTAGTAGCGCGTGACCGAGGTGCTCCAGCGCCGGTTGTTGTCATTGTCCACGAGGAAGAAGTCATGGAACTCCCCCAAGGACACGGCGGTGGCCATGCTCACCTGGTCATCCCGGCGGACTTCGACCCCAAATCGGCGGCTCCCCACCACCTTGGCGAACTGCCAGGCCACCCCGATCTCCGTGGCAAACCCCAGGGCGTAGACCTCACTGGGGGCCGCCGGGGTGGTCGGGGAGGTGACGGGGATGATCTCGGCCATGACATCATCCTGGAAGAGCCCGAGGGCCTGGGTCTGGGCTCGGATGGCCTCCACCCGGTTCTCAAGGTCTTCCAGGGTGGCCTCGAACTCGAAGTCTCGGGACTCTGGAGCCACGGGGGCAGGCATCAGGCTATCTCCCCCTTGGGAGATGCTCCGGCGTGGCTCTGAGACCGGCTAGCGGCGCTCTGGAGGGCCATGCTAGGCCAGTCGCTGGCCCCGGAGGATGGCTCCGAGGTACTTGAAGACCGAGTTGAGGTTGTCCCCGGTCAGCCGGAAGCTCAGGAAGCGTCCCGTGGCCACCACCCCGACCACGGCCTTGATAGGAGCTGAGGCCGCGTTGAGGTCCCCTGGGATGTCCACCGCCGTCCCATCCGTGCCCCCCTGAGTGTCAAGGATGTTGGATGTGACCGGGGTGACGGTGAGAGTCTTGGTCCCTGGATGGATGCCCACCCCTCGCCGCATCAGAATCTCAGCCGCCGAGAGCCGGTGGGTGTCCGCCCCTGGAGCGGCTTGAAGCCCTGGCTGGGCAACACACACGAATTGATCATCCCCCGTGGACTGGACCTCCTGAGCCAGGAGCAGCTTGGGGGCTCCGGCGGGGGCTCCGACCTCCAGGATGATGGCGGGCTCATCGAGGTACTGGTCAGCCGCCGCCTCAGTCGTGAGCACGGTCTCCGAGATGCTCTCTGAGGCGGTGACATCCAGCACCGCGTCCGTGGCCCCAGGGAACCGGGCCACGAAGCAGGCCGGGGCGTGCAGCTCCGAGTTGGCATAACAGAGCACCACGGCCCGCTGAACCCGGAACAGTGTAGGGTCCGCGACTCGCTGAGCGTGAGTGGAGGAGATTACATCCGTGCCAACCGCCATCTAACTCAACCTCCGTCCTCTCAGGATAGCACCTAAGTAACGGAAGACACAGTTGGTGTTGGCCCCCAAGAGGGTGAACCCCAGCCACCGAGCCGCCTGCACCACCCCAATGGGGGCCTTGACGGGTTGGCTCGCGTCATTCAGGGCTGGAATTGAAGAGCCCGTACTGGGTGATCCAAACCGAGTGTCCAGAATGTTCGAGGTCACTGGGGCCATGACCAACTCCTGTGTCCCCGGATGGACCCCCGCCCCGCGTCGGAGCAAGGGTTCTACCGCCTCCAGGCGATGGGAGTCGAGACCCGGTGCTGCCTGCAAGCCCGTTCGCATCAGCGCGACAAAGGTATCATCCCCGGTGGACTGCAACTCCTGGGGGAGCATCAACTTGGTCACCCCGTCCAGCGTGTAGACGATCACCGGCTCATCCACGTACTGGTTGGGTTCCGTCGTGAAGACGGTCTCAGAGATGCGCCCCGACCCGGTAATCCTCAACGGGCCGAGTCCGGCAGTGGCCCCCCCTGCCGGGAACCGAGCGATGAAACAGGCGGGGGGATGAACAGGGGTATCCGGATGGCACAGAATCACGGCCCGGTTACAGTCAAATGCTCCAGTGCCATTCGCCGCAGTTTCCTCTCCGGCGAGACCTCCTTCGCTGATGACCGTATCGTCCCAGAACCAGTCAATCCACCACCACCACTCATTGGGGATTTGTTCATCTGGGGCAGGAGAGACGGTCTGCACATCAATGGGATACACGGCTCACCCCGAAGGAATGACCGGTGCCGAGACCCCATTGGGAAGCGCCACAAGACGCCCATAGACCGGATCATAAGCGTCATCGAATGGATACCCTACAGCACTGACCAGGATCGCCGTGCCATCGGTTTCCCACGCGTCAATGAAACTTCCCGCCCCTGGGTCTGCGCCCAACCAGAGCAGGTCTTGAGGGCGATCTACCGGGCCGTCAATCAAGCGGAAGTAGTTCGCTTGGAAGGTTGACAGGACCGTGCCGACGAGCAAAGATGTTCCGGGCCGCTTGAGCCAGGTAATGTAAATTTCATCGGCTCCCGTTTCCCGATCAATGTACCAGAGTACATGATTCTTGTTCGCGGTCATCACGACGATTTCATCATTGAGATCGTCCGTAGTGAACTCTCGAATGGTCCGGGTCACCACCGAGGTCCCGAATCGCCGCATATAGAAGACGCCATTCTGGTACTGGGTACCCCCTCCAATATTTCGCCACCGGCGCACGAGGAGGAGCCATGACATGTTGGGGTTGGTCGCGCAAATTGGATAGAGCCCGGGTTTCCCAATAGGATTGCCGAAGCCGTCAACGACATCTGACGAGACTCGCATTTGGTACACCCACGGGCCGGGATTGGTGACTAATGTGGACCCCGAGATGTTCGTAAACACGTATGGACACGTATCAGGCGGGGTCAACGAACTGGTCCGCTTATATTGAGTGCGTTCAACGGGGGTCATAGCGTAGTCGGTTCCAGTGGCGAATGCCGGAGTCCAGAGTGTATTGCGATCAATCGTTTGTCCCGCAGTCGTCCCGCTGAACGTAATGCCGTTAAGCGGGTCTAATCCGGTCCCATCAAGTAAGAAGAGCGCGCATGTGCTCGGTGTCGCAATATTGAACTTATATCCCCCGATTGTTGTACGGACCATGGTGATGGCCGAGACGAACGATGTCCAGATCACTTGCCCGAGCGAGATATTCACGACGAAGGCGTGGCTTTCGACCGCGTTAAAGAGTGATCCCAGCCCCTCCGCCGTGACGAAGAGAATCAAGTGCTTGTCCGCATTCAGCGCATAGCGCACATCTGTCATCAGACTCAACGCGCAGAAGTCTCCCACTGTGTAGTTCAACGTGACAATGGATTGTCCGCTACTCTGAGACAATGTATCAGGGTCGGGCACAGTATCAACACAGTAGGTCGTCGTATCATCTTTCCGGGTTTGAGTGACAATCGGAATGGCGCTGTCTGAGGGTCGGATGGGATTGATGCCGAAGAGTGTCGCTGTGGGAACCGCAAGTGGGGGGAAGACGCTTCCCGACGCACGCGGTATCGTGAAGCGGTAGTAACTATTGTTGGTCGTGCGGACGCAGAAGGAGGCTTGATCCTCCCCCCACACCACCGATTCAGGGTCGGCGTCTAACTGGGAGCGGACATTCAGTGGCGAAGCGACTGAGTAGTTTCGGAACCATACATCCTTGTCTCCTCCACCAATGGGAGGAGCGATGAAGAGTTCCTCCACAATCCCGGTGGGCATGGCTCAGGTTCCTGCGGCATCCGGGAGCCCCCCGTAGAAGAACCAGACCTCATCGTAGAAGGGGCGATAGACCGCGTGGCAGTCCGAGTATTCCGTATAGAGCGGACTCATCTGGCGGCGGACGATGGGCCACACCCCATCTCCGGGATAGGTGACTTGATAGCCCGCGTCCATCTTCACAATGCGCCCGGTCTTGGTCATCCAGTACCAGTTGCCCTTGGAGTCATGGGTCAGGGCGCTGGCACTCGCGGGGCCTTCGACCCACTTGAGGAGCTTCCAGCGGAAGTAGCTGGCTGAGGAGCCTCCCACCGCCTGCCCCACCCAGAAGCTCCGTTCCTTCCAGATGCCGGTGTTCAGGGTGGAGAGAGGCCGGATGGCGACAGCGAAGTCCAGGGTCTCCGCCAGGCTCTTGACGTTCAACTCGGGCCAGATGTCCAGCCGGAGAATCTCCCCCCACTGGACCTCCGTGTCCGTGATGCCCACGATACGGTCTGAGGCCGTGCAGACATCCCGCCACTTGGGGGCGCTGGTTTGAGAGACTGTGCTACCTAGAACGGGATTGGTTGCAGCAGGGATCGTGATGTCGAGCGGGAAGTCCACGCCATTGACGGCGATCACATGGGTAATGAGTGGGGTCCCAAGCGCGATCTCTGTGAACCGGACCATCTGGTAGCGTCCACGGGAGCCCCCCCAGTTGCCCACCAGGACCCATCCTGCCGAGCCCAGGACGTAGAGGTTAGCCACTCCGCCCACGAAGAGGAATTGGTTCCGGGTGCCGGCCCGCCTGGCTGTCCAGACCCCGGTAATGGGAGCCGTGGCAGGGGGAGCGGCCACGGTGGCGTTGCGAGCCAGGTTCCACGAGGGTCTCTGGCGAAGCTCCCCTTCGACAAAGTGCAGGTTCTCCCCGGTCCAGAGGGCATCCCGAGGAATCTCGACTTCGGAGGCGTTGCGCATGACGCCCTTGTAGGGGACTGGAAACGTGACGAGGACTTTCTCTTGGGTCTGTGTGACCCCTACGGTCTGAGCCATGGGCTACTGAGCTGGCCCTGTCCAGCGGGTGCTGGGGACCCCAGATGGCACACCGTACTCCTCAGCCAACTTCTGCACGGCTGCCGCCGCCGCCGGGTCCATGAAGCCCCCCGGCAACTGGAAGGGTCCCCCAGCTCGGGAAGGGAGCCGGAACCCGATGTCGTGGGCTCCGATTGTGGCCGCGCCTGACCCTGAGACGCGCATGAAGGGCCACTTCCCTGGGACATCCCCAGCCCCGAGGGGCAACTTCTCTCCCCGCCACGCCAAGTGGATCAGATCGTCCATGGAGTTCTTCATCAGCCCCCGAGCCTTGGGGTTCGCCATGAACCGATCTGTCACCCGAGCCTGGAGTTCAGCCATGTTCATGCCGCCCCCAGGAGGGAAAATCTTGGTAGGGTCATCGGCCAGTACGCGGCGCACCTCGTTGAAGGTGGCATAGGAGTCCATGCCCTTGCGGAGGGCCGTGGCAGACTTGGACCCCATCTGCGTCTGGATGTCCTCCAAGACCGCGCCTCGAAGGTGCTCCAGTACGATCTTGCTCTGAGTGGCCTTGCCGGGGAGATTGGCGAAGTCCGTGGCCTTGGCCTGGGCCAGGACCGCATAGGCATCCAGCGCCTCAGCCGGTGTGAAGACAGCGCGGGTGGGTCCAGGACCCGGACTGGGGAATCGAGGGGACCCGAGATCATCTAGGAACCGCCGCAACTCGGGAAGGTGGAGCGCCTGCACTCTGGACTGGGCAACGGCCTGCCCCACGGCATCTCCCATGCGCTGGTTCGCCGCCCGGTTGAGGTCCCCCTCGAAAATGTAGGCGTAGCCCCGGGCGCTCTTGGGCAGGACCCCGGAGGGCGTCTGTGTCAATTCAGGAGCCAACTTCTCCATGAACCCGGTCAAGGCTCGGGGGTCTGTCGTGTGACTAATGACCCGCTGCATGGCGAGTTTGGAGATGGTGTTCAGGAGCAGAGTGCCCCCCTCCCCGGCTAGCCCTGCAAAGAGCCCCTCAAGAGCCGCCTTGGAGTAGGAGGTCGCCATGTCGGGCTCTTCCCCGAGACGCTCGACTTCCGCTCCCACGACTCCTCCAACAACGGGAGCGACTGTCCGCGCTCCAACCCGTGCCACACCCGACACAAGAGCCCGATTGACCAGCGAGGTCCCTGCCGTCGCCCCACCCCGAGTGGCGATCCCTCCCCAGGCTCCCAGTGGTAGCGTGGCCGCTGTGGCTCCCAGGAGCACCCCCCACCCCACCGGGGACTGAGGCACCACCAGCTCAATCGCGTGCTCATCCCATGTCTTGGTCCGGGAGATTGTCATGCCGAGCTGCCCCGGCAATGGAGCCTTCTCCCGGAGGTACTTGAAGTGGGCATCGACCTTCTTGTTGTCCCACCCCTCGGGATTGCTCCAGACCTGTTCCTCACCATTCACCAGCACACTCACGGGACGCCCCGGCATGGCTAGTCCCGCCTCTTGGGAGTGAAGGTGCCAGGCAGCCCGGGAATCGTCCGGGGCTCAGTCGGAAACGGAGTCGGCCCAAGCTCCCCCGCGAGATCAGGAAACTCGGCCAGGATCGCGGCCCGCGTGAACGGCGTGTAGGTGATCCCCAGGAGCGCCTGCTTGGTGTAGGCCCCCTGCCGCCGGAGGAAGTTTAGTTTCCGCACCGCCACCGCGAAGGTGTCAGTCTCCTTGGGAACGATCTTCAAGGCAGTCTGTAAATCCAAATCCGATGGACGGGAGCCTTGAAACATCTTGGTCAACTGCAAGCCCAAGGGACCCGCAATGGCCTGGAACATCGCAGCATCCTCATTGGTCATCAGGCCACGCCCGACAGCCAGTTTGACCGCCTGCACCAGGTTCATGCCTGGGGTATCCTTCGTGGCCACGAGCACCCGTGCCGCCACCGCCTGCAAGTCGTCCAACTGCGGCAGGATCGCGTTCATGGTGCGAATCTGCTGGGCATCGTCATGCCGTACCGTGACCGCCTGCCCGGCCTTGACTGCATTGGCCCCCAGTCCCGGAGCCTGCCGCCCTTGAAGATCAAAGACTTCCACGAGTCGGCTGTCGATGACCTGCTGGAGCCGGTCCCGATCCTGGTCCTTGTCCTCCTCACGGATCAGGATGGCGGCTTCCTGGGGTGTCAAGTCCTCGTGATATTGCTTCCCCTGGATACCCGCCTTGGTCAAGTAGGTCAACTGGCGGGGAGTCAACTTGACCCGTGCCGCGAGTTCCTTGATCCCTGCGGCGGTGGCTTCCGAAGCCCGAGTGAGCCCATCCAGCTGAGCCAGCGCCGAGGGGTCCTTGCGATTCAGCCCCGCCACCAACCCAGGGACGGAGACGCGGGCCTTGGATGCCTCGTTGCGGACCGCCTGGGGGAGGTTTTCAATCGTCATGTCCTCCAGATTGGTCCCCTCAAGGGTCGGAAGCGGAACCACCTGAATCTGCTGACTCACTTTGTCAAACAGGATCAAGCGATTCCCCTTCTGGTCAAAGGTCTTCTCCCACTTGTCAGCAGACGGAGGCACCAAGTGAGCTAGCGGCAGGGCCTGTTCGTGAGACATCCCCGCCTGAATCATCCGGCCATAGGCTTCCAGTTGAGGGGCCACGGCTCCTCGGGCCGCCACGAAGGATTGCGCAGCCTGCTTGGCCTTCTCCTGCCGGTCCAGACCCTGGAGTTGATCCAAGGACTTCTGGGCCATGGCAAGAACCGGAACCGGGAGGTGTTCCGCATTGGCAGTCACAAAGTCCCCGAGGTCTAGCATCGCGTCCTGAGCCTTCGTGGGATTGCTCATGGCGAACGACTGGAGCCGAGCAATGTACCCCATGGCTTGCCGCGCTGCCTTCTCATCCTGGAGCGCCCGCATCTGCTCGACTTCCTTCATGGCCGCATTGGTCTTCAGCCCTGGAGGTCGGTAGACATCTCCGATGCCAGCCCCCGCCAGGAGTAGAATCTGGCTGATCTTGTCCTGCCAGTCCATCTTGCCCACTGAAGGGGCCGGGAGTGTACGTTGACGGAGCGCCAAGTTCTCCATAGGGCCGGAGCCGGGGATCACCGGGGACGGAGCGGGGCCAGACGGATAGTTCCCTCCGATATCCTCGTCCAGGATGCTGCTGCCCGGAACCCCAGCCATTACTTTCTCGACAGACCGCCCGCCAACTGTAGCGCGAGCGAGAGCCAGTCTGCACCTCCAGGCTGGTACTGCTGGGTCTGCACGCTACTGGGGGTACTGACCGGAATCCCCGTGAGGAGCGTCTTGAGGAAGTCGCCTCCGTAGGCCAATTGTTCCCGAGTGACGGCTTCCCCGATGGCCCCAGAGCGTCCGAGGCCCTGCGCGGTCATCGTATTACGCGTCCCTGGGATGAGGACCTTATCGAAGAAGCCCTGCATCGCCGACCAGTCGCCACTGGCGATGGCCTGGGCCAACTGAAGCCGGAGTTGCGCCGCCGCATCCCCTGCGGAGGTGCCCGGTGACGGGGCTTGGACCACCTTGGTTTCTGTTTTCCCCCCACCAAACCAATCGCTCATTCTTGCTCACGTCCCTCTCGCACTGTTATAGTCTGCATTCCTAAGTCCCTTCCTTGAACAGTTGAGGATGCTGGCTTGCAAATTTGGCATGGTCTGCATCCTCCTTCGCGATAATAGCATCGAAATCTACAGCCCCATCTAGGGGCATCCACATCAAGTGGCGCATGGTCTTGAACCCGTAGGCCCGCGCCCACGCGCCATCACTGCGCTTTGTTGCGTGGAGCAACATGGTCGCCCCACGCTCCTTGGCAAAGTCCTTACCCATCTGGATGGCTCGGCCTACCACGTCGCCACCAGGCTCGTCTACCTTGCATTGTGTCACAAAGAGCCACCGCTTGCCATAGTCTTCTTGGATGATCGAGACCGCGTGCCCAATGAGCCGCCCATCCGGGGCGAGGAAGGCCAGGAGGAGCAAGTTGGGGTCCCCACTACAGGCCCGCATGGCGTGGTCTCGAACCTGGGCCTCGGGGTTCATCTCGGGAATATGGGTCCGAGCGAACTCCATCATGCGCCGGAGCATGAACGGGAACAGCATCCCCGTGACCCGGTGGAAGGGGTCCACTCGGACGATCTGGACTTCCCCGTCCTTGAGGCTCACGTCACTTCCCGCCCTTCGCCGCCAGCCACGTCTCGAAGCCCTGGGGCGCATCCACCTTGAACTTGCGCTGGAGAGGTTCGGCCTGGCTGGAGATGCCCATAAGCGTATCGAAGAAGCTCACGAACAGGTACCGGTAGTTGGGGTCCTTGATCTGGGCAATGAAGTCCCGGACCTCCACGATCTTGGAGTTGGTCTGCCACAGGCGCTCATCCAGCCGCAAGTAGGCCGTATGAACCGACTCCGAATCGGTGGTATCCAACTCCACCACTGTCGTCTCCCCCAGTCCCGTCTCCTTCTGGATCACATACTTCATGGTCATCTCCTTTCAGATGGCATGGTATCTAACGGCAACTCTTCACGCGCCAGGATGTCGTCAAACCGCTGAGCGGGGACTTCCCGGCGCACAGGGACCCCGTTGCGGAAACTGATGATGAAGGCTTGCTGCCGGACCAGAGAATCCTCCTTGAGGGCGGCTTCATGCTCCACATTGAGGAAGAGCTGGGCTTTCTTCTCGGGGATCGTCACCACACCCGGGCCATAGAACTTCCCGTTGACGGAGTGGCGGAGTTGGAGGCGTACCGTTGAAACCTTGGGCTTCGGAAGGGGAGGCCGACCTCGGGGCTTGCGATAGACTTCACGATCCACCGTGGCTTCAACTGGCTGGCCGTCTTCCAGCACGAATCGAGGGGTCAGGTGAGCAGGGGATGGGGACCCCGCTTTCCCTTTCCTTCGTGCCATTACGGCAACCCAGACGGATACGCGGACTTGGCCTCAAACCGCTGGAAGAACTGATCGTCCAGAATCCACGAGTTCCACATGACCTTGTTGCCGATCTTCCGGCCCTGGGCCAAGGGGTTCGAGAAACTGGCTCCGGCTGGCGTGAGATAGCTCCGCATCGACATCCCGTTGAGTTCGACACGCCCGAAGGCGTCTCGTCCAAAGACCCACGCAACGAAGACCTCAGCCCCAACGACAACCTGCTGAGGGGGTGATTTGGCCACCGCTGAAGCCAGCGCCGTGAACACGGTCGCCGTATTGGCCGCTACACCCGTCGCTGCGAGCCTCGGGGCAGTCCCGTCAGCCACGCTGGGGATGTAGATGTCATACGTATACCCTGTGTTCGTCGGAGTGGTCACTTTGACACCCGCCCCCGTTGTTGCCGCCGGAAGCAAGGCGTTGTCTGCGGTGATGAGCCGCTCGTAGCCGGAGTTGATATCCCGGCCCACGACAACCACTTTGATTGATCCGCTGGTGAGGTACGAGTAGGTCGCAGAACTGAGCGACACACCCGCACTCACATCCCCGACCGACCCCTGAGTGGAGCAGATCGTGATGCCTCGGAGATACGGCAAGAAGTTGCTGCGCACCCATTCCACGCCCATCCACGTGCCGACCTTGGCGAAGTCCAACCGCTCCAAGTCCTGGCCACGCGCAATCGCCGCCTGGAAGTTTGATTCCGCCATGATATCGGCTTCCATCTGCGGAGGAATGACGCCTCCATACAGAGGGCCTTTAATGGGGATCGCACCTCGACGACGCAGTGTGGTGGTCAAGCCGATGATGTCCGATGTGCTGAACACCAGGGAGGCACCCGTGTGGCTCGACAAATCCGAGCGGTTTGAGGCCGCTCCAGACGCGGTGAGGGCACCGGCATACGTCACGTTGGTCCCGGTCAGCAACGTCTGCGCCATCTCTCGCTCGAACATCTCGCTCATGGCGAGGGCGGTCCGCTCGA
>ERZ1292632.2196-Hain-H43-01um-R2-2196-length-16873-cov-11_pt2 | contig 12409 bp, 19 predicted proteins | sample MGYA00564407_ERZ1292632 | MGnify/ENA primary metagenome ERZ1292632 (study PRJEB36523, sample SAMEA6512637) | groundwater metagenome | collected 2019-01-08 | study: AquaDiva: Metagenomics assemblies of 32 groundwater samples
CCCCGCCCTCATGAAGGGCTAGTCGGTCATGGGTAAAGGAGAGAGTATGATTTGGTTTTGTGTATTTGTAATTCTGCTCATAGCGGGGTGCATTTGTTTGTTGTTCTCCTATCAACACGCTAAAAAGTTGGCATATCGGGATATGATTATTTATGGAAACGGATATGTTTTGGGTAAACGGTGGGGGTATAAATATATCCCTGCTGAAGGAGAAAAGGGATGGCAAAAGGAGATGTAATGATTAAATTACCTACAATTATAATAGACACACGTGAACAAAAGCCGTATACCTTTAAAGGGTACAAGGTAGTACGTAAGGTATTGAAAGCTGGAGATTATAGTATGAGTAATCGGCAGGCATTAGTGTTGATAGAGCGCAAGAGCCTTGCCGACCTTTATGGCACACTTACACGTAAGACAAACTTTGAACGCTTCATAAAGGAGCTTGAGAAACTTAAGTTCGCTAAATATCCATTCCTAATGCTTGATTGCTCCCCCTCCCACGTGCACACTGGGTTTTCCTATTCAATGGCAAATGGTGGCGCAGTGCTTGATAAACTCATGCGGATTTGTTGTATGTATGGGGTCCAGGTTATTTTTGCTGGCAATCGGGAAATGTCTGAGCGCCTTGTACTTTCCATATTCAATGCTGTCATTACCATTGAACCCTAAGACTTCCTAATAAACAATGTATCTTTTCAATAACTAAGTTTGTATAATAGTATTAGCACATTATACAAAGGGGCTACTATGCTTGATAAAGATAAAGATATACTTGAAACTATTGCAGTGAATCTCAGTAAAAAGAATATTGAGTGGCTGCATAAGATAAATGAAATTCAGGGTAGGAACAGTCTCAGTAATACCCTTAATTTCATGTTAACCAACCTAAGAGAACGCAAGAATAAAGGAATGATATATGCTGGATAAACTTCCTACTGTAAAAGAGTTTGAGTTTGCTGAAGTAACTAATTCAGCGCGGTCCACGTTCACTAACTGTAGGAAAAAGTTCTACTGGCAGTATATTTGTAGACTTACTCCTAATATGACTGCTAAAGCCCTCATGATTGGGAGTTTATTCCATGCAGCATTAGAGACTATATATAAGGAACTACAATATAATAAAGAAGAAATGGACATGACCATTGATAAGGGTGTTGAAGAGAAGGTTAATGAGTGTTCTTCACCTGAAGAGTCTGACATTCTTTGGAATCAAGCTGCACTTATAAAAGGGCTTGTAGAAGGTTATGCCAAACACTACTTGGCACAAGATAAAAAGACTTGGAAGATTATAGCACCTGAAACTACCTTTGCATTCCCACTTAAAAATGGTTGGTTAAATCGTGGCATGAGAGACTTATTGATAACACGTAATGGTAAGTTAGGTCTTGTAGAGCATAAGACTACAACCATACTAGACGCCAACTACCTTGCTAAGTTACCAATGGATAGTCAGATACTCTCTTATGCTATCAGTTGTAAACGTGAAAAGTCTATTGGTAAGTACCCAGACTTCATCGTGTATAATGTGGCACGTAAAGCCCAAATACGTCAGAAGCAGAGTGAGAACTCTCAACAGTTCCATACTAGAATGCGTGATGAGTACTTGATGAACCCTACCGCATACTTCTATAGAGAAGTCTTGAGCTTTAATAAGTCAGACCTTGAGGCCTATGAGAATGACCTTGAGAAGTTCGCAGCAGAGATGCAGAGAAGCATAAAGGAAAAGTACTACTATTGTAACTATGGTGCTTGTACACAATGGGGTACGTGTCCTTATATGCAGTTGTGTCAAGCTAAGAAAGCTAGCACGTTCAATGAAGCAATGATGAGTTACAGAGTGAAGGACGTCGCACACGAAGAACTGGAGACATAAGATGGCTATAAGAAATCATGAAACACTAAAGGGTATAATGCTCTTTAATGAGCCTTTAAAAATGAGTAATTGGGTAGAACACTGTAGAGTTGCAGAACAAAAGGAGTACATGGAGTACTTAAAAGATACTATAAGGTATACACACGGTGTGATGCCTTTTGATTATGCCCAATTAGAAAAGAACCTGCTTGGTTTAATAAATGAGGAGGAACTTGTAATGAATAAAGTAATAGCAGAGATGTATGAGACAACGAAGGATGCGGTACTGGTTGATAAGTATTTTGGAAATGAAGTATGTCAAAACTTCTCAGGCAAGATGCTGCTTAGTGACCATAAAGAAGAGTATCTTGTGGAAGCCAAAAGAAGGGAAGAAGAAGCCAAGCTTAAGAAGTAAGGAGCACCATGTTACCTACCGAAGTTAATAAAGCGGAAATCCCTGTATTGAATAAATTGGCATGGCTAATATATGGAGCACCAGGTATTGGAAAGTCTACATTGTTCAGTAAGTTTCCTAATGCCTTATTTCTGTATACTGACCCAGGCCTGTCCTTCATCACTGCGATGAAGCACCCTATAGAGAAGTGGAGCCAGTTCAAAGAAGCTGTAAAGGAACTTAGTGCGACTGCCAAACCTAAGTATGGGATAGTAGTTGTAGATACGGTAGACCTATTGTGGAGTATGTGCGTGAGCTACATCTGCACTGCACGTGGTATAGAACACCAGTCAGATGAAGCGTGGGGCAAAGGATATGACATGATAGAGCGCGAGTTCAAAATACCCATTCAACAGTTGTGCATGTTGAAGGCCAAAGGTTGTGGAGTAGCTTTTATCTCTCATGCTACGGAGATAGAAATAAAAGGGAGGATAGTAAAGACTTCAAAAGTTGTACCTACACTAGCCAAAGCTGCAAGACGTATAGTGCTACCCTTGTGCGATGTTATAGGGTACTGTGGCTTTAGCATGAGTCAGAATCAGGATGTAGACCTTGCGTCACCCAGATATTTGTTCTTCAAACCTGATGAGACTCTTGAAGCGAAGGATAGGACGAAAGTGTTGCCAGAGAAGTGCTTGCTTGACATTGATAGTCTTCGGAAGTGTTTTGACTCTCATGCTAAGCCAGTAAGTACTGTCACTAAGGTCGTTGGAAAAAAAATAATAAGGAAGGTGTAAAACATGGCTGTATCAAAAAAAGAGTTAGAAGCCCTTCAGGGCATGTGGGATAAGGCGAAACCCCAGTCAGACTGTAACCTCCCCGACGCTATGTATGAGTTCCTCATAGTTGCCGCGGAGTTTAGGGTGTCCAAGACGGGTACTCCCCAGGTCGTTACCAAGTTGAAGGTAGTTGGGGGCAATGAGTCGTTTATCGGTGAAACTCTTGGTCAGTACGACAACTTGGGCAGTCCCGAGAATATGGGTTGGTTCAAAAAGAAACTTGCACGGCTTGGGATAACCATTCCTGAGAACGTGGAAGACCTTGCTGAACGCATTCCCGGTGAGATGAAGGGAAAGAAGTTCTCAGGACAGCTTAAGACAAAAGATGAGTTTGTTAATGTGTATGTAAACAAACTTCTTGAGTCTGATTGTGCTGTGGATGGGGACAAGGAAGAGGGCACTGAAGAAGAAACTACTGAAGAGCCCACTATACAAGTTGGTTCTCAGGTCATGTTCACTTCAGTTAAGGGTGGAGACATTGAGGGTGAAGTTATAGAGATGTGCGCTGGTAACAAGGTTCGTGTGAAGACTGCTGAAGGTAAAGTCTTTAAAGTGGACTTATCCAAACTCTCTATAGTTTCTACGGTTATTGAAGAAGCCACTGAAGAAGAGACCCCTGCAGAAGAGGAGAGTGAAGAGGAAGCCCCTGAAGCTGAGACTACTGAGGCAGCCACAGAAGAAGGTGGGTTCCCTACTCCCGAAGAGATAAAGGCAATGAAACTGCCTGAACTCAAGACAGCCATTAAAGAGTACTTTGACCTTGATATGTCTACTATCAAGAATCCTCGTATCTTTATGACTGGCGCTTCTGGCTTCATTTACAATGAGGCAAAGTATGTACCCGACATGCCCACGTTAGTCACTTTACGTGATGGACTGGCACTAAAGGTTGTTAAGAACGAAAAACCTGGTGACATGAAGAAAAGGATTCAAGCTGAGTTGCACAAACGGCTTGAGTTCTAAACGCGAGTAGTACCTTGGGGGTGTGGTCATTCGCGGCCACACCTCCATCAATTTTAAGGAAGACTATGATAAATATTGATGACATAGTAAAAAAGGTAGACATTCCTACAGTATTACAAAGTCTTGTTAGTGGTTGGGCACCTGGAGTTAATGTTTCTTGTCCAATGGCAGGAACAAAGCATGAGAATGGAACGGACAATAGCAAGTCCATGTCAATTTCAGTAGATGGTAAAGTGTTTTGTCATGCCTGTAATTATAAAGCAACTACAGTTATTAATTTGTACAATGACCTTTTTGGGTACGAATTTATAGAGGGTTGCAAGGCATTCTATTCTGAGTTCGTGGAACCCTTAGTCCCTAATGAGTATTACCTTACTGCACATGAAGAGTTGCTTAAGAAGCCTTTTATGCTTGCCCGACTTGAAGGTATGAGAGGCATCAAGACCTCTATAATTAAGCATTACAAACTAGGTTGGAAAATGAATAGGCTTACTATTCCAGTCTTTAATGAACTTGACTTTTGTGTTAATGTAAGAAAATATGACTTACTTAAGACCTCAAATATAAAAATACTTTCTTATGCTACAGGTTTTGGAAAGGCGCGTTTATATCCTTTGTCCAGCCTTCAGCATAAGAAAGTATATCTATTTGAAGGTGAAACAGATACCTTATGTGCATTACAAGCAGGGATAAATGGCATAACAGTTACTACTGGAGCTGGTGTTTGGACAGAAGAGATGTCAAAAGCATTTCTAGATAAAGATGTGATTATAGTTCCAGATATAGATACTGCTGGACAAGCAGGTTTACAATTACGCGGTAAGGCACTTCTTCAGTATGCAAATTCTGTTTCACACATAATATTACCTGTTCCAAAAGGCAAGAAAGACTTCACGGACTTCTTCATAGATGTTGCCAAAGGTAGTATTGCAAAGTTTTTAGACTTGCCTATAAAACCTTTTGCAACTACTACAAACAAGGTTCTTGTAAAGATAACAACACCATTGGTATTAGAAAATATATTAACATTTAGTCCTAATGCTACTGAAGCAATTAACATGGAACGTGCAAGTACATTACTTGATTACTTGAAAGGCAATGGGGCCTTTTTTAAGAATATAATAGGTATACTCTTTTATGCTAGAAAAGGTGGGGAGATATTAAGAGTATCCCTTAGTGATAGTCAGTTCCTTGGATTCTTAAGTAGACTTTCCCCATTATTGAACACGGCAACCTCTTCTGGAAAGTTTGTGATGCAACATATAGTAAATAGTGCACAAGCTTTGTGTAGCTTTTCCAAAAGTGCCTTTTGGAGTGTTCTACATGGGAATGATTTATACCTTAGTGGAACTGAAGGTAACTTATTTCACTTCAAAGATGGGAAGCATACTACAATTCCTAATGCTATAAATAAAAGTAATATTCTTTTAGAGTTACCCAATCATACTATTCCCTTTCATATAGCACAAGATAAAGCAGGACATGGAGTTCAAATGCTTTGGGATAAAGTCTTCTCAAACATTGCTATATCAGATGAAAACAAGTACCTTCTTATGTGTTGGATGCTTGGAATATTCTTTAGAGTGGAGGTGCGGAACAAACCTCTCATGAGGTTGTCTGCAAGTACAGCTTATGGAAAATCAACAGCATCAAAACTCTTGTCCATATTGTTATATGGTGATGAAATGTTGCACCATTCCGCTTCTACTATGGCTTCCATGTATTCTTTAGCTTCTGAGTACCCATTACTTATATTTGATAATCTTGAAACACGTAATATGGTACAAGCATTAGAAGATTTCCTTATAGTAGCTGCAACTGGTGGCATGAAGAGTAAAAGAGTAATGGACACAACCTCAGCAGTTGCCTTTGAGCGTATTGATAGTCTTGTACTAACCAATGGCATTGAGCCTTTTTCAAAGCATGAGATATTGAACAGGACTATAGAACTTCCCTTAAATATTGACCGTTATGGAAAGGCCCATTTTCATGAACTCAAAATAATTGAAGATTTAAAGTTGCACAGAAATAGTATAATATTTTCTATCGTTGGCCTTCTTTCAAAACGTGTAATACCCAGATTCATGTTTAATGAGGTGCAAAGGATAGCAAAGCACTTTGACCCTCACTCTAAGGAGCGTTTTAATGAATACTTTGGACTCATGGCAATCATACTGGATGCAATATGGCCGTACTTGCCTGCGAAAGGATATGCGTTACCACACGACCTTGTTAATTTCTGGATTTCATCACAAAATGTGGCAGCTAAGTCCTCAGACGAGGGTACTAATGATGTTCTGTACTTCTTGGACACCTTTGCCAAACGCCGCAGAAACTTGCTTGACGCTGAGGTTGCCGTAGAGCATAAGAATAGTTGTACTATTATCAAGTGCACTACAAGAGACTTATTGTCAGACTTTAGGTTACTTGCCAAGCATCTAAGTATGAAGTGCCCTTGGGGTAGCGAAAGGCAACTTGGAACTAGGTTAGCGGATGCCTCTGGAATACTACATAAGGCTGGATGGGAACGTAATCAGAAAATTGTAAATGGGAGACGCATATATGAGTTTAGTAAAAAAGATTATAGTAAAAAAGCTTGAGTTTGAAGTATGGGTAAAAGTGTGTTGCCCATATTGTGCTAGTAACTTGGGCACGAAGAAAGGTAAGAGAATACTTATATCAATGCCTGTACGTGGATTGCCTGACAAAATACAATGCTTTAATTGTGAAGGTATAATAGATACTAAAAGGTTGTTTATAAAAGGCACTGAAGTTCAAACATTAGCAAGTAATGGTGAAGTTATAAAGGGGGTTATATGCTAGAAGAAAAAGACTTAAAAAAAGATATTGGAAAGGCACGTTGGGATTTATTACCAATACCTGCTATGCAAGAAGTAGTTGCTATATATACTTTTGGGGCAAAGAAGTACGAAGCAAATTCATGGAAAGCTGGAATGGCTTATAGTAGGGTTTACTCTGCACTCCTTAGGCATGTAACCTTTTGGTGGCAAGGGGAAACATGGGATAAAGAAAGTGGTTTACATCATTTGGCACATGCAGCTTGGAATTGTTTAACATTACTTACTTATGACCTTTATGGAAAGACAAAACATGACGATAGACCTTGTGATATGATAGAAAAGGAGCCCAAATGAAAAAACCATATGGGTTTATTCAATGGAAAGGTACAGATGTATGTATGGATATACATTGTATTTGTGGTGCACATGAGCATTATGATGGTGACTTTTTATATTATTATAAATGTAAAACATGTGGACGCATTTTTGAAGTAGGTAGTAGTGTACCTTTAAAAGAGTTGTCAGTACAAGAACAAAAAGAATTGGATATAAAGGAGATGATAAAATGAAACCTTGTGTAATGCTTCGTTCAGATACCTCTAATACTTTACAGTCCCTTATCTTTGCCGCCAAGTTATGTTATGGCAAGGAACAAGACTGCCTTTCTGGGGCAGAACAGGAACGGCTTATAAAACAGATACTTGCAGCACGACACTTCTCTATACTAGAGCATGCTGTACTCAGTTTCTATATCACTGGAGTTAGTCGGAACTTTACACATCAATTAGTACGCCATAGGCACATGTCTTTTGCACAACAAAGCTTGCATTACACTATTACGAACGACGAATCTATAGCGATAGGCACAGTTGTAAAGACCGATTGTGCAGAAGTAATGCAGATACATGCAAAACGTTCTATGGAGGTTTATAAGTGCCTCATTGAGAAAGGTGTCCCACGGGAAGAAGCTAGACATATCTTGCCCTCAGGCATTGCCACTAAGATTGTGTGCACAGCAAACCTTAGAGAATGGGTACACTTCGTGGGCATTAGAAGTTGTAGGGTAAATTGCGAAGAGATACGTGAAGTTGCGTATCAAGTTAATAATGCACTTGCACTAAGTTTTCCATGGCTTGTAGAATACTTAGGACCTTCCTGTGCCACAGAAGGCAAGTGCTATGAAGGTCGTAAGTCTTGTGGGCATCCTTGGATAAAAATGGAGGCACCCAATGGTAACTGAAAAGCATAAGAGTAGAATGTTTGCCTTGTGTGACCTCGTAAAGACTTGGTCAGAATGCCCAGAAGGACGTCAGCATGCTTGTGTACTAACCATAGATGGCAAGTGGGTAGTCTCTACTGGGTTTAATGGTGTTTTAGATGGCGAGTGTTCAGAAAAGGATTGTAAACAGTACACAAAAGAAAAGATGATAGAAGTTTGTATGGCTTTACACGCGGAATCAAATGCAGTGAAGAACTCCCCGATACCCACTAAGGGCCTTATTGCATATGTGTCCAAACAGCCTTGTGCTGACTGCATGGAACTTCTTTATGAGTTTGGTATAAAAGAAGTTTATTGGCAAGAAGAAAAGAACATAAGAGGTAAATATGTCTTTAAAGCCTAAAAGGGTGGTACTTGACTATGAAACAACTGGGCTATCTCCATATGTTGGAGCACGACCTTTCATTGCTGGAATTGAGGATTTCAATGGCAAAGTTGACCTTTGCTCAAGCCACTTACCTTCTTGGTCTTATGCAAAAAAAGTTATTGAAGACCCTACAATCGAAAAGATATGCCACAATAGTAAATTTGAAATTAAAATGTCAAAACATACCGGATTAAAACCTGCAGGAAAATTTCATGACACGATGGGGTTATCAGTTTTAATAAATGAATACCAACCTTTAAAACTTGAAGAACTTAGTAAGACCTTTCTTGGTATAGGGCATAAAAATGAAGTACAGACTTGGCTTAAGAAAAGTAAGAAAGCCTTTACAGTTGAGTACGGTCGTGAATCTAACTATAGTGATATACCAGATGAACTTCTAATGCCTTATCTTGAAAAGGACTTAGATGCTACCCTTAAACTCTTTGCAATGTGGCACCCACATGTGTCTACGTACTTTCCTTACTTATATAATCTTGAGACCGACCTTGCATGGGATATTGTTGAAATGGAAGATAGGGGCATTCTTATTGATATTCCCTATTGTGAACGAATAATTCCTAAACTCCGTAGGGAACAGAAAGCATTAGAGAAAGAAATATACAAGGCTGCAGGAAAGGTACTTAACTTATCTTCTTCAAAACAAGTAGGTGAAGTACTTGTAGAACTGGGTATAGCAGACTATGAAGTTACTACCAATAAGAAGGGTAAAGAAGTCTATAAGGTTGATACTTCTTATGACACTCTTAAGCTCAGTATGGAGAAACACCCCTTTCTTAATGCCTTTATAACTTGGCGCACACTTGAAAAAATGATTGGAACATATCTTATCCCCTTTACACAAAAAGCTTGTGGAAATGTTTTACATCCTTCCTTTTGGCAATATGGTAAAAACAAAGCAATTGTTACAGGACGCTTCTCAAGTTCTGACCCCAATATGCAGAACATACCTAAGGGCATTAGAGGTGATAAGGAAGCCTTACACAAACTTGGTAACGTCGTTCGTCGTGCAATTCTTCCTAGACCTGGTTATGCTTTTTTATTCTTTGATACTAAACAGATTGAAATGGTTATCTTTACATGTAATACTGGAGATAAAGAGCTCATACAAGTAATACGTAATGGTGGGGATATTTACGTTGCTAATGCTGAAAGGTTATTTGGTAAACGACACTTTGCGGGGTTAAATGAGGTAGGCAGAAAGAAGTTAAGGTATGACGCAAAGGAAATGAGTCTTTCACTTATCTATGGGCAAGGGGCAACTGCACTTTCATTAAAGCTTAAGAAGTCATTAATGGAAACACGTCAACTTAAAAGACAGTACTTTGCAGGAATGCCTAAAGCACGAGAATTTATAAATAAGTGTCAAGTAGAACTTTTATCAAAAGGGTACATTAAGGACATCTTTGGAAGAAAGTATCATGTGCCAACAGCATTAGCATATAAAGGAGTTAATGCGGCATGTCAAGGACCTGCGGCAACTGTGATGAAGCGTATGATAATCAAGGCTAGACAACTTAAGCAATACGATGTGCATCCTGTACTCACGATTCATGATGAATTGGTTTGTGAAGTACCAATAGCGTTAGTAGATAAAGTAGCAGAAATTGGAAAAGACTTATTTAGTGAAAAGACTTTATTTGCTGCCCCAATAAGTATTGATGTTGAAGTTTCCTATACGAATTGGGCTGAGAAAAAGAAGTGGGTAAAAGAAGAAGGGACAAGCACGAGATGATATGCTATGTCCCTTTCCAGGTGGGTTATTTCGGTAGGTCTTTAGGGGCTTCTCCAGTAATAGTAATCAGCTCTTCAGCAATTACCTTACCCAATTCATAGTTCCTTCTAACTTTATCACCAAACGCCACACCCGTAGCACCCACTACAATAGCAATTATTTGGTCTATGTAGGGTAGGTACTCAACAGGTATAGGTGCGAAGTATTTAGCGGCCGTAAGAAGTACAGTGACTACAGTACCAATCTGGGTCTTGTACCCTTTAATGCCCTCAAACAACTTCGCAATCCTTCCAGCAATGAAGTTTTTAAAGATGAAGTCTTTCAGTATCATACTTTACCTCCTTTTATATATTGTACTATCTTTTTTAGCTTTCGTATCCTCATAAGTGCTAATCGTTTTATCAAACTTCTTATGCCCTGCTTTATTGTATTTTTTACCATTGCCAAACCGCCAGCTCCATGAAAAATGTATGCCTTTACTGAACAGGGATTTTATCCATCCAATCATCTTACCTCAATATGATACATGTCCGGTTTACGCCATAACCCGCCCCAGGTCAACTCGCCGGAGTAACCCAGGTGGAATAGTATCTCGCCTATGTCCTTGACCACCTCCTCGCTCCAATCTGGCTTGCTGTCCACCTTTACAAAAACATCAATAGCCTGTGACGGGGTCGCGTTATGCTTTGACAGGTTGTTGTAGCCGTCTTTATACGTCACCCTGTCACCCGGCTCGTTCCGACCTATACAAAAATAATTCAACTGTTCAGCCGGTGTCCGGTCAACGTGGCTTAGGGCCATGACCCTGCCGGGGTGGCGGCGTTCATATTCCGCTTTTATCCTGGGCCACGCTTCCTGTAGAACACTATCAGCTTTTGTAATGTCACGGCTCATTTTTTTTCCTTCATAACTAACACAACAAAAAGTATGACTAGCAAGACAAACTCTAGCATCAATGTCCTTTCAGTCCCAACCATGACGTGATACCCGCCATAGCCCCGGTTAAGAACGTGCGCCAGTGTTCCAGCCTGGACACCCGCTTTTCAATGGGCCTGATTTCATTTTCAATATGGATTTCCAGCCGGTCAATAATACGCTGTTCGCCCATGCGCCGGTCCATCATGTCGTATTCATGCTGTTTTTTAGCGACTTCCATCATTTCAAATTTGTTCATAAAATCCTTTGCCTTACGCCCTGCCCCGCCGTTCTTCCGCTTGGAAAGTATTAATCGAGTTCATCTGCTAATATACTTGAAATAATAAACCGTTTTATCAACTCGTCTTTTTCTATAAGCGTTATGGTCCCGGCTATCCACTTTTTAGCAAGCACAAGCATACGAGCGCGATTGGTTTCCAGTTTAGCCGCCAGGTCAATGTAAACATGCGCATCAATAATGGCTTGCGGGTTTTTTGTTTCTGTATCCTCCAGAACTATCGTCATATCTTCATTTGTTCCGGTAATATATATCACCGCAAACCCCGCTGTCTTTAATTCGGTTTGAAGTTTACTCGGTAACACTTTTTTATGGAACCGATATTCCTTTGCGAATACGTTTGTTGTAATAAAAAGAATCACAATCAACAATAGTATTTTCATCGTATCTCCATTACTCCGAACTGGTTTGTCATGGGCGAATTGCCATTCAATGTGAGTGTTGTATCGTTAAAATCATTTCTGATATTTAAACAAACCGTCTTAGCACCTGCCGTTAAAGGTGCAGTTAAAACTTCAAAAGAAAAATTCGATGAATACATTGCAGTACTTTGACAATAATACGGAAGTCCAGACTCCCCTAAGTGTAGCACGCCGTTTAGAGTGTAAGATAGGGTTGCGCACCTTGTTGCGTTACTGGAATTACCAGACCCGGTAAACCATATACGTAATCTACTATTGCTTTGAACAGTTATAGTAATCGTAGACCCCGTAACGCACGGAGTGAACACCGCTTGCGTCGTCGTGAACTGGGCCAATACTATAGTTGTTGATTGAATAACCCCGGTAAGTGTAGAACCATCCCCGTAATACTTGGAAGCCGAGCTGTAGCCCACGACATAAAGGTTTGAGGACACGCGGACACCGAACTCGCCGTTGGAGCCTGTCACCGTCAGGGTGGACACGGTCAATATGCCCGACACGTTGGCGGCGGCGAGATTGGTCA
>ERZ1292632.3336-Hain-H43-01um-R2-3336-length-12399-cov-10_pt1 | contig 12399 bp, 25 predicted proteins | sample MGYA00564407_ERZ1292632 | MGnify/ENA primary metagenome ERZ1292632 (study PRJEB36523, sample SAMEA6512637) | groundwater metagenome | collected 2019-01-08 | study: AquaDiva: Metagenomics assemblies of 32 groundwater samples
GTGTCGGCGTCATTCCGGGATACTCTGCTCCGTACGGCATGTCGATCGACCCGGGGAGGTTGGAATACGACGCCTCTCCCGCCAGGGGAACGGACCTCGGACCGGAAAAAGCGGAGATTCCGTAGGCCGCCACGATCGCCGTGCCGGCCACCGCTTGGGCGGATCCCGCAAGCTGCTTCCATCCGGTGTTCCATCCGGTGTTGGGCTTGTCGGCGTAATGGTAATAGGGAGAGGCGACGATGTTGATGACCCCTCTTCCAAGTTGCGATATCTTTTCGATCGGCTTCTTTAGCGGGTTCCAGTATCGCAGCGTCTCGCGCCGGGCGGACGGGAACAGCCCCGCGACCTGGCGGACGTGGGCAGACACCTACTTGTACCGGCCGATCGCCAGGAGCATCTCCGTTACCGGTTCCCGGAACTTCCCCCCCAGGCCCCGGTTCTGCGCCTCCACAGCCCGCTGTGCGCTACTCTGCTGCGGCTTCGGCCGGCCGTCGGAGCGCATCGGGGGAGTCAGCTTCACCTGGTAATATCGCGGGTCGATCGCGGAGATGGAGTGGCGGGTATTCGACACTCCGGAGCGGGTCTTCCCCACGGTTTTTCCGAGCTGGTTTCCCATGGCGTCACCCCTTTTTCAGAAAATGGGGCGCGAGGTAGACCGCTGCGGCGACGATCAGGATCAGGACAACGAGCTTCTGCGTGTCGGAGGAAATCCCGACGGTCCCGATCTTGCCGAGCAGCCCGCCGGGCCTGTTCGACGCCGCGATCGCGGGTTTGTTGATCTCGTACGCCGCGCGGGTCACTCCCGCGCCGATCAACGTCGACCAGACATCATTTAAGGCCGCGGAGTCCCAAATGGATTTTTGCGTCGTAACCGTGGGGACCTCCGGGGAGGCCTGGTAGTCGACGCCGAACGGCATATCGATGGAGCCGATTTCATCGCCCATCTTGTTTTTCCTTTCGGTCGTAAGTTAAAAAGGGCGGCCGGGTTTTTGACCCGACCGCCCCGGTGTCACGCGGTTGCCCCGGCGCCGCCGGCTTAGTCGAGTCCGTCCCGCAGCTCGTTCACCAGGACCTTGATCGTGCCGGTCTTCAATCCGTTGAAGATCAGCTCGAGCTCCTTCATACCGGCCGTGAGCAGCATCGACGACAGGTCGTTGTTGATCGCCAGGTCGAGGAAATAGACCCCCGCGGGCGTCGCCGTCGGCCGCACCAGCGGATTGATGAAATCCGCAAACGGCTGGATGAAGGCGGTCGAGACGTTCCGGAAGATCTGCGACTGCCCGTTCCGGAAGATGATGTTGTCGACGACCGCGCCGTCATAGTCGGCGGCGACCATCGTGTGGATGTGGAGCTCGTTCAGAATCGTCCCGTACGGGATCTTCACGGAGTACGCGCCGTTCGCTCCGACCAGGCCGGTGTCGGAGATCAGGTAGCTCGCGTTGTACTTGTTCTTCCGGGAGGGGATTCCGTCGATCTCCTGGCACCACACCTCGATCGTGATCGGTCCGTCGAACGTCACCTGACCGGGGGCGTTCGGCGTCAGCAGCGCCGTGGAGGCGGCCAGGGTGAGCTCGAGGGTGTACAGGTTCCCGAGCTTGGGGACGAACAGGGTCAGGTCGCCGCCGGAATAGTGCGGGATGGAGAAGTCGAGACACAAGTGCCCCGCGAACGGCTTCGCCGCCGCTATGGCGACCGTCGCGTCGGTCTGGATCGGGATCACGCCGTAGTCCTTGAAATTCTTGTAGAGCAGCGTCAGGCCGTCGACCGCGAAGGGTCCCTGCGCCTGGTTCACGCGCATCTGGACGGAGGAGAAGAGCCGGGCGACCTGATAGAGCTGCGCGGCCGTCGCGGCGGCGGTCGCGACGGCGAGCGTGCCGGAAACCTTGAGCCACAGCCGCTTGATCGCCTTCGTGGTGCGGATCTCGAACGGGGTGCAGACGGACCCCGCGATGTTTCCCTGCACGATGGGGTTGACCACCGTTCCGAGCTTTCGGATCAGATCACCGGCCATGGGTTTTCTCCCTTTCGCGTTTGGAGATTACGGGTTAACGGCGACGGCGGAACCGCCCCTTTGAGTCGCGGGGCGGGGTCCGCTTCTTCTTCCTGGTCCTCTTCCGGCGCGCCATGGGCGCGGCCTACGCGGTCTTCGCCGGGAACACCAGCGAGCCGATGGCCGGGACCCGGTACGCGATCGAAACGGCGATGAGGGCGATCACTGCGTACACCGCGATGTGCTTTGCGCTCGGCATGGGGTAGAGCCTCCTTTGCTAAATTTGCGATCAGGAGGGCTCTTAAATCAGAAGGAAGTAAAGGGGTTTACTCAACTTTCCCGTGGGAAATATGGGGTTTTTCTTGAACGTCGTCGGACCACACGAAGGGGGTAAACTTCGCCAAGGACGGCAGGGAGTCGGCGACGGAGGAGCCCAAAATCTCCCGGAAATAGGCGATGTCCCGGGGCTCGTGCGTCCGGAAAATATAGATCTCGTTCGCGTTCGCGGTCAGGTCCCGGTTCACTTCCGCCGGCCGTCTCGAGATGCCGATCAGCTCCACGTCCTGGTGCCGGCCGTACCGGATCAGGTTCTCGACACCCGCGTCCATCTTCGCCGGCGAGATCGCCCAGGAGATCTCCTCCGCCAGGAGCGTGAGAGCTCCGATCTCGCACGCGATCCGTGCAATAAACGGGAACTCCGCGCGCGCCCGGATCGGCCGGTAGACAAGGGCGAAAGGCTTCCCCTTCTCCCGAAGCCCGCTGTCCAGGCAGTACAGGGCAAGCTCCTTGATCGTGCGGAATTCCTTCTCGCCCTTGAACTGCCCCAGGGGATCGAACACCAGGATCCGGCGCTTGCCGGCGATCAGCTTGTGGGCGAGCGTGGTCTTTCCGGTGCCGCGTCGTCCGAAGATGCAGATGATCTTCGCCGTGGAGGAATGATCCTCGAGGAGCACCGCCGGCGCTCGTGTCCGGGATTGCGCGCCGGCGGGGTCCATCGAGGGATCGTCAGGAGGCCGCGGGGGGAGCGGCTTTTTCGGCTTCGGCTTTTTTCGCTTTGATCGCATCGTCGACCTGGACGCGCTGGTAGAGGATCACGATCAGGACGGTCGCCAGGGCCGCTTCGTCCGCCCACTTCGCAAGGAGCGCGGGGGAGTATTTGTTCGCAACGCGCGTTGCCACGGGCACCAGGGCGGCTTTCTCAGCGGGGGTGAGCTTCCAGTGGTCGCCGTTCCTGGCCGCGATGAAATCAAACGGCATCGACAGGAGCAGCTCGATGGTGGCGGGGTCGAGGATCCCCTCACCGGCGATCGCCGCGCCGGGCTCCGCGGCTGCGCCGCCAGGCTCCACCCCTCCCGCGGGGAACGCGCGTTCCGCGTCCTCGGCGATCTGGAACAGCGGATCGGTTCGCGCCGGCGCGTCAGCCGGTGGCGAGCTTGCGGGCTCCATCCTCGGATTCTCCCTCCTGGTGGATTTTCAGATCCCCCCATCGCTCGGCCCACATGCAGCTGGCGCACGCCACATGGACGATCGTTCTCTTTCCGTCGGAAAAATGTTGCGTTGAAAAATAGGTGTTGAGCGGATGCCCGCACCGCGGGCATTCCACGAACGACACCGGGTCCGCCTGGACGATCTTTAAGCCGCCTTTACCAATCCCACTCATTTTTCCCCTCCTTCCCCGCCGGCTTTTTTGCGGCGTTAGCAGCTGCGGGAGCGGGCTCCTCCCCTTCCCCGAAAAACTTACGGACGCCTTTCGCGCCGCGGACGAACACGTCGATCCCGCAATCGTCGCACCGGATGTACGGCTTGCCGCTCTTCCCGGTCTTCACCGGGGTTGAGGCCCCGCACCCGGGGCATGGGATCTTGTCGACTTTTGGCATTTCCCCTCCCGCGAGTAAATTATTTTCCCGACGTAATCCCGCCGGACATTCCCGCACGCCTTGTAGATCGCGTACACGTACCTGCCGGGACAGTGCCCGGCCATGAGGTTTTTACAGCGGGGATCCCCACAGTGGCGCAGCTCGAGCGCCACGGGGTGGAGCTCCCCGTCGTTACAGCGCACGATGTTTTTCTTCGCCCGGCTCAACGCTGCGGATCGCCCTCCTCGGCGGCTGCCGGCGGCGGATCCGGCAGCTCCGGCGCACGCGAGCCCCGGTGCTCCTCCGGAGTCGGCTCCTCCTGGGCGGGAGGAGCATCCGGAAATTCGAGCGTGAGATACCGACCGTCCTGGAACGTCCGATCCTCGAGAACCTTTGCAGTCACCTTCATCGCCGTTTTCTCCTTTTGGTTTTTTTGCCTTCGAATTAGATCGCTGAAGCCTTCTCCGTGAAACCGAATCGCCCGGAACGCATGGTCGCGCGGGAGTCCTGGCGCTCCATCTGCCCGTTTATTTCATCGATCATCGCGCGAAGCGCAGCCCGGAGAGGAAGGTTTAGTTGGGCTGGAAATTCGAGTTTGATAATGACGAGCCTCCCATCGTGAAATGTTCGGTCCTCGAGAACCGTCGCTGTTGACTTCATCACTCATTTCCTCCTTTCGAAATTCGGTCTGCGTACCAGATCACCACCAGGAGCGCGCCGAGGGCGCCCCCCAGGCCGAGCCCCCACAAAAACCCGCGCAGAAAAAGATCGTCGGGTGTCACCATGTCCACACAGGCATTTCCGTGTAGGCCCACGCCCACCGGCATCCCTCCCATTTTTTCGGGGGAGGATTGCTTTTTAGCCAGCTTTCTGTTTTCGATATCAGCCCGGCTTTTTTGAGCTGCCCGTAGTACCAGCACGACCGCTCGTGGGTTTTCATCATGCCGTCGCCTCCCTTCAAATCAGCGTTGCCTTCCCGGTCTTCGCGTTGTACGAGAAGCCCCGGAAATCCCCGCCGCACTTCTTCACGGCCGCGCGGAAGGCTGCTTTGTACGTGAGTCCGCGTGGCAACGTCACACGCCGCAGCTTCGGTTTTTTCACGGGCGATACCTCGGGACCACGCGATTTAACCTGGCGTCTTCTTGTCGCTCTCGATCGCGGCACGTCTGGCACATTCCGCCAGGATCGGAAGTGGGCTGCTCGCAATATCCCGCACATTGGACCGTATTAATTCCAAGTTTCTTTTCTATTTCGGTAATACGATCACTCAATGCTTTTTCTATCTCGTTCATTGTGTTTTTCCCTCCGATAAGGGGATTTTTTTAAATACATCTTCAAGAGTTTTCCGTAATACATCCGAATCAACGTCGATATGTTCCGGACAGAACCAATCTTTTCCGCTTTTGATTGAGCCTTTTTTGACGCACGTTCCGAAGGAACAAGCATTTTTCGGTTTTTCGATCGGTAATGCCGCAGCTCCGGAGCCGTTTCCCGGAGCGGTGGTATTACCGAGTGTCGGAGACGGAGACGGAGACGGAGACGGATACGGAGACGGAGACGGAGACGGAGTATTAGCGTTCGTATTAGCGTTCGTATTAGCGTCCGTATTAGCGTCCGTATTACCAGCCCAACGTTTTGTTATATTTTTCCTTGCGATAGAGGATCTTCTTTCAGATCCGTATATCCACCCGTTATGTTCTTCCCAATCGTGGAGCTGAAACCCTTCTTGTGTCTCATCCATGAACCCACAGAGTAATAAACAGGCAAGAAGGGCTTTTGAGTTTCCCCGCCACCCGGCGGCGTCCTCGATCTCTTCCGCCGTCAGGTCGAACAGCTTCCCTCTTGGTCGGAACCTGGCACACCAGCACCAGAGCCGTATAAGGCAAATAATCCCGTTTTCTCCAATTTTTGATTGAATTCGCTTTGTCTTTGGGTGATCGAGGAAATTTACATTGATCCGGATGTCGAGTTGCGCCATGTCTACCTCCGATAAGGTTCCCTGCCGGAGTGCCGGTGTATCGGCACCAGCCTCCCCCGGCAGGGAGGGCATGGGACGCGCCTTATATTCTTTTATTACAGATGAAAAAGAGAGTCAAGAAAAATTTTATTGCATATAAAAATAAATAGAGGATAATTGATAAAAAATGGCTCTTGTCGGGGGGTCTGAAATGGAAAGCATCCGTGATTATTTCCTGAAAGCTGCTCAAAAAGCCGGATCGTATAACAAGCTCTCCGCTGCTCTCAAAACCACTTGCGGCAATCTGAACAGAATCAGCACCGGCGCGGGTTTCCCGGGCGATGAGACGATCCTCCGTCTCGCCGCCTACCTGGGCGAAGATCCCCAAAAAATGCTGTTATTGAATCAGGCGGAACGTGCTCCGGAGGGAGCTCGCGGACAATGGCAAACGATCATGAAGAAATTCGCCGGGGCGGCCGCGATCGCGTTCATCGTCGCGACCGTGTTGAGCTCCCTCCCCTGTCTCGCCGGTGGAGCGGGACCAATGTATATTATGTCAAATGCCATTCTGGCTTCAATTTTGCTTCTTACCCTTCCCGGCACTCCTGCCGATCGGATCCTGATGCGGGCATGAGCCGGGAGGAAACGTGTTCCGGATCGAGCTCTTCAAGCGTATCTCTCAAGGGAATTACCGGGTCGTCCTCACGACGGATGACCCGGGGTTTCTTCCCGCGTTGCGTCTCTTGCGACATATTTCGGCAGCTGCGGATCTGCTCCATGAGCGGGTCGACCGGGAGCGCCGCGTGCTCTGTTTGATCGAGGGCCGCCAGGCGGCCGAGCCCGCGGCGATCGCCGAGCGCGCCCGGATCGTCGCATTGTACAGGGAGCTCCCCGGCCCCCGCGCGGAGCGCCTGAAAGCCCTCCGGAGCGTCCTCAAGGATCAATATCCCCGGATCGGATACGACGACGTGCTTGCGATCATCTCCCGGGCGGTCCAGGAGGAAAGAGCCGTCCGCAGGAGCCGATCGCTCGAGCTCGCCGCCGCCGGGCGCTCCTGTCGGTATATTTCAAAATATCTTGGCATATCTCCCGCCCAGGCGTCTCGTTTGAGCCGCCCCGAAAAGGGCGACCTCCTAAAATGCCCCAGGATCGACGATCTCCCCTCCCCGGTGTACAGAGGGGCGGTTTTTCCGGGAACGTCCAGCAGGAGCGAAAGATTTCAGGAGGAAAAGGGTACTTCCGGAGAGCCCTTCGGCCCCTTTTTCAGCGGCGCAGCCGTGCGGGGGAGGTAAAGGGCCGTTACCAGCCCCCCGCACTCCGGCGCGGGACAGCGGTGAAGGGTCAGCCGCGGAAGGTAGGGCTGGACCAGGGGGAGCACGAAGGGAGGGAGCTTCGCGCCCGCCAGGTCGATTTGATCTCCCGGCCCGAAGACCCGCCCGCACCTTCCGCAGTTGCTCAAAGTATCCTCATTGCACGGCAACCCGGGGAGGGTTGGGAACCTTGAAAGGGACCGATTTGCTGACGGCCACCGCCTTTCCGCTCGTGGCATTGTCGAGCGTCGCCGTGGCGGTGTACCGCCAGGTGGACCCCGCCGGAGGATCCGGAACGGTGAAGGCTCTCGCGTCGGGAGCGCCCGCGGCCCCCTGCGTCCACGTCGCGTTATCGATCGACCAGAACGGGGTGTAGACGATCCGCAGCTGGTCCGCCGGCGCGATCGCGGAATTATCCACGTACGTCGTCGAAGAATCGAGCGTCAGCACGGCCGCGATCGACGGCAGCGCGGCGAACAGGAACGCGAGCACGAAAAGTTTTTTCATCAATCCCCTCCCTCACCGTCTTCCGGGTCATGGAAGATCTTGCAGCGCGCCTCCACTACGGCGATCCGCTTTTCGTGATCCTCCACCTGGTCGAGCCGGCGCTCGATCTTCGCCGCGATCCGCTGCATGATGTAGATCCCTCCCCCGCCGATGGCGGTGGGAAGGATGATCGAGAGATCGACGATCACTTGTTCGTCCAGTACCCAAGGAAGATCAGCGCGACGCCCGCGACCAGGGCGGACGCCGAATCGTATACTCCCGCGAAGGCCACGGGGATGAGCGGTTTCACGGCGAGCAGCACGCCGGAGACCGCTCCGGCGATGGAGGTTTTCCTGTCAGGCGTCATGTCGTGCCCCCTTTTGCGAGGTCCGCCCGGATGCGGGCGGCCGTGACTTCCCAGGACTCGAGATCGAGGTCCTTGTCCGTGATCTCCTCCCCCCGTGCGAGCTTGCCCAAAAGCTCGAGCCCCTTAAACGTCGTGACGATCAGCAGATCGATGGTCGCCGGGTCCATCATGCACCTCCCGCCGGAAGGAATTTTCTTCGCGCATCGAGCAGAATGTCGCGCAGCTGGTTCAAGTCCTTGGCGAACACCGCCTGGTTGTCCGTGCCCGACAGGTACACCGCCAGGGCGAGCCGGTAGTACAGCGAGAATTTATCGTCGAGGCTTTTGAAATCCGCCACCTGCGCGTCGGAGAATTGCGGCGGCGTGGCGTAGCTGCCGCGGATGACGTACTCCCGCACGGCGATCCATTCCTGGTTCACCGTGTAGAGCGCCGCTTTCGCGGGGTCCGTCTTCGCCGTCAGCCCGGTGAACGATGCGCAGCCGGCGACCAGGGCGAATAAAGCAAGAGACAAGAACAAGTATTTCCGTTTCATCTGTTTCCCCTTTACCATGTGGCGATCGCTGCGCGTTTCCAGGTGTTGTCCGCGATGCAGGTATAGATATAGGTGTTGTCGTTTGAGTAGTCCCCCTTTTTACATGTAGTGCCCGTTGAGGCAGGGGTCGGAAGATAAAAGGGGACCCGCTGGTAAAATGTTGCTGACATTGAATTTGCCCCCAAGACGTTGGAATAGATCGTCCCGCTTTCCGTGAACACCGTCACGCTGGACGTGGAAGATAGAGGGGTCGCGCCGATGTTCTTAATCGTATAATTGGAAATTTGCACCTGACCGGTATTTTCAAACCGGACGCCCAGGGCGACGTTGTCGCCGTCGTAGACGTTGGTCGATCCGGTAAAGTTCCCCGTTCCCACGCGATCGAAGATATAAGCCTCGTTCGTCTTGGCGTGGGTCCGGTTCCCGGAGGCCATCATGTCCCCCGTGAAATCGAAATAGGCCCCCCGGTTCGCAGTGAAATCGTTTCCATCCAGGTGGAATTCCGGGATCGAAATCACTTGGCCGCCGCCGCCCGACGCCATGTAGAACGGGTAAAAATTATCCGCCCAGACGGTTGTATTCGAGAATCGCAGGACCCCGATCGTCAGCGTCATCGCGCCGCCGGATCCCGTTGTGAACAGGATGCTGTTCTGATAGCTGTGGAGAAACGGATTCCCGTCGACCTGGAAGCTCTGGACGGTGATGTTGTCCGTCCCGCTGGTCGTCACGGTGAGCGCGTTCCCGGCCGTCTTTTGATTGATGACGGAATTCCCGCGGAAGGAGAGGAAATCGGTGCTCCTCCACAGGTTGAACATCACCCCATAGGTATAGTCGTAGGAGCGGATCTTGTTGGAATCGACGCTGGTGTTCCCGCTTTCCACGTCCATGCCGTTCAGGATGTCGTTTTGGGCGATCGTGATAAATTCCCCGTTGCTGTGCGCATCCATGCAGTACAGATTCAGCCCGTGACGATTGTCGATCGTGTTCCCCAGGACCTTGATGTCCCGGAAGGGGAACGTCCCGCCCATCGCGATTCCGTGCCGGCCGGAAAGAAAATGGTTTCCGATGACGGCAATCCTTTGGGAGCTCGCGAGGAGGAAAGCGTAGGACGTTCCGGATCCGGTATAGTAGGCGTCCCTCGAGCTGCTCCCGGTGACCGATCCCCCGAAAATATGGTCGATCGCGATCCCCGCGTCCTTCGCCCCGCTGACATTAACCTCCCGGACCCCGATGTCCCTGGCGTAAACGATGTCGAGCCCGCGGGCGTTGTTGTCGTTGTGCAGGATCTTCACGCCCTGGACGATGATCCGGGGCATGTTCAGCTTGTAGACCGTCGTCGTCGCCGCCGTGTAGGAATCATACAGGTGGGATTTGAGGGTGATCGTACCGGCAACGGCCGATTCCACCTCCTGCATTTCACCCTTTACGAACGCGGCCGACGCTGGAGAGAAGGAGGCCGTGGAAAGAATCCGGACGATGTCTCCGGCGGAAACGGACAGGGCGCAGGTGATGACGAGATCGCCCTTGTTCGCGTTGCCCCCGAGGGCCGCGCTGGCCCCGACGGATCCCTGGAACCGGACCGCCGTACCCGAGACGGTCCGCGCGTCGATCGTCGCGCCGTCTCCCCGAAAGACAAAGGTATCCCCGTCGGCAAAGGTCCTGCTCAAAAGGGAGGTGATCTTATAGGTCCCCTTACCGAGATCGACGATATTCCCGGCGTTGACCGCGCTTTGCAGGGTGGCAGTGGTATCCGTGACCCCGCTGTTGTCCGCGCCGAACCCGACGGGGTTGATCGCGGGGCCGTCCTTGTATTTGACGACGTTGAAAAACCCGTTGTCGGTGAATCCTGCCGCTCCGATCGCATAGTCGGAGACCCTGCCGGTGTTGTCTCCGATAATGTTTTTATACCCGGAGATCGCCCCGCCGCTTCCGATGATGTTGTTCGTGATGTAGGCGTCCCGGAAATTCTTCAGGTCAGTCGTTCCGGTGCCTGTGATATTATCCGTCGCCGTGAGGCTGGCCGTCCCGACGTGCACGAACGTCGGCGAGGAAGGATATCCGCCAGGAGGACCCGTCCCCTGCTCGAAGAATCCCGCGCCGAAGACTTGTGCGGAGATAATAAATGCGATCAACGCGCAGAGGGAAACGAACAAGAGCCTCTTCATAAGAAGATTCATCGCCTACCCTCCTCTATTGCAGCGTCTTGCATTGAAGCCTGGCCGCGAACAGCGTGTTGGACCCGGAGTTGTTGTCCACCTCGACGCGGATCCTCGCGTACGGCGGAAGGTCGATCTTCACCGGCGTCATCAGGTCGATCGATCCGATCCGGTCGGCGATCTTCCCGTAGTCGAGCACCGGCGCGCCGTTCACCATGAACCGGAATTCCGTCAGGGCCCACACGTTGGGATCCTGAACGCCGACGCCCAGGGCGTACGCGACGCCGACCATGCCGATCCACTCCCGCTCGAAAATCACGGTGCCCTTCACTCCGGCGTTGACTGCCTTGGAATCGAAGAAATCCCTAAAGTAGTTCATGCGATGCCCTCCGAATAATCGTTGTAGGCGACGACGTACCTCTCCACGAACGGCGACCGGATTCCAGCGCGGTACTTCGTCTCGCCGACGTTCCAGGCGTGGAACACGGCCGGGGAATCGCCGAGGCCGTGGGCGGTCAGCTCCGCGAGCACTCGCCCGGCCATGTCCGCGTTGTTCTGAGGATCGAGCAGCAGCGCCTTGATCGCGTCGTCCCCGAGAGGCTTCCACTCCGGGCGAAACAGCCGGGCCGTACCGATCCGGATCTGGAACAGGCCGATGTCTTTCCCGTCCAGCGATACCGCCGCCGGATTCCAGGTGCTCTCCGTGCGGGCTAACGCGCGCAGGATGTCGGGGTCGACGTTATAGTTCACCGCGACCGCCCACACGAGCTCGTCGAATTTCTTCTCCCGATCGGAACCTACGATTTTTTTCACTTCGTTCTCCACGGTGGGCTCGATGAGATAAATGACCGCCGCTCCAACGAGCAGCAGTGCGAGCGCTTCCTCACGCCGCAAGCTCTTTCCCCTTCGTCAGCACGTACAGCGCCGCCAGGAGGAGCCCCAGAGCGACGAGGTTTTTTACCGTATTGGAGATCGCCGACCCCGCCGCCAGGAGCGGACGCCCGTACAGGTTGCCGTACGAATATCTCTCCTGAATCGCCTCGGTGTCCGCCTTGATCTGAGCGGTCGTTTTCGTATCGATGGCGTTCATCTGATCGACGAACGTTGTGAGCTGCTCCTGGGTGATCTTGCCGCTTACGTAGTCCGCCTGAGCGGCTGCGATCGGATCCACGGTCGGCGTGACGATGTTGGAATCCAGCGGCCCGAAATCCGGAACGCCGGCGGCGTCGAGTGCGACCGTGTTCATCCCCGATACGTAATCGGACCACCATCCCATCCCGTTACCCCCTCCTCTTGCTCGCCGCGATCGCCAGGCCCAGGACCCCCGCGGCGATCACGTACGTCGCCCACACCGGCAACCCCAGGGCCCCGGGCTGATCGAACCCGCTGAAAAATCCCCCTCCTCCGCCGGGGGAGCCGCCACTGCCGCCGCCGTCCGTGCCGCCGGCTTGGTTGTAAACGCTGTATCCACCGCCCGGATAGCCGGCCGCGGCAGGGGCCGTCGTCAGGAGCTTCAGCGTCAGCGGTAGGCCGATCTTCTCCGCGAGGTATTTCCCGCCGGCGAGGGCAGTGTCCGTCATGGAGGGAGACAGATCCGCTCCCGGATAGTTAACGCCGTAAGGCATATCGATGGATCCGCCGGCGAGATCGGGGTTCGGGAAGTTCGCGGAAGGAAGCGCCGGCGCGGGAGGTGTCGGCGTCATTCCGGGATACTCTGCTCCGTACGGCATGTCGATCGACCCGGG
>ERZ1292632.3338-Hain-H43-01um-R2-3338-length-12395-cov-4_pt1 | contig 12395 bp, 22 predicted proteins | sample MGYA00564407_ERZ1292632 | MGnify/ENA primary metagenome ERZ1292632 (study PRJEB36523, sample SAMEA6512637) | groundwater metagenome | collected 2019-01-08 | study: AquaDiva: Metagenomics assemblies of 32 groundwater samples
ACGCTTGGGTGTATGGCAACGCTTGGGTGTATGGCAACGCTTGGGTGTATGGCAAGTTAAAACTATCCCTCGGTCTATTCTTCGGAATTAAATATAAAGGCGAAACTATTCAGTACGTGAAACAAGAAGATGGAAGCGAGATTGTGTGTAAGGGAGATGTCAAGGCAGAAATAGCTGACGAGCTAGACGACCAGACCAAGGAGGCGATGGAGCTGTTACAGAAGAATGGTTATAAGGTTGTTAGAGAGAAATGACCCCGCTTGAAGAAAAAATCAGAACCAAAGTCATAAACTGCTTCAGGGGCTACAGAAACAGATGTATGGCCGGAAGCACTGAACAAAATGAGAACCAGTATTTTACCGACATCACCCTGGCGATGCTGAAGATTATCAAAGCCGAGATCAATATCCGATTACAAGAAGAAAGGCATAGGAAGGAATCCAAATGACCAGCAAGGTTTCCCCCACTACCAACTACCCTAAACAACAAACCGATACTATGGAGGGGAAGAAATTATTAAATAAAAGTATATGAAAGTAACACTAATCAAACTAGACACTAAGACGGTAGAAGTTCCAGACTACAGACCATTCTTAAGAGAACTAGTTAGACCTGGTTTTGAGCCACTAGAAGCTAACTACGAGGGTATGGAGGCTACTTACATACCAAGAGATATAAAAACGGTTGACTACAGAGTTGTGGAAATGAGGGGGTATAAAAAAGGAGAGGGGGAAAACGGATTGTACCTAGTGAATGACGATATGTGGAATATAGCAATGCCGATATTGGAAGATATTGCTAGACAGAGAGCAATCCCGCTTGAAAAAGAGAATGTTGATTTAAGGATAGAAATCAAGAGACAGTCAAATACCATTAACGCTTTGAGAAATAGTTGGTGGGAAAGATTTAAGAGATTTACTAAACTTTCTAAACCCCTATGAAACAGAAAATAGAAGGAGGGAAGAAGAGGTCAAGAGATTTATCGGGAAGATATGACTACGACGACCTTAGTTTGGTTTGTATTTGTGGTCATACTCTTGGCGACCATTGTGCACAAAACGATACAAGAATTAGAGATTGCATGGTTGAACAGATTAGGGACGGCGAGGAGTGTGATTGTCCAGACTTTAAGAAAGCCAAACCCATGACCACTAAACCACAGAAAATAGAAGGAGGGAAGAAGTGTAACCATGCATTTAGAGGGCCTGATGACTTACACTGGAACTGTATCAAGTGCGGTATTAAATCACGAGAAATAGGCTGGGAGGAAGAGTTTGATAATAAGTTCGGACATTGGGATGTTGAATTTGAAATGGGTTGTGAGTTTTTGCTAAATAACACTGACGGTAAGTGTAATTGTGAGCATGATGAAGTTAAAATCTTCATCTCCAACCTATTGGCATCAGAACGCCAGAGGTGTGTGGAGAGGGTGAGGGAGATGACGGCAGAAGCAGTAAATGAAACAACAAAAGAACATGGTTCTCCCAATGTTTATATTGATATGGTCGGGGAAATTTTAGACGATAAACTATCAGAAATGGAGGAGAAGAAATGAAAGACATAACTGAACGTAGAGCAGAGTTCGTTTACAACGCCGCTAGGCTTGCGGCAATCGGGCCAACCGCCCCCATAATCCCCGTGGAATGGTCAGAAAGAGAACAAGATTTCAAAAGTCAGTTTATCAAGGTCATAGAATGGCAATGTGGCGACCAACGCTCAAAGTCACCAGAAGAATTACATGGAAGTTGGATGCAGGCATGTTTTGCGATGGGATGGGTGTTTGGAGAGAAGTATGACCGAGAGGCAAAAATTCATCCAGACCTAGTTCCCTATGCCGACCTGGGACAACTCGAAAGAGATAAGGATGCGGTCTTTGTTGCTTTATGTGAAATAGCCCGACAATGGATTTACTGACCCCCTCCCCGAAATCAAGGAAGAAGAAATGGGGAACTAGGTTCTGGAATGACAACATGGTTCTGGATGACGGCAGTACTGACTGGTTGGCGATAGAGAGATTTATAGAAGACGAAGTAGAAGTGGCTTACAATGGGGGGGATAAGGATGGAAGTGGTGAGGTTGGTGAGCTTACGGGTCAGGCCATAAACTTGAGAGAAGATGAGAAAGACAAAATCCGTGATGAAGTGGTGAGAGAATATGTTCTGATGGAATATGGTGAACGATGTAAAGAATATCAAGAGGGTTGTCCTACCTGTGATGAGTGGAAGCTTTACGATGATTGGTTATGCCGATTAGAAAGGAAAGCATGAGTAAATCATCCAGCCGGAGAAGCCGCAAGAAAGACAAAAAGATTAAGAATTTCTTTAAGTGGGCTGATGGCTTTAAGAATGAAGAGGCAAAACCTAAACCATGAGATTTAGAAAGTGTGAATGTGGCAATGAAAGACCAAGGGGCGAAGAAATGTGTTTGCAATGCCAGAAGATTGAGGACGAGGGAAGTAGGATGCACTTTCCAAAAGTCAAACACATCCCCATACCTAGGATTACCAAAAAAGAAAAGGAGAGAAGAACATTGGATCATAAAACTTGCCTTAATTGTGGGAAAAAATTTAATCGCAAGGAATGTGAAACTGATGAGGTTTGGATGTTGAGAGCGCATTGTAGTGTCAAGTGTAATATGGGAAGGCCAAAGAATAAGGGTGTAAAATAGATATATCAACGCCCTAATTATGCGAGGACGCTCGCCCATTAGAGTAACAAATTAACAAGAGAGTGAACGCGGGTCGGAGGTGGGGTACGGAATAAAGTTGAATTTGAATTTTATTAGCTGGCACCAAGATACCTGATGAGGTGTTTAGACGAAGGATGCCCGATTGAATCAAAATATCGGAAATTCAAGGTAGACCGAGGCTAATTCGTCTCCAGCTAAGAGGATTTAAATCCAATGTCTAAACTATCTCTATCAGTTCAGCCAAAAAAGAAACTCCTGTCTCTTAAAAAAGAGAAAGCTAAGGCTTGGAAAACCTTCTCACTATACATCCGGCTTAGAGATGCTATTAGGACCACTGGAACGAAAGAATATGCCTTGTGTGTGACTTGTAGACGGAGACATCCCATCAAAGAACTTCAAGCTGGACATTTCATTCCTAATAGACATAATTCAATTTTGTTTGATGAAAGAGGATGTCATGCCCAATGTATGGGATGTAATGTATGGAAAAAAGGTTCGCCCATAGAATACTGGCTGTTTATGGAGAAAGAATATGGGAGAGAAATTATAGATGAGTTGATAACTAAAGATAAACAAACAAAACAATTCAAAGTAAATTATCTTCTTGAGATCCGCAAGACATATCAAGAAAAACTTGATAACTTGTGATAAAATATAGTTAGTTTGGTGTTTGGCGTAAGCTTCTGACCCGGCTTAGGCAAAATGCCAAACGGTCACGAAGAACTGAAACTTGGATTCGCTCTCCTGATTGGATTTATTGTCTACTTTTATCTTTTCACTAAATTTATGTGGATTCTCCGCTGTATGGCGGGCATATGCTAACCGCCATCATAAATGACTTGCATATTCCCTTTCAGGACAATATTTTAGTCAGAAAATGGTTGGGATTTGTTCAATCTAGTAGACCAAACACTATAGTGATAAATGGAGATTTAATCGATATGTGGGAGTTGTCGAGTTTTGATAAAGTCCCCAAATCTGGTGAAAGTGTCCAAAAGGAATTAAATATGGCCAAAGAATTCTTGAGGAGCTTGAGAAGAGTTCATACTGGAAGAATTATCTATACCGAAGGGAATCATTCTTTTAGATTCAAGAAGTTCCTTATAACCGTCGCTCCCGAACTCTACGGTTTAGATGGACTTTCATTGGAGGAATTGCTTGAACTTGAAGATATGGGAATAGAGTTCATTCAGAGCCCGTCTGATGCCGCTGGGTGGCAAGATTGTTACACAGTCATAGATAATATATACGTCGGCCACTTTAACCTTATTAGGCAACACGCCGGATATACAGCTAAGGCGTTAATAGATAAATACGGAGTTTCAATAATCCAAGGACATGTTCATAGATACGGTGTTTACACCAAGAGGTTGATTGATGGAACTGAATTGGTTGGAGTAGAGAACTTTTGTATGTGCGACATGAACCCCGGATACATGAGGAATCCTAATTGGTCACAGGGGTTTAGTATAATTAAAGACGGAAATATCATTCCAATTCCTTACAATAATGGAAGATTTATACATTTATGAGCACAGAGAATTCAAGAAAGCATATCAAGAATTATACCAACCACCAGAATAAAATCATGATGCTTGACGCTTTCTCTATGGTCTATGGGCTACGGTAGCATCCCAGTTCGTCTCTTTTTCTGTTTTTGCAAAGTTCTTTCATTATCAAACTTAGTTTTTTCTTAGTCTCTTCTTTGGTTTTTCTTCCAACCATAATCTTAGTACCACCTTTGAATCCTCTTTTTGATTTTCCAGTTGCATAATCTTCTATATTATGAAGTGAAATATGTCTCGACCTGGACATAAGTTCTAAATTTTCGGGTCGGTTATCAGTTTTATCCCCATTCCTGTGATGAACGACTTCTCTTTTTTCTAACTTTCGACCCAGAACCTGTGACATTACCAAAACATGTTCAAATAAACAATTACTTTTTCTATCCCCGTAAGGAAAAGGAAATTTTCCACCGTATAAGCGGATATATCCATATTCAGTAATATATTTACCTCTTCCATGTTTTTTGCCTTATAGAGAATCCGATCCTTTTTTCTCTGGGAATTTCTCTTTCTTTCATTTGAAACCCAGCCTTCCTTTTATTTTTCTGTCATAAAGCAAATCTCCCCCTGAAGTCACATAAAACCTCTGGATATACATCCCCCGGTCTTGTTCGATCCATTCAATTAAATGAGTAGCATATTCGACTACTTCGGGAGGGTTATCTGGATTCCTAACAATATTGTTGCAGTACAAGAGAAATTCGTCCCGGGAGATTTCAACCTTACCTATTTTATGTTCTTGTTCTTTCATTGTGGACCTGGCAGGTTTGATCCTTGCGTTCCCCTAGGGGTCGATTCGTTCAGGCCCTACTTGTATTGTAGGGTATAATATGCATAGTTCAAAAAATGTCTAGGAGTATTATTGATAGATTTTCAAGGGATATCATTGACTGCTTCGAGAGGGGAAACAAAATTCTCATTATCGGCAATGGTGGTTCAGCGGCAGAAGCGCAACACCTAAGCTCCGAATTAGTCGGCCATTTTGAAAGAGATAGAAAAGCATTACCAGCTATCGCTCTAACGACGGATACAAGCATAATTACGGCGGTGGGTAATGACGATGGGTATATTGACGTATTCAGTCGCCAGATAGAGGCATTGGGGAAAGAGGGAGATATTCTATTTGTCCTATCAACTTCAGGCAAATCAAAGAATTGTATCAGGGCTGAAATAGAGGCATATGGCAAGGGAATGGAAATAAGACACTTTCCAATTAAAACAGATAAACAGACAACCGCTTCAATGCAGGAAAAACATCTCAAGATTATCCATGAAGTCTGTAGGAAAATAGATAATTACTATTCACCTGAAATAAATGTTGACGGCAATCGACTTTGATTCTGTGATCGTAAAACGAACTGGTATCCCCACCAATTCTAACGTCTGGACCGATTTACCAATGGAGGGGGCGATAGAGACTCTTTGGCTTCTTAAAGAAAACAAAATTGATTTTTATATCTTCACCAATCGGCCAAAACCTGACTGGAAAAAAATAAAAAAGTGGTTAAATGACTGGAAATTCCCCGATAAGATTTTAGTTACCAACGTCAAACAGCCGGGAACGAGCCAATACCTCGATGATCGTGCCATAAGATTTACAAATTTTAATGACTTTAGAAAGTTAATCGGACTATGAAAATAAAATCTTCGGCACCCTGCCGGATATCCCTCATGGGAGGAGGTACCGACATTTATCCTTACGCAAAAGCTCACGGTGGAATGTGTCTATCGATGGCCATAAATATCAGACAGGAAATCGTGCTAGACACCGCCTCATCCATAAAAGGACTGAAATATCCCGATGGGGCAAATGCCGATTTTTACAAAGCTTTTTTCAATCAGTTTGACTTATGGCCGGTTAAAATGAACGCCATATTTGACGGAGAAATAACCGGGGGCATTGGGTCTTCGGCCGCAGCAGCCGTAGCCTTGGTCGGAGCGATAGCCAAGGCGCAAAATATAAAATATGACTTAGACGAAATAGCCCAAATTGCTTGGAACATAGAAGTAAATAAATTGGACTTATTTGGGGGAAAGCAGGATCAATGGGCCGCCGCACACGGGGGAGTCAATCTATTCAAGTTTGGTGGCAAATTTAATGGGGGCGTGGAAACAATCCCGCTTTCATTTAGTTTCATCGAGCCAGTTCTTCCCTATTTAATGCTTTTCCATACCGGCAAGAACCGTAAAAATAGCAAGATTCAGGAGGGGTTCAAAGAGTTGACAGAGGACAAAATACAGTATCTTGATGCGTTGAAAGGATTAGTACCAGAAGCTATTAAAGCAATACATAAGGGCGATATTGATATGTTCGCCAAATTATTTAATCTATCCTGGGAGTATAAGAAAATGAGCAATGATGGCGTAAGTAATGAGGCGATCGAACTGCTTGTGAGCAAGGCCAAAAAGTCTGGGGCGATGGCTCTACGCCTGACAGGTGCAGGAGGAGGTGGATATGCTATAATGGTTGTACCAATGGAAATTCAGAATAGGTTTAAGAAAGAAATGGAAAATATTGGAATGAAGTGGGTAGATTTTTCAATTGACTTTCAAGGATTAAGCGTCAGGCAAATATAAGATGTCATTTCAAAAAGGACATCCTGTCTATAAGGGGGCGGAGAAGGGATGGTTTAAGAAGGGTGAGAGATCAAATCCAAATGGAGAATTTAAGAAGGGGGTTCATAATAATCCATCTGGTGAAATAAAAAAAGGGCAAAGACTGTCTCCTAAAACTGAGTTTGGTAATATTCCGGCATGGAATAAAGGTATTAAAACAGGATTGATTCCGGGCAATTTTAAAGGTGATGAAGTAAGATACGGCGGCCTACACAGTTGGGTTAAAAGACACAAAGGAAAACCAATTATCTGTGAATTCTGTAGAAAAGACAAGAGGAGGTTCACCTGGGCAAATCTAAGTGGTAAATATGAAAGAAGATTAGATGACTTTATTTCATTATGTTATTCTTGCCATAAAAAATTCGATTTAGAAAGAACGAGCAAGTATCACCAATTCTTTGTTAATAAAAAAAGGAGGGATCAATGCCAGTCGGATTGATACTCTGTGCAGGACTGGGTTCAAGGCTGAAACCATTAACAAATAAAATGCCGAAATGCATGATTACTGTCGGCAACAAACCAGTACTTGAAAGAATCGCCGATCATTTGAATAAACATGGCATCTGGCGGATCGTCGTCAATCTTCACGCCTTCCCAGAAGTTGTTATGAAACATTTTGGACAAAGATTCCTCTATATTTATGAGCCGGTACCAATGGGTGAATTGGCCACAGTAAGCCTTGTCAGGGGATGGTTTCCTAAAGAAAAAATCGTAGTTGCTAATGGCGATACTTTGATTTTTGGACCAAACCCAGAAGAAAAAAGGCATTGTGGAAGGACTTATTATTGGCCAGATGGGGTAATAGACAGAAAAATAGGACATGATTTTATTGACATTGGCTCACCAGCGGGATTAGCAGAGGCTAGAAAAAAATATGATCCTTGATTATTGGATGGAACTTTATAATAAGTTGCGAAATGATGGAGAGTTTTTGAAGGCAGACGAGTTAAGGGAAATGATTAGAAGGATGGGATATGAAATAAAGAGAACTAAAATTGGATATGAAGTTATAAAAATATATGTTTGACTTTGAAACCAGCAAGAAAAGGAATCTAATCATCTGCGGCGACTGCGAGGAGGAAGGGAAGATGAGTGTGTTGGGTGAGATCCTTGAAAACGGGGATGTTTTGGTCAAGAGAGCCACGACCGATAGGAATGGGGCCACAATTATCAAGTCACCCTCTCTGTCGCTGGTTTGTTCCTTGTGTCTGGGAACAGCGTTTATTAGAAACAACGGCACAGTGTCATATCCCAATGCCTATTTCACCCACATCGAAAGAAGTACATTAGTAGTTATCGGCACACCATGAACTTAAAATCATCGGTAACGGCCAAGGGAAAAGTAGTTACGGAAATTTTTACGTTCCTGAATGGTTTCAAAAAAACCATCAAGGGAATTAGAACAGAAACAATCGTTCAAAGTGAGTTCACCCACTTTGAAACTGAAGATGGGCGGATGATCCTAGTTAATCCCGAAAAAGTCCTACTGATCGAGATATTTAAGGAAAGCTAGGGCGCGACTTCTTTGATTCCAAGGCGGAGGGTAATGAAACCAATCCCCTCAAGGACCATTTTTTGGTCATTTTGGAGAAGCCCCAACGCTATCATCAGGAACCCGACTATAAAAGTTTTGCGACCTTTAAGGAAATTCCAGATTTCCATTTCTTTATTTTATTAATAATTGACTTAAATCTACCGCCAGCACACCGTCTACGGCTCTCTAATGCCTCTAAAACGCCTTCTACCGTCATTTCCCGTACTTTCAGCCTTTTCTTCAAAATGGCGGCAATTTGGGCCATCTGCACAGCCATCTGGGAGGCAGATTGCTTGCTGACGAGACACTCATCGGCTTTCTTCTCTATTTCTGCTTTTAAATCAGCATTGTGGTTTCTTAGTGCCTTATTTTCCTTTTCAAACTTGGCTGACTTTTCAGCTTCACTTGAAAGAATGGATATCTGTTGTAAAATCCCCGGCAAGTCGCTTCCGTTGTTTAGCGCTTTTCCGATTGATTGTAAATGGTTTTCATATCCTTCTTTTAATGCAATGGTTGCCGATGATTCAGTCTGTAAATCTTCCTTGGCTCTTTTAAACTCTTCTCTAAGCCTTTCTATTTCTTTATTAGCATTAGCTAGGTCTTCTTTCAATGCAGGGACGGCCTCATGTGAACCCAAAACCGCTCTTAGATCTCCCTCGGTAAGAATTTTGTTTTCGTCAAGATATTTTATTCGTATGTCCAAATCTGGGGTTATTGACCCTTCATTTATTATATTCCACTTGTCTATAAACGCCAAAGGATCAGTCCATTTTTCCAAGTCTTCTTTGGTCTTGGCAATACCGTCTATTCCCGTTGGTTTGATTTTGATAGAAAAGTGGAGGTGGGCATATTTAGCATTACCAGATTTACCAACATGGCCGATAAGTTGACCCTCTTTGACAGTATCATTTTCAGAAACAACAATGTCTTTAAGGTGAGCACAATGGGACCAACACTCCTCCTTTTCATGTCTTATGTGGATATGGCGTCCGAAGCCCTTAGTTACATGATTTTGACAAACCGAAGTTACATAACCGTCAGCAATGGCATAAATTGGCTGGCCCAAGTCCGAATCTCCTCCCGATAAAAGGTTATAGTCGATTCCTTCATGGAATCCGTAACTTGTAGAAGCTCCGAAACCTTGAGCTACATACCAATTTTTTTCAACCGCCTCCTTTGTCCCCGTTGCTGTAATTGGATACCTCATCTTCCTTTATATCTGCCGAGTGCGCTTTTTTTAGCTAATTCTCTAGCAACTTTTATGGCAGCCTCTAAAGTCAACTTTCCCTGTTTGGCGTGTTCTGGCAATTCTTTTTCGGCGATGTCAAAAACTGTTTTTAGTTGATTTCTCACAAAAGAGGATTTAACTGGATCAAATTTAACCATTCCCGATTTGGCTTGATTCGCAACATCAAAAACTGTGCTTACTTGTTCCGGGGTTAGCGTTCTTATTGGTTTAACAGACCCCATCATAGCAACCCCCATAGCCGCCGATAATGGATCTTGTTTATATGCACCATACAATGAACCGGGGTCTAAGGCTCCCCAAGCTCCAGGGGATCTGGTAAATCCCTGACCTAAGATCCTGATAGCATTTTGTATAGCGGGATTCATTTCTTTATCAGTTCTTTAATGTCTCGATTCATTTCTGTTTGTAATGCCTCAATCCTGTCTAGCCTGTCGGCTATTGGTTTTACAATCAAGTCTATTCTAATATCGTTTGCGTTAACTTGATTTTTTAAGACAGCCAAATCTTGAACAACAGGACTAAGTTTAGAAGCCAAGAAAAGATTAATAATAAGAATCCCCAAAGCAAGACCTTGCACGACGTAGGGCAATGGGTTTTTTGAAAATGACTCTTTAACTCCCATAATTTTTGTATTAGATTAAAATTGTTTTTTTTTGATTCATTCTAATATCCGGTTATTTCCAGGTCTTGATAAGTTGATAACTTAGCAGATACAGCATCACCAATAATTTGTCTGACGGTTTGGATCTTCCTGGCCGCAGTTTCTGGCGAATCTGTGAATCTAGGCAATGCCTTAGATATCCTTTCAATGTCCTTGTCTGTCAATACACCCTTTTCACCGGATGCTCTTGATAATTTGGACAGAAAAGCATCCTTGGTGTCTTTGTAAGCCGCAGCGGCGGCCCCACCCTCTCCAGCCTGGGTGACTGCCGCACCGATCCCCAGTAGCCCTTGAAGTCTGCCAAGACCGCCACCCTTAGCCGTTAACCCCAATCCTTGTAGTTCGGCAAAGTTATCGGCCAAGACATTTACTAGATTCAAAGCAGAATTGGCTTGATTAACTTTATCCTTTTCTGCGGATGTTAATTGAGAACCTGGCTGTAGTTTGTAGGCAGCCAAGATATTCTTTTTGGTCTTTTCCGATATTTCGGGACTTAATAACACTTGTTGCATTTGTTCGGTCGTGATTCCTTGTTCGGGGAGTTGTCCTGCAATTTGAGGAGCGACCAATGACCTTAACTGTTCTTCTGGCGCAACGGCTTGGCCTCCTTGAAATCCACCAGCTCCCATTCCGATAGTTAAGGCCGGGCCAACTAATTTTTGAGCGGATGGGGTGGGGACTTTACCAGCGCCTTGTAAAATCCTACCCAGTAAGTCTTGTCCTGATTGTACTGGACCGGCAACTCCCGGGATCCTACCAAGTATCGGAACTCCCACTGTGGCTCTGGTCGCCCTCTCTAGCCCGGGTGCTAATTGGTGTAAGGTAGAAAGAGTATCGAGTATCGGTCCGGCGCTTTTTACCTTTTCTTTTATGGCTTCATCAATAGCGTCCCTGAATGCTAGCTTGACAGTTTCTGGTTCGGTTAACGGATTTCCTTTGATAAGTTTTGAATAAACTGGTTTTAATTCTGATTGAAGATTAAATTTGAGGGCGTTAAGTTTTTTAGCCGAAGATTTAACACCCAAGTCATTTAGTTTCCCCAGCCACTTATTAAACGCTTTGTTTGCCAAAGTCCCCTCATCCAGTATCACTTCTCCCTCCAGCCTCTTTGCCACACCAGAAACAATACTCGGTGCCGAGAAACGAGCTTTGCTTTTAGCCAAAACATCATCTAATGACTTAATTCCTGTAGCATAGATATTTGCCATTTGTTTGGCCTGATTAGAGGCAGACCCCTTTAAGCCCAATTTGTTAGCCGCTTGAGTTAATTCCGACTGCTGGACCGCAAACTTAGGAGAAACTGGTACTTTGGGTCTTAAAACCCCTTTTCTTAGTGCTTCTCCGGCTTGGGCGGCTCCTTTTGGTATACCAAGTAATTTCTCCAGTCCTTTACCAACAACCCCACCAACAACTGCTCCACCCGTTCCACCGACCAATCTTTGACCGACATCGGCACCCGGTTGGGTCAGACCCAAGATTCCACCCAAGATTGCCCCCGATTTGGCAGCGGATTTTCCAGCTACCCCACCACTCGCCAACACTCCCAATTCAGCTCCGGCTCCGATTCCCCGATCAAGATATCCCTTTTCAATATCAGGGCTAAATCCAGTTTCGTAAGTTTTAGTCTGCCCACTTAATATTCTTGATTGATCAAGCAATGCCTTTTTCTTATCAGGATCAGATTCGGATATGGCTTGTTTAGCCAAAGCCCTGGCCCGTTCCAAAACCTGAAATTGCTTGTCCTGTTCGGGCAATATTTCTTTCTGCACCCTACCGGCTTCAAGAACATCCTGAATAATATTTGAATTTCGTGGGGCGATAAATCCAGGGATAGTATCGAGTAGACCAATCCCCGTTAATCCTTTTTTTCCACCCACCTTATCAACCCCACCAATTTGCTGTTGCCGTTCAGGTAGATATTTTTGGGCTAAATAGGCATTTATCTGCTGATCGGTATATCCCGCTTTCTTTGCTTTCTCTCTATCAAATTGGGGCATATTATTTCCAAAATGCGTCTAACGGATTGACCGCTTGACTTTTGTTAATCAAATTTTGAAATGCTTGTTCCCCCGCTGTCTTGCC
>ERZ1292632.1149-Hain-H43-01um-R2-1149-length-27017-cov-6_pt2 | contig 12393 bp, 27 predicted proteins | sample MGYA00564407_ERZ1292632 | MGnify/ENA primary metagenome ERZ1292632 (study PRJEB36523, sample SAMEA6512637) | groundwater metagenome | collected 2019-01-08 | study: AquaDiva: Metagenomics assemblies of 32 groundwater samples
GAAATAAAAAAAGAAATTGAAGATTTATTCAAAGTTAAAGTTGACGAAGTAAGAACACAGATAAGAAACAACAAAAAAATTGCTTATGTTAAATTAAATAAAAAAGATTTAGCAATTGACTTAGCAACTAAGTTGGGATTAATGTAAAATGGGAAAAAGAATAATTCAACAGGCACGCGGACACGGAAGTTCAACATACAGAGCGAAGCCTACCTCTTTTGTTTACAGAATTCAATATCCTCGAATACTTGAAGGAGAAGGAACTGTTGTAAAGCTTTTGAATTCTTCTGCACATTCTGCACCACTTGCTAAAGTTATTTATAGCAATGGAAGTTTTTACATCCCCGCATTCAAGGGAATGGTAGAAGGGCAAAAAATTTCTTTCAATGAAGGAATTCAGGAAGGAAATATTCTTTCTCTTGAAAAAATACCAGTTAAAACTGAAATTTATTGCATTGAATCACGTCCTGGAGATGGCGGGAAATTCATAAAAGCAGGCGGAGATAGTGCAATTGTTGCAAGAATAATTGGAGACAAAATATTAGTTATGCTTCCTTCAAAAAAAGAAAAAATCTTTAATTCAAAATGCAGAGCAATAATCGGGCAGATTGCTGGACACGGAAGATTAGAAAAACCTATAATCAAAGCAGGAAAACAGCATTATATTAAGAAAATAAAAAACAAAATGTGGCCAAGAACAAGCGCAGTTAAAGTTAATGCAATTGACCATCCTTTCGGTTCAGGAAGAGGAAAGAATATTAAAAGCAAGATTGCAAAGAGAAATGCTCCTGCTGGAAGAAGAGTTGGTTTAATAAGACCAAGGAGAACAGGTAAGAAAAGATAAAATGGAAATAATAAATATGTATAAAACTCCGAGGGGAAATGAATGTCAAAAACATTTAGAAAGGTTAATTGGAAGTAAAGCAGAAGGAAGGATAGTAATTTGGGGGCACAAACATAAAATTGATGTTGAAGATAGCAACGCTTTTCATAACATAGCTCAAGAAATGAAGGTCAAAAATATTAATAATTTTTGTGGAGGATTACATTATATTGGAGAGATTGAAAAAGAATTTTGGACAATTTGTTTAGAAGAAGGTTTAAATAAAGATTTCTTAAATAAATATGGAAAAGAGTATAAAATAAACTAAAATGGTAGAAATACAAAAAAAACAATCACTATACAGAGGGAAAACAATTGAAGAATTGAAACCTTTAGAAGTTAGAGAATTCGCAAAATATTTGCCATCAAGAGAAAAAAGAACTGTTCTCAGAAATTTCCAAATTATAGAAGACTTTGTCAAGAGGGCTCAGGATAAAATTGCAAAAGGAAAAAAAATAAGGACACATCAAAGGGAAATTATAATTGTTCCACAGATGGTTGGAATGAATATTCAAATTCACAATGGAAGAAATTTCAATCCGATATTAATAGAACCTGAGATGATTGGACATCGGCTTGGGGAAATGTCTGCAACTCGTTCAAAGGTTGCCCACAGCAAGGCAGGAATAGGAGCAACAAAAGGAACTAAACATAAAGCTAAGAAATAAAATGGAAAAACAATATGCACCAACAACTAAAGAAAAGAAAATTATGAAAAAACAGCCAAAACAGAATGAAATCCAACCCCATAATCATCAGCCAAAGCAAGAGGAAAAAATTGATGAAAATATTGAAAAGAAAGAGGAAAAAATAATTGATGAAAAGATAGAGAAAGAACAGGAGAAAAAAGAAGCAAAGGAAGAACAAAAAACTGAAGAACAGGAAGTTCAGGCGAAGACTAAGCATTCGGAAGAAATTAAAAAACCTGCAAAAAAAATAAAGAAAGAAGAAGTTTTTGTTAATGCTAAAAGCGTTCCTGTTTCAACTAAATATGCTATTAATATTTGCAAATTTGTAAAAAATAAAAGAATAGGTGATGCAATAAGAGATTTGGAACAAGTTACACTATTAAAAAAATCTGTTCCTATGAAAGGAGAATATTCTCACAGAAAAGGAAGAGGAATGAGCGGAGGCGCTTATCCTCAAAGAGCTGCTAAACAGTTTATTGTTTTATTGAAGAGCCTTGCTGGAAATGCAGACAACCATGAAATTAATGAACCTATTATAGTTGAAGCGAGTGCAAACTGGGCTCCTGCTCCAAAAGGAAGATTTGGAAGAATAAGAAGAAAAAGAACGCATGTAACACTTAGAGCAGTTGAGATGAAAATCAAGAACTCTGAACAAATTCAGGTTAAGTCCTCAAAAAATCGAGAACTGGAGAAGAAAAAATAAAATGGCAGAAATGACAGAAAACAAATTTTGGGAAACAGATTATACTAAAAATTGGAAACATAGAGCACAAGGATTGGCAGGAATAACTCTTGCAGGAATATCTATAGGTGTTGGATTAAAAGAACCAGAAAGTATACCACTGATAGTTGGAGGAACATTATTGGCAATTGATGGACTTGGTGATATAATTACAGGTTATCATCATTATTGTGGACAAAAAGCAATTGAAGGAATTAAATATATATCAAATAAATTTAGATAACTAAACAATGGAAGAAAAACAAACTGTAAAATTCAAGAAAGAAGAATTTGCTATTAAGGAATCTGTCAAAAAAATGCTGGGAAAAGGAAAAGTCAGCAAAGTAAGAATAGAATACACTCCTGTTGGAGAAAAGATAATAATCTCAACAAACAAGCCAGGATTGATAATTGGAAGAGGCGGAGAAAAACTAAACGAAATAACAGAATACTTAAGAAAAAATTTCAAATTTGAAAATTTACATTTAGATGTTGAAGAGATAATGGAGCCTGAATTTGATGCACAGATAATTGCTGATGAAATAGCTTTAGGATTAGAAAGATTTGGTCCTCTAAAATTCAAAATACTTGCATACAGAAATCTTGAAAGAGTAATGAAGGCTGGTGCACTTGGATGTGAAATAAGATTGAGTGGTAAATTGCCAGGCTCAAGAGCAAAAACCTGGAGATTTGCTCAGGGATTTCTTAAAAAAACAGGAGATACTGCAAAAGTTGTAGATAGAGCACAAGCAAGAGCAGAAACAAAACCAGGAACAGTTGGAATAAAAGTCAGCATTCTCTCTCCTCATGCAATATTAAAAGATAAAATCACCATAAATGAAGAATTAATGAAAAAATTAAAATCAAACGAACAGGAATTTGAAAATAGACCTGTTAAAAAGATAAAGAAAGGTAAAAAAGAAAAATGAAATACAAAGAAATAACAAAAATGAGCAAACAAGACAGAGAAAATAAATTTAAAGATTTAAAAATAGAACTTGTAAAATCTAAAGCAAGAGCGGCTAAAGCTGGAAGTTCCAGCACAAAACAAATTAAAAAGGAAATAGCAAAAATATTAACATTCAATACTTCCAAGGGAGGTGTTGAAAAAAAATAAACTATGGAAATAGATCCAAAGACAGGATTGCCACTACAGGCAATAGAATGGGAAAACCTCACTAGGGGTTCGCAAAGAATAAACGTGACGACAGACAAGAAAAGGTACGGAAAAGTTGTTACGATTGTAAGCGGATTCGACAAGGATGTCGATGTAAAAAAAATCGCAAAAGCACTCAAAAACGAGCTTGCTTGCGGTGGAACTTACAAAAACGACATCATAGAGCTTCAGGGAGACCACATGAAGAAGATAAAACCTCTTCTCATAAAGATGGGCTTCGCAAACAACTCTATAGGTGATTAACCTAACAGGAAAAACAAAATGGAAAAAAAGCAAAAAACAAAAGCAGAAGCTGAAGTGAAAAAGGCTTACAAAAAAAGCCAGGAAGGAAAAGTAGTAGCGAATGCTGGAAATGAGGTAAGAGTTGGAACAAGAGGAAGAGTATTTGAAGGGGTTGTAACTAAAAAATTCCCAAAAAGAATTGCCATTGAATTTGAAAGAATGATTTATGTGAGAAAATATGAAAGATATGCGAGACTTAAAACAAAAATTCACGCAAGACTTCCAGATGCTATGGACAAGGAGATTAATATTGGTGATTTAGTGAGAGTTCAGGAATGCAGACCGCTTAGCAAAATAATTCATTTTATTGTAATTCAAAAAATAAAAGATGTTTCAGAGGTAAGAAAATGAGAAAAGCAATGGTCATGGTGGGTAAAGAAAAAGATACAGAAAGTTATCAATTATTAATAAACAATAATTATATCTCTGTAGAATATAATCAAGAGCTTTATGGAGAGCATAATAACTTCTTGAATAATGTTTGTATAAAGTTCGCTGAAAAAATTTCTAAACAAAAATCTTCTTTGGAATTAGGAGTATTAAATGGTTTCAAAATTAATGAGCAAGGAGTTACAAAAATAGAAAGATTAGATAGCAAATTGTTTGAGAATTTATTAATTAAAAAATTAAAACAACTACCCAAGGGAGCTGCTGCAATAATGCCAATAGCAGAAATAATTAACTAAAATGAAAGCAATAAGCGCAAGAGGAACAGAAGGATTGAATTTGGGTGCAAATGTAATTGCAGCAGACAATAGTGGAGCAAAAATAGTAAAAATAGTCTCAGTAAAAAAATCAAAAGCAAAAAAAGGAAAACAAACTGCGGCAAAGATAGCAGACTGGGTAAAAGTTTCTGTAAGAAAAGGAATACCTGATATGAAAGGAAAAGTTTTCGATGCTGTTGTAATAAGACAAAAAAAACCTTTCAGAAGATTAAATGGAGAGAGAATTGCATTCGAGGATAATGCAGTTGCAATAATGAAAGATGAAAAAGGAAATCCAAAAGGAACTCAGATTAAAGGACCAATACCAAGGGAGGTTCAGGAAAGATGGGCACAAGTTGCCAAAATCGCCTCGATAGTATATTAAAATGAACTTAAAAAATATAATCAATATAGTTTTCCCAGATAAGGAAACAAGGAGAAAATCAATTGAGGATAATTTGAAATTAACAGTTGATGAAATTATAAAAGAAAATAAATCAGAAAAAAAAGATGAATATTTCCTTATTAAATTGATTAAACAATATAATAGATTAATAACAAAAGCACAAGAGTACGAGATAGATATTCAAGATTATGTTAATAAAATGGATGCGATATATGAAGTAAAATGAAAAAACATTTTTCAACACACTGGAAATCAAGCAAACAACCAAGAAAACAAAGAAAATATTTAGCGAATGCTCCTTTGCACTTGAGAAAGAAATTTGTAAGCATAAATTTGTCAAAAGAATTGAGACAAAAAGAAGGCAAAAGAAATCTTCCTGCAAAGAAAGAGGATAAAATTAAAATATGCTCTGGAAAATTCAAGGGGAAAACAGGAAAAATACTTAATGTTAATCTCAAGACATCAAAAATAATAGTTGAAAATATTCAGGTAAAAAAGCAAGATGGTTCAAAAGCAAATGTAAAATTGCAGCCATCAAATCTTCAGATTATTGAATTAGCTGATAGAAAGAAAAAAATAGAAACAACTAAAAAAGAAGAAATAAAGAAAGTTGAAAAAAAGAAAGAAGAATATAAAACTAAAAACAAAGAACAGGACTCTGAACAAGTTCAGGTAAAGTCCTCGAAAAATCGAGAACTGGAGAATAAAAAATGAGCCATCTAAAAAGACACGCTATACCTAAGAGTTGGCCAATACAAAGAAAAGGAACAGCTTTTGTAGTTCAGCCCAACAGAGGCTTCTCTGATTCTCTTCCTGTTTTGATAATTCTCAGAGATTTGCTCAAAGTTGCACAAAACAGAAAAGAAGCTAAAAAAATGATTCACATGAAAAATATATTAATCAATGGAAAAGAAGTTAGGGATGAAAAAGAAGGAGTTATGCTATTTGATATTATAACTCTTGTTCCTTCCAATAAGAATTACAGGTTAATTATAATTAAAAATGAAAAGTTCAGCATTGAAGAAATAAAGGAAAATGAAGCACATACAAAAATTGTCAAAATTATTGGCAAAAAAGTATTGAAAGGAAAAAAAGTCCAGTTAAATCTGAGTGATGGAAGAAATTTTTTAATAAATATAAAATGCAAAATAGGAGATTCTGCTTTAATAAATCTAAAAAGCAAGAAGATAGAAAAATGCCTACCCTTGGATGAAAATTCAGAAGCTATTGTCTTTGCTGGAAAACATTCTGGAGAAAAAGGAAAGATTGAAAAAATAAATAGAGAAAGAAAGATTGTTGAAATAAACAATGGAAAAGAAAAAATAAATGTATTAATCAACCAGGTTATGGTAACAAACTAAAATGAAAAACAAATCAGAAAATTCAGAGAATATTATGAGAAAAATAAAAATTGACAAAATAGTCTTGAATGTAGGTGGAACTGCGGATGGTCTTGATAAAGGTTTTAGACTTTTAAAATTCCTTACTGGGAAAAAACCTGCAAAGATAAAATCCAAAAAAAGAATACCTACCTGGGGTGTAAGACCTGGATTGGAAGTCGGAGCAGTTGTTACATTGAGAAAAGATTTTAGTGATTTCTTGAAAAAGATGCTTGTTAGCATTGATAATACTCTGAGAAAAAAACAAATAAGTGAAAATAATTTTTCATTTGGAATAAAGGAATATATTGAAATACCCGGAGTAGAATACCAGAGAGATATAGGGATAATGGGATTTGATGTTACAATAGTTTTCAAGAGAAGTGGGAGAAGAGTTATGTTAAGGAAAATGAAGCGGGGAAGAGTATCTAAAAAGCAAATAATCACAAAAGATGAAATAATTAAATTTATGGAAGATAACTTCCAGACGAAGTTTATATAAAATAAAATGAGAAAAAACTTACCTTTGAATTTGGAAATTTTTAACTCATTCGCTAAACTGAAAATAGGATATTTTCGTAAAACACAAGTAAACTTGTGTAAACAGGAGTTTATCAAATGACAGCAAGCGATTGGAAAAAAATATTGAAACAGCTCGACGCAAAGCCCGTAATAAAGCAGAAATATATAAAGCATAATGAGCCAAAGAAAAGAAAGACCGGAATTGCAGTTAAGAAATGTGAAAGATGCGGAAGATTCGGAGCCCATATAAAATCATTCGGATTAAATTTATGCCGACAATGCTTTAGAGATATAGCAGTTGACATCGGCTTTCAAAAATACAGTTAAAATGTCACACGATGTAGTCGCTGATGCGCTAAATATGATAAAGAATGCCAAGAAGGCAGGAAAGGAAAATATTGAAATTAAAAGAATTTCCAATCTACTCATAGAAGTTCTTAAGATAATGAAACAGGAAAAAGCAATTAAAAAATACAAAATAGATGCTAAAGAAAAAACAATCAGCCTTACAATAGGTGAACTTTCTGATTGCAGAGCAGTAAAACCAAGATTCAGCTGTTACAAAGATCAGGTAGAAAAATACAGAAGAAGATATTTACCTTCAAGAAATTTAGGAACTTTGATAATATCCACAAATAAAGGATTGATGACTCACAAAGAAGCTCAGGAAGAAGGAACAGGAGGATGCGTTATAGCATATTTTTATTAAAAATGACAGAAAAAATACCTACAAAAATAAAAAGACAACTTGAAAATATTGTCCATAAATATGAAGATTTAGAAAAAATAAAACTTGGACAAAATGTAATTATCAAGAATGAGGGAATAATGAGATTTGCTGGAATAATAAATGTTGGTCCAGTATTTTTATCAGAAATAATTGAAAATGAAAGAATCAAATATAAGGAGATAGTAATAGCAGATAATTGTTCTTCTAATAAGTATAACTTTGCAGTACATTATAAAGAGATGGTTGGAGAAGATAATAGGAGATATAATTATGTTAAAGAAATATGGAGGAATTTAAATTAAAATGAAAAAAGAATTTTCCCAGGAAATTATTATCCCAGAAGGTGTCGATGTAAAGAAAGAAGGAAAGAGTATAATTGTAAAAGGAAGCAATGGTGAAGCTTCAAAAGAATTTAATTTTGGAAGGTTAAAATATGAAAAAAAAGACAACAAGATAGTGCTAAGCTGTGCTTCTTCTACAAGAAATGATAAGAGAATGATAAATACAATAACAGCCCACTTAAAAAATTTAATTAATGGTGTTCAGACTAAATTTGAATATAAATTAAAAATATGCTCAAGCCACTTTCCTATAAATGTAGAGATAAAAGGAAACAGTGTTTTAATAAAGAATTTCTTAGGAGAAAAAACACCCAGAAAATGCACTATGCCTAAAGGTGCAGAAGTTGAAGTCAATAAAGATATAATCACTGTAAAATCTTCTAACAGAGAAATTGCAGGGCAGGCATCAGCAAATTTTGAAAATGCTACAAAAGTAAGAAATAGAGACAGAAGAGTTTTCCAGGATGGAATTTACATAACAAGTAAACCGGGGAGAGAAATATGAAAACCAAGACATATTTCGCAATCATTTCAAATAAATTGAAACGCTTGGGAGAAATGTAAAATGCCAAAATTCTTGAGACATACTTCTCATAAATATTCGAAACTCGGACTAAGAAGAAGAAAAAAGAAAGTCTGGAGAAGACCTACTGGAAGAGATAATAAAATGAGAGAGCAAAGGAGAGGACACCCTGCTCTTGTTGCTATTGGATATTCTACAGATAAGAAGGAAAGAGGAAAAATAGACAAAAGAATGCCTGTAATTATAAGAAATGTTTCTGATATTGATAAAATTGGACAACATCAAATTGGGGTTTTGAGCAATGTTGGAATGAAGAAAAAAATAGAAATAGCAAAAAAAGCTAAAGAACTTAAAATTGATATTTACAAATTAAATATTGAAAAATTCCTAAAATTAAATCAAATAAAAAACAAAAAAGCTGAGACAAAGACCAGCGAGGTTAAGAAATGAATCTACGAGCTAAAAAACAACTTGCTGCAAATACTTTTGGTGTTGGAAAATCAAGAATTCTATTTGTTAATGAAAGAATAGAAGAAATTAAAGAAGCGATAACAAAGCAGGACATGAGAAATCTGCAGAAGGAAGGTGCAATAATAATAAAAGAAATAAAAGGCAGAGCAAAAAACATAAAAAACAGCAGAAAAAGGCATGTTGGAAAAATAAGAAGAAAGGTTAATACACGAAAAAGAGACTATGTTATCCTCACAAGAAAATTAAGAAAAGTAATGGCAGAAAGAAAAAAGAGAGGAGAAATTAGCAGAGAAGAACTAAAAGAAATAAGAGAAAAAATAAGAAACAAATTATTCAGAAGCAAAGCACATTTAAATGAAAATATGGAGGTTTCTAAAAATGAGAACACAAAAAAGAAGAAGAAAGGAAAATAAGACAGATTATCTTAAAAGATTAAAATTGCTTAAGGGTGAAAAACCAAGAATAATCTTCAGAAAAACAAACAGATACATAATAAGCGAATATATTGAGAGCAAAGAAGCGCAGGATAAAGTTATTATCGGTTTTGACTCAAGAAAACTTAATGAATATGGATGGCCAAAAGATGCGCAGGGAAGCTTAAAGTCAATAACTGCTTCTTATTTAACTGGATATTTAATTGGGAAAACAATAATAAAAGAAAAGCTTGAAAATCCTATACTTGACAGTGGAATGAACAGGGTTCTTCACAAAAATAAGATTTATGCTTTTATTAAAGGGTTAATAGATTCTGGAATAAAAATAAACTGCAAAAAAGAATTTTTCCCTGAAGAATTAAGAATAAAAGGACAGCATTTAAAACATAAAATACCATTCGATGAAATTAAATTGAAGATAGATAAATTATAAAATGAAAAAAGAAATATATGTATACGATTTGAATATGCCAAGTGCATTTAGAGGGGCTTATGAAATAATTAAAAAGAAAGGTATAAAAGTTAATAGAATTGAGGATTTATCTTCTGCTAATAACTCCTCCTTGACAATTATTGTCCCAACAGGTCCAAGAAATACAAACTGGATGGAAGTAAAAAAATATATTAATAAAAACCCAAAAACCAAAATATTAGTTCTTGATGTAAGCACTGCAGAATCAGAGCTTGAAAATTTAATTGGGAAAAATGAAAATACAGAATATCTAATAACAAAAGAATCACGGATGGGATTCACTTGGAACGAATTGTTCAACAAATTAGGAATAAATTAAAATGGCAAAAAAAGCAGAAATACTAAAAATAGCAGAACCTATAGATGATTTTGCAGAAGTGCCTGAAGAAATATTAGATGCGACAGATTTGAAAGAACTTGAGGAGATGAAGAAAGAACCAGTGGAAGAAAAGAAAAAACCATGGGAAAGAAACAAGAAACCTGCAGAAGCATGGGAACCCAAAACAAAGCTTGGAGAGGAAGTCAAAAGCGGGAAAATAAAAAATATAGATGAAATTCTAAAAAGCGGGAGAAAAATTTTAGAAGCAGAAATTACAGATTATTTGCTGAATAATCTTAAATCAGATTTAATATCAATAGGACAGTCAAAAGGCAAATTTGGAGGAGGAAAAAGAAGGGCTTGGAGACAGACACAAAGAAAAACTGAAGAGGGAAACGTTCCAACTTTTTCCGCAATGGCAATAGTTGGAGATGAAAATGGACATATAGGATATGGATATGGAAATTCCATGGAAACTCTTCCAGCAAGAGATAAATCTTTAAGAAAAGCGAAATTGAATATTATAAAAATAAGAAGAGGATGTTCTAGTTTTGATTGTGATTGCAATGAAATGCACACAGTCCCTTTCAAAGTTACAGGGAAATCGGGGAGTGTAAGATTAACTCTTATTCCTGCTCCTCAGGGAACAGGATTGGTTGTGGCAAATGAATTAAAAAAAGTATTAAAATTAGCTGGAATTAAAGATGTTTATAGCAAAACTTCTGGAAAAGTAAGAACAACATTTAATACAATAAAGGCATGCTTTGATGCTCTTGAAAAAACAAATTCAATGGAGGATAGAGGAGAATGAAAATTGGATTTCATGATACAGATGTTGCAGGAGGAATGATTCCTATGATTATAGAACTTAAAGAAAAGGGAGTTCCTTATAAAGAAGTAAATTATGATAATTTAAAGTTAATAAAAGGATTAGATTTATTGATAATAAATTTTCTGGGATTGCCTCATTTTCCAAAAGAAATTTTAAAAGATTATTGTGAAAAGATAAAAGAAATAGCTAAATCAAATTACAATACAAAATTCCTAATGATGGTTCCTGGAGAGGAATGGGCTTTGGGGATGAATAGAAGATTGGGAATTCAGAAAAATATAGATTATGTAACTGACGGTGATATTTCTAAACTAACAGAAATAATTGGAGAAAAAATAAAATGAAAGCAATAATACGAATTAAAGGAAGAGTTGGACTAAACCAAAACATAAATGAAACTCTTGACAGATTAAGGCTCAGAAAAAAATATTCATGCGTTGTTTTAAAAGGTTCTCCAGAAGAAATGGGAATGATAAAAAAAGTTGAAGATTTTGTCGCTTATGGAGAAATTAAAGAAGATGTTCATAAAGAATTAGTTAAAATTAGAGGAAGAAAAGGAAAAGACGGAAAGCTAAAACCTTTTTTCAGACTGCACCCTCCAAGAAAAGGAATTGAATCAAAAAAGCATTTCGGAGTTGGAAAAGGAGTTTTAGGAAATAATGGTGATAAAATAAATGATTTGATAGTGAGGATGTTGTAAAATGGTAACAGGAGCATTAGCAAGAAATAGAAAGAAGAGAAGAAATATAAATTATTCAAACGAAGATAGAATAAAAATATTATCTGGAGAAGATATTACACTTGAAAAAATATATAGTAGGCATAAAAATGGTTGTTTAGTTGGTTTAGAGAATTTTGCAAATTCTGGTAAAATAGCTGTAGTAGATAGCATAGATTTTGAAAAGAAGGTAATAAGAATTGCATTACCCTCACAAATATATCTTGAAATAGCTGAGTATAAATTTAATGATATTCATTCAGATAATTACACTTTAAAGAATTCGTTTGGATTGGTTGGTCTTGATTATTATAAATATGATGAATTAAATGAGAAACTTAAAAAATTAAATAAAAACTAAAATGGCAACAAAAAAAACTCATAAAAGAAAAAAAGTATCTAGAATGCATGGAAGAAAAATGGGTAGTCATGGCTGGGGTGCAAGAAAAAAGCATAAAAAATCAGGACATAGAGGAGGAACTGGAATGGCTGGAACAGGAAAGAGAGGAGATACAAAAACAACACTTATAACAAAATTATATGGTCATGAATATTTTGGAAAACAGGGAATAACATCGAGAGGAACAAAGAGAGATACAAGACAGAGAATTAATATTCAGCAAATTGAAAAAAACCTCAATAAATATGGAAAGAAAACAGCTAAAGGATGGGAAATAAATCTTGAAAGATACAAAATACTTGGAGAGGGAGAAGTTAAAGAAAAATTAATAATAAAAGCTATGGGGGCTTCTGATTCTGCAATTGAAAAAGTCAAGAAAGCTGGCGGGGA
>ERZ1292632.1847-Hain-H43-01um-R2-1847-length-19272-cov-6_pt1 | contig 12387 bp, 14 predicted proteins | sample MGYA00564407_ERZ1292632 | MGnify/ENA primary metagenome ERZ1292632 (study PRJEB36523, sample SAMEA6512637) | groundwater metagenome | collected 2019-01-08 | study: AquaDiva: Metagenomics assemblies of 32 groundwater samples
TGGACAAAAGAAGTTGAAAACGATAAGGAATTGAAAGCAGAAGTTGATAAATATGACTGCAGAATTGATGGTAAAGAAGTAGATTAAAATGACAGAAGAAGAGAATAAACAGCTAAGCCATTTGGAACGTATAAAATCTGTAATGAATATGGCAGTTGAACGTAAGATACCTGTTGAAAAAGTCTTTAATCTATATAATAAAGTTAATGATATCCTCTATAAAAATCTGAATGAGAATAGTCTATATAATCCTGATATTGAAAATGTGACATTTGCATCAGTAGAAAGATATTTTAGTAGATTAAATTAAATCACTGAACCAATTCATTAACTAATTTGGCATATAAATCTTTATATAAATTAGAAGCTCTTTAGTTTCATGTCCTTAATAGATAAATTTGAAGAAGCTTTTTTTGAAGAATTTAGCAAATCTGATATTGATAATATTGATAATTATGCAAAACAAAACCATGAGGCAAGCCTCTTTTTATTTAAGTTCAAAGAGGGATTTAAAGAAAAAATTGAAGAGGCATTGGGAGAAAAGATAATTAATAAAGTCAGGGAAAATTATTATCCAAAATTATTACGCGGAGTTAATTCAGGATCTTTACCATTTCCAGAATATCTTGCTTATGCTCTACAGCAAAATAGTTTTTCATTTGATGAATTGTACAAAATAAATCTTTGGAATGATTCTTGGAGAATTGATTTCATAATAAGATATTCAGATAAAAATCTGCTTAAAAATTTAAGGGAGAAATTGTTGCCTTCTTCTAAATAATCACTTAACTGAAATAAAATGGAAAATTTTTGTTTTGATTAATAATAGTTATCATAGTAAAATCTTATATTGTTATTAGACTATAAATGTTGATTAATAGTAGAGCAAGATTAGTGGCTTAGGCGATAACTTAAAATTATAGCTTATATAATCCTTATATTGAAAATATGACTTTTGCATCAATAGAAAGATATTTTAGTCGTTTAAATTAATTCCTTAACTAACAATTTCATTAACCAACTGAGCCATCACACCAAGAAATTCTTCTGTTCTTTTTTGCCAGTCATCTATTTCAACACCTTTTAAATCAGTTATTTCTCCGTGGGTTATTCTTTTGTGCAGAAGATTCATATCTCTAAACCATAAAACATATTTCATTTTTAATTTTCCTGAATTTACAAAATTAACTTTTAATTCTACTGATATATGTTCTGGAGAAGAAACAGAAACATTCGCTGCTATAAGCGCAGCATGCGCAGAATCAACCATTGTCCAATATAATCCCTCTATTGCGCCCAATTCTGCAGCTTTGCTTCTTGCAAAATGCAAGGGTGCTCTTTGAAGGCAGGCATAAATTGCTTCAGGAGTGGATTTTATTTTTCCTTCTATAAGCAAATGTTTTAATGGATTGAAAAAACCCCCATAATCTATAAGTGCTTCCCCATATCTCAAAATATTTAACACAATAGGGTCCCCCCTCATTAAATCTTCCCACCAGGTGCTTATTTTTACTGTATTAATGTGCAAATCTTTTTTGTAAGGGCTTCCCTGAACTATTTTTTCAAGTTCTTCCCTATACCAGGCAATTAATTCCTGATCCCATTTTACAGATGCATCATCAATTATTATCATTACATCAATATCTGAACCAGGAACAGCAGTTTGCTTTGTTGCTGAACCAAAAAGAACTATTGATTTCACTATTTTATCAAACCGCTTATAAACTTTCACTGCAAAATCCATTGCAATTCCATCTTCTGTTTTGAGCTGCAAAGTCGGAATGTTTTTATTATTTGACTTTATCTGATTTTCTGGAACTTTTTTTGCAGGAATATTTTTTATTTCTCTTTTTAGTTTGTTCTTTTCTGAACTTTTCTTCACCATCTTTTATTGTGTTGTAAGCATATTTTAGTTTTTAAAGTTTCTTTTTCCTGCTCTTAAAAATAATCCAAATGAAGCAAAGAGAATAAGAACTCCAATAAACCCAGAGAGCCCTGCTTCAGGATTTCCTATAACCGCCCCAGTTATTCTTGAATTGAATGCAATTAAAAGTATTCCAAATAATCCCATAATTGAAGCAGCTATTTTTTGAGGAACTTCTTTTTTCTCTTCTCTTTCTTCTTTTGAAAGTATATAATTTTCAAGCCCCTTTCTTCCTTCTTCTGATTTAATTGTAGTTTTTTTGTAAAGTTCTTTAGATAACATATTATACATTTTATCATCCATCATTCCATGGGCTTTGAAGTTTTTTAATGCAATATCCAAGAACCCATACATTTTCATTGCTTTTGCGGCTTTTGTTAATTCTGGTATCTCCTCTTGCGCAACTTTATCCTGAGAAAGAATATCATACATATCCCCATAAGCATTGCGCGCTTTCTCAAAATATTTTTCCCCTTCAAATTTATTTGGTTTGAAAAAATCCACAATTTTCTCAAGAACATTTCTATCTAATTTCCCTTCATGACTTTCTTCAAAGAGAGTCTTTATTGTTGTATCTTTTAATGCACTTCCAGAAGCAACATAGTTTGCAAGACTATTGTAAATCTCTTTATTATTTCCCTCATATTTTTCTTTCGCTGCTTTAATGAAATTGCCTATCTTATTATAATCAATATTATTGCTTATTAATACAGCATAATTCTTCAAATTTGGATTAGAATTAATAAAATGACTTAAGCCCGCTTTAATTGCGTATTGGTGCAATTCTTTTTCTGAAGCTTGCCCTTTTCTTTTATGTTCTTTTCCTTTTTCTGACATCTTTATAACAATTATTTTTATTTAATAAACATTTCTAATCCAATCCCGCTTGCAGATTGTATAACTTATAATAAATTCCTTTTTTTCTCATTAATTCTTGATGATTTCCTTCTTCAGCAATTCTTCCTTTATCTAAAACAACTATCTTGTCTGCATTTTTTACAGTTGAGAATCTATGTGCGATAATTATTGTTGTTCTATTTTTTATTAAACTTTTAATTCCCTCATGGACAATTCTTTCTGATTCGGCATCCAATGCAGAAGTGGGTTCGTCTAAGATAAGAATTTTTGGGTTTTTCAGAAAAGCCATTGTCAAAGCAACTCTTTGTTTTTGTCCCATGGAAAGTTTTATACCTCTTTCTCCTATTAAGGTATTATAATCTTTTGAAAGTTTCATAATAAATTCATGGGCTCCTGCTGCTTTTGCTGCCTTTATTATTTCCTCTTTTGTTGCAAAAGAATTAGCATATCTTATATTGTTAATTAAAGTATCATCTAATAAACTTAAATCCTGTGGTACAATTGCCATTTGCTCTCTTAAAAACTGTAATTTTATCTCTGAAATATCTGTTCCATCTAGAAGTATTTTTCCTTTTTGAGGTTTATAATATCCCAAAATTAATTCAGAAAGTGTTGATTTTCCAACCCCGCTTTTGCCAACCAATGCTATATTTTTTCCTGCTTCTATCTTGAGGTTTATATCTCTTAGAACTTCTTTATCACGTTTATATGCAAATGTTACATCTTTAAAAATTACTTCTCCTCTAACATTTTTAAGAATCTTATTTCCATGCTTCATTTCTTCTGGAATAGAACTTTCAAACTGAACCACCTTTTTTATTGCAACTGAAGATCTTTTATAAGATTTATAAAATTCTGTGAGCGTCCATAAAGGAGCAAATACTAAATTAATATAACCAAAAAACATAACAAACTGACCGGGGGTTATATTCCCACTTCTCAAAGAAAATATAGCAAAAACAAGAAGGATAACAGAGCCTATATTATATATTAAACCTTGGTAGAGAGAAAGTTGACTCCATTTCTTCTGTGAATATTTCATTGAAGGGAGAACTTTCGTTACAAGAGCATCATAAATGTTTTCTTTTTCTTTTTCTTCTTTTCCAAAATTCTTAATTAAAAAAACATTTTGAAGTCTATCATAGACTTTTCCATATTGTTTGTTTATCATTGATATCATCCTCTCCTGACTATCAACCATAGGGGCAGAAAATTTTATTGTAACAAAAATGTAAACTAAAATTACAGCTATGAGCATAATAGCAAGTTGCCATTGAATCAAAAAGACAACCACGGATGAAAAAATCAACACAAGCAACTGTGGCATTAAATTTGAGAAATTAGCAATTAAATTCTCAATGGACCACGCTGCCCTCGACATTTTGTTAAGAAATTCCCCTGTTTTCTTATTTTTATGAAAACTTACTGGAAGACTTATAAAATGTCCATAAGTTTTTGCTTCACGTTCCCAAGTAACTTCTGCTCCAATCTTGCTTCCCATATAAGAGGATTTATTCTGTGTGTAATTTGAAATTAAACTTGTAATTAGCCAAATAAAGATGAGAGAGAGAAGAAAATTTGTTGGAGTATCTTTAACTGCCAAATCAAATAATTTACCATATATAAATGGAATTGCAGTTGATAATATTGAAGCGAATGTAGCAATGGATATAATTATAATTATCTCTTTTTTATGCTCCTTTAATGCATCTTTTAGAAAATTAATTATGGAGACCATTTATTATTCCATTCCTCTCTGACTGAATCTTCCTGTGCTTCCCCCTCTTGTAATTTCTCCTCCAAGTTCACCTGGAAGCTGTGAGAATCCAGCTCCGAAAGTCTGATAATTATTTGATGGAAGCATCATTCCATATCCTGAAGAATATCCCTGCTGAAGTCCAAGTGATTGATTCCAGAAAGGTCCTGCTCCAAAAGAATACATAGGAGAGCCAAGCCCCTCAAGAGTCTCTTTTAGAGGAGGTGTTTGGAAATGCTGCCACCAGTTTCCAGCTTCTATTATTTTCTTTCCTTCAAATCCCTTTTCACCTAACTTAGCCATTATTTCTTTCATAGGAACATTTCCCATTCCCATTGGCAATTCAGTATGTTCCATACCAAAATTATCAGAAAGATGAACGTGCTTTACATAGGGTGCTACTTTTTCTGTTTCTCTTATTATATCTTCTTCTTTAAATCCCTGTGCCCTAAGTAAATTTATATGTCCCACATCCCAAGTTGCACCAATTAATTTTTCAGCAATTCTTTCAGCTTCCCCCCCACCCATTCCATTTTCTTTTGCTTTTTCAACAAATTGTTTTCTTGAGGCTATAACAAGGTCTCTCAAGTCCTCTCCTGTTGATAATCCTCCTCCAGCAGGAGGATTTTCTATAACCAGTACAGGAGTTTTATTTACATCTTTAAATTTAGAAAATGCATTAAATGCAGAATTTCCAAAAGTCTTTGAAGATTGGGTTATAGCAAATTCTTCTATTGGAACAAATAGTCTGGGGTGCACTCTTTCAAGTCCATGAGACAATTGAAATAATGCTTCTGAACGTGTTTTTGGGTCGAGAGATTGCAAAGTTATTTCTCCGTTTTCTCCTAAACCAAGCGTTTTACTATAATTTTCTGATGTTGCTTTAAGAGTTTTAATTGCTGTTTCATCTTTATCTTTTAGAGCAATTTCATATGCTTTTGAGAATTCAGCTCTTGCTTTTTTTTCTGCTTCACCTAAATACTCGTCAGCAGAATAAATTCTTTTTACTTGATCTTTTTCTTCAGGAGACATTTGATAATCAAAATGTCTTCCAGTTAATCTTTCCTCATTTAGCCTGTTATACAATTTATGAAATTCAGGATGAATATCCTGCATGATTCTCTCTGCATTTTCTCTCTGAAATTCAATTTGAGTTATTTCATTGCCCCAGTAAGTATTATTAGCTGTATCTAAATTTTTTTCAGGAGTATAAGGAGTTGGCTTTGACAAATCACTTCCTGGATAATATTTCTCTTCAAATTCCAATGGAATCATCTTTCCAGAATCTCTATCAACCCCGATAAGTCTTTTAGCTGTTCTTTTTTCTTTTCCTTCAACATCCCCTAAAGTCTTCCATTCTGAACCAGGAAGTTGATTTGAAGAATGAAATGTAACTGGAATATTCCCATCTGGGTTTAATTCATGGCTTCTTATAAGAGCGTCTGTAATTTTCCTTTCAGATAATTCCCTATTTAATTCACTAAAACCTCCTTGTTGAGACATTCCACTTGGTTCTGTAAGAGGAGCATGGAGAGAAACTTCAACTCCAGTTAATTTTGCTAATTGTTTCATTTCAATTAAGTGTTGTTTGGGTATGGAATCAAATATTTCTTGCTGAATTGTAGAAAGTTCAATCTGTTTTACACCAGTTGATAATTTTGTAGATGCATCTTTTAGTATATTTGCTGTCCTGTAATCAGTTGCTAACCCAATAGAACCAGCGCTCGACTTGTATCCAGTAAAATTACTTGAATAAGCTTTGTTTGGGTCTAAAGTAGAATATCCTCCCTGATAGACATTTTCAATTGTGTAATCACCCATGTTATATGCAAGAAAGAATAATTTATTAATCTAATGGTTGAGGTTGTGAGATATAAATTTAAGAATTAATTAGCTGTAACAGTCGTCTAATTGTATTATAATATTAAGGATGATTAATGGTTGAGCAAGATTATGGGTTTAACTGATAACTTAACTCCTAAGAAATTTGAATATAATTATCTCAGTAAAATAATATCGTTTATTATGCCCCCTATTATTAATTCATTATCATTTCTATAATTATCTCAGTAAAATCGCATAGTCTATAATGATGCTTAATCTTATTTAATATACTATTAATATAATAAAAAACTGTTACAGATAATTGCTGAAATATGCAAAACACAAAAAGATTAATATTTTTCAGGTGTATATTTAATCTCTTTTCTCTGAAGAGGATTTCCTCTTCCCAGAGTATCTTTGTCGACTTTTTTGACTGGCATATATTTTTCAGAACTATCCTGTTGAGGATTTTGAAGTACTATCTCCCTTCTTTCAAAAATATTCCCCCTTCCCAGATTTTGAATATCTGTATGGGGAATTATATTTTCAATAATTTTGCCTTGATATTGAATATATTTCTTTTCTTCATTTCCTCCTGCTTTTGGGAGATAATTAAGGGAATTTTGTTCTTCATTTCCTGTTTGATTGGTATTTGGAGTTGGCGTATCTTCAATCAGATTTCTTTCAAGCCTGACGGGATTTCTCTGAGGGGCATTTATTTTTCTAAGAGAAGGAGAAATTCTTGTTGTTTGTGTTTCTGTTTCTTCCAGAAATTCTTTTAGTTCTGAAAAATCTGTTTTTTCTTCATCTTTTTCAAGTCTTTGTTCAAGAGAATTCATTTCTTCCTGACTTAAGGAAGATTTTTCTATAATTCTCTCTTTTTCTTCTTTGGTTTTCTTTCTTTTTGGCATTATTTAGAGAAGAATAAGGAATATATAAATATTTTTTATATAAAAGAAGGAGAGTAGATTGTTTCTATTCCCTGTGTAAGAAAGTAAGAATAGAAATATTTATAAATAGTACAATCTTACAATCTTACATGGTAAACATAACTAAAGTAAGCTCAAAAGGCCAGATAGTAATTCCCTTAGAAATAAGAGAGAAAATGAGATTAGAAGAAGGAAATTTATTAATTATTTCTGATAATGATGATTCAATTTGTATGAGAAAAATTGAATTGCCTAAGATAAAATTGTGGAGAGAAATAACTAAACCATTTAGAGAAGCAGCAAAAAAATCTAATTTTTCAGACGATAATTTAAAAAAACTGATAGAAGAATCTAGAATTAGATAAGAGATTTAAATGAAAATTGTTTTAGATACAAATGTTTGGTTATCAGGAATATTTTGGGATGGGGAAGCAAGTAAAATTATAGAAAAAGCAGAGAAAAAAGAAATTCAAATAATAATTTCTGAAGACATTTTATCAGAGATTGTAAATGTTTTAAATAGGGAATCAAAATTTCAAAAATATATACTAAATCTAAGATTAAGTATAGAGGATTTAATAAGAACAATATTATCAATTTCCACTTTAATTGAAATAAAAAACAAATTAGATATTATCAAAGCAGATCCTAAAGATAATATTATTTTAGAAATAGCATTAGATGGAAGAGTAGAATATATAATCTCTTATGATAATCATCTTCTCAATATGATAGAATTTAGAAATATTAAGATAATAAGTCCCGGAGAATTTTTAAAGCTTTAAGCAAATAAAACTCTCTCAAAAAATGTATTTATTCTAAAAATATTTATTGGGTGTTTAATTATTGTTTAGCTGTTAATTAATTCAAATTGTGTTTAGAAGAATATAATTATCAGCTAAAATCCTAATCTTGTCCAGCTATTAACTAACCTTGAGAAGATGATAACAATATAAGATTTTACCTGGATAACTTAAAGATTAATTATAATTAAGTGAAACTTGCCATTCCATGAGCACTTTTGTAAATATCAAAAATAGTCATAGCATTAGCTTTTGCAATATCTTCAGCAACTGCTCTAAGCTGAGTTTTTTCTATCCAATTGTCTTTTCGAATAGGCTTGTTTTCTTCTTCATCCTTCTTTTTTGGCATTTCTTTTTCCCTTTTTTCATAAAATCCAAATAAAGCAAGGAAGGGATTTGAACCTTCTCTTTTTTCTTCTTTTTTTTCATCCTCTTTTTTTTCTTCAAGGAAGAAATTTATTTCATTCTGTAATTGACTGAGACTCTCATCAGTGGTGCCGTTAATAAGTTTTAGCACATCATCTAAATCTGATTTATCAAGCTCTTTATGTAAGAGTTTTATTTCATCTTCATTTAGGGCGTATGCATTAAAAGCAACGTCTGCTTTTCCTCCAAATGTAAAATGAGCTTGCTGTGAAACTCTTTGTGGGATTCCTCTAAAAATTAATTCAACTACCACACAACTATAGTACTTTCTCAGTTTTTTTGTAAAATTTTCTTTTGCAAATTCTTTTGGGAGAATTCCTTCGAGTGCTAAATCTTTTACTTTTAGTTCACTTTTTCCAATTAATACAAGTTCAAGAATGATTGTATTAAATGCTTTAACAAGCGCAGGCTCTCTCATTCTATCTTTGCTCTCCAAATCATAGGCTGCTTTTAAATAAGGTTTTGCCCACCTTGAGTAAAGTTTGAGGCTGTTAACCTGGCTTCTTAAATAAGTCTTTTCAAGTTCGTATCTTTTTCTTAATTCCTGTTCAGATTGGGAAACCCAAATATTAAATTCATGAATTCTTGGAATTAGAATTCTTTTTACTCTATCATTTAAATCTATTTCTTTCCCGCTTGCATCTTTAAGAGTTTCATCTTTAACTACAAGGAAAGCATCTATTAGAGTTGCAAATCCACTTTGTCCAAGAGCCATAGCCTTTATGCTTGAATTTCCTTTTTGAATATCTACTTTATCCATCCATATTTGCTTCAAAGATAAAATTGCTGCATCTTTGTTTGGAGATTTTAAGTCATCATAACTTTGTAATCTTATTTTGAATTCTTTTAAATCATATATTATATTAAGAACACTTCTCAAGACAGTATTTATGTCTCCCAATACTTTTGTTGCCTGATTTTGCATTATTGTTGCTCTTTGCCCAAGTTCAGAAAAATGCCCTGAACCAGGAGAGGAGGAAAAATTATCTATTAATTTTTCTGGAGAAAGCCCCATATTATTCATAAAATCAAGTATAAAAAAATAAACTGGTTCAAGAGTTTCAACAGCAGAATCATACCCCAAAGTATGAGATACAGCCGGTCCATCTTTATATATTGGATTTATTTTTCCTATAATATCTGAAATTACTGAACCCATGTAAAATTAAAGAATTCTTTATTTAAAAAATGTTTGGACAAACATTTTTTGAGTTATATTTAAGAAAACATTTTAGTTAATGATAAACCCCTATATATTGTTCATCCTTTAGGCATATAATTATCACATCAATTTAGATATTAGTATGAACCTAATCTTGTTGCTAATAACCTTCAACGATTTTACTATGATAACTACTTTCTTATAATAATTCATATTGCATAGCTTGCTTTACATATAGCTAAGTTTAAAAATAATATTCAATTATAGTGCGTATGGGGTTTTTTAGCAGAAGGAATAAAATTGTTGATTTAACTGAGGATTATAGGCAGCAGAGAAAAGCACGAACCAAAGAGGGTTCAGAAGTTGCTTCTCCTGGCAATCCTCCTGCACAAACTCAGGAAAGCTCTTCAGGTGGTTTTTTTAATTTTTTTGGGAACGCAAATGCTTCTGGCTCATCTACAGTGGTTTCACCATCTGCGATTTCTAATATAGACGAACCCCTTGATGCAGATGAAAAAAGGAGACGGCTTGCAAGAAGACTTAAAGATATGACAGACAGAATAGAAGAACTGTCAAATCAAGTTTATAGTTTACAGCAGAGAATTGAAGTTCTTGAGAGAAGAAATAAGACAAATAGAGAGGAATAATTTAAGTTAAATTAATAAATAATCAATTCTGTTCACTATTATGAAAAATCTTAATAAAAAAGCACGCGCATATGCTCTTAAAAACGCAGTTCATTACAAAGGCAAAGCAAATTCAGGAGCAGTAATTTCAGGTTTGTTTGCAGAAGGGTTGAAAAAAGAAGAAGTTAAAAAATATTCAAAAGAAATTAATGAGATTGTAAATTCTGTGAACGAGCTTTCTCTTGTTGAGCAGGAGAAAGAATATGATAAACTCCAAAATGAAGTCTCTCAAAGAGAGACTAGGGAAGGATTGGAAGAACTGCCTGATGTTCCAAAAAAAGGTGTTGTTATGAGGTTCAGGCCTGCACCATCTGGACCATTGCATATAGGAAATATGATTGGAGCAGGGCTTCCTAATTCTTTATATGTTAAAAAATATGGAGGGAAGTTTTATGTTATTATTGATGATAGTGACCCAGAAAAAATTCTTCCGGAAAGTTATAAGAACATAAAGAGAGATTGTGATTGGATATTGGGAAATGTTTCTGAATACATTGTTTCTTCAGATAGAATGAAATTATATTATGAGTATGCTGAAAAACTCATAAAAAAAGGTGCTTCTTATGTCTGCACATGTTCCACAGAAAAGTTTAAGGGATTTTCAGAATTAAAAGAAAATTGTCCATGCAGAAATAATGATATAAAAGAGAATTTATACAGATGGGAGAAAATGCTTTCTAAAGATTCTAAAACTAATTATAAAGAGGGCGATGCAGTTTTAAGATTTAAATCAGATATGCAAAATCCAAATCCTGCTATGAGAGATTTTCCTCTTGCAAGAATAAATGAGCATAAACATCCAAGGCAAAAAAAGAAATACAGAGTTTGGCCTTTAATGAACTTGGTTGTCTCTGTAGATGATATTGAATTAGGAATGACTCATATAATAAGAGGAAAAGATCACATGGATAATGCGGAAAGACAAAAAATGATTTTTGATGTTTTTGGGAAAAAATTCCCATGGACTTATTTTATTGGCAGAATTAAATTTACTGATTTGATTCTTTCAAAAAGAAAATTAAATGTAATGATTAGTTCTGGAGAGCTTTCAGGGGAAGATGATGAGAAAGTTCCTACTCTCTCTTCTTTGAGAAAAAGAGGATATAAACCAGAGGCATTTGTAAAGTTTGCAGAACAAAGAGGATTGACAGAAGTTGATAAAGTCATTGATAGCAAAGAATTTTTTAAAATCATCGATGGTTTCAATAAATAAAAAGGTTTTTATAGGTGTTTTTTCTTATTTTATAAGCCAGTAATGGTTATAAAATAAAAGGTATTTGAAAGGAGGTTAATATGTATAATAATAAAAAAGGTTTGTCAACAATTGTTGCAACTTTGTTAATAATCTTGCTTACACTTGTTGCTGTTGGTATAATCTGGGTTGTTGTGAGAAATGTTGTTAAGGGAGGAAGCGAGCAGGTAGATATAGATGCGAAATGTCTTCAGGCAATTGTTGAAGTAACAAATGTTGAAAATACAACAGCGGGTACATTGGATGGTGATTTTAATGTAACTCTTTCAAGAACGAGTGGAAGTGAAATAATTGGAGGAGTCAAATTAGTCTTTACAGATGATGCAAATTCAGTAAGTGATGTTGTGTCTGTTAGTAAAAATATTGGCGCTTTTGTCACTACAACTGAAAGTGTTTCAATGAATATTACTGCAATTCCAAATCCGGGTAAGGTAAATGCTGTAGTTTATTTCTTGGATGATGCTGGAAATGAGCAACTTTGTTCAGCGAGTCAGAATCCATTTGCATTTTAATTTTTATTCTTTTTTTATTTTTATTCTTTTTTTATAACACTTAATCGGAGATTTGTGAATTTCTTTAATTATTAGTTAGGAATATAATTATCATAGTAAAATCGTGCGGTGTGATTAGCAAGTATAATCTTTAACCCTACTGTTATAGCTAATTACTAATATAAACATAATTGAATAACTGTTACAGATAATTATATTTCCTTAAGAATAAAAGATATTGAGAATTTAATTATCAGCTAAAATCATAACATTGTT
>ERZ1292632.3214-Hain-H43-01um-R2-3214-length-12738-cov-5_pt2 | contig 12386 bp, 8 predicted proteins | sample MGYA00564407_ERZ1292632 | MGnify/ENA primary metagenome ERZ1292632 (study PRJEB36523, sample SAMEA6512637) | groundwater metagenome | collected 2019-01-08 | study: AquaDiva: Metagenomics assemblies of 32 groundwater samples
CACGAAAATGATAACTTTCTCGTAGGCCATGTGGAAGAATTAAAAGAAGATCCCGCAGATTCTCCGGAAATTAAAGCTTTATGTAATCACTTAACAAATGAGTTCAGACGTGCTATGAATCTGGGAAAAACCGCAGATTTCCTGGTCTTTATGAATATAATGTCGCCAGACAATCCTCCGGGACAGCTTGCAGACTTAATTGCTTCAGTTCTAGATCTAAAACCTTCACAGAAACAGGAACTTCTTGAATTAACAAATGTAAAAGTAAGACTTGAGAAGGTAACTGATCTTCTTGCTAAAGAAATTAAGGTTCTTGAGCTTGAAAAAAGAATCGCCAGCAAAACTGCGGAAAGATTTGAAAAAGGCGCAAGAGAGGTAATGCTTAGAGAGCGTCTTAAGACAATTGAGAAGGAGCTCGGAGAAAGCGATGAGGATAATGAAGTAAGAGAGTTAATGCAAAAGATTAAGGAAGCGGGAATGCCTGAAGAAATAGAAGAAAAAGCACAGAAAGAAGCAAGAAAACTTGCCCAAATGGCTCAATTTAATCCCGAGGCAGGTTATATTAGAAATTATCTTGATTGGTTAATTGATCTTCCATGGAGCCGTGAGAGCAAAACTAATCTTGAGATAAAAAATGCTGAAAAAATGCTCAACCGCGATCATTTTGGACTGAAAGATGCAAAAGAAAGAATAGTAGAATATCTTGCTGTTCAAAAACTTTCAGGGAAAATGAAAGGACCTATTCTTTGTTTTGTAGGGCCTCCGGGAGTCGGAAAGACTTCAATCGGTAAATCAATTGCTCATGCACTAGGGCGTGAATTTGTAAAAATTTCACTGGGAGGGATCAGGGACGAGGCAGAAATCAGAGGGCACAGGAGAACTTATGTAGGTGCATTACCGGGCAGAATTATTCAAGGAATAAAAGATGCGGGAACAAAAAATCCTGTTTTTATGCTTGATGAAATTGACAAGGTAGGAGCAGATTTCCGGGGAGATCCATCTTCAGCTCTTCTTGAGGCATTAGATCCTGAGCAAAATTCAGCCTTTTCAGATCACTATTTGGAAGTTCCATTTGATCTTTCAAATGTTTTGTTTATTACAACCGCAAATGTCCTGTATACAATCCCTCCTGCTTTAAGAGACCGTTTGGAGGTAATCAATTTTACAGGATACACCCATGATGAGAAATTCCGGATCGGCAAAGACTTTTTAGTCAAAAAACAATTAGAAACGCATGGTTTAACTGACAAAGAAATCGAAATAACAGATGGAGGGCTGAAGTTTATTATCGAACATTACACCAGAGAAGCCGGAGTCAGAAATCTGGAAAGGCAAGTTGCAAGACTTCTCAGAAAAGTGGCCAAGCAGGTAGCGGAAGGAAAGAAAAATAAAATCGTAATTACATCAAAAAATGTTCCAAAATTCCTTGGGCCAATTAAAATGAGATCTACTATGATTGAGAAAAAGAATGAAGTAGGTATGTCTACAGGACTTGCCTGGACCGAGGCTGGCGGAGACATATTATTCATTGAAGTCGCTCTTATGCCGGGGAAGGGAAGTTTGATCTTAACAGGACAGCTTGGGGATGTTATGAAAGAATCTATGCAGGCAGCCATGAGTTATGTCCGCGCGCGGGGGATTGAGTTTGGGCTGTCTCCAAAATTCTTCCAGAAAATTGATGTACATGTTCACGTTCCTGAAGGAGCAGTTCCTAAGGATGGTCCGTCTGCCGGAATTCCAATAACAACAGCCATAATCTCAGCCTTAACTAAAGTTCCGATTAGCAGAACTGTCGGTGCAACAGGAGAAGTGACTCTCAGGGGAAGAGTGCTTGAGATTGGCGGAGTAAAAGAGAAGATGATTGCAGCCCATAGGGCCGGGCTAAAGACTATAATCCTGCCAAAAGAGAATAAAAAAGACCTGATTGATGTGCCAAAAGAAGTTTTAAGAGATCTAGAGTTTAAATTTGTTTCCCATATGGATGATGTTTTGGCAATTGCGCTAACACGGCCGCTTCATATTGAAAAACAGCGGTCAACTGAAAGAACAGTTCTTCACACACCTTCCCCTACCCAAGCAGACTAAATCTTTTCTGTTCTTTTTCCCGCAAAAAGAACCAAAAGCTCTCGTCAAGTCTTGCTTCATGCTTTCAAAGCTCCGTTCACTTATCGGGGGATTTCACCCCTTCCTCGATCCTTCGGACGAGGAATCCCCCTGATGCGTTTACTCCGCTTTTCATGCACTCATCGGCGAATTGACGAAATAGGAATGCAGTGTTGACAATTGGGGAAAAATGTGACAAAAATAGTATAGATGGCAAAAAGAAAAGTTAAAAGAAGCGTATCCCACAGTAAAGCAGCTAAAGGCTGGGCTGGTTTCACGCCATTTCAGCTAATAGTGATTCTTTCAGTCTTCCTTGTCTTCGCAGTCTTCTATTTAATGTAAATCCAATTTGTATCCCAGACTGGTAAAAGTTTGTTTTGAGGTTTGTTTTAAGGTAAAATATAGGCTAGAAATCAAAAAGCCCCCGTCGTCTAGCGGCTTTGGACACCTGGTTCTCATCCAGGAGATCGCGGGTTCGAATCCGATCGGGGGTACACTTCGGCAGTGCAAGCTAAGCTATTTGTTTGAGCTTCTTCTTTCTTGTATAATTCAATTGTGGCTGATACGTACCTTTCTGTAATAATTCCTTCCTATAATGAAGCAGGTAATCTTCGAAAAGGAGTTTTGGATAAAATTGATCATTACCTAACACGTCAAAGCTATTCGCATGAAGTAATCATTGTAGATGATGGGTCAGATGACGGTTCAGTAGAATTTGTTGAAAAATTTGCATCAGAGAATAAAGGCTTTAAACTGATTAAAAACAATCACTTGGGAAAAGCTGGGGCAGTAACTACAGGGATGCTTGAGGCTAAAGGTGAAGTCCGGTTGTTTACAGACATGGATCAGGCAACGCCGATCGAAGAGGTAGAAAAGCTTTTGCCGTTCTTTTCGGAGGGATACGACGTAGTTATAGGCTCGCGAAGCTCAACCAGAAAAGGATCTCCTCTTTCACGAAGAGTTATGTCTAAAAGCATGATTGTTTTAAGAAAGGCAATGGTAGGAATATACGAAGTACACGATACTCAATGCGGTTTTAAAATGTTTACCCAGGGTGCAGCAAATAAGTTATTTAGAAAAATCAAAGATTTCCATCATGGCTATTCCAAAATTCATGGATCAAACGTTACGGCAGGTTTTGATGTTGAGCTTTTATATATGGCAAGCAAAATGGGATACAAGATAAAAGAAGTGCCAGTTGAATGGCTTTATGTTGAAACCAGAAGAGTCAGTCCAATTAGTGACTCAATCCACGGTGTAATGGATTTAATAAGGATTAGCATAAACAAGTTTTCAGGCAAATATAGTATATGAAAGCTTTTGCCGTTAAATACTCCTTTATTTTTTTAATACTTGCTCTTTTTCTCTTTTCTTTTACCCAGATAGATTTAGGGTTAACTTTAACTAAAGCTTCGATTTTCCAAACCATTCAGACTAGTTTTCAAACAATCGGATATTTTAACCGCCCATTATCTTTAGCTTTTTATCTCTTAATTATCTCAGGAATGTTTACTTATTATTTGTATTTCCTGAGACAGGTAATAAGAAAAAAAATAAATGCAAGGCATATCTGGACTCTTATAATTTCAACTGCTGTAATATTGGCATTTTCATATAATGCTTTTTCTTATGATTTATTCAATTATATTTTTGACGCAAAAATAATCACCCATTATCATCTGAATCCATATGCGCACCGCGCGCTGGATTTTCCCGGAGACCCAATGCTTTCATTCATGCAGTGGACCCACAGGCTTTATCCGTATGGACCCGTTTGGCTTGGTTTGACGGTCCCATTGTCATATATCGGGTTAAATTTTTTCCTGGTAACTTTTTTCCTTTTCAAGTTTTTATCGGCCGCGTTTTATCTGGGATGTTGTTATTTGATTTATAAAATAAATAAAAAGATTTTACCGGAATATCAGAATTTTAATCTTGTTTTATTTGCACTAAATCCCCTGGTTATTATAGAAAGTCTTGTTTCTTCCCATAATGATATTGCTATGATGTTTTTTGCTCTTCTCGGGCTTTATTTATATTTCTTGAGAAAGAAAATTCTAGCCATAATTTTAATAATTGTTTCCTCGCAAATAAAAATTCCGACAATTGCACTTCTTGCTCCAATCATAATCAGCTTTTTACCAAATAAAATAAAAAATGATAATAATAAGTTTGTATATTTATCAATTTTCGTTATGCTTGGAACTCTGGGTTATGTTTTAACAAAGCTGGAAGTTCAGCCCTGGTATTTCTTATGGATTATGCCACTGATTGCATTACTAAAACCTAATAGATATATTATTGCTTTAACTTTCGGATTCTCTCTGGGACTGCTTCTTAGATATAGCGTATTTTTATATTTCGGCAATTGGGATGGAATTGCTCTTCCTCTTCGAAACGCGTTTACAGTCTTTGCCACTATTATCCCGGTCATTCTAGTCTTTATTCAAGACAAGTTTGGACGGAAGTTGTTATAATTTATGCAGCACCTTTTATAAAAGTGCTGCATGAATAAATATGGGCTTAATCTTAAAATATAAAAAAGAAATTTTAATCTTCCTTGGCATTGTAATTTTATATTTTGTCTCCCGGTTAATTCTTCTTGGAAATTTTCCTATTTTTACAGATGAGGCAATCTATGTTCGCTGGGCACAAATTGCAGCGCATGATGCCAGCTGGAGATTTATTTCTCTTACTGATGGAAAGCAACCTTTATTTATCTGGGCTGCAATGCCGCTTTTGAAATTCATTCAGGATCCCCTGACAGCTGTAAGGTTAGTTTCTGTTTTTTCAGGGTTTTTTACACTCATTGGCCTTTGTTTTTTAACTTACGAATTATTTAAGAGCCGTATGGTATCTTTATTGTCAGCCTTTCTTTATGTAGTTTTTCCTTTTGCAGTAGTTTATGACAGGATGGCTTTATACGACAGCACAGTCGGCACTTTTGCCGTTTGGGCACTATACTTCTCAATACAACTCGCAAGAAGAATCAGACTTGACGTTGCATATACATTGGGATTTGTTTTAGCAGGAGGACTTCTCACGAAAAGTTCTGCAATATTTAGTATTTATCTTTTGCCACTCACACTTCTCCTTTTTAATTTTAAAAAATCTAAGAAATGGGATTTAGTCAGGTGGGGATTGTTAGCTCTTTTTTCAGTTATTGCTGCAGAAATATTCTTTAATTCTCTCAGGCTCTCGCCTTTCTTTCATATAATCACAGAGAAAAACGCAACATTTGTTTATCCAGTTAGTGAGTGGGTCAGTCACCCTTTTACTTTTTTATTCGGCAATTTGGAGGGATTATCTAACTGGCTTTTTACGTATTTGACACCATTTTATCTATTTCTCATTGTTGTTTCTTTTGCCGGTAAAAAATTTATTAAAGAGAAATTGCTTTTGGTTTTATATTTCGTCCTACCGTTTCTTGCTCTCGCGCTTTTCGGAAAGGTAATTTTCCCAAGATTCATTTTCTTTATGAGCATTTATCTTCTGCCGCTTGCCTCCCTTGGTTTGCATGATTTAATTTCATGGTTAAACAAATTTATGAGAGAGCGGAAATTAAGTACACCTTATGTTGTCTCAGCACTAATTATTGTTCTTTTTATTTTATATCCTGCAAAAGTAAGCCTGGATTTTATTTTTAATCCTGATGTGGCACAAATAGCTGATGCTGATCAAAGACAATACATAACAGAGTGGCCGGCAGGAGGAGGAGTTAAGGAAAGCATTGCATATTTTGAAAATCAGGCAAAAACGCAAAAAATTTTCGTAGGAACGGAGGGGACTTTTGGTTTAATGCCGGCGGGACTCGACATATATTTAGGAGATAATCCAAATATAAAAACTAAAGGATACTGGCCCTTAGAGGACAAAATGCCTCTAGAGTTGATTGACATGGCAAGTGTTATGCCGACGTATTTTATTTTCTATCAACCATGTCCTTCCTGTAAATTTTCTGGAGACGCTCCGGACAGCTGGCCACTCACTTTAATTAATCAGCTAAGAAAAGGAGATAACGTTTATTATTCTGTCTACAGAGTTAACTAATAAGATTATTAATGAGAAAGTCTTTTCAGTATTATTTAGGGATCCTTGTTTTCTCTATTATTATTTCAATTCCCCTTCTTCTCCCATATCTTCATCCGGGATATTTCCCAACTCATGATGGGGAGTGGGTAGTTGTCAGGCTTTCTGACATGTTCAGGGAAATTAGGGATTTGCAAATTCCTCCAAGATACAGCGGTAATCTAAATTTCGGATATGGATACCCTTTATTTAATTTTGCATATCCCCTGCCATACTACGTAGGGGTTTTTATCCATTTTTTAGGTTTTGGATTTGTAGATACAGTTAAATTATTATTTGCACTGACTATACCCGTTTCAGCTTTTTTTATGTTTCTTGCAGCAAAAAATATCTGGAAAAACAATTATGCAGGGATCATCTCATCAGTCTTATATCTTTATTTTTCATACCGCCTCGTTGATTTATTTGTCCGCGGTTCCATCGGGGAATCATTTGGTTTTGCAATTTTTCCTATTATTTTTTTATGTTTATCAAAATTAATTAATAATCCTAAGAGAGTTATATTCATGATTATAGGTGCATTTAGTTTTGCCGCAATCATTCTTTCCCACAACATTATGGCAGTGCTTTTTAGCCTGTCTCTATCCGTATTCTTTATTGGAAATTATATAATACATGGAAAACAAATTTTAAAGCCATTTTCATTTATTGTGTTTTTTGGTTTTATTCTATCAGCTTTTTTTTGGGTACCGGCGCTGTTAGAAAAAAACAATATTCTGCTATCTATTGTTCCAATCGCTGATAGAAGTTTAAATTTTGTTTCTATTAAACAATTCCTGTTTGCCCCGTGGGGATATGGAGTCCCAACAGATCCGGTCAATGGTTTTTCTTACCAACTGGGATGGCCTTTTTTAGTAATTATATTAACTTCAATTGCATTGTTTATTTATAAGTTTTATAAAAAACAAAAGAAAACCGCCGAACTGAGACTAGCAATAACAATTCTTACCGGAATTTTTGTACTAATTCTATTTATGTTTCCTTTTTCAAAACCGGTTTGGAAATTACCGCTTCTATCCGAAATAAATTATCCGTGGACAATGCTTTCCCAATTAGGCTTTCTGTCATCCCTTCTTGCGGGATATTTGGTTAATTTCAAATATACAAAAGTTATTGCTTTTGCAGCTGTAGTTTTTGCGCTAATCTTATATATCCCGCTTGCAAAACCAACTAATTATGTTGACAAAGGGGATGGATATTATTTTACAAATGATGCAACTACAACTTCATCAAACGAACTTATGCCTCTTTGGGTGAAAGCTCTGCCTTTCCAAAGGCCGGACCAAAAAGTTGAATTTATATCAGGAGAGGGGAGTATTAATAATTTAGTTTTTAATTCCAAAAAAATCAGCTTTACAGCAACTAACGGAGAGGATTCTGCTATTAGAATAAACACCCTTTATTATCCCGGCTGGCAAATTTCCGATAACAATCAAAAAATCACTCAAACTCATGATAGTAAGTTTGGAGTTATGGATATAAAAGTTTCAAAAGGAACGCATAATATTATTGCTGATTTCTCAGAAACTCCCCTGCGGTTGGTTAGTAATTCGATTTCCATTATTGGAGTTATTTTCCTAGGTTTGTTCGCTTTTAAAAACAGAAGATCTTATGTCAATTGTTAAAAACAATTTATTTCTAATTCTAGCTATTCTTATTTGCGTTTTTGCGGTTTCTGCTCTTTTTCATCCGGGATTTTTTCCCATACATGATGATGAGCAAATTGCAAGACTCCATGAGCTAAATTATGATTTAGTTTCACTTCATATTCCTCCGCGTCTTTCTCAAAATTTAGGATTTGGATATGATTATCCATTTTTTAATTTTTATCCGTCTTTCGCTTACTACTTTGCGGAAATATTTAAGCTGATTGGATTTTCTTTTATTTTATCAACAAAAATTATGATAGGGGCGGGTTTTCTGTTGTCTGCTGTTTTTATGTACCTTTTTTCAAAAGAATATTTTGGAAAACTTGGAGGATTAGTTTCAGCAGCGCTTTATGTTTATGCACCGTACCATAGTGTGGATGTTTATGTACGGGGAGCTTTTCCTGAATCTTGGTCTTTTGTTTTTATTCCGGCAATTTTCTGGTCACTTTATAGGCTTTATAAAAATCCGAGTGTTGGAAATTTATTGCTTTTTGGTTTATTCGGTGCAAGTCTAATGTTAACGCATAATTTAATAGCTTTAATGTCAGTTCCTTTTATTGGAATTTATTTTTTGTATTTACTATACGAATCAAAAAATAAAAAGAACTTGATTTTTGCAGCGGGAATTGGAGGAGTAATAGCATTTCTTATTTCTTCATATTTCTCTCTTCCCGCAATTTTAGAAAATAAATATACCATGGTGAATCTTCTTACACAGCAGCTTGCAAATTATAATCTTCATTTCGTGTCACTTAGGCAATTTATAAATTCTCCATGGGGTTACGGCGGTTCAATTCTTGGCCCAAATGACGGATTTTCTCTAGAGGTAGGAAAAATTCATTTGATTCTTGTAACATTAGCCGTAACGCTCTTTGTTTACAATACTTATAAAAAGAAAAGTAAGTCTTTAGTTTTAATTCCTTTCTTTTTATTGTTTGTTCTCTCAATATTTCTGCAGTCATATTACTCAAAGCCTGTTTGGGACGCATTAAAAGCTTTATCATACATTCAGTTTCCATGGAGATTTATGCTTTTTGCTGTCTTTTCCTCATCTTTTATAGCAGGTTATTTATTTTCAGTAAAATTCGACGGAAAAATTAAATGGATTTTAGGATTTTTTACAATATCTTTAATAATTGTTTTTTACAGCGGTTTATTCCACCCCTCAAAGTATCTGACAAAAGTTGATGATCAGGATTACATAAATCAGGATGAAATAAGATGGAGGATAAGCAAAATGGCTTTTGAATATGTTCCTTTAGGAATAGCCACAAAAAAATCCGATTTAGGGACAACTGTTGTTGATATAAAAAACAGTGAAATTGCACAAAATACTGCAACTCCGCTCTCAATGGGAATGATGGTAAACGTTGTCGAGGACAAGCCCCAGCTTAAAATACTTCATGTAACAGCACTTGAAAAAGGCAAATTACAGATAAATACATTCTCTTTTCCCGGGTGGAAAGTATTTATAAATAACAAAGAGATAAGATATAATGATAATAATAAACTGCGTTTGATAACTATAAATGTTGATAAGGGTGTTTCAGTAGTTGAAGCAAGATTCACAGATACATTTATTAGAAAACTTGGAAACGCATTTTCAGTCGTAGGGATAATTTTACTTTTTTTGCTGCTGCCAATTTACCAAAGAAAAATTAAGTTATGAAAAAATTAAATTCTGTATCCATCTTTTTCCCGTTTTGGAATGAAGAAGAAAATATTGAAAGAGTAGTTAATAATGCAATTCCTGTTGCCAAGGAAATTGCAGATAAATGGGAAATATTAATAATTGATGATGGATCAAATGATAAAACTCTTGAAAAAGCAAACGCACTTGCAGAAGAAAATCCCAACATCAGAGTTATATCTCATATGCCTAACAGAGGTTATGGAGCTGCTCTAAAAGAAGGTTTTGAAAATGCGGAATATGATACGGTGGTTTTTACAGACGGGGACGGACAATTTGATTTCGCGGAAGTAAAAGCTTTTGTTGAAAACATTGGCAACCATGATATTGTAATAGGATATAGAAAAAAGAGGCAGGATAATTTAGTTAGACATATTTTAATGAATATGCTAAAGGTTTGGGACCGCATATTTTTTGGATTTTGGTTCAAAGATATTGATTGTGGATTCAAGATGTTTAATAGGAAAGCGCTTGAAGAAATTTCTCCTCTAAGATCTGAGGGGGCAATGATTACCACAGAGATTTTAGCAAAAGCAAAAAGAAAAAAGTTAAAAATAAAAGAAGTTGAAGTAACCCATTTCCCAAGACAATATGGTAATCAATCAGGTGCTAATGTAGCGGTTATTGTAAGAGCTGTTTTAGAAAGTTTAATTCTTTGGATGGATATCAGAAATAAAAGAATTTAGTATGGACGACTTTAATTTAGAACTAGTTGCCAGAAAATCTGTAAAAAGTATTTTTGCACTAGTATCTCGCACATTTTTTATTCAGGTTTTGGGGGTATTTGCCAGTTTTATCCTAACGATTTATCTTTCTCCGTCGGACTTTGGAGTTTTCTTTATTGTTTCATCTTTTGTAGTATTTCTTAATTACTTTTCTGATATAGGTCTTGCAGCTTCACTCATCCAAAAAAAGGAAGAGCCAAACCTTCAAGAACTCAGGAATACGTTTACAATCCAGCAAATATTGGTACTGCTTCTTATTATTCCTTGTTTTGCATTATCGGGTCAAATTGCAAGTTTTTTTAAGATCGATGGACATGGAATTTATTTACTTTATGCTTTCTTAATTTCCTTTCTGCTTTCCTCTTTGAAAACAATTCCAACAGTGATTCTTGAAAGAAAGCTAGATTTTCATAGATTGGTAATTCCTCAAATAGCAGAAAATTTAGTTTATAACCTTACTTTAATTCTGATGGCGGTTGGCGGATACGGTATTACCAGTTTTACCGTTGCGATAGTGCTCAGGAGCATAGTAGGCCTAATAATAATTTATTTTATCAGCCCGTGGAAAATTGGATTTGCGTATGACAGAAAAATTCTCAAAGGCCTTTTGTCTTTTGGTATTCCATTCCAGGTAAATAGCTTACTCGCTCTTGTAAAAGACGATCTTATCAATGTTTATATTGGTAAAGTCCTGCCGCTTACGCAAGTCGGATACATTGGATTTGCACAAAAGTGGGCATTTTTACCGCTGCGGCTCGTAATGGATAACGTTATAAAAATAATGTTTCCTTCTCTAAGCCGGCTTCAGCATGATAGAAATGCTTTGAGAGTTGTTATTGAAAAATCGCTTTTTGTAATTTCTTTTTTCATAATGCCAACAGCTGTCGGGTTTATCATGCTTTCCCCTTACTTTATAGATCTAATTCCGAGTTATCATAAATGGGCACCTGCTTATATATCAATAGTATTTTTCGCTCTAAATACTGTTGTCGGGTCTCTTTCAACCCCAATAACTAACTTTCTGTACGCAACGGGGAAAGCGAAGTTAACGTTGTATTTTATGGCCGGGTGGACAACTCTTTCCTGGATTTTAACTCCTCTTTTTATTATAAAGATGGGATATAATGGGGTAGCAATAGCATCTTTTCTTGTTGCGGTCAGCACCCTCTCTATCTACTTTGTTGCAAGAAAATATATTACTTTTTCTTTTATAAGGCCAATTCTTAAGCCTTTATTTACATCTCTTTTGATGATGTTATTCATATTCATAACTCAAAGATTTATAACATCTCTGCCAATTTTGCTCGTTGAAATGCTCCTTGCGGGCGGATTATATTTTACAGTAATTTTGTCTCTCACAAGAAAAGATATTAGAAGAATAATAGTCTTTGTAAGGAATAACTAAATGAAAAAAATTTATATCGTGATGATTAATTATAACGGACAGGAAAACACAATAGAATGCTTGGATTCTTTATTGAGGCTGAAAACAGATGGATTTGAACTTCAAACAATAGTAGTTGATAATTATCCTGAAAATAAAATAAAAGTTGATGTGTCAAAATATTCTAAGATTAAACTTAGGGTAATTTTTAATCCTGTAAATTCAGGCTTTTCGGGGGGTATGAATATAGGTATAAAACATGCGCTGAAAAATGGAGGAGATTATGTTCTTATTCATAATAATGACACCTTTGTTAAAGAAGATTTCTTACAAAAGCTTTTTGATTTTGCAGAAAAAACTGAGAAAGCAGGAATTGTTGCTCCTAAGATCTATTTTGCAAAAGGATATGAATTTCATAAAGACAGATACAAAGAAGAAGAGTTGGGTCATGTTTTCTGGTATGCGGGAGGTAATATGGACTGGAAAAACGTGATCGGACATCACAGGGGAGTTGATGAGATAGATCATGGACAGTACGACAAAATAGAGGAAACAGATTTTGCGACCGGGTGTTCAATGCTTGTCAAATCAGAAGTGATTAATAAAGTAGATTTACTGGACGAAGCATATTTTCTTTATTACGAAGATTCCGACTTTAGCAAACGCGCGAAGGATGCCCGCTATATGATTTTTTATTTACCTTCATCTGTAGTTTGGCATAAAAATGCAGGTTCAACGGGCGGTTC
>ERZ1292632.2274-Hain-H43-01um-R2-2274-length-16368-cov-9_pt2 | contig 12383 bp, 12 predicted proteins | sample MGYA00564407_ERZ1292632 | MGnify/ENA primary metagenome ERZ1292632 (study PRJEB36523, sample SAMEA6512637) | groundwater metagenome | collected 2019-01-08 | study: AquaDiva: Metagenomics assemblies of 32 groundwater samples
CGGGCAATTAGCAGCTAAAGCTCTTGCCCCCGCAGCAGCAATAGAAAAGGCAATAGCCTATCCTATAACCAAGCCATTGGAAATGGTAGGCAGGGCGATTGCGCCGAAAGTTGCAAGGGAAACCCTAATTGATATACCTTATGGCACTAAGGCATATCAAGCATTATTGAAAGATAAGGCCCCTGTTGCGGAAATAGAAGCACGAATTGGATTTTATAGAAAACAAGAACAGACATGGGAAAAACTTGCTCAAGAAGTAGCCGAGAAGGAAGGGGGGCTAGAAAAATATGCTTATGGAAGAGAACAAGCAAAGGTTTGGGCAGAACAAGCTCAAGCCCTAGAAAATTTATTACTTAAAACAACAATCCCCAAAGCTGTGCCAGAAGTAGCAATCCCCAAAGCTGAGGCTGGTATGCCCCAAATAGCAATTCCCAAGGCTGTAACCCCAGAAGCAATCCCCCAAGCTGGGATACCACCCACAAAGCCGCCAGTCCCACCCATAACGGCTATGGGAGCACCTTCGCCCGAAGCGCAAAAACTCACAACTTTAATTAAGGCAGCCAAGCCTGTGCGTGCTGAAACCATAGAAATGGTTACTGCCGAAAAAGCAAAAAGGGCAGCAGCCATAGAGGTCATCCGAGGAACGGCTGAGGGGAAGGAGGCGTTTTATAAATCTCTGGCTCAACTAAAAGGTGAATATCCTAAAGCAAAATTCGTTCCGCCTGAAGCGCAAATGAGCCCTGATGAAGTTATTGCACTTTTCAATCAAATCAAGAATGCGCCCATAGATGAGTTCGCATATATTAACACAAGTGAGGCATTGCAAAAACTCCTAATTGGCGAACTCCCCCAAAAGGCAGAACTCGGATTATTAGAGGATATATTTGGTTCGGAACTTATAAGGGCAGTTCTAGCAAAACGCACAATCAGCGAAAAGGCATGGGATATAGTTCGCAACACGCTCAATTTACCCAGGGCCATCCTGGCATCTTTTGATGCTTCTGCCCCACTTCGGCAGGGGGTTGTTTTAGCTGCAGGACATCCCAAACAATGGAGCAAGGGACTCATTCCTTCTATAAGAGCTTTATTCAGTGAAAAATATACATTAGCAGTTGATGATGCAATCAAGACAAGTAAGTTTTACCACTTGGGGCAGGATAACGGACTTTATATTGCTCCATTAAGGCGAGCAACAGTTAGGGCAGCAGAACGAGAGGAAGCCTTTATGACTCGTTTTGCTCAATATATCCCTGGGGTTAGACAATCGGAACGGGGTTACCTTACTTTCTTAAACAAATTACGTCAAGATATATTTGATAGTGTGGTAGCAGGTTGGGAGAATACTGGGAAAACAGCAGCAGATTATCAAGCACTTGCTCGATTTATCAATCACGCTTCGGGTAGGGGCGATTTAGGCAAAATGTCGGGGCTTGGGGATATATTAGCTGCGGGATTCTTTTCGCCACGATTGTTAATTTCCCGTTTCCAATTACCCCTTGATGTTGTTTTTACAACACCCGCAGTTCGTAAACTCGTGGTTAAAGACCTAGTAGCATTTGTGGGAACTGGGGCTACAATACTCGGCTTGATAAAATTGTCAGGGGCTGGAGATGTAGAATTAGACCCACGATCATCTGACTTCGGAAAAATTAGGATTGGGAATACAAGACTTGACTTCTGGGGTGGTTTCCAACAAATAGCTCGATATGTAACGCAATTTGCAACCCAGCAACGCAAGACACTGGGACGTGGAGACATTGTGGGAGTAGAACCCATCGAAACAGTGGGAAGATTCTTGCAATCTAAACTTTCTCCGCAAGCTGGATTTATAGTTGATGTATTGCGTGGTGAAACATTTATTGGTGAAGAAATGTCCCTTGAGGCAAAAAATATGGCACAACAGGCTTGGAATCGCCTCGCCCCTCTTTTTCTTCAGGATTTGGCTGATGCAGTAAGAGACCAAGGACTTACAGGTGGATTTATAGCCTCTCCTGGCGTATTAGGAGTATCTGTTCAGACATTCGGTAAATCAGAATTACAACGCCGAGCCGAGAAAGTAAGCGGTAAACCCTGGGATATGATGGAACCATACGAAAAGGCACAGATATATATAAGTCCTGAAGGAAGGCAAATTATTAGAGATGAAGCCACTGATGAGTTTCTAAAACGCATGAAAATCAGGTGGCAATATTACGATCAGCAACTAGAACGAGACAAACTATTTGCCAATAAGGAAATATCAGGCAGTCAATGGAGAGAGGAATATCAGGCAGCAAATGCGGAACGGGGAACAAGATTGGCTCAGCTTGATGAGGATTTTGCTCGCATACGTTCTGCACCTGCAAACCCACAGGAGCAAGCATTATCCTCATACTTTGAACTTATGGATAAATATACTAATCCCCAAACAGGAATGTTTGATTTCGATAATTGGAATATCGCTAAAGACAAATTTTTGGGGGGCTTGCCCCCAGAAATAAAAAATTATGTGGAACGAAACATCGGGGTTGATAGCACACCTACAGTGAGAAGATTCAAACAAGCAAGTGAAATGGCAAGGGCTTATTGGGATATAGAAGACCAGATATGGGCACAATATCCACCTGAACTGAGACAAATCAACGAACAAGTATTGATTCTAGCAAATACAGATTTACGAGCCTCCAAGATGCTTTTGAAGGAATACCCCGATATATTGCGTGCCCGAAGGTTGATTGTATATTACAAGAAACTAATGAGACGCCAAAATCCGACCATTGACCTTTACCTAAAGGTATTTTACTAAACCCCTTGACAAAGACTGGGACTGCGATTATTATAATAAATGGGAGCACTTTAACAATAAAATATCGGAGCGGCCAGTCAGTTAGGCAAAACGTGGTTGCACGCATTGGGCAAGGGTAAGCTGACACCCCCAATGCTTAAATACGCCGTGAAGCTGGGTGCTGGGCAACCAGAGCCGTGAAGTACTGCGGTGCTTCTATCCCAGACGCCCCGATAAATATTGCTGACGGAATAACCGAGGCGACTTTGAAAAGAGTCGCCTCTTTGTTTATCTGTTTCGGAATCACATAGGTGTGTGATTTCAATAAAAAGACAGGAGGAATTTAATGGTCGAGGCGAATGTTCAGGGGGCAGTTCCGCAGGAACCCCCTAAAGAGCCACAGCCTTTACCCAAGCCTGAAGACTTGACTAAACTAATTGACCAAAAAATTGCAGTTGGAATGGAAGCTGCAAAAAGGGAACTACAGAGTTTCAAGGACAAGGCTAGGGCAGAGATTGAGGCAGCCCACCAAAGGGCAAAATCCCTTGAACGGGAAATGGACGAATTTGATGCCAGTTTGAAAGGTGTTGATGGGGAAACCGCACAACGAATTAAATTGGCAAGGTATGAGGGTCGAGACCGCCTGAAAAGGCAAGAGGATGAACAGCAAAAGGCGCAGCAACAAATCAGGGATACTATCACCAATTTTGATACGCAGATGACACAATATATAACTGATATGGGGATTGATTCAAGTGATTCCCGTATTGAATGGGGTGATAGAGATTCGATGGATTTGCTAGCCCGCCAAAAAGTTATTCTTTCTTCTGTGAGCAAAATCCAGAGGGAAAATATTAAAACTGCTGAAACTAAACTTCGAGAGGAGCTTAGCCAGCAACTAAAAGATGCTGAAAATAAGCTTCGCAAGGATTTGGGTCTTGACAAGGTGAATATTGGTTCAGGCGCCAGTATATCATCGACATCAGATGCGGAGTTTATGAAGCAGTTCAGTGCTGGTGAAATACCCGCAAATAAGGAAAATCTGTCCCGCTTGAAAAAGATTCAAGAGGGTTATTAGGAGTAAATAAATGGCAAACACTGGATGGACAACTACTGCTGCACTTGCTGATAGTTTAGATGACGTTAGGTCTTCAGCAAGAATAGTCAGGGAATTTGAAGGTGTTATACCACAGTTGGTGGAAAAGGAGACATTGGGTGAGGGGATTGGATTAAGCTGGCAGGAAATTTCCTATGCCCAGTTAATAGCGCAGGCTGTTACTGAAACCACAGAGCTAGATAATCCCCAACAGGTTTCCGATACATTACTTACTATCACACCATCTGTAGTGGTGATCGAAACCTTTATTACTGACCGTGTAGCAGCCCGGATTAACAAAAAGGGTTATGCCAAGATGGGTTCATTGGCCCAGAATAGCATACAGAGAAAAAAGGATGAGGATGGGATAACTGTTCTGGATGGTGCAACCACATCTCTTTGTGGTGCTGGGGCAACGTTAACATCTGGGCATATCGCTTCTGCGTCTTATCGAATCACCTCAAATACAACAGAGCCTGGGAATAAACCTATCAGGTGCGTCTTACATGGCTTTCAGATTAAAGACCTGTATGACGAACTGGTGGCTGGCGTAGGGACTTACGTTGTGAATGAGGGGCCGACCGCACGTGTGTTCCAAAACAGATTTGACCTTCCCATAGCAGGCTGCGAGGTCTATGAAGATGGGAATATCGACATAGATAGTAGTGGTGATGCGAAGGGTGGTGTATTTGCTCAGGAAGCCATTATATTGGTTCAGGGTAAAGCGCCAAGAATTGTAACTGTGCGGAACGAAAAGCGTGGCGGTGGGGGCACTCACGTATATCATTACGATGAGTATGCCTATGGTGAGCGCAGTGCAGGCAACTGGCTGTATGAGATTTATTCGGATGCGACCGCTCCTACAAGCTAGTAAGCGAATAGAGCCGCCGAAAAATCAGACAAGGAAGCGATGAAGACGCTTGGCGGTATAAACCTTGTCAAAATATCAGATTGACTGGGGATGAAGACCCCAGACAAGGAGGAAAAAGAAAATGGCAAACGTGGGTTCAAGGGGAAGTCTGGTTCATATAGATGATCCTGAGGTTTCCGAGGTAAACGCAACTGCAGGAGCAGGGGTTACCTGGGCTTTGAGTTCTGATACAAGTGATACTGCTTTTGCAAAAGCGGTGGCTGTCGGTAAAGGATTGCACTATACTGGCGCAACTGCTGCAACAAATAACAATCTTATTGAGTTCTGCGGCAATGACCTCGTTTTCAGTGGGCAGGAAGGATATAACGCTGTAGAAGTATTACTGCAACTGGATGATGTCAGTAATATAGCCTTCAATTTTGGCTTCAATGATGATGTCCAGGATGGAGGCAATACCCTACCAGCAGAACTTAGTGGAACAACCTGGACAACTACTGCTTCCACATTTCTGGGTTTCGTCTATGACACAGATGCAACGAACGACGAATTGCATGTTATGTGGGTAGACGATGATAGTGATACCTCAACAGCAATTGCTGACCTGAGAATGAAGGGTATGGCGCCAACCGCAGCCAAATGGCTCTATATGAAGGTCGAAATACAAGACCGTGGTTCAGGCAATGGTGTGCGAGCTACCCTTTTGGCAGTTGACCATAATGGTAAAAGTGTAGAAAAGGTATTCAATACCACCGTTGACCGTGATGTGGGTCTTTGCTATTACCTCGGCATAGAGAACAGGTCTGCCTCAGTTCACAACGCTTATATCAAGCATTGTAATTGGGAACAAACCACAGCAGACATGTAATCGGTATGGCTTTGTGGTGAAGTCATAAGCCCCGTCTTTCTCTCCTTAGAGAAGAGGAGGAAACCACAAAACTATTTAAGTGCTGACTTTTCAGCATAGGAGGAAAAGAAAATGGCTGATGGGGATAAGCAATATAAAAGAGTGAGGGGCTTTAAGTGGACAATGGGGGACGAAGATGTTCCCGCATTGGCTCTGGTTGTTGATGATACCAGTAAAATACTTCATATCTGTGAACCCGCAGATGTAATTACCGACTGGGGATTAGCAGCTTGTTCGCACCCCACAGTTTGTGTTCATAGCGCAACCAATCCCGCAACTGAATACATTAAGATGTATCACGATGCCACTAACGCATACATTGATGGCGTGGGGGCAACGGCGATTAAAATTCTTGTAGCTGGAACAGCAGAGGTTGATATAACCTCCAGCACAGTTGCTCCTTCTGCATCGGATGGCGCTGCTCTTGGAACAATCTCCCTCATGTGGAGTGACCTGTTCCTGGCAAGTGGTGGGGTTGTCAACTTCAACAACGGGAATGTAACCATCACCCATTCTGCTAATGCCCTTGCTTTCGCTGGGGCTGCATCTAGTGCCACTAACGGATATAGTTTTGATGTAGCTTCAGGAACATTAGCGGGGGAACATCATGGAGTAGACATCACTGTGGCGGGGGCATGTAACACCTCTGACGACAGCCTAGTTGGTCTTAATGTGGCAGTTACGCCCACAGGAACACTAGGCACTTGGTCAGCGGGCATTTTCGCTAAGGTTACTCAAACAGTAGAATCTATTGATGGGTATGTCTGCGGAGCGGAGTTTGAGGTAAATAAGAGCGGGGCAATCACTAACAGAAACTATGGGGTTATTGTTCTCAACAATGGTAACAACATAGCTGGCTCTCAGTCCTCATCGGCATTTATACTCTGCCGAGAATATGGGAGCAATGTTCTCAATGCCCTTGTTAAATTTGGGGACAATGCCTCTTATTCTGCGAGTGCAAGTTCGGCGGTAGCAGTTTCGGCTGCTGCGGATGGTGCGGCAACCCACAAAGTTCGTTTCATTACAACCATAGCTGGCGTTGCTACGCCGATGTGGTTTCTTGCTACCACCACAGCACCTGCGTAACTCTTTAGGGCTTCGCTGGTTGTGCCTTAATCAGCCAGCATAGGAGGGTAATGTGAACCTTAACAATGGGGAAATTTTTCGAGCCAGAGAACCCTTAATGAAACTTCTTGAGCATAAATTTCCTGTCAAGACCGCCTATGGACTGGCTAAACTATCCAACAAACTCAATGAACAATTAAAGATTATTGAGGAAGTCAGGATGGGGCTTATCAGGAAATATGGCGAGAAGAATGAAAAGGGAAGTATCTCAGTCAAGCAAGAAGGCGAGAACTGGGAAAAGTTTGTTGACGAATTCAACGAATTGATGGCTCAGGAAGTTGAGATTGTGATTGATAAAGTAAGGCTTCCCGAAAAGATAGCTGCAACCTGTGATAAATGCAATCACAATATGGACAGAACCCTAGAGATTGAACCCAATCTTTTGATAGCTTTGGAGAAGTTTATTGAGGTGTGAAGCCTGCCCACAAGGGGCAGGCATTACCCTCCTGACGGCGGGGGTAGGGGCCCACCCCTGCCTGAAAAGAGGTGTTAATGATTCTAGGCACAACCTATGTAATAGGTGATGAAAAGGCTTGGGGATTATTCGAGATTCACGAGCAATCGCCAGGGTCAAAGGGATTTCACCGATACCAGATTATTCAGGTCAATCGAGATGGGAAAATCGCAGAGTTTCGCAGAGACATGGGATCTGCAAAAGGGTTCAAAGGGGTGAACCAGATAAGAATTCCATCACTTTGGGAACATACTGTGGACGAACTCATGGACATAGCTAATCATTTGAGGGGGCAATCACAAATAGATGTTAGGGATTTTCTGGGGTTGGACAAATATAAACCAGCATGACAAAACGGGAACTTTTGTCTAAGGAGGACAAAATGGAGGACAGTCAAGGGAACAAAGCTCTTATAGAGCAAATGTTGCGGGATGCACAAAAGGCAGAAATCCCCAGTGAGCTAAAGGAACATCCCGTGATTCACGAGGGGGATGCTGAATTTCCAGCACCAATGACAGTGCAGCAGCTAAAGGATGCAGGTTATGTCTATATCTGGGATACCAGGACTTTTGAGAGAAGCCCATGTCTGACTTATATGCTGCCTAGCAAATTGCGCATGAAGAGGGAGGATGGTTCTTATGTGTTCACAACTGTTCCGCCAACTCAAAAACCTATGCGGGGAACTATCAAGTGCCTTCTTCATTCAGATAACTCAAATCGAAAGCATTATGACGAAATGGGCTTGCCTATATGTAAGAAGTCTAATCTCCGCAACGAGTTTGAGATGAAACAGCACATGAAAAAGAGGCATCCCAGGGAATGGGAAGCCATCGAAAATGAGAGAATAACAGCAGAAAAGGAACGAGAAAGACTGATGCAGGAAACACTTATCAAAAGCGTTTCCAAAGCGAATAAAAGAAAATAGAACCTTCATAACCTCCTCACTTAAAAGTGAGTTCTGGACAGTGAAGGGTAGAACAAGGAGGTCTAAATGGCTACAGAAGTTATTTCAGGGCAAATAGGTGAACTGAGGGCAGCTTCTACCGCTAGTGGGGGGACTGCTCTAACCACAACGGCAACTTACATTCAGTTGCCCCGCAAATCGCATCACATCTTCATAACACCACGCAACTTTTCAGCAAGTGCTGTGGTCGCCAAGGTATTATTGAACCCCTGGCTTATGGTTCTAAAAACCACAGATGGGCTAGTTCTTGAACCCACGGATTATAGCAATGCAGCACAAGATGCCGATACCTCTACAGATGTAGATGTTTCCTCCCTAGATACACTTGCTAATGGTGATTTCCTTCTAGTTGGTTCACATTTACCATTCCGAGGAGTTTATGTTGATGTTGATGGAACCAATGGGGCAGGAACAGCAGCGCTAACAGTTTCCTACTGGAATGGGGGGACGTGGATTGATGCCAGTGCTACAGATGGAACGTTTTCCACCCGAACCTTTGCCCAAGACGGTTTGGTTGATTGGACTGTTCCCACTGCATGGAGAATGGGAAGACTATCAGAGATGTATCCCAACTTGACAGTTAAGACCTATTACACCGATGTTCCTCTTTACTGGACAAGGTGGGAGGTAAGTGCCGCAATCACAGATACATCCGTAACCTTTGATAGCATGGTAGCTGCCAATCGAAGCACAAGCTATTCTGAATGGTTATCGGGGCAATGTTTTGAGGAAAGAATCAAACACGGAGAAATTGGCGGGATTGGATGTGTTGAAGCTCTTTGTGGAGACACCGCTAATTTAATCGTCAACGTAGCTACACTCCGAGAGGGAGGATTTGAATAATGAATGTCAATGCAAGTGATGCAACCATTCAGCCCGATTCGGCTAATGTGTGGAGTGGAATCCAGACTTTTGCTGATGATATAGCCCTACAATTTGGCACAGGGGGAACTGCAAGCTTAATCTATGAAACCGCAGATGCTAATGCCAATCTGATTCTACTTTCCCTTCCTGCTGGTGGGGCAACGGATGTCTGTGGTTTTGTCATTGGCGATAATACGGCACTAAACAAAGATTTAGCGCTTTTCAATGGAATCACACAGCCCTTTGTGGCTGTAGTGGATGATCCCGCCACAGCCTATCTTTTGATGGGATTCAGTGCTAATGCTGCCCCAATGATTAAATCAGCAAATGCTATTAGCATTGTGGCATCAGGGGATACAGATGACTACTTCCAATTCTCAGTAACCTCTGGAAGACCCTTGTTTGCGCCTGTAGGAAGTTATCTCGTTCTGGGTGCAGATGGCACACCTGGTAATGCTACGGCAAATGGCGATATTTATATCAAGCAGGCGGTGGAGGTTGATGGTATTTTATATACTGACGGTGGCCTCAGAATGCCCAACAATGTCGAGTGGATTGCGAAATATGCGGGAGGGTCTGCCAAACAGGTAATGTCCATAAATACCAGCGATGTTCTTATTCTAGGGGGTGATTGTAACAATATTCAATTCTGGAAGGATACCACTAGTGGTACAGGCAGCACCCTTATTCTTACTGCTACCAATGCACTCGTGGGCACAACCACACAGGATAGTCCAACATTTGACCTGAGAGCCAAATACTGGAACGGGTCTGTCACCACAAACTGGGACTTTGAGATACTCCACGACATGATTGCCACCACACCACAATCTGAAGTTACCTTCCAGATAAACGATGTAGAAATCATGTGCATAGAGAATAACAACGGCACATCAGGTTGGAGCGTTTTCAATACAGCCCCTGCTGCGCAGCAAGCCCATATAGTAAATGCTGATGGCACACTGGCTGACATCACAACCAAATTTAATACCTTGCTAGCCAATCATTATGAGAAGTTTGGTTTCGGGGCAACAGCTTAACAGGAGATGAATAGCATAATATGAGCACAACACTTGAAAATGCAATGATTGAACTCTCCAAACAAATTGGAGACTTCTGGGATGGTACATCTACCTCAGCAGGCGCTGCAGGCGGTACAACACTCGTTGATACTGGCTTAAAGGCAAAAGCCAACGATTGGATTACCGATGAAACCTATGACCGCATAACATCGGGAACCTATGACAATGAAGAACGCAAAGCCTCTGCGCTGGACAATTCCACGGGCACCCTTACTATTTTGGCTCATACTGGTCAAATCGCTTCAAGTGTAACCTATGAGATTCACCGTCTATTTACTGCCAATGAGAAAAGAAAGGCGTTAATTTATGCAGCTAGAAGTTGTTTCCCCTATCTTTTTGATAGAATAAGAGATGAAAATCTTACAGTGGGAAATTGGCTCCGAGACCCTTCTTTAGAATGGTCATGGACTTCGACCACAGCCAACACTTATTGGGTAGCTTCTACTGTAACCATGACCAAATCCACAACCTATCCCTATTACACCAGGGGAGTTACAGGAATGAAGCTTGATACTGCTGTGGGATTTGTCTATCAAAGCGATACCCAAAATGCCGATTTGCTTAAACTGGCAGGGAAGACGGTAACCTTTAAATGTAAGGCATGGTGTGATACTGCTTCAGCTTTACGACTTGGAATCTGCTATGACGGCACAAATATTGAATACGGCGATTACCATCCTGGGACTTCTAATTGGGCAGATGAGGATGGGAATAATGCCCTAGACCAATTTCTATGGGCTGAAAAACAAATAGATTATGACCCCACTGCGGTATCCTTTCGCATATATCTGGCAAGTGCTACAGCCACAGCCTATGTAGATGATTTGAGGGTTATTGGGCCAAGAATGGATAAAGTATATATCGGGAGTCTTAATCTAGCCCAACATAGACCACATCAAGTTTTACAAAGTCCTGATACAGACATCTACGAAGAACCCTGGGAACAACTTCATGGATATACAACTGATTCAGATGGCTGGCTGTATCTTCCACCTGATGCAACCAATGATTATCGTCTAAAGGTTCTAGGGATAAAACATCTTGGGTTTGTGGATTCTACGGGAGCAGAAGGAACTACATGGACTAACACAATAGATATTGACCAACCACAATTAGATATTCTTGTAGCTCAAGCTGCCATATATCTTTATACACAGATGGTAATACCCAACTGGGAAACTGGAGACCGAAGGGCTTTTGCAGAAGCATTGGGATACTGGAAAGCAGAACTTGCAGAACGGAAACGCAAGTTTGCCATGGTAGCGCCATCTGCAACTACACAGTGGAGTGTGTGATGGCAGCAGGGATAAAGTTAATCCCCAAAAGAAAAATGTTGTGGGGTGGCACTTCTGAGGCAGCAGCCACCCTAGTTCAACACACCGTAGAGAATATCCAAACTCTTGCCACGGCTTATGTCACAAGAGAGATAACCGCCAATGATGCTAGGGCTGTTTTAACCCTAGACCAGAACGGGACAGGGACAAACCTTGATTTAACTCACGCCACAGCACCCGAAATGCGTTTCATTGAAGAAGACCAGACTGACCCTGCGGGAAGGTTTCGCTGGAGAGGAACTGCAGGTTCTTTCATTTTGGAAATGGCGAAAACGGCAAGTTGGGCAACTGATGATGATATTCTAAGCATTAACCTGACTAACAAATATGTTTCATTTATGGCTCCGCCAGGAAGCAATGATTGGTATACCGTTATAAGTTCTGGTGCAGCAGTGGGCAGTTCCTCACTAATTAACTTTGGTTCTTCCAGTGCTACTGTTACAACCTTTGACCTGAGAACGGGGAATGGGGCTGGCTCTAATTTATCAAGGTTAACTATTGGGATAGGTTCAGACACAGTAGACGCAACATGGGGTAGTGTTGTTCACACTGGATTTGCTTTTAAGAGAACTACTTATACTTCCAATGGAGCTATAACTACAAACGGCATAGCCTCACTTAATAAGACCACTCCTGCTTTAGCTATGACTCTTGCCGACCCAAGCACAGTGGGTTATATTTTGGTTATTTCTCAAGTTGATTCAGGCACAGCAGGACATACAATTACTACTGCCACAGCAGGTGGATTTGATGGCACAAACAATACGGCAACCTTTAATGCCCAATATGATACCCTAATTCTTTTTAGTATTGGGGCCACCAGATGGGCTATTGCGGAAAATATTGGCGTGGTTCTAAGTGCTGTTTAGGGTGAAATATGGGAATACATGGGAAGAATGAGCACGAAATTGTAATCGGTAGCACC
>ERZ1292632.2519-Hain-H43-01um-R2-2519-length-15147-cov-4_pt2 | contig 12382 bp, 16 predicted proteins | sample MGYA00564407_ERZ1292632 | MGnify/ENA primary metagenome ERZ1292632 (study PRJEB36523, sample SAMEA6512637) | groundwater metagenome | collected 2019-01-08 | study: AquaDiva: Metagenomics assemblies of 32 groundwater samples
TTTGCTAATACCATTGCTCCTGCTTCCAAGCTCCATCCTCTCAAATATTCATCTCTCACGACAGTGGCAGTAAGGCCTGCGCCACTCGCGCTTTTTCCTACAACATATCTTCCTTTTGGAGAAATATTTGCCATAAAGCTCAATGTAACAGATTTAGCTACTCCTGGATCTCCTATAAGCAAAATATGTATATCTCCTCTGCTCTTTTGTCCATCAGCAAGAACCTTTTGAACCCCACTGAATAATTGCAGAACAAGAGATTTTTTTATTTCTTCATAACCCCAAATGCTTGGGGTGATACTTCTTGCGAGGTTTTCAAAAATCATTGGGTTTTCTGAGAGCTCAAGGATTTGCCTTTCATCTTCTTCGTTTATGTCTAATTCTTCAAAAGTTTCTTCTAAAGGAATTATATTATTTGCTTCAATTGCTAACTCAAATCGAGTTGACAAGCCTCCAGAGTGAAGAGGGATAGGAACTTCTTTTAAAACTCCAATGACTTTTATTCTGCTTCCAGGAGTTGTCTTTTCCTCCATTTTTGGTTCTACTAAATCCTCCTTGACAAAAATATTGATTCTCTTTGGTTGTTCTCCACCAGAAAGAGATTCTGGAGCTTCTTCAACAACAATTCTTTGAGTATCAACCATCTCTTTGCTTATTAACTTGAATCCTCCTCTTCTTCCGCAAGAGCACCTCGGAGGCTCTCTAAATTTTTTTTCTATCTGTAAAACAGACATCACTGTTCCACAACTTGGACATTCAAATTTTGCATTTACAACCTGTGGACGTACATCGCTTGCTTGTCTTATTATCCCTTCTATAACTATCATCTCATTTAAATGTCTTGAACGGATGTTTCTTACTTTTATTTCTTGGCTTTTTGAAATGTTCACAAGCCGGACTCTTGCATCTTTTATCAAACCAGACTCTTCTATGCCCAATTCTATAAGCCTAAGGGCTTCTTCTGGGTTTGAAAGGATTTCATCAGGCAGTTTATTTGAGAATTCTGTTAATTTCATGAAGTCAAGGGCAACAACATTAGTCCCCCTTCTTACTGATTTTCCTACTTCTTTCTTGTAAAAATCAAAGAATTTCTTAGCTTCAATTATCAAATCCTCTGTTTTGCTCTTTTCGCTTTCAGCCATACTTAAAAAAGAGGGGTTTTCTTTATATTAATTTCTATGCTAAGATTTAGTTAATTTTAGATTAAAGTTTCTTACCGATAATTCTTAAGAGCTTCCTTGACATTCTTCAAAAGCTGTGTCATGCTGTTTTCTAATTGCTCTTTATTTTTTGTTCCTGTACAAACTAGTTTTCCATTGCTGAAAAGCAAAAAGGTAGCATTAGGTTCTATGAGTTTGTAAACCAAACCAGGAAATTGTTCTGGCTCGTATTCTGTGTTTTCCATTTCCAAGGCTAAGAAATTTAAATTCAATTTTAAGTTGATTGTTCCTGAAGCAACAATATTCTGAACCGTTATCTTTGGTTTTGTTGTAATCTTAACATTTATTTTTTTCAATTGCTTTATAACAGCGTCAATAACTTGTCTGACTTGTGCTATTGATTTTGTCCCTGTGCAAACAAGATTTCCAGAAGAGAAAACAAGAACAGCTGATTTGGGTTCTTTAATTCTTAAAACTAATCCCGGAAAAGTTTCTGGATTATATTCTGTGTTTGGTTGTGTTCTTGCTAATTTTGTCAATGGGACTGGCTTTCCTAAAGAAGCAGTAGCAACTATATTTTGAATCTTGTAATTACTCCCCGAAGTCATAATAATATGTAGAAAAAATGCTTTATAAAGGTTTTTTAACCATATTTCCAGTTTCTTTTCTGTTTTTCGAAATCTGCTTCAACTTCTTTTAATGTTGTTACATCTGAAGGGGACTTGTCTGGACGCAAAGCAGTGAAACGTGGAAATCTCAAAGCAAATCCAGAAGAGTATGTAGGAGATTTTTGTATTTCCTGATATGTAACAGATACAACTATTTTTGGTTTTATCTTTACACTTTTTCCTCCCTCTTCTGTGATTAATGGCTTTATTTTTTCTGTTAGTTCATGGAAAGAAACTCCTTCTTCTTTCTTTTCTTTAAACCCAGTTCCAACTTTTCCTATTTCCAAATATTTATCTTTATCTTTACATGAAAGTATAAAACTGGAAATCCAACCAGAACGCTTGCCTGTTCCATATTCTCCTCCTGTAATAACTAAATCCAAATCTTTTTCTTCTGGCTTGATTTTTAGCATATTCCCAACTCTTCTTCCAGGATCATAGCCAGAATCAAGATTTTTCATCATGACTCCTTCTTGACCGTCTTTTAATGCTTGTTTATAAAATTCTTCTGCTTTTTTTTCATCTCCTGTTATCATCTGCTTTGCATGAATTATTTTTAATGGATGGCTGACTATTATTTTTTTGATTATCTCTGTTCTTTTTCTGAATGCTTCGTTGAGAAGGGATTTCCCATTGTAATACAAAATATCAAAAACATTTACTTCTACAGGAAGTTCCTCCTGCAGTTTTTCAATGTCATATTTCCTCTTTATTCTCTGGGAAATTGATTGAAATGGCTTGTATGCTTTTGTTTTCTTGTCATATCCGACTGCTTCTGAATCAAGAATAGCAGAATCTGCTTTTATATATTTTTTAATATAATCAACGACTTCTGGAAACTGCTTTGTTACATTTTCCAATCTTCTTGTGAAAAGAATTATCCTGCCCCCTTTCTTGTGAATCACCAACCTGAACCCATCATATTTATATTCTACAGCAGCAGGTTTTCCTACAGCTTCAAATCCTTCTTTTATTGTTTTTGCTTTTTGTGCAAGCATGACTTTTATCGGTTTACCAATTTCCAATTTAACTTTTCCTAATTCTCCTATTTTCCCGCTTTTTACTATATCAAAAATAGCAGCCAAATCATTTGACTTGTCAATTGCTTCCTGGACTTTTTTAGCCGCCTCTTTATCGTCTTTAAAAAAAGCATGTGCCATTGCTTCTCTTATTGTACTTACCTGAATGCCAATTCTCAAATCTTCCATCAATGTTCTAACTAAATAAAGAGCTTCAACAGGAGAAGCAGAAGTTAATAACTCTGTTATTAATCCAATTTTTTTATCTACTGTCCCTTTTCCTTCTAATGCGGGAAGCTTTCTTAAATTTTCCAAAACTTTCTCTGTTGTCAGAACATGACTTTGTAAAGTGTGCTGTTTTTTGTTCTGAGTTAGTTTTTCTGCGACTTTCCCCAAATCACCAATTGACTTCCATTCTTTTACTACTCTTTCTTTGTCTACACCAATTGCCTTTGAGATTGCTTTTATTGCTAATTGGCTGCTAATTCCAATTTTTTTCTCGTCATATTCTGGGTAGATATTTCCTAACAACAAATAAATAACTTCCCTTTCAGATTTGTCTAAATCTTTTAAAAATTCAGAAAGAATTTTTATTTTTTCTAATCTTTTTGTTGTTGAAGAAAGAGATTCATATAATTCTGCTAATTTTTTATACCTCATCTAATCAAAAAGAAATAGAAGTTTTTAATATTTACCTTGTTAACTTTTCAACCTCTTCTTTCGCTTTTTCGTTTTCTCTAACTTGTTCTTTATCTAACTGCAAAAGCATTGTTTCAAATTCTCCAATGTGTGTTTTTTCCTCTTTTGCAATATCTAAAAGAATATTTTTGATTTTATTATTTTTTGTTTTTGTCGCAAGCTGTTCATAGAGGGTGACCGCATCAAGTTCTGCAATCATCCCTAATCTTAGAATTTCTTTATCTGCGTCCTCTTTTGAAACTTTATTCAAATCTATCGGTAATTGCGACAACATATCAAACAAAATATAATATCGTTTAAATAATTTTCTTTAATTTACTTAGCCATGCTTTTTCTTATGTTCTCTTGTTTTTTTCTTCTTGAACGATGTCTAAGTCTTCTCGATTTTTTAGCAGAAGATGTAAGCCCCCTCATCGCTCTTTTTTTGCTTTTTCCTCTTGCGAGCCACTTAAGTTTTTTATCATTTTGTATTTCTTTCCTAGAAGGATCAACCAATATAACTTCATAGAAATAATTCATCCCATCTTTTCCTATTGGGTAAGAATTGAGCACTTCAAGATTTTTGTATTTTCTCTGTGTTCTTTGTTCTGCAATCCATTTGTAATTCATCTTGAGAGTTTTTCTCGTATGCATCCTCTTACTTCTTCTTCCTTTGTTTGGACGGCTTCTCTTGTGTCCTCCTCTCCTGATTCTTACTCTTATTATAACAACTCCTTTCTTGTCTTCATAACCGAGAGCTCTTGCTTTGTCTAATCTCAATGGCTTGTCAACTCTTGTGAAGACTTCTCCTTTTCTCCATTCTATCATTCGCTTTCTTAATGTTTCCTTGTCTGGTTTTTTCCAAGCCTGTTTTATATAATGATACATTCCATGTGTCATGTTATTTTTAAAGAAAATTGGTTTTTAAAGATTGGGGTTTGAAAATAAATCTCTAGGGAATTAGACTTATATTGGAGTTTAGGATATAAACATATAATTGTTAATCGGTAAGAACTAATTCTTTATGCAGGAATAATAATAATATCTATCACTTGAGCCTCCTTGCCCAGTTATAATATTAGTGTATCCAGATCTACAAAAACATACTTCATTATAACAATATGCTGGCTCTCTAACCTGAGCATCTTGACACGAATTTGAAGGATTTTGAAAATTCCATACACAATACCCGTATAATCCCCCTGAAATAGGCCAAGCAGTTTTACAATCAGTTCCAATACATAATTGGGGGGCAGTTATTTTTCCAGAAGTAATTTTTACATCTCCAGAAGGAACAGTGAATCCTCCTGTAAAATCCAATTCTCCGACACTATGTCCAAATGTCGATGGAGAAGTTGTGCCAAAAGCATAAACTCCAACACCAATAATTGTTAAAATTCCAATTACAATTAAAGTATATAGCCACCTATTAGATAAATTAACTTTTATTGTCAGCCCCTTTCTTTTCATAAATAAATTAAGAATGGAGAATTTTTAAATATTGCTGATAATGAGCCTGCAAACTCGCGACACTGCTCGTCACTGGATTAACTGCCTCTCTCGCAAAATCGCTCGGGATTTGAAGCAAGACAACCGCTGTTTTCTTGCTAATTTTCCTCTTGTTTAAAACCGTTTAATCAAATCTGCCAATGATTAATTCTGTTTTTCAACAGAATAAAAATGAGCCTGCACGGATTTGAACCGTGGACCCCTGCCTGGCTGAGGTTAAGGTAAGATTTACTTATCTTAATCCTATCAGAATCACCTTCTGTGTAGGTTTTATCCCACAACAAAATGCAGTGCTCTAAACCAAGCTGAGCTACAGGCTCATCTGGAATTTGGAAAACAAAACTATTTATAAGTTTTGCGAGTTCAGAAAAAATTGATATTTTTTAATATGTTTCGGATTCTTTGGGGAAATCAGCCTCATAAATTTATGGAACATTTTTACTCCTCTAACCGTTATAATATAACTTCTCCTTCTATTAAATTTTTTATTATATAATTGAGAGTATCTTGTAGCACGAATCTTTATTTCATTAAAAATTTCTAATAATTGTTGTGATAATTTAAATGAAACAGTCGTGATGTATAATCTTGGATATAATCTTCTGTTTTTCTTTTCTAGATAGATTCCCCCATCTGTGTCAAAAATCCCTCTGATAATTGCTCTCTTTAAGTTATCTTTTGATAAGAAAACTTTAGATATATCTATATCATATTTATTCCCTAAGGGAAGTCCAAGATTCTTCTTGAAATTTATTAAATCATTATTCCATATCTGAAAACCAATAACTCTTGTAGAAGGCATTTCCCTTATTTTCAATTTTATATCAAATAATTTTTCAAATAGGGGTTTAATTCTCTTTTCATAATGTTCTTTGTCATCTTCAATATGCCCCCTAAGCTGATAAAATCCCCTTAATTTTTCTCTATTTTTATAGAAGTTCATACTTCCATCGCCAATATGCCAGCCAACTTCTTCTGCAAGTTGTATAGAAATAGTAAGAGGAATTTGCATATCAAAATAATGCTCTTTTTCTTTATAAAATTTATTGAGAATTGTCTATACAACTCTTAGTTCAAGAATTAATTTTCCTTCTGATAAATCACAATCTGTTATTGGAAGATTTATCGGAATTATTTTTGTATAAGCTTTGTTTTTTGAAATAGCCTTTATTTCTATGCTATTCTCTAATTTTGTAATTGATATGTCATCAAGAGATTTAACTCCAGGCATTTCAATTTCATATATCATTTTGTTTGATAGTCTTCTTATGTTTGTCTTTGGTTCTTTTCTTTCTAAACCCGCAAATTTCTTTATCTTTTCTTTTGTAAATGTGTTTGGCTTGAACTTTTCTTTTTCTTCTTTAATTTCTAATTTTGGCTTATTCCCCAATTGCGTAACCTTTATTTTTGGCGGACCATTTCCAAAAGTAGAAATGCTTATGCTTATTCCATCTTTTTTTATCTTTTCTGAATTATTGTTCTTTTGCTGGAAATGATTCTTGCTTAATTGCTCGTTTAGTTCTTTGCTCATATTTTTCATTAGAGAATTGAATATCGTATTAAATCCAAATGGAAGTTTTACTTGGTTTAAAGAAAAGAAATCATCTTTTCCTAACATCTCCCAATCATCACTCTCTTCCTGATTTAAATCAAATCTATTTCCGCAATTAGGGCAAAAGCTATATCTTCTATCTATTTTTGTTCCACATCTCGGACATTCTTTTTTCTTAAACATTTTAAAAATCTATAAAACGATATATGAAATTCTGTTTAAATAATTTTGGTAGGGGAAATATGCGCCATCCGGGAATTGAACCCGGTTCTAAACCTTGGGAAGGTTTCATTCTGCCGGTTAACTAATGGCGCTTGATATATTTCATTATAACAATGCTTATATATTTTAAGTTAATCATAAAACAATGGGAAACGATTTAACTTCTAGAGTAGAACTTGCTGTTGCTTGTTCAAGAGAGGGCAGGACAGTTGCAAGTATTGGGGGATATTTAACAAGGACAGAACAGGAACAGATTGTTGAAATTTATTCTAGATTAACTAATAACGAGGTAATTAGAGAGGATAGTCCTGTTACTGCTGTAATAACTTCTAAAATGGGAAGGAAGAGCACTATAAGTCAGTCTGATGCGATTAATTGGTTTATTGAAGGATATCCAAAATGGAGTCTTCCATTACAAAAAAAGCTTAAGGAAACAAGACCACCAAGAACAAAAACAATATTAGCTTATGGACTGAGAGAAGGAAGAGATTTTAGTGATGATTATTATGTGCAGGTTATAAGAGATGTTGCAAACTTACCCGAAGCACAGGCCAAAGTTTTTTTTGAACATCTTATTAAACCACAATTGGCTGAATTGGAAGAATTATCTGGTTTGGTTGAGGCAGAAATCAAACAGAAAGGTTAGTTTTTTATATTCTTTTTCTGTAAGTTTTGTATGGCAAACAAGAAATTTTATATTACAACTGCAATTGATTATGTCAATGCTCAGCCACATATAGGGCATGCGTATGAGAAAGTTTTAGCTGATGCTATAGCAAGATATCACAGGCAAAAAGGAGAAAGAGTTTTTTTTCTTACAGGAACAGATGAGAATGCACAGAAGAATGTAATTGCTGCAAAAGAAAAAGGAATTTCAACTAAAAAATTCATTGATGAAAATTCAAAGACTTTTATTGAACTATGCAAGAAATTGAATATTAGTAATGATGATTTTATAAGAACAACAGAGGAAAGACATAAAAAAACTGTTCAGCAAATCTTCAAAAAAGTGTATGAAAAAGGAGAAATTTACAAAGGAAGCTATGAAGGATTATATTGCGAAGGTTGCGAGTGTTTTGTGACAGAAAAAGATTTGGTTGATGGAAAGTGTCCTGAGCATAACAAAAAACCAATTTTGCTTTCAGAAAAAGCTTATTTTTTCAAACTTTCAAAATACAAAGACAATATTGAAAAATTCATTAGAAGCTACATTATTCCTGAAGCAAGAAGAAAAGAAATTCTGTCGAGATTAAAAGAAGAGGGATTGAAGGACTTGTGTGTTTCAAGAACAAATTTGGATTGGGGAATTGATTCTCCTATCGACAAGAATTTTAAGGTTTATGTCTGGTTTGATGCACTTGTAAATTATGTTTCTGCTTCAAACGGCAACTGGCCTGCTGATTTGCATGTTGTTGGAAAAGGGATAAATTGGTTTCATTCTGTTATTTGGCCTGCAATTTTGCTTTCTGCTGGATATGAACTGCCTAAAAAATTGTTAGTTCATAGTTACCTCAATATCAAAGGACAAAAAATAAGCAAGAGTTTAGGAAATGTGATAAACCCTCTTGAGCTTGTTAAAAAATACGGAACAGATTCTGTAAGATATTCTCTATTGAGATGCTCTGTTCTTGAAGATTCAGATTATTCAGAAGAAATTTTGATAGAAAGACACAACAATGAGCTCGCGAATAAGTTGGGGAATTTAATCTCAAGAGTCGCTACTCTTGCAGAAAAGTATGGAACAGAAAAAGGAGAAAATAAATTATTGAAAAAGCTAAGAACAAGGGAAATAGAAAAATATTTTGAAGAATACAGAATAGACAGAGCATTAAGTCAAATTTTTGCTTTTATTGACCTCTGCAATGAATATGTTCAGGAAAAAAAGCCTTGGGAAACACATGATAAGAAAGTGCTTTATGAACTTGTTGAAAGCATAAAAGAAATCGGGAAATTGCTTTTTCCTTTTATTCCTAAAACGAGCGAGAAAATAGTAAAGCAATTCAAGAATGATAAAATTAAAAAAAGAGAAATTTTATTTAGGAAGATATAAAATTTTATTATATAAATCTTTATTAATCATACTTAAGAGAGTTTTCTATGGGGGATAAATCAAATAGTATAATAATTTCATCTATAATTGGATTTATTATTAATCTTCTTTCAGCATATTTATTCTCATTGGGGTTAATTAATCTTACTGCCATTATCGTTATTATTATCGGATTCATCATTTTTATTATAATTACTGGATTTCAATCAAAAGTTAATGAATTTGAGACTAAATTATCTAATCAGGATTTAGAATTAAAAAAGATAAGCGAAAGACTTAAAATAAATGAACAGCTTATAAATATTAAATCAGATATTAAAGAATTACAGAGATATTTAAAAAATGGCAAGAAATGACCCTGTTGATATAATCTTAAATTTTATAAAAGCAGCAATTGCAATAGTAGTTGGTGTTATAATAATAAAAGCACTTTTATCTGCAATATAATTTTCTTGATATGGCAGAGACAATAAACTTTTCCGACTGGGAAAAAATAGATTTGAGAGTTGGAAAGATTTTGAAAGTGGAAGATGTTGAGTTAAAGGATGAACCTTTAACTAGTTCGTCTAAACGCCAAACTAAGGTAGCAGATAAACTTTACAAATTAACTGTTGATTTGGGAAGCAAGATGGGAAAAAGAACCGTCTGCGCTGGAATTAAAGAACATTACAGCAAAGATGAATTGAAAGGAAAGAAAATAATTTTATTTGCTAATCTAGCACCAAAAAAGCTCAAGGGAATTACAAGCGAAGGAATGATTTTGGCTGCTGTTTCTGAGGATGAGTCAGAAATTGTCTTACTTGTTCCTGAAAAAGACATTAAAGCAGGGAGTAAGGTGAGATAATTTATGTATTTACAACCCCCACAGGTTATTTACTTTTTCTCTTTTTCCAGTTAATGGATTAGTCCAATAATTACTTTTACTTGGATTATTATTCTCTTTTTGTTTTTTCTGTGCAATTAATTTTCTGTCTTCTCGTGTCTTTAATTGATGACAATTTGCACAAAGTGCTTGAAGATTTGAAGCATTATCTTTCCCGCCTAATCTCAATGGAATAATGTGGTCGAAATTGCTTCTTATATTAACTGGCATTCTTTTTCCATTATGTAATCTTTTACAATCTTTCCCGGCACATAATCCTTTTTGTTTTTGTAAAACTTTATCTCTATCATAAGCATATATAGTTCCTCTCTTATTCTCTTTTTTTAATGGATTTCCATAAAGGTCATGAGTTATCTCATTACCAAATATATCTTTAACCATATAGAAAGAAAGAGCAAGTATATTTAAAATTTTCTTAAAAATTCCTAATTATTTCTTCTTCTTAACTAACCCAAACTTCCTGAGAATTCTTTCAACTAACTTCTCTCTGTCTTTATCTGAGTCATATGGAACTTCTAAGAGTCTTGCAGCAATCTCTTTGTATGCACGAGCAGCCTTGCTTTTTGGATGGGTGTGGACAACAGCATCTTTCATGCTTAAAGATTTTTGTACAGAGATATCTTCTGGCACCATCCCTAAAATAGGAACTTCTAACATTTCTCTTACACTTTCTGGTTGCATTTCAATATCATCTCTCCTAACCCTTGTGACTATAATCCCTAAAACAGGTTTTTTCATTTTCTCTGCTATTTTTACTGCTTTCAAAGCATCAGTTATTGCAGGCATTTCTGGATTTGTAACAACAATCAGTTCATCTGCCATTTTAATAAGAGAAAGAGCCTCATTTCCCAACCCAGCAGCACTGTCAACAATGACATATTCAGAAATTTTTTTGAAATCCTCTTTAAACTCCCTTATTCTTTCTGTCTTTATTTTACTCAAATCTTTTATTGATAATGAAGAAGGCATAATCTTTATTCCCGACTCATGTTCGTAAACTGCTTCAAAAGGATCTGCCTTTCCCAGCAATACATGATTAAGATTTATAGGGACTTCTGGAGAATTCAAGTGAATGCCTATATTTGGTGTTGTAAGATTGCCGTCAATTACAAGAACATCTTTCCCGAAATAATTCATAGCCGCCCCCAAATTTATAGCGGTTGTGGTTTTTCCAACTCCTCCTTTTCCAGAGGTTATGACAATCATTTTTCTCATTTTATAGTATAAAAATTAGTCCTACGATAAAAGAAATTGCTTTACTTTGCTTATAAATTTTTCTAAGAGCTCAGCATACTCTTTAAGTTTCTCAAGATTTATATCTATCTCTTTTCCCTGATAAAATACTTTTAGTGTAACATTCTTCCTGAACTCTCCAATTCGTTCTGTTCTTAATTCACGGATTTTTCTGAACATTTCATATAATTCAATAACTTCTAAAACTTCCCTGTCTTTTTTGAATAATACAGTAATCTGTTCTATCATGCCTACAGGGTTAGAGGACACAGAAGAAATTTTTTTTCTCTTTTTTGCATGCTCCAGCATTTTTTCTATGCTTGTTTCAATCATTCTTTTCCATCTCAGAATCAAATTCATAATTACATCGCAGGTTTTTGTGTACTTCAAACTTACATAAAGCAAATGATCTGCACTGATTTTTTCCTGAATTATATCTTCCATACAAAATTTTAACCCCTTTAGAAGTATAAATCCATAGGGCTCAAGTCTTTTTATATTTATCTGCACTAATTTGTTATATCTTTTTATTAAGAAATCTAAATTAGGATAATTTTAATATAGCCTCTGCTAAATCTTCTGTCTCTCCCAGTGCTTTTTGTGCTTCTTCACGAGTGCAATTTGTTTTTTGCATTACAACTTCAACATCTTTCTCAGAAAAATTTTCTGTTTCAGATTCTTCAACATCTCCTGTTATCTGAAATGATTCCTGATTTTGAATTTTTATTTTTGTTACAGATGGATTCTGTATAATTATCTTGTTTCCATCTTCTTTTTCAATTATCACACGAGAAGCATCTATTTCTTCCTGATTCATCCCAAGCTGTTTCATAATTGCCTGCATGCTTTTTTGGTTTAGGTTTGGAAACATTTTATTTTACAAAAAGAGGTAAAGCAATTCTAAATGCAACTATTAAAATTACAAACATGACCACATGCATTGGTTTTAAATTGAATTTGCTTTCATATTCTTCTTTGAACTTTACTAATCCTCCGAAACCAGAAGGCACATTTATTCCGCTATCAGCCATACGTTTTTAATGAAAGGAGGGTATAAAAATTTTGCTAAACAAAATTTTTGACAGGATTTAAATATAATAATTCTTTATTATTAGAATGATATTTGAAGTTAAGTCAAAAGAGGAAAAATCGGTAGATAAAATATACAATAAGATTATGAAAGAATATGAACTCTTTTTTGATTTTAATTGGAAAACTCAGAAGCCTAAGATTTTTAAACTTTCTCCAAAAATTTATTCTGAATTAACAGAAGGATTGTTAAGAAAAAGTGCTACTGCTCATGCTAAAGGAGAATACCTATTTTTGCAAAATAAATATTTTAAAAATGATAAAGAAATTGAAAGAATACTTCGACATGAAATAGCTCATGCTTTTACTTATTGCGTAG
>ERZ1292632.3341-Hain-H43-01um-R2-3341-length-12381-cov-5_pt1 | contig 12381 bp, 15 predicted proteins | sample MGYA00564407_ERZ1292632 | MGnify/ENA primary metagenome ERZ1292632 (study PRJEB36523, sample SAMEA6512637) | groundwater metagenome | collected 2019-01-08 | study: AquaDiva: Metagenomics assemblies of 32 groundwater samples
AATGTAGCGTATAACCGCTGCATCAATCTGTACCCGGAGATCGTCGAGACGAAGGACGGCAAGGACATTGGCGGTCTGATTGGCTGTCCTGGGACTACCAAACGCTTGACGCTGGCTACTACTCCGGTACGCGCTCTATTTGAGACGCCGACGATTCTGTACGCGGTGGCAGGAAACAAATTCTATTCCATCACGACCGGATGGACTGCGACCGAGCGCGGGACGTTATCGACATCAACCGGGAACGTGTCAATCGACTGGAACGGCGTGCAATTGATGATCGTAGACGGAACCTACGGCTACGCCTATACGATTGCAACGACGACATTCGCGCAGATTACGGACGTGGACTTTCCGGGTGCCGACACGGTTCGTTACTTGAACACGTATTTCGTGTTCAACAACCCTAGCACCGGAAAGTTCATGATCACGGCGAGTCTTGACGGCACTTCCGTTGATGCTTTGGATTTCGCAACGGCTGAAGGCTCACCGGATAACGTCGTCGGTGTAGAAACCAATAACGATCAACTCTATCTCTTTGGAGTCGAAACAACGGAGCCGTGGATCAAAACGGGCAATCCGGATTTCCCGTATGAAAGAATCGGAAACACTTTCATTGAGGAAGGCTGCGTAGCCCCGTTCTCGATTGCGAAGATCGACAACTCAATATTTTGGGTCGGCAACGGCAAACAGGGGCGCGGCATAGTCAGGCGTCTGGTCGGATATACGGCACAAAGAATTTCGACGCATTCTGAAGAACTCGAAATTGCCACTGCTACGACGATGAGCGATATCAAAGGCTTTGCCTACCAACAGGACGGGCACAGCTTTTACGTGATTTCGAGCACGTCGGGCGACTGGACGCTTTGCTATGACGTGGCGAGCGGTCTATGGCATGAGCGGGCTTTTCGGAATACCAGTACTGGTGTGTTCGAGCGGCATCGAAGCAATTGCTACGCTTTTTTCAATGGCTTCCATGTTACCGGGGATTATGTGACTGGTGAGGTTTATACTTTCCATTTGGACGTTTATGCCGATGATGGCGATGCGCTGCGCTGGTTGAGGACGTGGCGCGCACTGCCTCCGGGACAGAACGATCTAGATAGTGTGATATTCCACCGTTTGCAAATTGATCTTGAGGCGGGCGTAGGATTGGCGTCTGGACAGGGTTCTGACCCGCAGATATTGCTCCGATACTCGAACGACGGCGGGCATACATTCGGCAATGATCATTCGGCCTCGATTGGCGGGGCAACTGGTGAATTTGGCCGGCGCGCGATTTGGCGTAGACTTGGCAGCTCGCGGCATGGGCGGGACCGGGTTTTCGAGCTTTCCGGGACTGATCCGGTGAAGCGGACATTTATCGGCGCACGCATGAGGGCGACGGCGAGCAATTCCTGAGGTAACGATATGGCAATGACTTGGACTGACTATCTCAAAGAGCAGGGATTGACTCCATACATGGATGAAAATGGAGTGGCGGGAACCGGCATGGCCTACCGCGGCAGCCCTGGCATGGAGGATACTCCATTTGTTGATCTTACTGATGAAGGAACTGGGCTTCGTTCACAGTGGCAAAACGCAGTCCAAAAAGAAAGCGGTTTGCCGTGGTTTGAGGATACGACCGCTCAAGGATATCAGCCATCCTCAGCCGCTCAACTTTGGAATCGGATGAGTCCTGAACAGCGAACGAGAGCAGGTTCTTATCGGCCCGAGGTAATTCAACGAGGATTAAATGCCGCCGCTCCTAGAAATCCATCCGATACAGATTTGGAAGCAGCAATTTCCACGATTCCATATTATCGAGACTGGAGTGCTGAACAAGTCAGAAAAGCCCAGCAGGAATATAAAAATAAGAGTAGTTGGCAAACCCACCTGAAGGCTGGCCTGCCGTTTATTGCGGCCGCTACGGCTATAGCCGGTGGAGGCGGGGCGTTTGGTGGGGCACTTGGGGCTGGTGAGACAGCGGCTGGAGAGTTCTCTTTTCCTACATTTGATACGGGTCCTGGATTTGGCGAAAGCCTAACATCTCTTGTCGGTGGCGACACGAGCGGAGAAATGGGATTCGATCTTGCCGGATACGATACCGGACTTGAGAGCATTACGGCAGGAGAGGGTGGCATGGGCGGCGGGACAAATTGGGCCGAACGTGCCGCAGTAGGCGGCGCTGAAGATATGTTCAACGTCGCTGGGTCCGGCGTTACAGCCGCAGACACCGGAGGCAGCGGCCTGATGGACTTCCTCAAGAAAGTATCTCCTTCGACATGGTTGAATCTCGGCGGGAACGTCATCGGCGCCGGCATCAACGCCTACGGCGCGAACCGCGCGGCCGGAATCCAGTCCGATGCCGCGAAAGACGCCAATAAGACGCTCTTGGACATGTATAACCAGAATCGTGCCGACCTTGAACCTTGGCGGACGGCGGGCGGGAACGCCATCACGCGCGCCGGCAAGATCATGGAACCGGGCGGCGGGCAGGCATTGCTCGAGATGGACCCCGGATATGCCTTCAGACTAGGCGAGGGCAACAAGGCAATCGACCGGGCGGCAGCAGCAAGGGGCATGTATGACTCAGGGCCGACGCTTAAGGCGCTCACGCGCTACGGGCAGGACTTTGCCTCGGGCGAGTTCACAAACGCCTACAATCGCCTACTGGCGCTTGCTGGCATGGGCCAGACCGCTGCGACGAATACCGGCGCGTACGGGACCAACACGGCAGCGCGGGTCGCGGAGAACCAGATTGGGGTCGGGAATACCGGGGCTGCGGCCAACATCAGCGGCTACGGCGGCGTTGCAACTTCGCTGTCGGCATTCCTGCGGCAGATGCAGGAGCAGCCGTTTGTCGATGCGCTGACGGAAAGAATGCGGAGGCCCTAATCATGCCGCTCGACACTTCGATCTATTCCCGCATCAGGCCCATCGAGATGCCCTCGCAGCTCGATACCGCCGGCAAGTTCCTGACGCTGCAAAACCTGCTGAATCAGGGCAAGATGCAGGATTTGCAGATGCAGCAAGGGCAAATGTCGATGGAACAGGCTCGCGCCAAGGCAGCGAAGGACGCAGAACTTGTCGATGCCATCAATAAGATGACGCCGGAGCAGGCAAAAGACCCTCTGTTCGCCAGAAATCTTATTCTCAAGCATGGCACGGTTGCGGATGTGGCGAAGTATCTTGCCGAGGAACGGGCGGCGAATAAGCCTGTCTCTATTGGATCTGGTGGATTAAGGATGCCGGGTGGCGAAATTATACCGCCAACTGCGCGTCCGCAGACAGCGCAACCGCAACAGCCATCCTCACTTTCGAGGCTACTTGCCGAAAGGGATGCGTTGCCCGAAGGAGACCCAAGACGGGCCATTTACGATCAAGGCATCACGCACGCGACGAATCCGCAGCAGCAGAGGATTATCGTGCCACCACAACAACCGGCAGCACATTTTGAACGCGGAGTTGATGAGCAAGGACGGCAGGTGGTCCATGTATTTGATCGAAAGGGACAGCTAATCAGAACCACTCCGCTTGAAACAAAACCGGCTGGCAACGCGGCGGCGGCGGCAAGAAAGTCAGCGAGCGATGCCGAGGCAGAGCAAACGGTGGCGTCCGTCCGAAATCGGATAGCGAAACTGTCTACATTAGTGCAGCAGAATCCGACCGCAGTAGGTCTTGCCGGAGCGGCAAGGCAGATTGGGGAGATGGTTGCTGGAGTTGGTGAAAGTTTGGGCGGTCCTGTTGTTCCGACGCCGGCTCTGGATTTCGCAAACGAACAAGCCCTTTTACTTGCCGATGTTCGTAAGATGGTTGAAAAAGACCCGAATCTGTCCAAGGATGAGCGCGAGCGTTTATATCAGACGATCGGCGGCGGCATAAGGCAAACTCCATCGTCAGCAATCAGAGCGATGAATTATGTTCTTCAATTCGTTGAAGGGAAAAAGCTGACCGGGGGATCGAGACAAGCGCCGAAGCAAATTCAGAATGACGCGGAGTTTCAGCAATTGCCGTCTGGTACCGAGTTCATAGCTCCTGACGGAAGCCGCAGGAGAAAGCCGTAATGGCTCAATGGGAAAGCGCGCCCGTCGTCGGCAATCAACCAGAATGGATGAACGCGCCAGTTATTGACGCTCCTGCTACCGTCAATCCGAATATCAGGGCGCAAGGCTTGAAAATGGAAAACGCCAGAAGCGGCGCAACCGAATTTCTCAGTCAGCGCGATCCGGGTATAGACTACTCGACCGGGGTAAATAATACAGCTTTCCGCGCTGGGTTCTCGCGCATGACGAACGATGACGAGAAGGCAAACTTTCTCAACCGCGCCGTCGGCTCAGGCCAGTGGGACAAGGACACGTTTGGGGCGTACTACATTAAACCTGAGGGCGCAAAACGTCTTGGGATTAAAGCAGTCAAGCCGGTTTCGATAGATGAACAAACCACCACTCGATATGACATCGCTGACTTGGCCGGAGATGCCCCGGCAATTGTTGGTTCAACCGGAATGGCTCTAGCGGCCTTTGGCGCTGGCGCTCCAGCGGGTAGGGGGCTGGCTGGGTTGGGGGCGGCGGGCGGGAAAGCAATTGATGAGCTAGTGAAACGTGCTCAAGGACTTAATCTAAAGTCTGCTGGAGAACAGGCGACATCTCTACTCGGTGAAGCCGCTGCTGGCGCGGCAGGCGAGGGCGTGCCGCGCCTCTTGATGCCGTTGACACGATTCGCTCTAGGCCCAGCAGCTTCCCGCATGACTCCTGAAAAAGAGGCTCTTGCGAAGGCCGCTACAGATCAGGGCTTCAAGATAAGGGCCGGTTCCGTAACTGATGCCCCGATTCTTGCTCGATGGGAAGGAATGGTAAGACAGATTTTCGGTGATCTGTATGCCCCTCAAAACCGCGCAGCCGCGCAGAGCGGGATTGATCGTCTCACTGGAACCGCTGGCCAGTCGGTGAGCAGGGAAGCGGCGGGAGAAAGCGTAGCGCGTTCTGTCCGCGCGGCAAGGGTTAATTTCGGAAGCGAGATGGGGAAACTCTACTCTCAAGTTGATCAACTCTCTGGCGGTCAACCCATTATTCCAACAGGCCCAATCAAAGCCATAGCTCAAGAGTTAATTGAGGCAATGCCGAAAACTACTGAAGGCAAAGTAGTTGGTGGGAAAACGGCATTTATCAACGATATTCTTGGCATGGATGACGCTATCACCGTGACTCAGGCGCAGCGCCTTAGAACGATGCTGCGAGAAATGGCTGAGTCAAATGATCTTACTCCTGATATCTCGATGCACGATGCGCGCATGCTGAGGAATTCTGTCAACGATGCGTTCGAGAAGGCCAAACAAAGCGGCGCATCCCCTGCGGTCAATGCGTTACGCATGGCAGACTCGAAGTATGCACAAGGCATAAAGCAATTCGACAATCAAGTTGTGACTGCCATCACACGCGACGCTGGCAAACCTGGGGCAGTTGATGCCGACATGGTTGTTGATTATCTCCTAAAACCAGACCGGGTAGTTCGCCTTCGCCGTGTCAAGGACATCATCCCGGCGGCGGAATGGGGCAAGGTCAAATCCTCACACGCCCAAGAGTTACTTTCTACCGTAGTCCAAGGCACTGACGACCCGCTCATGTCAGTATTTAACGGTCGTGCCTTACGTGACGGACTTGATAAGTACGGGCGAAATGTCCTTGAAGAAGTCCATGGCAAGCAATGGGTGGATGACGCCTACAAGTACGCGAACTCGTTAATGCTCGCAGAAAAACGCATGGCCATGTCAGGGAACATCGTCGCGGCAAATGTCGCCTTGCATCCGATCAAGAATCTTCCTCGCCTTGTCTGGATCAGGGGTCTTGCAAAGGCAATTGAACAGCCCGGAACCTTTAAGTATCTGACATCCGGATTCCAACCCAATGCGACGGTAAAAGAAGCCACGGCTGCGGCGACTAGGTTGGCGTCGCAAGTGGCTGCACTTGCCAGTGATGAAACCGGCTCGGCAAGGATTACGCTGACGGCACCAGAGAAGGAACAATAATGCCCGCCGTCTTCGCATTCACTCCGAAGTTTCAGGCGTTCACCAGCGCGGGGCTGCTTGCGAGCGGCTACAAGCTATTCTGCTATGCTGCTGGCACGACGACTAAGCAAAACTCGTATACGGACTCGACGGGCAACAGCGCGAACACGAATCCGATAGTGATGGATTCTCGCGGCGAGGCGAACGTATGGCTGGATACCGGGCTGCTCTACAAGCTCGTCTTGACGCTCGACACTGAAGCCGACCCGCCGGTCAACAATCTCTGGAGCGTAGATAGCTTCGGCTTCCCGCAGACGATAACCGGACCGCTGACGATCACCGGGAACTTGACGGTCAGCGGTGACTTGTCGGTAGCGGGGGTGTCTGCGGCGTTGGGCAAGCACGCAATTCCGATAGTGGCCGCGTCTATGCAGGCAAGTGCTACCGGCGGCTGTGCAGTTTTCGCAAAGATTGCTTCTGCTGCCGACCAGCCGGATATCACAACACTTGATTTTGACGCCACCACTCAAGAGTACGCGCAGTTCAGTATTCCAATGCCCAAGTCGTGGAATGAGAGCACCGTGACCTTCAAGCCGGTGTGGAGCCATGCGGCGACGACTGTTAATTTCGGGGTAGTGTGGGATTTGCAGGCGGTTGCAATCAGCAATGACGATGCGATTGCGGCGGCTTACGGAACCGCGCAGACCAGCACCGATACCGGCGGCACGACAAACGACATTTATGTTGGGCCGGAAAGCTCCGCAATTACCATTGCCGGCACTCCAGCCTCTGAGGATGTCGTATTCTTCAGGCTTTCCAGAGTGACCGGCAATGCCAGCGACACGATGGCAATTGATGCTCGCCTGCACGGCATCGTGCTATACATCACCACTGATGCGAACAACGACGGATGATCCCGACCATAGATTACGGTAATTCCTTCAAACAGGGGCCTGACGGTTTGGTTCCCAGTGGTTGGGCGGGGAAAACAGCGGCTACATGGAGTCCCACGGATAAGACGACCAATATGAGTCTAAGCGGCGCTGATCTTGTGGCAACCGCAACCGGTAGCACTTTTGAGGCGATTCGATCAACCAAAAATAATTTCAACACTTCAACGGGTGGTAAATTCTTCTGGAAGATAACATTAGATTCGATTGGCGGATCCGGAGACTGTCTGGTGGGATTGTTGAGAACCGCAGACGCAATAGTGAGCGGGGGCACTTGGGATAACGCTGCATTTCAATATGCCTTGTGGCGAGACAATAACCAAATACGGGCGAAACAATGGGTCGCGGTGCCGGCCAGTTTGCCGGTTTACACCGCAACTGCTTCGCTTTGGTTCGCTCTGGATATCCCGAACAGACTGTTTTTTACCGGGCTTAACGGGGTCTGGAACAATAGCGGCGATCCGGTGGGGGGGACCGGGGAGTCTTTTAATAGTATGCCAATTGGGGAGAATTTCGCACCAGTGTTCAGAACGGATAATACGGCTGGGACAACGCAAACCACATTGATTTCTGATTGGCAATCTTTGCTTGCTGATTGCCCAAGTGGTTATACTGCTGGTTTACCTGTATAGTACAAAATAAAGGATTTAATTTATGGCGACGACGTAATGGCCACCCGCGTATTCATTCCGATACCGAGAACGCCAGTCATTGACTTGCGAACCGGCGAGATGATGCCAGAGTGGTATCTATTCCTATCGCGCACCATCGGCGGCAGCACGTTGAGCGATGCCGAGATACTTGCGAGCATGGCGATGGCCTCGCCAGCCGACGTAGCGGGCGCTCGCAGTCTGGCCAACGACGCTCAGTTGCTCGCGCAACTCGCGCTCCCAACGCGACAGGAGTCTACGCCTGATTTGACGCCTGCGACGCAGATCGAGCGCGCTGATCCGCAAATCGCCGAGCTGCGGAAAGAGATTGCCGAACTTCGCGCAATGGTTATGGCAATCACAGGTCACCGGATACCGCAGCCCACTTCACGAGCAGCAGCCAGAGTCACCATGAGGATTTGATCAATGATCACATACCAGAAACTCATCGCAGGTTCACAACTAACGGCCACTGCCGCCACTTATTACACGGCCCCGGCGAACACCAAAGCCAGAATCGACAACATGACACTGACGAATACGACGGCGAACGCGGTAACCGCCACCGTCCATGTCATATCAGCCGGCGCGACGGAGACCGCATTGAACATGATCATCAGCGCACGGACCCTTGCGGCTGGCGAGACTTACAATTGCCCCGAAGCGATTGGCAAGATCATGCTGGCGACCGGCACGATACGCGCGTTTGCGGGTTCAGCAACGTCCATTTCGATCCAAGCTGACGGAATTGAAATCACATGATTCTTGATGCAACAACCAAGTCGCTAGAAGTCGATCTCAACGGTGCGGTCACGACCAACCAGCTTCCGTTCGTCGTCGAGTACTGCGAACTGACGAAGGGCGTTCCGCAGGAACTTGTCGGGTCATATTCCTCTGATGGGCAGACGAACAGCACGACGGCGGTAACAATCCTCTCAGGCGTCGCGAATTTAACCCGCGTGGTCAAGAAATTCTCGATCTACAACGCTGACACAGCCGCAGCGACGCCTTGGATTCAGCTTAATAACAACGCCACGTTGCGCGAGATCATCAAGATAACGATGGCCGTTGGCGACACGCTCGTTTACACGGAAAACGGCGAGTGGAAATTAACAGACTCCAGCGGCCAGACCAAGTTCGTAATGCCCGGCTACCTCGCGCTCTCTGGCGGCACTCTCACGGGTGGTTTGACTGGCACGACACTCACCCTCTCCGGCGCGCTGACCTACGGCGGCGTCACGTTGACAGCGGCGGTGTCTGGCACTGGCTCGATGGCACTAACTGCGAGTCCGACCTTTACCGGCACAGTCAACGCAGCGGCACTCACGCTGAGCGGTCTGCTGACAGCCACGTCGCCCGCCATCTCGACCAGCATTACGACGCCAAGCACGACCTTCACTGCCTTTGCCGGGGCTACCACCCTTCTCACCCTCGGCGGCACGGGCGCTACGGCGGTCCTCAATGTTCCGGGGACACTGGATGCGAGCGGGACTACGGCATCGTTGACGCTTGCGGGCGGGTTCTATTCTGCCAAGGCCGGGATCATTGGCACAAATCTCACCGTCCCCACCGTCTACGGCAGCGCAGCCGCGAATGGCGACATCACGATTGAGGGCACGAGCAGTGCTACCAAGACCACCAGCTATGTGATTTTACAGCCGACAGGGGGCAGTGTCGGCGTCGGCGTGACTGATCCCATCTCGCTTGGCGAGTTTCGCGGCGGCCTAACCACCGTCGGCGCAGTTCTCACGCTCGGCACCAAGGAAACCAGCGTCGTAGCAAACGACGTGCTCGGGCGGCTCGATTTCTACGCGCCGCTGGATGCCGCAGGATCGGATGCTAACTTACTTGCCGCAAGCATCGTCGCAATCTCAGAGGGCACGTTCAGCGCGACTAGCAACGCGACGACGCTATCGTTCAGAACTGGCGCATCCGAAGTAGCGACGGAGAAGATGAGCCTGACGAGCGCGGGGTTATTAACTGTAACAGGAACAGCCAAGGTATCGACCGGGGCAGCCGTTGGTGGGGCTACTCCCGGCACGGGTGGGCTTGCGTTCCCTGCGATACAAGTGGCGGTAGCAGACGTAAATACGCTGGATGACTATGAGGAAGGAACATTTACTCCGGCGATTACTTTTGGCGGAGCAGCGGTTGGACTCACCTATACTACTCAAACTGGCAGTTATACTAAAGTAGGAAGATCCGTGCATTTCCAGATAAGAATAGATTTATCTAATAAAGGATCATCTGTTGGGAACGCCGTGATTACAGCACTACCATTTAGCGTCAATGCTGTTGCATCAGCTATATCTATCGGCTATATATCGGCTATAACATTCGCAGACTTTCTAATGGGCGCGTGTGACCCAACTGCAACAACGATTACCCTTCGTGAATCAACAAATGCTGGTGCTGTTACCAATATAACGGATGCAGACTTTGCGAATACCAGCATAATTATCTTGGCAGGGTCTTACGAGACTTAACGAACCTGCACTAACCAACAGGAGAAAAAATGAACCAGCAGGAAACTATAATCGCAGTATGGCGCGCGATGCATCAGCAGATGGCAGATAACTTCGCGGCAGCGAATGTTGAGACGCAGTTACTGCGCGAGCAAGTCGCTGCGTTGCAGGCAGAGCTTGTCGAACTTAAGAAGCCAAAGGTTACATCGAAGCTCGAAGCCGTGAAGGATAGCACGGCGTGAAGATAATTGCACTTCTGCCGCTTGTGTTGGTTGCTGGCTGCGTGACGATTGATTATTCGCATCGTGCAAGAGAGCCGGCGGAGGAAATAACTTGGCGTTATGTTGATTATCCGAACACCGAATGCCAAATAGTAATGGCAATTCCAGCACCCGGGCCAGTCCCAAAAGAATGCACAGAATCCCCGGATGCTCAACCACTAATTATCGGTGCATGCGTAGTATTCCCGGATGCGCATTGTATGGCTGACCCGGATAAATCTCATTTCAGACGCGCAGTAGGAATACTTCCAAAGTCTGAAGAATATCAGTCTGGAAGGATAACAAAACATGAACAAGGACACATTGACGGATACAATCATAAGGAATAGATCATGCCTGAACGCACGAAAGACATTATTACGGAAATTGTCAAAGCACTGATCACGGCGGCAATCATAGCTGGAGTGGTTGGTTATGGGACCGTGCGCGCGATCGAAAAAGAACAGGAAGAAATCAAGTCAACTGTCAAGGACATCAAGATCAAAATCGACAAACTCATCCCGGATGTGCAGGGAATCGTTAGCGAGCGCGCAGTCCGCAGGCCGGAAATCGACCGCAGACTTGATGCTTTGGAGCGGCGAAAATGAATGAGGAGCGCCGATTCTCTCCAGAAGAAGCCAAATTCAGCACGCAAAAACGTGTGACCTACATCCTGCTGCTGATCTTCGCCGCAGTGGTGGTAAACGTGCTGTTGACGAACGATCAATCCGAGCGCAGTATGGTGCTGCAAACGGTCATCAATCTGACGTTGCTCGCTGTTGGGTACTGGCTAGGTTCGAGCAAGAGCGCGGCTGACAACCGGGATGCGCTTGCCAGAAGCCAGCCGCCAACGAATGGGACGGTTAAATGAAATCGACTCGCGGCGAACGTAATTTCAATCTTGGAAACATTGAGCGTGTAAAAGGCACCGTCTGGAAAGGGCAATCGCCCGACCAATCCGGTGATCCGCGCTTCGTCGTGTTCACGTCCTCTGTGTGGGGCGTCAGGGCGCTTGCCAAGATCATTCTCACCTATTCCCGCGTCTACCCGCAAGATACGCCGCAGGACATCGACACGGTGCGCGAGATCATCACGCGCTGGGCACCTCCGAAGAACAAGGGTGTTGTAGAAAACGACACGTTTTCCTATATCCTAGCGGTGTCGAAAGAACTCGACGTAGCTCCGCATGAGGAGATCGACGTGACTGACGAGGAAACGATGAAGGAGCTTGTAACAGCGATTATCCGGCATGAGAATGGGCGGGTTCTCGTTGACGAGGACGTTATTGCAGATGGCGTTTCGAGGGCGTTGGCTTAAAAATCAACCAAGGAGGTATCACCATGAAAATGCTGGTCACAATCGCACTGCTCGCACTCGCGGGCTGCACCGGATTCAACACCGCTCAAAGCATCATCGCGGATAAAGGCTCAGCGGTGGCCGACGAAGTCAGAGAGACGGCGGAATTCGCGTTGTGCCGCGGGATCACGGTCGGCGCTTGGGTAAGGGCTTATGGCGACAGCGCAGACAGGGCGCAAGCGTGGCGGGTGTTATGCTCGCAAATGGTGAAAGAGGCACCGGCCAAGCCCTAGAATCGAACTAACCGCGCCAGTGCGGAACGCTGGCAATTTGAAGGAGTAGCCAAATGGAAGCACCAAAACTATCCGGCGAAATGCTGGAAAAAGCAATCGCGTCTCAACCGTTCCCGAAAGTAACCAAGGACTCTATCGAGGCGAAAATCGTCAAGGTGGATTATCTGGTTCTGCCGGATTCCACGGTCACTCTCTGTAACATTACGATGCAGAACGGGTTCAGCGTTCGAGGCGAATCCGCTTGTGTGGACGCAAGGAATTTCAACGTGGAAATCGGGAAGGGCCTAGCACACAAGAACGCATTCGATAAGCTGTGGGCGTTTGAGGGGTATTTACTCGCCGAAAACCGTTGGCGGCAACCGACCAATCAACCTGCGTGATAAGTTTACCGCGCAGCCATCCTCCTGCGCGTGGCCGGCGCCGGCTGCTAACCGGTAGCCGGCCTTTTTATTCGTAATGGCTGTGGGATAAATTGATGGAA
>ERZ1292632.1136-Hain-H43-01um-R2-1136-length-27320-cov-8_pt2 | contig 12380 bp, 12 predicted proteins | sample MGYA00564407_ERZ1292632 | MGnify/ENA primary metagenome ERZ1292632 (study PRJEB36523, sample SAMEA6512637) | groundwater metagenome | collected 2019-01-08 | study: AquaDiva: Metagenomics assemblies of 32 groundwater samples
TTGTATCAGAGTACACGCAAAGAGATGGTGACGTTTTCTTCGCACACAGAACCATTTGATACTTTGGTCAAAGTAGGATTTTGGCCGGTCAATATGATCAGTGAAGATTCGATTATTTATTGGAAGTGTCTTTCGTATTTTCATGGAGACTACAAAGTACAACCAATTCACTTGCCACTTTCTTTGGATGCGGTATTGGCTGAGACCACGTGGAAGACTTTGCAGAATCAGTACAAACAGAAACGACGTTGGGCGTATGGTATTGAAAACTTGCCAGTGACGATGCGCGCTATTTGGCCAGACAAGATTATTCCGCTCAAGACCAAGATGCGTATTACCTTTGAAATGATTGAAGGGCATTATTCTTGGGCCACGACTTCGTTTATTCTAACCTTCTTGGGATGGCTCCCACTTATTTTGGGTGGAGCTGCGTTTCGTGAGAGTGTACTGGCGCACAATCTCCCGTTTGTTACTCGCGCGCTTATGACATTTGGAATGATTGGTTTATTTATTACCATTCCGCTTGCAATGCTTTCTCTTCCACCAAAACCAAAACGCTACAAGTGGACGAGGTATTTCAACATGCTCTTTCAGTGGATCCTTATTCCAGTCGTAGGATTACTTTCTGCTATACCAGCGGTTGATTCGCAGACGCGTATCTTACTTGGAAAATACTTTGGAGAATTTTGGGTTACGGAAAAGATTCGCAAGAAGTCTTAAAGTGAATCGTATAGATGTGAGAACGCCGCCACAGAAGAGATCTTCTGGGCGGCGTTTTTCTCGAGGGACGCGGACTGTTTCAGTGCGCGGTGTCTCCCGGAGGAGATTGGTGTTTGACGGCGTGACGTTGATGCGCCACATATTTTCTCCAACGGAGATTCTCTAGGTATCTCCTCATCCGTCGGCGATCCATGTATTTGATCACGGCCGGATCTTTCTGGAGCGAAGGATGATTGGGATCATCGACCGTTCGGTTCCAGTTGTGGTAGACCGTGATGACTGAACGGACGCGAGAGCGTCGCCAGTGTCGCTTGGGAGAGAGGGCAGAGAGTTTCTTCCGAACGGAACGAAGTTTCGGAAGGATCCTTTCTTTACGGCTCCTTCCTGCATGCCGCGTGTGCATTTCTGTTTCCTCCGACTTGTGGAGCGGTAGCACTAGTGTAGGAAGCGAACCCTTTGCTGTCAATATGACAGCTTCGTGCTAGGGAAATGAGTATTTTTTGCTACAATAGAGGTAATTAAAATATATCTATGGCGCAATTGTATCCACATCGGAAATTTTGGTTTGCTTTTCGAGCTGTGATGGTGCTGGGAATTCTGTTGGTAGCAATTGGATTGTATTATGATATTCATATTCCGTTTCTTTTTGGTCTTTCGGTACGAGAAATCTTTTGGTTGATTCTTCTTCCGATTATCGTGGTGATTATGTATTTGGCGCCAATGCTGTGGCGCAACATTTGCCCTCTGGCAACGGTAAGTATGTGGCGCTACGCTATGTTTGGAAGACGCAAGCTTTCGAAGATAGGGATCAAGGCGAATGAGCTTACCGGAGTGATGGGCGTGCTCCATGATCTTATTCGTAAGCGCGGACTGCTGATTAGTGTACTTTTGTTTTGGAGCATTATCCCATATCGCTTGATCGCTTTTAATGCGGATAGTCATGCGACATTTTGGTTGGTAGCTGCCGTGTTTGGTGCTGCTTTTGTTTTCGGGGCATTATTTCCAGTGAAGAGTGGTTGGTGTACGAGTATTTGTCCGATGGCAGCAGCCGAAAAAGCCTATGGTATGAATCCAGCAATAGAGGTAAAGAACAACCGTTGCTATTTCCTCAATCAGCCAGAGAACAAAGTGATGAGTTGTAGCGGATGTTCGTTTAATTGTTGGGATGTTGTTGAGCCGGAATTTGGGTATTGGCAGGCGTCTGGACAGGGGATTTTTCATGCAACGTTAAACGCGCATATGCGCAAAGTATTTGTCGCTACGCTTCCAGGATTTATGTTGGCTTTTTCTTTGGTCTCGAGTAAGGTTCTTGTTATTCCAGGGGCCGGCGGTGCCAAGGTATTTACTTTGTATGCGTTTTTCGCGGTGATGATGGTTCTTTCCGCAGTTGTCTACTACACATTTAAAGCGATGAAGAAAAAGAGTATCCGAAAGAGTATTGTAGACAGCAAAGAAGCGGAAACAGCATATTCTGTTGCTAAACGTCGTTTGGATTTGTTTGTCGTTGGTCTTTCGATGAATGTTATCTGGGTATTTCTTTCATACGCCTGGACACATTCACTTCTGGTAAAGATTTTTGCAATCGACGAGGTTGCCCAAGGAGTGTTGTGGACGATTTTGGTCTTCGCTTTCTTCTTTGTTTCTTTGGGCGGAATGCGTTCTGGATGGAACGAAAAACCAGGAGTGGGAAATTACCGTACCAGCTGGTGGTAAGAGCTACTCGAAGTGAATTTGATCTTCAAAACGTTTGAGAGCCTCCTTGAGTAAGGGGGCTTTTTTGAGTAAAGGATCTTCTTTCAAAGTATTTTTGGCTTCTTCTCTGGCGAGAGTAATGAGTTTGATGTTGGTCAGATTTTCCATGGCGATGTCTGGCATACCTGACTGCCGTGTACCAAAGAAGGCTCCGGGGCCACGGAAGGACAGATCGGCTTCGGCAATATCGAATCCGCTACTTTTTTCTACCAGGACTTGGAGGCGTCCGCTACCGTCGCTGTTTTTTCCAGGAAGAAGGAAACAGTAGGATTGGTGTTCTCCTCGTCCGACACGTCCACGGAACTGATGGAGCTGGGCGAGTCCAAAGCGATCTGCTTCCTCAATCAAGATGACGCTCGCGTTGGGAATATCGATACCGACTTCCACAACTGCGGTAGCGACGAGAATGTCATATTCTTTTTCTTTGAAGGCGCGCATCATTTCTTCTTTTTCTTTTGGCTTCATCTTTCCGTGGAGAAGTCCGATACGTAACTTGGGAAAAGTTTCTCTGGCAAGGCGCTCGTGTTCGGCTATGGCTGCTTTCACTTCTTTGAGTGCGAGAGATTCTTCAACCAGAGGAAAGATAATGAAGGCTTGTCTCCCATGAGAAATTTCTTGTTCGATAAAAGTGTAGACCTGCTTTCTTGCAGTAACACTTGTTGCCATGCGCGTGATGATAGGAAGGCGATTTTTTGGAAGTTCATCGAGAATGGAGAGGTCGAGGTTCCCAAAAAATGCGAGAGTGAGGGTGCGAGGAATAGGCGTTGCGGTCATAGTGAGGAAGTGTGGAGTGGTGCTTTTGGTTTTGTCTTTACTGCCAAAGCTTGCTTCTTGGAGTTTGGCACGTTGAGCAACGCCAAAGCGATGTTGTTCATCAACAACGATAAGGGCAAGGTCGGAGAAGAGGACGTCGTCTTGGAGCAGGGCATGCGTACCCACGATAATTTTTGGGATGCCGTTTTGAATAGCCTTGATAAGGGTGGGGCGAGTGACGGTATTGCCGTCTAGGATGCGGTAGCTTCCGGTAAATAACGCCACCGTATTTTCAGTATGGGCGAAAAGTTTTTGCAGGTTTTCAAAATGCTGACGAGCCAAGACTTCTGTTGGAGCAAGGATAACGGTTTGGGCACCGTGCTCGGCAGTAACAAAGGCTGCGAGAGCGGCCACAATTGTTTTTCCAGAACCAACGTCACCGTTTAAGAGGCGATTCATTGGGCGGGTTTTTTCCATATCTTTGAGAATTTCAAAGCTCGCCTTGCGCTGGGCGTCGGTGAGGGTAAAGGGAAGGCGACTGATAAATTCTTTGAGGAGTTTTTCATCAAAAGGAAGACTCGGAGCTTTACTTGTTTCAAAGCGCGCTTTTACTTGAAGGGCTTTGAGTTGCACAAAATACATCTCGTCAAAAGCAAAGCGCTTTCTTGCAAGAAGCGTTTGATCGTTGCTCTTGGGAAAGTGCATATAGGCCATAGCTTGTTTGAGCGATGGCAGATGAAGGCGGGTGAGAATTTCTTCGGGGACTGGATCAGGAAAGCTCTCGATATTTTTGGCGGCTTCGGTGATCTGCCAACGAAAGAAACGAGAAGTAAGACCAGCGGTTTCTGGGTATACCGGCATGAGGCGTCCGGTTTGTGTAGCATCACGCGCAGCACGTTCAAAGCTGGGACTGGTCATGACAAGTCCGTTTCTATCTTTGGTGACTTTTCCGGAGGCTCGGATTACCATGCCGGGTTTGAGGGTTTGGGAAACAAAGCGTTGATTAAACCAGATCATGCGGAGTGTTCCGGTTTCATCTTCTACTGTTGCTTCGGTGAGAAACATTTTCTTTTTGAAGGTGCGACCTGCTTCTATTTTGGTTACGGTTCCAATAACAGTGCACTTATTTTCTGGAATGAGTGAGTCAATAGGACTAATAGCCGAGTAGTCTTCGTAGCGATGTGGGAAATGGTAAAAAAGGTCGCGTACAGTAAAGAGTCCCAAGTGTTCAAGCTTGGTGAGGGAAAGCTTTTTAATAGAAGAAATTTTGGAAAGGGGGGTATTGAAGGAGAGCATAGGAGTATGAATGTTCATTTCAGTATACCTTGTTCGAGAATCTCTCACAAAAAAGAAAAAGCCTCTCCACCAGGGTTCTGGGGGAGAGGCAGTTTTGCGAGGCGGATGCTGTGGTGCATCACGCCATGAGACGGCGGAGTTCGTCGATCGTGGCGAGGTCGTGGTCTTCGTTGATGATGACCAGCGAAATGTTGCCAGGATCGAGGATGTTTTCTCCGAAGATGAAGCGAAGTCCTTGGCGCAGTTGATCCAGCGCTTCGTGACGCTTTTCCATCTCGTAGTAGGCGAACAGCGAGATGTCGAGCACCTTACCCACCGAGCGATGCTGGAGGGTGATGATCTTTTCCTTGCGAAGTTCGCGGAGCTTTGCGTCGAGTTCGACTCGATCTTCTTGGCTGAAGGGTTCTTCGAGCGATACGCGCACGAAAGTCTTCTCGTCACGATGTCTCGCGAATACGAGAACGAAGTGAGTCGGTTTCATTGGGTTACCCCTATTTCTGTGACCTGGGTTGATTCAGGCCGAGACGGACTCCGGGATCTTGAGGAAGCAGGCGACCGTAGGCGAGTCTTGGATGTCCCCGACGAGCAGCTTGCGCGTCATCTCGCCGAGGATGGCTCGAGCTTCGATTTCGCTCCGGCTGTTGTCAGCCAGGGTGAACTGCAGGGCGTCCACGCGGACACGGAAGATGAATTCGTCCCTGGCGCCCAGAAAGGTCTGGCCGAAGCCGATCTCTTGGGTCTCGGTGACGTTTTGCGGGAAGGTGATCTGGACGAAAGGTCGTCCATTCTTGCTTCCGAAGACAGCTTCGGGCTTCGTGGGTTTCGGCATGGGATGCTCCTAAGAGAGATTTTTTGAGTTGTTAAATTGCGGGTAAGCCTGGAGGGTTCTGCACCCTGAAAAGCAAACCTCTCTATTATACCAATAAATGAGGTAAAAGTCAAGTTCTCTGATAGACGAAAGGCCAAGATTTGGCTATAATAAGGGAGTATTTGATTTCTCTCTATCCACATGGAACCTAAAGACCTCCCTTGTTTTTTGAATGGTCGCTATACGACCCTCTCCCAAGCTACGCTCCACCCCACGGATCTGGGTTTTGTGCGAGGGTACGCTATTTTTGATGTGATGCCCTTGGTACAGGGAAAACCTTTCCTCTGGGAGCGTCATTTTGAGCGATTAGAGAAATCTGCTGAAGCCTTAAATCTCGTGCTTCCGGTAGATCAAGATGCCTTTCAGGAAATCCTTCGTACCCTTATTGAGAAGTCAGAAGATGCAAATCTGTCATTTCGAACCATTGTTTCTGGAGGTCCGAGCGCTGATGGTTTTGTGCCAGAAGTTGGGAACGAAACTTTCTTGGTTATTGCAGAGCATGCGCACGAATATTCGGAAGAAATTTTTACGAAAGGAGTCAAAGTGCTGACGCTCGAGTTTGAGCGTTCTGTCCCGCAGGTAAAGTTAGCCAATCATGCCATTGCTATTCGTGAATTGCCAAAACGAAAAGCTGAGGGTGCCTTTGAAACCCTGTATGTAAAAGATGGAATGATCTCTGAGTGTTCGCAGAGTAATATTTTTATCGTGAAAGATGGTGTACTTGCGACTACGTGGGACAATGTCTTGTGGGGAGTAACTCAAGGTCTCGTGATAGAACTTGCAGAACAAGCCGGGATTGTAGTAGAAAAACGAGGTATTTCTTTGGACGAAGTATTGTCTGCAGATGAAGTTTTTATTACCGGAAGTAGTAAAAAGATTGTTCCTGTAGTGAATATTGATGGCACAATTATTGGGAACGGCGCTTTAGGCGATATGACTTCCAAGCTTCAAAATCTGTTTGAGGAATATTGCGAGAAATACTAGAACACTTTCAATTGTATAGAATAGAAAAAACAGCACCGAAGAAGGCGCTGTTTTTTTGAGAGTGTTCCCGGCAGGAATCGAACCTGCGACCTTTTGGACCGCAACCAAACGCTCTATCCACTGAGCTACGAGAACGTCAAGAAACAAAAACTTTCCTTGGAAAAAGAAAGGAAAGCTTTGCTAAGTATGCAGGAATTTCTCGAGAGTGTCAACCAAGTGTGGCTCGTGAACCTGCTCAGGGATGTACTCGTAGAGGGCTCGATTGATCTGCTCGTGAGTGACATCTAAGAGAGGAACATGAGCGTGAGTGAGGAAGGCTCCTCTGATATGAAGGCTGAGGATGTCTTCAAATGGAGGTTCGCTGAAAATATAGTAGGATTCGATATCATCAAAAGCGTAGAAGTGGTCACCAGAGACAACTCCACGAGTCGTTATGCCATAGAACAACGTACGAGGTTCATGGTGTTGAAAAAGGTATATAATGATACCGATGAGAATGAACGTGATAGCCATGAGAGGGCTGTTGGTAAATAGGGCATACGCAATAATAACAATAAGAATTGCGGTACCATATCTTCTTGAACGTGGTCCGAGTTCAAATGGCTCATGTTCTGGAGATTCCCAGCCCAAAAGGAGCTTTCCGTAACTTGCTGGAAGCTCTGGATTGTGTGGATGACGCTCTTGTTGTTCCATACGAAAAAAAGAAGATAAATCTTTTTGTATTATACCATTTTTTTTCGAGAGTCGAAAGTAAAAGTGCACCCTTCACAAATGTGTGAATATTTGGTAGGATGGGTTATTGAATTTAGGAGAAGAACCTGTTTATTCAAAAAGCGGAGGAGTGGCCGAGTGGTTGAAGGCAACAGTCTTGAAAACTGTCGTACCTGAAAGGGTATCGTGAGTTCGAATCTCACCTCCTCCGCTTTTTGAAAAAACGTCTTTGAATACATTAAAAAATACAGACAATGTCACACGCACTTTCTATCAAACAGTTAAAGAAGAAATATCCCACTGGCACTGAAGCCCTGAAAGGGATTGATTTAGTCGTGGAGGAAGGCGGCTTCTTTGGGCTTCTTGGGCCGAATGGAGCAGGAAAGAGTACGCTTATCAGTATCGTTTGTGGCTTGACAGGGAAGACGAGCGGCGAGGTATTGGTTGGTGGATTAAGCATCGATACAGATCGAGAGGCAACCAAAGAGATGATTGGGCTCGTGCCTCAGGAATTTAATTTCAATATTTTTGAAAAGGTCATTGATATTGTTGTGAAACAGGCGGGGTACTATGGTATTCCGCGTCCTCAGGCTATTCAGAATGCCGAGAAGTATTTGAAGAAACTCGGTCTTTGGGAAAAGCGTGATGCAAAGGCCATGGAGCTTTCGGGTGGTATGAAACGGCGTCTAATGATTGCTCGTGGATTGGTTCATGAGCCGAAGGTACTGGTACTTGATGAGCCGACGGCTGGTGTAGACGTAGAACTGCGTCGTGGTATGTGGGATTTTCTTCGGGAAATAAATGAAGCCGGTACTACTATTATTCTTACGACTCACTATCTTGAAGAAGCTGAACAGCTTTGTCGCGAATTGGCTATTATCAACAAAGGTGAAATCGTAGCTCAAGGAACGGTCAAGGATCTCCTTACGAAGTTGCAAGTGGAAACATTTGTTTTTGATCTTGCCGAATCACTGAACGATAAGACGAAAGAACTTATTTCGAAATTTGAAGTACGCGTGATTGATCCAGATACGATTGAGATGGATCTCCAAGAAGGGGAGTCGTTTACGGAACAGATAGTTGCTCTTGCTCGTCTCGGTATCATGGTGAAGAGTGCGCGTAACAAGACAAATCGCCTTGAAGAACTCTTTGTAAACCTTACTCAAGAAAAGAAAAGCGTATGACCTGGAAGAAAACATGGATCATCTACATGACCATAGTGCGGACAGAAGTCGGGCGCTTTTTCCGTGTGTGGTCACAGACACTGCTCGCGCCTATCGTAACAACGACGCTCTATTACATAATCTTTGGTAAATTTATTGGAAGCCAGGTGGCGCCGATTGGTGGATTTACGTACATCCAATTTATTGTGCCTGGTTTGGTTATGATGACGGTGATCACAAGCTCTTTCCAGAACACGGTGAGTTCCTTTTACATGGCCAAGATGATGAAATTCTTAGAAGAGCTTTTGGTTGCTCCGGTGCACCCGCTCGTGGTAGTAGCCGGATATGTGACAGGAGGTGTGGCGCGTGGTCTTGTGACAGCTGCGATGGTTCTCGTTGTGGCGCTCTTCTTTACCAAACTCATGATCTCTAGCGTGCTTATTCTTTTGTTGTTTGGTATTTTGACGAGCATTTTCTTCTCACTTCTCGGATTGATCGTTGCTATCTATGCCAAGAACTTTGATGGCGTGTCTATTATTCCAACTTTTGTTCTTACTCCGCTCACCTATCTTGGTGGAGTGTTCTACTCTATAAAGATGCTCCCAGACTTTTGGCAGATCGTATCGCATGCCAATCCTATTTTCTACATGATAAACGGCTTCCGGTATGGATTCTTGGGCTTTACGGATACTTCGCTTCTGGTGAGTGCCGGACTCCTTGTTGTTTTCTGCCTCGGAGCACTTTTGTTTACCTTGTATTTGTTTCAGAGTGGTCGAGCACTTCGCACTGGTTAGAATTTAAAACTTGAGAAAAATACTATGGAAGAGAATAAAGTAGTACGTGAAGGTTGCTGTGGCGGAGGTTGCTGTGGCGGACTGACACACGAAGAAGATCGTATCTTGAATCAAAAGGGAACTGAAGCTCCTTTTACCAGTCCTTTGTATACAGAAAAGCGACCAGGAACGTATATTGCCAAAGATACCAAAGAACCTGTTTTTCGATCAGAACAAAAATATGAATCTGGAAGTGGATGGCCAAGTTTTTGGGCACCGATTTCTCCAGAGGCTATTAAGACCGATGAAGATACATCTCATGGTATGAAGCGTACAGAAGTGCTTTCAACCGATGGCGGACACTTGGGACACGTCTTTAATGACGGTCCAGAGCCAACGGGTCTTCGTTATTGTATCAATGGTGCAGCACTTCAGTTTATTCCTGATGAGGAAGGTGACCAGAAGGAGTAATTTTTCTTTTTGAAAAGTAAAATTATGAATCTCAAAAAAGCTATTTTTGGAGCAGGGTGTTTTTGGGGAGTAGAAGCACTGTTTCGCAAAGTGCCCGGCGTAACGGAAGCATTTTCTGGGTATACAGGCGGAACAACAGAGAATCCAACGTACGAAGAGGTGTGTCGTGACACAACAGGACATGCAGAAGCAGTGGAAGTAACGTATGATGCCGATGTTGTGTCATATGAGAGACTTCTAGAAGTTTTTTGGATGAATCATAATCCGACCACTCCAAACCAACAGGGGCCTGATCGTGGTTCGCAGTATCGCTCGGCTATTTTTTACTTTGATGATAAGCAAAAGCGTCTTGCAGAAGAATCCAAGGAGGCGTTGGGGCAATCTGGTACATGGCCGAAGCCTATTGTGACAGAAATCTCTCCTGCGAAGCCTTTTTACAAGGCAGAAGAGTATCACCAGCGCTATTTTGAGAAACTCGGAGTCGAACCGACGTGTCATTTGTAGGGCTTGCTATTTTCTTTGATTTGCGCTATAATAACAGTGTTGTAAGTTTTCGCTCTGGAGTTTCGCTGACAGTCAAGAGCCCCGAGTTACCAAACTCAAAGTCTCTCGCCAGTAGGGCCAGGTAAGCAGAAGGTCACCTTACACGGTAATTAGGCAAGAATTTGATATGGCAACGAAACTCTATGTTGGTGGTGTTTCTTATAACACTACTGACGAAGGTCTCCAGGCAGCATTTGCCCAGGCCGGAAGCGTCGTTTCTGCTAAAATCATTATCGATCGTATGACAAACCGCTCACGTGGATTTGCATTCGTCGAAATGGCCACAGATGAAGATGCTCAAAAGGCTATCGAAATGTGGAATGGCAAGGAACTTGACGGTCGCAACCTTACTGTCAACGAAGCACGTCCTCTCGAGGAACGTCCTCGTACTGGTGGTAACGGAGGCGGACGTGATTTCGGTGGTAACCGCGATGGCGGAAGCCGCTGGTAATCAGCATCCAAAGAAAACACCCCTTTATCGGGGTGTTTTTTTATTGCCAAATTTCTAATAATATCTCTTTCTCATCTTTTTAAAAAGTAACATAATTCCGCGATCACGGAATTATGTTACCAAAGGAAGGAGGTTATTTGAGGAGGGTTTTGAAGGGCATGGCTTGGGTGCCGACAAATCCTGGAAGATATTTTTTGTTGATAGCCAAAAGAAGACGGACGATTGGGAAAAGGTAAAAACGATTAAGGAGCGCCGAATCAATGAAGCGGTACTTTTTGTCTCTGCGGATCAGTGTACGAAGCATGAGGGCGGCCCGTTTGGTATCGAGTGTTTTGGATATGGAGAATTTGAAGAAGCCAGGGTATTTCTTGTCGTACTCGGCTACTTTTTTGTGGAGTTCTTCAAGGGTGATTTTGCTTTCGAGGGCTTTGCGACAGAAGTAGAGAATAAAGAGTGTGTCGGTGATAAAGGTGTTTCTTGGTACGTCACAGGATTGTCCAAGAAGGTGGAGTTCACGGATATCTTGTTCGCTTAGATCAACTGTGTCGTTGATGATGACGCTGAAGTAGGATTTGATGAAGCTGTTTATAGTGATGTTGTCCCAAAAGATCCAGAGAAGTGGAGGAACACGGAGTTTGCGGAAATAGAGAACTGGCTCGTTATCCTGATACATGATTTCTTTCGACACAGCATTGTACTGTTTTAAGTACTCGATCATTTTTTCGTTGCCAAAGAAATCGACGATACATTGTTCGGCGGTTTTTCGGCCTTTGAAGATTTCGAGTGTCGAGATGGTATTGAGCTCGACCCAGGGTGAGGAATTTTCGAGGAAGGTCACTCGGTTGCTTTTGCGCCAACCGCCGGTCATGCACCAGACAAAAATACCGACAAGGTGGGGATTGTTTTTGAGTGCCTGATAGTACTTCTCATAGTCCCATCCAGTATAAAAGGGAAGTTCGCCAAAGCCATCGTATTCACGACGAGTTTGCAGTTCGATAATGAGATGGTAGCCGTGGGTTTCGAAAAGGGGATTGAGTTCGAGGTTGCGGAAGAAATCGGTTTCTCCGTATTTGATAGAAATAACCAGGCTATTGCTTTTGATGCCTTTGAATACTTCGGTAAATGTTTTGCGATTCCAGATCATATCACCAATACGATAGGCACCGACAGACCAAGTGCGGAAGATCCAGGTTTTGTCGTGTTTTTCAAAAAGCGGAAGAAGTTTTTTGAGATACATCCTTGCTTGCTTGGCATTTTTTATGGTCAAGCGACTTTTGAAGGCTCCTTCACGATCGATGCCATCGCATTCTCCAACACGCGTGATAATACCGGCAACGGCGTATTCCTCGAAGAGGTGCGTCAGCGAGCGTTCAATGATGTGAATAATTTTTTTGTGACTTCCTTTGGTGTAGCGTTCGATCTCTTGATTGAAATACATGACATCAAAATTGACGAAGACTTTGATGTTGTGACGAGTAGCTAACGCAAAGAGTTCGGTGTACAACTTCTTGTATTCACAAAGCTTTTCTTGGAGGGCTTCGGGATAGATATCGAGAGTCACGAGATGAGGGAGGTCATCTATGGAGATAGCATTGTAGCCAAGAGCGGAGATGCGCTCAATGAAACGTTCAAAACGCGCAATAATTCGCTCGTGGTGATGGATTATTCCTTCCTCATCGTAGAGTGGGGTCGTAGACCAATTGTGAGGAGGGTTTTTCTCGTCCACAAATGGACCGAGAGCATCAATAAGATAGAGTTTCATTTGAATTTTTTGTTTTGTCCTTTTATTTTAGCATACCGAGAGCCCTTTTTAGAGGCTTGATTCTCAGGTATTTCTCTGGTATAGTGGACTTTGTATTAGAAATTTGGAGAGATGGCCGAGCGGCTGAAGGCAC
>ERZ1292632.3343-Hain-H43-01um-R2-3343-length-12375-cov-29_pt1 | contig 12375 bp, 27 predicted proteins | sample MGYA00564407_ERZ1292632 | MGnify/ENA primary metagenome ERZ1292632 (study PRJEB36523, sample SAMEA6512637) | groundwater metagenome | collected 2019-01-08 | study: AquaDiva: Metagenomics assemblies of 32 groundwater samples
CTTTCATCGGTGGCGGCCTCACCTACAACAACGTCACATTCTCGGGGGATAATATAACGGTAACAGGAGCAAACACATTCAACACTATGGCAGTGAATAATGCGGGATATGGAGGAGCAAATGGTTTGATATTACCAACAGGAGTATCAACAACAACGGTTTCCAACATAACCACCAACGCAACTACCACAAGTGATTATGCCAAAATCAAATCTGCCACTGCGGGAGTGATTGCGGGATTGAAGACGACAACCAATATAACAATTTGTGTTGATTATATGAGCATTAAAGATAGCAACGGATATTCCACTGGTGGCGGTTCCTTTTATGCGGGGGCAAATTCCTCTAATGTTTCAGGCAATGCTGGGTGGATATTTACAGCGTGTCCTGCGGCGGCGAGTGGCGGGGAAGGTTATACAATTATATTTGAATAATAATTAAAAATCTTGAAATTTCAAAAAGGACACAAAACAAATCTAGGAAAACATTGGAAAAATTCTCCAATGGATGATAATCATAAAAGAAAAATTGGCGATGCCCAAAAGAGATTTCTTCTTAATGGTGGAAAACATAGTAAGGGAAATCTGGGAAATGTTGGTGATAAATGCCATTTTTGGAAAGGTGGTATTTCTTTAAACCCATACCCCCAGGATTGGAATGAGATTTTAAAAGAAAGTATAAGAATTAGAGACAATCATATTTGTCAAATATGTGGAATACACCAAGATGAATTAGTGGGTTGGAACTTACAACTAGATATTCATCATAAAGATTATACTAAAAATAATATTGACCCTAAAAATTTAATAACCCTTTGCAGGAGTTGTCATGTAAAAACAAATGGCAACAGAAAATATTGGATTAAGTATTTTGAATAATATGGTAGAAGAAAAATTAAAAATAATATCAGAACATTTTACAAAAGGACAGATACCACTGGGAGTGATATTAGCGATAGGCGGAGCAGTCGGTGGTTCTGTGATGTGGGTTTATAATTTAATCTCCCCAGTAAAAGAAGAAGTGGCGGAACAGGCTACCAGCATTGCCGTCATTCAAGAAGTCATTAAATACATTCCTGAAATGCAAAGAGATTTAAAAAATACAAACGATAATCTTATAAAACTAATGGCCTCGCAAGGAGTAAAACCTGTAATTTATTTAGCATCAACAACAACACAATGATTATTAAAAGTTTCAAATATCCAGAGATAGATGATACAACACGCAACTATGCAGGTGTTTTTCCTATTATCAATCCCAGTGGCGTCTGGACACAATTTTTAACTCCGAATGAAGAACAGAGAGTAAATAATATTGAACCATCGGATTGCTATATTCAAGCTCAGCAATCCTGTATTGCGATACTTTTGGAATATATCTATGGAATAAAAGATAGTGATTTTTTGGCTGATTTCAACGCTTTGCTTTCTGGTGGAACTCCTACTGGCGGCGACCCAATTAAGGGGGCATTGAGTATTAAAAAAGACGGACTTATTTCGCAAACAATGAGAGATAGAACAGGTATAAAAACTTGGCAAGAATATCATTCTTGGAAAGGAATGGATAAAGAAAAATGTCTTTTAGAGGGAAAAAAGTTTGCCAACCAATATGAAATGTCTTTTAGAATTGTCGTTGAAAAGGACATTCCATTAAAGACAAAATACGAACTCCTAAAAGAGGAGTTAAAACGCTGTCCGCCACCGATTTCATTTTATGCTTGGGTAGAAAGAAACGGCAAATATTATAAGCCAGATGGCGTAAGAGATACGCATTTGGTTGATGCTTTATGCCTAAAAGTCAGTGATAACAATGAGATAACTATAAAAGACACTTACCCGCCTTTTATAAAAGTCCTTGAAGCAAATTCTGACTTTGAGTTTGCGATGGGGTGGAGTATTAGACGTCGTAGTAATGATGAGATTTTGAATCTTTTGCAGAAAAATTATATAATAATTCTATTGGATTATATAAAAATCTTGCTTAACAAAATTTACAAAATAGGTAGTAAAGTAATGACTTTTAATGGAAAACAAAAATAAAAAATACAGAAGGGAATATATGAAAATATATCGGCAGAAAAATAAAGATAAGATTAGTTCTTATAACAAAATTTATCGTGCTGAAAATAGAGACCATATAAGCCAAAAAGAGCGAGAATACTGCATAAAAAATAAAGATAGAATAAGACAAAGAGTGCTTGATTATAGAATAAACAATAAAGAGATTTTCAACAAAAGGATGAAAATAAGTAATAGAAAATATAGAGAAACTCATAAAGAGAAAATGAAAGCATATCAGAAAGAATATCGTTCAAAAAACAAAGAAAAATTAAGAAAACTTAATCGGGAGTATTATTTAAATAATAGAGAAATCCATTCTAAAAAAGCTAAGGAATGGAGAACCAAAAATAAAGTTCAACTTAATGAGAAAAGAAAATTAAGATTAAAAAGTGATTTTGACTTTAAACTAAAACATCGTTTAGGTGTTCGTCTACGGAATGCAATCCACCAAAATTTTAGAAGTGGTTATATAGTAAAATTACTCGGGTGTTCAACCAACGAATTTAAATTCTATTTGGAAGGTAAATTTCAAGATGGTATGAATTGGGATAATTGGGGTGTTAAGGGTTGGCATATTGACCACATAATTCCATTAGCATTTTTTGATTTACAAGATGAAAAACAATTAAAACAGGCTTGTCATTACACTAATTTACAACCTCTTTGGGGTGCAGAAAATTGTTCAAAAAAGGACAAAATTTTATTTAATCCGTATGAAATTCTTCAAAACATTTAAGCGTTCTCCACAGGAAATGTTGGATAACATTAAAAAGAACCTTATAATTATTTTATTAGAATATGTGGCTAGTTTGCTTAAAAAAATTAAAAAAATTGGCAGAGTGGGTGGTAAAATGGTTCAGGAAATTTTTTCCAAAAGAAATTAAAATGCTATATCAACCTATTGAAACATTAAAAGAACTTATCCCCGAACTTTCCCTCAAAGAGAAACTACTCAACGCTATTGAATATTCCATCGGGCAAGATTTGGACCAAAGTGTTCCCAACGATGTGGCCTGCGTCATTCAAGTATGCAAAGTTCTGCAAAAAGTAATGGAATTTCCCGATTTAACATATACTCCCGTCTTAGTCAGAACTCTTAAAGCTGATAAGCGATTTGAAGGAACTTTGGACTTGGATGTGGGAAATATCATAGTCAATGCCACAGGAACGGGAAACAATACCGTTATCGGACACACAGGGTTTATTTGGAAAAACAATGTCATCGTAAGCAACAATTCCCTCACTGGAAAAATGGACACTTTTTATACTATTGAAAGTTGGAGGCAGAGGTATAGAATTAAAGGAGAGATGATGACGCAAGTTTTTAGATTAAAAATTATCAGCTAATTTAATTTTATGAAATTTGATAAAGAATATTTAGCGAGTTTGGCGATAGTGTTAGTCGGTGTTCTTAAAATCTTTAAAGTGGAGATAGGAACCGAAGTGATTACCGCCCTCCTTATCGCAGTTCTTGGTCTTTATAACGCTGTTAAAAAATATCAGGGAGGAAATATCGGAGTGTTCGGTGTTCGTAAAGGATAGTTCTTTTTACCTTCATTCTGATTTATTCGTAATTTAATTTATGAATTATATTTTGCAATTTTTACTTCCTGTCATAGTTTTTGCCTCTGGATTAGTAAAAGATACAAATACCTATATTGCCCCAAATTCGCCTGTTTTAGAGCAAAAGGCATCTTTACCCACTTTGACCTTAAACTCTCAACCACGAGTGGCACAGCAAGCCACAGAGCCTATTAAAACCAAACCTGTTGATATAAATTGTTCGTGCGTCCTATACGCTGAGAATATAACAGGAGTTAAAATTAAATTAGATGCCATAGATTACCCGATAAACACTATCACTCCCCAAAAAGGCGACCTCATTAAACTTCAATATTACAATGCCACAACCACAAAATATATTTACCATCTCTCGGTTATTAAAGAAATTACCGAAGAAGGATACGCCATCACAGAGGCAAATTTTGAGAAGTGCAAGGCGGGTGAAAGAATTATACCGAAAGATGACAAACATATCCTCGGATTTTTCAATCCCGAAAGACAGCGTTTGATAGACGAACTCACCCCTATTCAACGGGAGACTTTATGGAATGAAAGCGGGTGGAGTATGTATGATACCAAAGGGGCGGTATTGAGAGGTAAAGATGGCGAGTGGGGTCTAATTCAAATAATGCCACAAACTCTTAATTGGCTTACAGAAAAAAGAAGAATTGAAAAAGTTTATCCTATCTTATTAGATAAAATGTCTTTTGAAGACCAAATAATTTTATTCAAGTATGGGTGGTCAAAAAATGTTAAATGGTATGGCACACCCGACATCGTTTCGTCAACGGACTAAGGGTTCACATTATCAATTAAGGGCATCTGCCCATCGTTCGGCTAATAAATAATAAATACGCAATCTGAGAAGATTGCGTGAGTGGGACGAAAAAAGACATTCACTTTCGCCTCACTCACGGAGTCTTCTGTGAAAAGAAGTCGTCCATAAAGTTCTTTGGAGGTGAATATGTATTGTCCGCATTGCCATCTGCCAATTATAAACGGCAATAAAGTCGTCCGCAACGGCTTAACTTGGCACTCTGAATGTTGGCGAGGGCGTTTCCCGATTCCTCCGCACTGCAAAGTCAGGAAACCAGACCGCTACTTTCGTTGGGCGGTTGCCAGAATGGTTCATTAGCCACTCTGCCACAGAGCGAGGGCAACGGGAGAGCAAAAACTCTCCCGTATTTTTTAAAAAAATTATGCAAAAAATAAATTGGAGCAAAGATTTGTTCACTCATAAGTTCTTAAAACAAAAACCTATGACTTTGAATGAGTGGGTGAGATTTTTGGACATAACTTTCAATTCAATCCATAGAAGAGTCAAAGATGGAACTTTAATAAAAAAATAATAATTTATATTATGAAAAATTCACCATTTTGGATACAATTAAGAGCGGAAATGAAAGAAAGACGAAAAGATTTTTTAGACTCTGCTCATACCCAAGAAAAAGAAGTCCATAAATATCAAGGCGATGAGTATTTTTATTTGGACGGATATATCATTACAATTCCTGAACATTTATCAACAGTTATAAAATACAGAAAACATCTCTTTGGTATAAAATGATGATTGGAGACTTTAGAAACATAATTTTTATAATTCTTTCTTAAAAGTTTCCATTTAATACCACTTCGCAAGAAGTGTCTCCTTTAGTGGAGAAAGGAAATGAACTCATCTGCTCGCCAGTATAATGCTAGCGAGAGTGGACAGAGTTCTTTTCTTTTTGGTATAATTACATCGTCTCAAAAGTCATTGGACTTTGAGGGTTTTACATATTTGTCGTGAACCACTAGTATGGGAAATACGACTTTGCCAGCGTAGCGTTCGGTAGTGAAACTGGCGAGAAATGGCAGTCGTTGAAATAAAAACTATTGATTGCCTGCCGACACCCCACGAAAAAACTTTACTAGAAGTCGTGGGGTGTGATTTTTATGAAAAGTTATCCACAGTTGAATTTGCAAAGTATTTTTATAAGAATATAATTATATCTGGTAATATAAATATCAAAAATTTTGGGGTCTAAGATTTATGTTATAATTTTGGACACAAGGAGTAGATTAGACTGGGCTTTGCCCAACGCCCCCAAAAGCGTTTGAAAGTCTGGTCTACTCTTTGTGTTATTGACAATTCATATTCGGGATTATTGATAAGTGTAGGGAGGTGTGGAGGTATGGGACTTCTCCATTTAGTGCCGCTTCCGTTGATTACTCAGAATTGACTGAGTTGGAAGGAGCAATCCAAGAGAACGAAGCACGGACTTATTCAATGGTTCTTCGCCCGATTTAAGCAGGAGTGTTTATATTCTCAAGACAATGAGGATAACAACCACCAAGAGGACTTGTTTCAATAACATCTTAATATGAATACATTATTACTTAGGAACTTCTCCTTATTAGGAATTAAGTAAGAGAGAGATGTGTTAAACATAAATAAAATGAACAAAAAACAAAGAAAATTAAAAGAACATCAAGACCGCCTTTCGCAGTTTGACCAAGAATATGACCATTATGAAGAAAAAGATATGGGTAGTGAATGGTGGGTTAAAATGTGGAATGGTGGAACTAAAAGATGGCAAGTGGCTATATTCTCACCTCAAAGTTTTCAGAAATATAAAGGATTTCAAAATGGCGAGACCTATGATGAGTTTGATAAAGAGGGTTTTGAAAATTCAATGAGCAAAGATTAAAATGATACAAATCGCTTCAATAATTAAATTGCCGAAAGAAGTAAAGCAAACCAGCGAACGAGCGGAACTTATTAAATTCTTTGTAGATACTTTAAGAAATAAACAGAACAAGAAATTCCCAGCAAGAATGATAGCTATAAAACTCTCTCACCTTTCAATGGAAGATTTAAGATATATGATTTCAGTTTTTAAGGATGCACAAAATAGAAAAGGTTTGGATTATGCAAGTAAATGGTTTTGGTTCTCAATTAAAGTTTAACATATAACAAATAGAATGAAAAAGAAACTAATTTATATTGAATGGTATGATGCCGCCTCTCCGGCAGATGATACTGGCTGGTGGAGCGAGGAGGGAATAATAAAATGGTCAGATAACTTTGATAGCAGAGTTTTAAGCGTTGGTTGGATAATTAAAGAGTGTAAGGAATATATCCTACTGGCATCGGAGCATAATGTGAATAACAATAATTACGCTCACCCCCTGCGGGTTCCAAAAACTTGGATAAAAAAACGAGTTAATTTGACAAGACATATTTAATCTCTAACACCATAAGGAAATGAAAGAAGCAGATATTCTAAAAACAAAATACGCAAAGGAGTTAGTAAAAAACAAATGTATTCACTGGCTCAAAGAAAATGGCATTGATATTTCTAATAGAAAAATGCGTGTTTATGAACATCGGGGCGTGCCAGAACTGCGAATATATCAAGAGCCGACAACTTTTACCAATTCAAGGAAATCCCGCAGAATGATGGAAGAGCCAGATGTTGATGGCAATAACTGCACTTACGGAATACATAGCCGAACCATATTGCTTTATATCCATATAAATTTAGCTGATATTGAAAGAGCTGAAAAAGACCCAGAAGAAAAAGAATTTATTTTAATGCAATTCCAAGATTATCATCTCCCCCCTAACCCATAAAAGTTAATAACAACTAATATGAAGAAGAAAAATATTATAACACCAGACGCAACTGAAAGAGAGTTAATGGAACTGATATTTTGGGCGAAAGCAGAAACAAAGGAATGGAAGTCATTTTTAGCACTTTGTCGTAAAAGGTTGAAAGATACTACAAAACAAAAGAAAATAAAGTAAATAGCAAATAATATGGTGTGTTATAAAGGTCAAAAAAGTTTTCCACACATTCAATGATAATTATATTGATATTGATATTTATATCATTATCATATAATATAAAGATATGAAAAATAAACACAAAGACAATATGAAGAAAGGAAGGGCAGAAGCTAGACCCAGAAAAATTATGGAATTATTTGGTTGGACTATAACCGCAGACGAAAGACAATATATTACCAAAAGTGAAAAAGAAGATAACCGATACTTTTCAACTTTGGAGAACGCTCTATGGCATATTGCTGAGCAGTCAGAAAAATTAAACTCTTATGCCGACCTTAAAGATGCTGTAAAGCAGATAAAAGAAACGAAGGTTCGCTTTTTAGAGGGGCTACGCAAAGAATGTATAAGCAAGGTTTGATTTAATCTCATTATTAGTAATTTTTATCCCATCTATGAAAAAATTGTATCCAATTCATAAGCAAATAGGTTTGACAAAAGAACAGAACCTAAAACTGCAAAAGAAAGCAAAAGAATTAGAAAAGAGCGAGGGCGAAATTATTAGACATCTTATTGACGAGTATTTATTAAAAGCATTTTAATCAACCAAAATGTATAAAGAAAAACTAACAATGCACGCTAACGAAAAAAAGTATCACCTCTCAACCAAAGAGAAATGGATGTTGGTATTAGTAGCAATATTATTCCTTTTAACCACAATAAAATAATATGGAACCAAATATACAAGAAACATATTTTAAAGAGTTAGAGCAAGACAAGAAAGATGCCGAAGAATCTGTTGAAGACGATATAAAACAGATTGAAAAAGGCATTGAAAGCATTGTCTCCACTCTCGGTTTTATAAACAAAGACATCGCTTATCTGTTAAAGGACTTGCAGAGATTAAAAGAACTTAATAAAAAATAATATGTCAAAAGATATAGAAACAAAAGAATATCGGTTTAATGAAGCCAAACATTTACACGAACTTTTGGTAGAGAATGAATGGAAAGCTTTGACTGGTTGTACCACAATTTTAGGGGTATTGGCGAAACCGGCTTTAATTCCTTGGGCGGCTAAAATGACGGCAGATTATGTGGCAGAAAAATGGCTTGCCGAAACATCTTACTCCTCCAAAGAAATTGAAGAAATTTTGAAAGAAGCCAAATCCGCACATCGCAAGAAAAAGGAGGAAGCGGGAGTAAAAGGCACAGATGTCCACTCGGAGGTAGAAAAACTCGTGGCGGGGCAAATAGAGGGTAATAACGGCATTATAGAACCCGATACCAAGTCCGAAATTCCACAAGTTCAGCACTTCATAGATTGGGCGGTAAAAAACAAAACAAAATTCCTTGAAACTGAGAAAGGAGTTTATTCAAAAGAATTGTTTGTCGGGGGTATTTTAGACTTAATAGTTGAGTTAGATAATCAGTTATGGATTGCCGACATAAAGACCGGAAGCGGAATTTATCCCGAACACTTTGCCCAAATGGCAGGGTATGAATTGATGATGACTGAAATGGGCTATCCTCCCTTAACGGGTTCTATAGTGCTTAACCTTAAAAAAGATGGCACTTTTGAAGAAAAAAGAAGTGTGAGCAACGAGGACGCTAAAAAATTCTTTCTTGCTTGCGTTCAGGTTTATAGATTACAAGAAAAATTTAATAGTTTAATAAATAATTAAAATGACAAGATATACAAAAAGAGTAAGTGTTGGTGCGTTTCTTAAAAAGGGTGAGGATATTAAAGACGGAGATATCGTAGAGTTAGCAAATGAAGGTAAGCAAGTGGAAGGTCAATATGGTTCGCAGGATTTGTTTCTGGTAAAAAATACGACTGGTAAAGAGGGAAATGTATCTTTTAACACCACCTCAATCAACAATATGATTGATGCTTATGGAGAAGAAGCGGTAAATTGGATAGGTAAAAAAGTAAAGGTATGGGCGATACTTTCAAATGTTCAAGGTAAAATGATTAAAGTTTATTACTTCTCACACCCAGATGCAGAAATAGACAAAGACGGAAACTTCTCAATTCCGGGCAAACAGAAATCTTCCGATGAACAACTTGACGAAATGGCGGGTGAAGAAATTAAAAGCGAGGATATTCCCTTTTGAGTTTGACAACATTCTAAAATGGGAGTAAGCTGGTAGTATGAAAATATGTAAAGATTGTAGAAAAGAAAAAAATGAAATTGATTTTTATGGGGTGCAGGGAGAATGTAAAGAATGCACCCAAAAAAGAGTTCAATTAAATTACCGAAAAAACATTGAGTATTATAAAGAATATGAAAGAAAAAGATGGCTTGATACAGGTAGAAGAAACAAAGTTGCAGAATATCAAAGAAATGGCAGACATAGAAATAATAAAAGTAGTGTCAGAGGAATTACAAATAGAGCGGTTAAAAAAGGACTTATAAAAAAATTACCTTGTGAAATTTGTGGAGATATTAAAAGTCAGGCACATCACGAAGATTACAGAAGACCCTTAAAAATTAAATGGCTTTGTTTTAAACACCACAGAGAATTACATAATCAAATAATAATCTAATCTAATGGAAAACTATAAAGAAACAGCAAAATTCCTTTTAAGTGAAATAGCAAGTGCTAAAAACTTGATAAGTAATTCTGATATGAACGGAGTATTTATGAGTGCTGAAAATCTCATATCTTCACTGGCTTACCTCATCACCCCTTTAGCAGAATTGGAGCAAGCATATCGTAAAGAAGCAATGACACAAGACGATAAGGAAAGCCAAGTCAAAGCAGAAGCGAGAGCAAAAGCTAGTGATACTTATAAAGAATGGAGAAAGTTAGATAATCTTATAAACTTATCTCACGAACAAGTAATGTTATTAAAAAAGTTCCGAGATGATTTGGCGATGGAAAAGCAACGATATTAAAATGAACCAAACACAACAAATTCTTAAAGCACTGGAAAATGGAGAGAGTTTAACACCACTTGACGCTCTTGCTAGATTTGGGTGTTTTAGATTAGGGGCTCGTTGCTACGACCTTAAAAAACTCGGCTACCCCATAATCACTGAAATGGTATCAAGCAAAGGCAAACATTTTGCAAGTTATAAAATGAAATGAAAAAATCCCCGTTCAAAAGAAAAATAAGTAAGCCGATGAAGCGAACTCGCTTGAAAAAAGTATCCAGTATCGGTTCACTTAGAAACAAGTGCGATAAACTACTTTCCCCCCTCATAGTGAAGATGTATAAGAAATGCGAACTCTGTGGCCGACCGGCACAAGTTGCCCATCATTTCTGCCATAAAAGTAAAAGTAATCGTTTGAGATATGAAATCATAAACTTAATTCCACTCTGTAATTCTTGCCACTTCGCCCTACATCACAATGAAAGCGAATATGCCGCCAGAATAGTAAAGAAAAAGGGATTACTATGGTTTGACACCTTGGAGGTTCTAAAGAGAGAGAGCATTAAAGTAAATCGTGAATATTATAACAAAATTTATCAGCAATTATTAAAAGTTAATTAAAATAAAATGAATATTTCTTTAATAGCACTCGTGAGTTGGTGGACTATTGCGGGTGTAAATTATTTTGTTTTCGGAAGCATTTTAATGGGGCTAGTGGCATTTTTAGCTGGATGTATGTATATCCCTTTTTTGTTTAGAAATTAGTTCTTTAAAGTTTAATAGATGGTGGATTTTATGGGGATTCGGTAGCTCCGACGAAACTACCCCTTCTCGCTAAAGGGTTAAGTTAGCAGGACGGATTAAGTTCCGACACCGACCCCGCATAAAGTTCATCATCAAGTAATTATTTATCAATAACAATAAGCATATGGAAGAAGAAAAGTATTTAGAATTTAGAAAAGGTGAAAGATTAGCAAGCAAACAACTTGAAGACGCTATAACTGCACAATTTGTAAAGATATGCGAAATTCAGGAAAAGTTTGCCAAAGAAACACACAGACCATTTAGAGTTATTACTCCTATTGGAGAAGTGTCATTTATTTTTAGACCAGAGGCGATATTCAGTTATTCAGATATTTTAGTTTAATTTATTAGTAAGGAGTAAGTAAAAGAAATATGGAGAAAAAATGGAAAATTTTAATAGTAGCAATGATTATTTTGGGTGTGTGGATACGACTTAGTCCTGCTATTCCGTGGACAATAGAGGCACAAGATTGGGGAAATCATTGGTGCAAATCACAAGGATATTATCTTAATTATGACTGGAGCTGGTGGAGTTTGAGATTTACATCAATTTATCCAAATTGTGTTGGGGAGTAATTTATTATTTAAACCTCTATGAAATGAAAAAACTTTATAAAATATTAGTTGATGGTAAATCTTGTCACGGCGGCAGTTTGGAGTGGTCATTGCCTAAAAAAGTAAAAGGCAAATGGATTGCGGGCGATTGGCACGAAACTAAAGGTGATTTAAAAATTTGTGAAAATGGCATTCATCTCACTTCGGAAAGGTTCAAATGGTATAAGTGGGGCTGCACTTCTTACGAAGCCGAAGCTAAAGAAATAAAAGAATGGCAGGATGATAAGTGTGTTTGTCAATCTGTTCGTCTTTTGAAAGAAGTGCCACATCCTAAATGGTGGATTGATACTTTGAATTGGGTGGAAACTCTAAAAAATATCGCTTGGTTAAAACCAGACGGAAAACCCAAAAAGGAATGGAAATTATTTGAAACGAGGGATGCCGCTAGGGATGCCGCTTGGGCTGCCGCTAGGGCTGCCGCTGGGGCTGCCGCTGGGGATGCCGCTAGGGCTGCCGCTGGGGATGCCGCTGGGGCTGCCGCTAGGGCTGCCGCTTGGGCTGCCGCTTGGGCTGCCGCTGGGGATGCCGCTAGGGCTGCCGCTTGGGCTGCCGCTAGGGCTGCCGCTTGGGATGCCGCTAGGGATGCCGCTTGGGCTGCCGCTGGGGATGCCGCTAGGGCTGCCGCTGGGGATGCCGCTGGGGATGCCGCTAGGGCTGCCGCTCTTTATGGAGAGGCTTTAGTATCC
>ERZ1292632.3344-Hain-H43-01um-R2-3344-length-12371-cov-10_pt1 | contig 12371 bp, 11 predicted proteins | sample MGYA00564407_ERZ1292632 | MGnify/ENA primary metagenome ERZ1292632 (study PRJEB36523, sample SAMEA6512637) | groundwater metagenome | collected 2019-01-08 | study: AquaDiva: Metagenomics assemblies of 32 groundwater samples
GCGGACACAGAAGCGATCGCTGGCTGCGCAGGCGCCGGCATAGCGGTTGCTGGCGCTGTTGGCATGGAAACAGACGGGACGGTAGACGGGACGTTCGTGTCCCCAAAGTCGTAGCCGCCAGGGTTTCCAGCGCTGGGCGCAGGCGGTGCTGCGGCTGGCTGCGTCGTGAAGCCGGATATGGCTGGTGCTGGTGCCATGACTGGCGGTACTGCGACCGGCATGGGTGGCGCGGGCTGTGCGTCTGGTTGCTCGAAGTAGACGCCGCCATAGACGCGTCGTCTCGCAGCATCCACGCCCTGCGCAACTTCATATTGCGCCCGCTGGCGAAAATCCTGCTCTTCCTGCCTGCGCTCCTGGTCACCCCTGGCGACGTTGGCATTGAAAAGCTCTATGCCCTTGGTGGAACCAGCGAATTGGATTGCCATGGTGTCCCCTATTGCCCCATCAAACTTGGCTTTGCCCGTCCGTAGCGGCTTTCTCGATCAGCATCCTTCACCGCGTTGGCGAAGAAGCTGCCGATATTTTGCAGCGCGGCATTGTTATAGTCTGCCGTCGACGTGATGGCGTTTGCCTGAGCGTCCGAGCCGGTGGTGTTCACGTTGGCGACCTGCGTCCCGAAATTCGACGCCAAGTTCGCGGCCCCCGTCGCAGCGCCGGCCCCGCGCGAGGCGAGCGTGTTCGCCGCAGCGTCCGCGCGCCCCGTGTTCGTCGCCACCATCCCGGCGCGCCCGCGGTTGTTCACGTCGTTGATGGAGGCGGTCAGGTAGCGTCCAGACCCGCGCAGGCCGCTCGGTGTTGCCGTCACCGCCTGCCGGCGCGTGTCGGCAAGCTGTATTTCCTGCTGTGGCGTCAGCTCGTTCGGGTTCTGAGCCATGACGGTGCGCAGGTAGTCGGCGGCCGGCGCGCCAGCGGCGATCTGCGGTGCCAGGTAGCCTTGTGCCGTGGTGTTCGCCGCAGTGAGCGTGGCGCGGTTCGCCGCAGCGTTGTCGGCAGCGATCTGTGCGGCGCGCTGGTTCGCGTTGGCAATCTGGCGCGCGCCGACGTAGCTGGAGATCACCGCCGGAGCGCTCTGGGCAACGCCTTGTGCGATTTTTGACCAGTCCCAATCTGAAAAAAAGCTCATCACATTCTCCAAGAAGTGCTATACAATGTGGGCATGATACGCACACATATATTTCTTCCGGCGCCATTGATTGAAAAACTCAAGGCCCTATCAAGGGTGACTGATCTTTCGGTTGCTGAGCACATCCGCAGAGCCATCGAAGCGTACTTGAGAAAAAAATGAGGACTTTTCGCCGTGGATGAAACATGGGCCTCAGTAAAAGGATGGGAGGGGCTGTACGAAGTAAGTAACTTCGGCCGAGTGCGTAGCCTTGATAGACACGTTGTTGCCAAACTCGGAGATACGCGCTTTTTGCACGGAAAGTTACTTAAACAAAGCACACATCGTTCTGGACATTTATACGTTAGTCTGTGTGAACACGGGATTGCAGGGCACGTATTCGTGCACCAGTTAGTTGCAAAAAGTTTTCTCCCTGAGAGTGACCTTCCTACGGTCAACCACAAAGACCTAAATCCCGCAAACAATCGGTTGGATAACTTAGAATGGATGACCCAAAAAGATAATTTTGACCACGGTGCTAAACGTGGCGTGTTACATGCAACTTCAAATCCGAATAGAGCGAAAAAGCTAACCATCGATAAGGTCATTTCTATGAGGAAATCTAGGGCAGACGGACGAACATATGGCAGCCTCAGTAAAGAATTCGGTATTACACCAACAAATGCTCGGTTGATTTGCATGGGACTGTCTTGGTCTAATCCAAATTACATGGAAGTTCTTTAATATCGACGTGCAAAGACGCTTCCTACCCCGGGAGATGGATTGGCTGGCACTTGCCCGGGCACGTTGAGCATCGGGTCGGCAGCCGCCGGCTGCGGCAGTCCAGACGGCCCGGCCATCTGTTGTGGCGGCGCGCTCGGCTGGCCCATCGGCATCATCCCGCCACCCGCCATCATGGCATCGTCATCCACACCAGGATCCCACTCCCCGCCACCGTCCGGCATCGCTGCGCTGGCGAGTTCAGGGCTGTGGCCGATCATGGCGGCGTGGTCCCCCATCCGGTTCATTTCGCCTGAATCCATGCCGCTCATGCCGGCCTCGGCAGCCTCCGCAGCGAACGGCGTGACGAAGGAGATCATCTGCGCGTAGATTTGCAGCGCTGCTTGGTAGTCTCCATTCTGCACTGCCTCGACGGCCGGGTCGATGAACTCGGATTTGATCTGCTGGAAAATCCGCACCCCATCTTGGCGCGCGCTCACGGCCTCGACCACGATAGGCGCGATCGCATCGTACTCGCCGATCATCGCCTGGCCCTGCGGCGTGGCGGACAGGATGTTGTCGCGAAACCCGCGCAAGGCCTCTAGCTCAATTCCATTGTCGGCGCCGCCGGACGACATAACGGCCTCGGTGATGAAGCACCCGAGCAAGCCAGCAATCTTGTCGGCGATGTTCCCAGCGCCCTCAACTGCTTTTGGTATCAAGTCGTTTTGCACGATCGCGCTTGCTGCGGCATAGGCAGGTCCACCAGCGAACGCTGGCGCAGCCGCACCAGCGGCCTCACCAGCGGCGGCCCCGACATCGAGCGGCGCAAGTTCCGTGGCGGTCATCCCTTGCCATGCGTCAGGTATCGGGCCACCGATCACGGCACCACTCGGAGCAACCCCGCTTTCGATGGCTCCTGTACCAAGCCCAAACGCCGGACCTGCGTTCGACCAAGGCTGCGTTGCACCTCGATCCAACCCAGCCTTTACCGTGCCGGCAATTCCCCTCGCTCCAGACTTGAGCGCCTCGCCGGCCAGTACGCCACCAGCCTGAGTTGCAAGCGTCCCGGCCAAGCTCGGCTTCGGCACGTTGCCAGCATTGAACTGCGCGATCCCGGGCCCACCGGCGGCGTCGGATGTTGGCGGCTTCGGCGCGGCCGGGTTGATCCCAGCCGATTGCAGGAACGTCGGCTGCTGGAGATTCCCGGTCTGAGCGTTGGTCGAGCCACCGCGAAAGCCGAGCGCCTTGGTGGTGGAGAACCGCGGGCTCTTGGTATTGGAATTGAACCTATCTTCAGCCATGGCAACCTCACTCGAATAGAGCAGCAAAACTCCGATGATCAAATAAACCCGGTGCATATCCCGTCCTTAAAACTCAGGGTCTTTCCAACAAGGCTCGCCGTCGTCACGTCCTGCGTGATTCCTGCGCTTGAGTCGCTCGAGCTGAAGGAGCCTTCCATTGTCCCGCCGGTGATCGCCACCGCACCGTTGTCCTGCAGGGCCATGCTCCCAAGCCCAAGCAGCGCGTTGGTTGTCGAAGCGTTCGCGGCGGCAAGCAGCGTGCGCGCAAAGGCGGTCAAGTCGGTCAGCGCAAGCGTGTTCTCTCCGGTGTAGTAGGCGAGTGTGTTTGCGGCACTGACCAGAGCAGCAAGTGCTGCGAGTGCCGAGTAGTTGGCCTCGAACAGCGCGTCGAACTGAGCAGTAAGCTCAATCGAGAAATTTTGCGTCTGCAGGAGTCCGCCCGCCAAGATCCCCTTCGTGTAGAACGAGTTCATCCACTGCATAACGGCTACCAGGTCGTGCGCTGGGTCCCCGGTCAGGCGCGGAGGCGGGTCGATCGAATTGGCGATGCTGGGCATCAGCTTTTCCTCACCTCTGCCTCGAGCTTCACGATCTCGGCTGAAACCGGGTCAGTAATCTGCCACTCAAACTGGAAGGTGCTCATGGCGTGCCCCATTCCACCAAACTGGATCATGTTGTAGGTGTCCCCGGGGCGCCCAAGGCTGCGGTACTTCCACTTGGTCCTACGCTTGCCGTCCCGGATTGCGCGGAAAGCAATCTTCGGCGGCTTGTCATCTTCGCTGCTGCTCGACCCGACACCACGCTTCACGCGCATCCTCACGTTGTCGACGAAGGCCGGTCCCCAATGGTCCATCGGCGCCGTCCGCCCAAGCATGCGCTGCGTCTGGCCGACGTTTGAGTAAACATCGGTGTCCAGTTCGTAGATCACGCCATTCCCGCCGACGAAGCGCCGACCCCATATTTCCTCGTAGGAGCACCCAGGCCACTTCACAGGCACACCGCCGTCGAACCCGTACAGGTTGTACCACTTCTTTTGCCGGTAGTCGTACAGACACGTGATGCCCTTGGTTCCGTATGCGCTGGCGGCTTCCGGCATCTGCAGGAGCACGAACTTCTGCCCCTTGATCTGCACTGCGGCAGTCCAAGCACCCGTCCAATCGTCCACTTTCTCGAAGGTCGCTTGCAAGTCATCGCCAACCGCTTCGGACACCTGGCCGGTGAAGCGCACGAACTCATAGGTGCTGTTGATGGCGAAGTTGCCTCGGTCGACCGCAACCAGGGTGTAGGGCGCGAGCACACCCTCACCCACAGACCAGCGGCGAAAGAACGGCGTCGTGCCGGATGGAAGGCGCTCGAACTGCTCTACCGAATCAACTCCGGTGAGGAGCAGTTCCCGGTATGGCGACACCAGCATGCCGTTGATCTCGTCCGGCTTGCCGTCCGCCGAAAAGGTATCGAGCGGATCCCACGTCCTAAAGTCGTTCGCGCTTGAGTGCTGGAACCGCCCGCTGCTCACTTCGACCGCGACCAGATAGCCGTCGATATAGCCGACGTGCGTGGAGAGCGGCGCATCTGGAGAGAGGATCTCGGTAGTCTCCCCAGCCAAGCGGATGATCTCTCCGCCGGCCGCCATGACAAGTTCATTGTCGGTCTCATCGAAGATCACGCGCCGGTCGCCAGAGACCGGAACGCCGGTCACATCGGATACGGTCCCGGCACGGTCGATGCGGTAGACGCGCGAGTTGCTCACCGCAATCAGGTCACCGATCGGCGCCTTCCACCCATGCAAGTAGGTTGGAGCGCTGCCGGGCAACGTGACGAACGCCTTGAGCCCAGGAAAACGGGAATGCCCACCGGCCTCGTTGATGAAGCAATTCTCAAGAGCTGCGGCAGACTTGCGCAGCACCGCCTCCTCGACGTTGAGGAACAGCTTTGCCGACAAGTCAATGCTTTGCCACTGGCCCATGTCAGCCGCTCGTGATCTGAACTGCGATCGACCATTCGACCGTCTTGGCCGCCGCACCTGCAACCATCACACGGACCTTGCGTGCGGTCACACCGAAGATCGCAGCCCAAGCAGCGTCTGTTTCCACAACAGCCGATGGCGAGTTGATCGTCCCGAGCAAAGCAGCATTCTGGTGCGCCATGACGCCATCTGCGAGCGCACTCCCGCCAGCCGAATCCGTGATCGTCTCGTCGCCCACGAACTCTCCGGTGATATCCCGCAGGGTGAGGGTTCCGGTCGCCCCGGCATCGGTATCCGCCGTGATGCGCGCCGTCGCCCCGGACGTGCTTCCCGTGAGCACTGCGCCAGCCGTAAAGTTGGCGGTCTGGTTGTTGTAGGCGAGCGTCGATCCGGGCCGGTATGCACCTTGCGTGATGTGGTAGACGGCGGTGTCGATGACGTTCCTGCCATTGCCGATCACCTTCGCATCGAGAAAGACGACCTCCCCGGCCGCGAGGTCGTAGGACCAACCTTCCGTGGATGTTGCGCCAGTGGTGATACCCGAAGAACCAGGGGCATCGCCAAGCGATGTGCGCACGCGCATCCACTGCGTAGCGTCGCCACCGGCGATTGCAACCGTGGATGATTCCGTGCAGTCCTTGACGATGATCGTGTTCTCGACGCTGGTCAGCGTGTAGGTGCCGGCGTTGAACTCGCCGCGCTCGAAGATCACATCCTGGCACTTGCCGGTGAAGGACATTGCTGCGGAGATGATGAAGTCGGAAATATGCAGTCCGACAACCGAGTTCTCGGCCACCAGCGTCGTGTCGCTGCCATCCTCGACTGAGATGTCGGTAATATTGCCGGCCCACCAGCAGCCATCCATGTCTGTCCAACGCGCGCCGGTGCACTTGAAGGCCGTCCCGGAGTTCGACTCGAACCCAACATCGTTGATGCTGTTGTGCCAGCACTTGCGATCCACAAACCCAAGGTGTACGCCAGCAGTGGTGCAGTTGGTGACCTTGCCGCCTGTCCAGTTGTTGTAGCGGAACTCATCCCCATCAGCGCTTACGCCGTTGATGTCTCCCTTGAGCTTCGCGCCGGTCACGGCGTTGTCGATATAGAGGTCTTTCCAGTCTGCGCGCCTGCCGCCCTGGGCGGAAAGGCACGTAGCGAATCGCTTGAGCGTGACGTTCCTGAACCGCGTTTCGTTCTTCGCCTTTGAGAACACGCCTATAGAACTGGCACCCAAGTTGACGCCATCGAGGGTCAGCTCTGCAAGTCCTGCAGCGTCCCCTGAGAACGTGACGGTCGCAGCGGCAGTCTGGCTCTGCAGCGTCGTGACGCCACGCCCATTGCCTGTCAGGAGCACGCTGGCCGGAACCGAGAACGCCGTGTAGGCGTAGGTTCCAGCCGGGGCGCGCACGATGCCGCCGCCAAGTGCAGTAGCCTTCCCGATGGCCGCTACCAGGGTCGCGTTGTTGGTGGATGCGCTCGCCGCAGGGTTGGAGGTCGGCAGGAACGCACCGCTATCCAGCACGTCGATCGTGCGCGCCACGATGTCGTAGAGATAGTGCGGCGTCGCGCTACCCGCAGCAGTGACCTTCGCTGAACTTGCATCTTGATCGACTAGAGTGGTGAGTGGTACGCCAATTACTCCGGTGCGGTCCGATCCATTGATGGAAAGCTCATAGGAAGCTCCGACGTACACTGGGTTGGCGAACTTGCCGAAGTTACGCCCATTCTGAGACATGCTCGACAGGGTCTGCGGGTTTGCGGCCGGTACGGTAAGCGCCTCGTCTCTGTAGGCCAATAAGAGCGTCGTGGTGCCTGCAGCGTAGATCGCAACAGATGCGCCTGCATATCCGGCCTGCCAAATATCAAAATACTCAACTCTGACGGCCATTGCATTCTCCGTTAAGGCTGTGGCTGGGTATCACGTGTCCAAGTTGTAAAGGCCAACATACTCTGGGTAGGTGGCCATCCAACCGATCAATCGAGCGGTGGCGATAATGGTGACAGAATCCGCATTCGTGCTTACCGGCGTCAGAACGAGGTTGAATGTCTGCGTCGCTGTAGCCGCGCCGGTCATCGCAGAAGCGCTTGGCGTAACACTCAACGTCCCGGCCCCACCTAGACGGGCTGTCTGCGCCGACGCATCCTTGGTCACGCCAGCGATGGTTGTATTATTTTCCTCTCGTCCGAAGGAGACGACGAAACTACCGGCTTCTTCCCATCGATCAGCGAAGCCTCCATTCTGGGCGCACACGTACTCAACCTGTATCGCACCGAACGCCTGCTTGTTGTAAACCGAGACACCGAATAGAGCAATCGCCGCGGAATCCGCCCCGGTGACGGTTGTCGCAAGTTCATTCTTTAATCTCTTATTGGATAGAACATCCTTCGATGTGAAGAATTCAGCGGCCTGATGCAAACTGTCAAACTCGACCAATTGCATCGCCGAGAAGCGCACAGTAATCGCTTGGTCAGAATCGAATATCCTCCAAACCACGCTGCCAGGCGTTGCTGGATCAAGAAAACCAATCAACGAAATGGTTTTCCAGATGTTCAGCTCCGACATGTCCAAATTCGTCGTGTTGTTAAACGAGATGGTATTGCCTAGTTGCACACGGCATGACCCGTTTATTGGAGAGACCGTCACTTTGTAGTTGATCGATCCCACGTACCATTTGTTATTAACCAATGTAGTGAGTGCAGACATGTTCGCGGCGCCCGTCGCTGCCGCTGTACGCGCAATCTCGATGCACGAACCGAATATCCCATCCTGGACCACAGTCAAGGTTTGATTTGCAACCACGGTAATCGTGGCTGGATTAGTCCCCGGATTGGTCGATGCAAGTGCGCGCACCGTGGACGTTTCATCGCGGACGATGTTGGTTCGCAATGGCGTGTGCGATGAAAACGCAAAACCGCCGATCTTACGGATGGCTTCCCGCAGCGACTTGCACAGGAACCGTCCATCCGGTTGACCACCAGTTCCGGTAACCCCATCAACCTTCAGGTTCTCGGCGATGACAGATGCCCCGGACGGAACGCGAGTCGATGCCGTATCGCCGGTTAGTTGAAACTCGTCATTCAGATAGCAGTCATCGAGCAATAGGCGCGCTGTCGATGCTGTACCGAAGCGCACGCGCACCGGAGCCCCCGAGCGGAATGTCACCCCCGAAGCATCGTTCATGTAGAGATCGCACGTCTCAACAGCCTTCGTCGTTCCATCCCGCAATGTGATGGTCTTACTGACCACAGGATGATCGGAGAATTTCTCCATCCAGCAATTGTCGAAGACCATTCCGGGCTCGCCAACCGGATTGAACTTTTCGATGAAGGCTGCGATACCGTAACAGCCGTACCATCCGCAGGTGTCTAACTTCACCATGCCGGTATTGCCATCCGTCTGCATGAAGAAGGAGGCGAGAACGGTGGAAGTGAACGTTGTCCGGTGCGCCAACAATGAGCCAGCCTCATAAGTACTGCTCGCCACGTTCGCGCAGTAGATGTCGTAATTGTTGCTCTCGAAATAGGCGTACTCGAAGTTGTGATCCAAGTTGCCGCTGTTTTTCCGGAATGCGTAGTTGCACGAATCAAACGTGACGTGATCGTACAACACGCCAGTCGCTAGTCGCCCGGCTGCAGTACCGTCACCGGCCTGGATTCCGTTGCTAGCCCTCGGCGTCGCTCCATAGTAACCGTCGATGCTCAAGTGTGCGATGACGCTCTTTGAATCATTCGATGAATCCCCCACCATGGTTATCGCAACACCGCCATTGGTGAATGATCTGATAAGAGTGTCCTTCTGACCATTACCGAAAATGTGGAAGCCGGCCTGCGTAAGCAACGACACGTTCATCGGAAACAGGCCGTCTGGTATAAAAACGAACCTGGATTCGGCCAAGGCAGCAAGCATTGGCGCCGAGAAATCAAGTGTTCCAAGCCGCGTGTAGGCGACAGCCTGCTGCGCTGCGGTCATATAGTCAGTGATGCTCACAGCGCGTTCTCGAAGTGAATTCTGTACACTACGCGCTATAGCGCCAGTCCCAGGCGGAACATAACTCATCAGGTCGGCAACCCCAGAGGGAGTAATAGAGCCGGCGTCTGAATACGAAACTCCGCTATCGTAGGAATACTCCAGGTGTGGATCTGCCCCAGTGGTGACACGAAAACTTGGGTACGGAGAGACAATGCCGGTATCGTGGCTCGGGACAGAAATGCCACTGATGACGCCGATCACTGACTCGGCTATGTAGACAGGCTGTTTGAACTGACCTTGACTATTGAGTTTTGTCGGGTTGGCTAGTTGCGCGGTTCCTGATATGCCACTGTACAAGGTGGCGAGCGTTGATGTTTTGACGCCAGCGGCGACGGTGTACCAAGAGACGCTCGCGTTCTTGTAGAGCGGATTGGCAAGCTCGAAGTCGCTGATCGGTGCGCGAACGCTCATGGTTTATCCCCCATAGCGCCGAGTAACTGGTCGCCTGTTGGTCTTCTCGCGATTTGCATAGAGCAGCGCCGAAAGCGATATCTCCGCAGCGCTGCGCCATTCCCTGATAGTCGCGCCCGGCAACGACTTCACGGGCCCGTCCCCGATCTCCGCAGAGAGGCGTGTGACGATGTAGAGCTGCCACTCCTGCGAGAAACCGCTTGGTACGTCGCCAGCTTGGTCTCCTCCCTGCTCGCCCAAGACGGAGCGCGAGTAGGCTTGGAATTCGAGCGCGACCCGCCATACGTCCGCGGTGCTTGGCACTGGCCAGATGTAGGCACGCTGGTTCTCGGTGAGGCGATCGACGAACAGGATCTCAGGAGACCCGGCGGTGGTCAGGTCGGACTTCGACTCATAGGTCTTGCGCCTGCAAAGCTCAATTTCTGCTTGGCGCAGCCCTGTTGTCTCGTCCACGCGCCACGCGCGTACCGGAAACTGGATCCCGGTCGGCGGATAGTCAGCCCCCATCTGGTCAGCCAGGACAACGCTTTCCTCTGCGGCTGGCCAGTCGAACGTCACGGTGGCGGGTGTGAGCCAGTAGCAGCGCCGTGTACCGGTCAGCTCTGCCACGATCATGTCGAGCCATCGCAAGGTCTCGTCCAGTTCGTCAGGGTCGGCCGCCTCATCGTTGATCGCGAAGGCACCGATTTTACGAAGCGCCCGCTCGGATAGTTCAACTGCCGAGAGTTTCCTGACCGGCAGCGGTGTCGGGTCGTATTGGCTGCTGTCGAGGGCGATGGTCATAGCGCGCCTATCAGTTCCATGCGCGCAGGACTCGCTCGGTAGCGCAGGGTTATCTCATGCCCTGCGCGGTGAATGTCACCAGTGCCCGGTATGCCGCCTTGCTGCGCCGCCAGAATCTGCCCACCGAGCTTGCAGATAGTGAGCACGCCAACTACGGGTAGGCTGATGGTCGGTGCCGTCACAGTGTTCTCGCCAGGGGCCCGCACCCGTATCTCGTCCCCATCGGCCAAGGAATAACCCTCCGAAAAGGCCGCCACAACCAACGCATTCCCGTCCCCTGTCGCCACCACGAACTCGCCCCCAGAACCGCCGCCAGAACCGTAAATGATGTCGTTAATCGTCCTGGTCCCATTGTTTGTCGTAACGAGCCAGGTGTAATGGCCATCTGCTGCGTAATGCTCAAAAGCGCCGTTCGCATCCGTGATGATCGGGTTGGCGATCGCAGCCACGCCGTCGTTGTCCGAGTAGATCGAGGCAAGCACCCCGGCCGGGTAAGTGGTGACCCTGACAGTCGCGCCTACGACGATGTTGCCTTTCAGATCAACGACGGCATCAATGCCCTTTTTTTCCATGGCCTGTTACTCAGGCTACCTTGCGGTTCTGCGAAGGAAACATGGCTTCGAGCTGCTTCGCGTCCATTGCGCCGGACATTTCGCCCTGCGTCATCAGCTCGGCCAAGTGCTTCTCGGCATCAGTCATGCCGACGAGGCTCTTACGCCATTCGACCATGTGCGCTGCGAGTTCATCCGCGGTCGCGTTCTGCTTCACGTCCTCGGAGCCGGGGAGCATCTTGACCAGCTTGAACAGGTAATCGCGGGAAAGGTTCTGGTACTTGACGACCACTTCATCCGGCCCGAGTGCCTTCGGAACTTTCGAGAAGTCCGGTTTCTCGATCGGCATGATGCGGTTGCCCGTCGGGCCGATAACCTTGAATGCCGGGTCGCACAGGAACTTCAGGGCATGCTCCATCGGCATGACGCACCCTTTGTCGCTCGAGGCGAACAGCGGATAGGTGATGATGTCCGGTTCGGCGTCCTTGTACATGCGCGTGATGATGTCGTGCCGGCGCGGAAGGTCTCCGCGTTGATTCAGGTCGAATACGGTGTATTTCGCTGCCCCAGCCTTTGGCGCGCTTTGCGCAACTTCGTTCTCGTCCATCGGGTACTCCTTTGCCTGGTTGTGGAAGCGGGGGCCGGCTTGCGACCGGCGCCCGTCTCTTTTTACGCTACAGTGAGTCCTTCTCCTACGACTGCGTGATGATCGGCGTTCCGCTCACCAGATTGCGGTAAGGCAGAAACACGTACCCTTCACCCGTGTCGGCACCAGCCGAAAGCGTCCACGTCAGGCTATCTGCGGGCGCGATGTACTCCACCGCGTTCAGTAGTGCGCCGTTCGTGTCCGCAACCAAGCCGGCCGTGTCGAGCGCGAGCAGACTGACAAACCCGTCTGCGTCACCGCCGTCTGCCGGCACAACCTCCCCGGTTCCGATGTTGACCGTTTCGGTCGCGTCGATCGTCACGACCTTCACATACGGGAATGGCTGCATCACCATCCCGACGATCAGATCGAGTCCCGTGTCGACTTCGGTGTTGTTGCTCACCTGGTCATCGACGCTGAAGGGAAACACGAGCATTTGACTGCGGTTCGAACGATCGATTGGAACCTCGTGCAACTCATCCGGCCCGACGCTCCACAGTTGCGTGGCAAAGCCCTCGCCGGTCAGGATGAACAGGTCGACCGCATCCACGGCGGTAGCCGTGTAGAACACCCCGCTGCCCCTGGTGAGGGAAATGGGGTTGGCGAGCGATGCTCCGGCCGCGTCGTACAGGGTCGCTTTCTGGCAATTCCCTGCTTCCGTGACAAGGCATTTGCCGCCGGTTCCGATGATGCTGGGCCCGGCAAACGCGCCGATCGGACGATCTTGGAGTTGGAACTTGTACTTTCTCATGATGGTCTCCCTCTCCTAGTTGGCCGCAGCCGCAGTTTTGATCGAGACGATGCCATAGTCCTCGCGGGCGTTGGCGTCGTATTTCGACTTGTACTGCGGCTTGAGCATGC
>ERZ1292632.3348-Hain-H43-01um-R2-3348-length-12347-cov-5_pt1 | contig 12347 bp, 11 predicted proteins | sample MGYA00564407_ERZ1292632 | MGnify/ENA primary metagenome ERZ1292632 (study PRJEB36523, sample SAMEA6512637) | groundwater metagenome | collected 2019-01-08 | study: AquaDiva: Metagenomics assemblies of 32 groundwater samples
CTCTTTTTTCGCAGTATATGTACCCTTCTTGATTTACACAGGTGTCTGATTTGTTTAGGCGTGAGTTTTCTTCCGATTGTAGTAGTTGTCCATGAAATTTGGCTATCTGTTCTTTTCGCAAAATCATACTTCTCCAAATCTTCTTTGGGCATTCTATAATACAAGCTAAAGTATCTCTTGTTGTACGGAAATCTTTTACCTATAACTGGAGTCGCATCATATATCTCTATTGGTGAATTCGTGTCAACTCTTCTGAGTTTGCTCAGGTCTAGAGATCTCTCTAGTCTTAGTTTTGGGTTGTCGTACAAATAGAGGAAATTCCTAATGCCGTTTCCGACAAGAGAGAAGTCTTTCAGGAGCTGCGTTTTATAGGCTTTTTTTGAATAGAAGTTTGTCAAGGAATTAACATCCCATGTAGAAGAAAGTAAAACCCTATTGTTCCAGAAGCTGTTAGCGACATATAGCCTTCCTCTCGACTTCTGTAGGCTGAAATGATTGTTTTTGAATCGTCCTGCGGCGTAGCCTTTTGGGATCTCTATTCCCCACAATAGTAGCGGAGTATAAAGCATTGACTGCGATATATTCCCTATCGAAATAACAACTTTGGGCTTTAGTATTGATAGCTGCTTTATTAAATGCCTAGAGCAACTCGCAAGGCTTTCTCTAAGCTGTACTCCATTATTCTTTGCCTCTTGATCGCTGAAACACTTAATTACTGGAATAAAGGAAGCAGAAAGAAGCTCAAGTGAGGCTTTTCTAAGGCACTTCTCAAGATTTTCAGACTTAAATTTTCCAGAAAACAACTTACCCTCCTGATCGTCTTTCATTGTTGGGCAATCCACAAGAAAAACGATAGGAGAGTAAGGGTTAATTATACCTGGAAATGCTACGTTTCTAGTCTTGTATAGAGAACAATCAGTACAAGATACTATCTTGCCTGAATGTTCTTCAAGACTACTTAGTAGGCTCTGGAGTTCCCCCATTTACTTTTGGAGTTTTCCTCAGAATCCAATAGACCGGTATAACCAATACAGTTATGCATCTTGCAAGAAGACCCATAACGTCATTGACTCTGGACACTTTTCTGTTCCAAGAATGGTCAGTCGGATCACTGAACTCTATCCTGACAGACGGTCCTGTCACGACGCCTGCGGTGCTATCTGGAACAAAAAGAGAGTCGGATGTAGAGACGGTAACAGTGTCTGAGACAGTAGAGATCGTCTCAATCGTCTCCATGATGGGCCCACTGAAAGAGCCCAATCCGAAAACACCTATGATCCAGGGAAGGATTTTCTTGAAAAAACTCGTATTTGTAGAGGGATGCCTCTGCATGCTCTCTACGGTATTCTTAATTCTCTCCAACATATATCACTCCTAAATAAAATTTAGTGGGGGCGTCTAAGCAACGGTGAGTTGTTAGATCGCTGCGCAAGAAAGGAGCGGAAAGACGCTAGCGATTTATGCGCCCCCAAACTCATACTATAGAATACTTCAACAGAAACAAAGTTTCAAGAGTTATTTGCTGAACCCTAGCGTTCTTTCAGCAAAGATCTTTATTTCGTTAGTTATAGTATCTAACAAAACTTTCGTTTTGTCAATATCCAAAGAATTTTCATTTACGACACGAATTAGAGGAAAAATAAGGCTTCCTGACTCATAAACTACCTCATTTTTGTCGCTCTCATCCTCCGCAGGAGCCATTACATGATACTCAATCTTTAATGTAGCAACTCCCTTGGGGCTCTCTAATTCGAGCTTTCTTATAGAAATCCTAGAACCTATTGGGTAATCTCTCATGTTGTCTCCTACAGCTCACATACTCCGCTTTGGCAAGTTTCTAGTTGTGGTTTTTCGTCATCTAGAGCTTTTTCTAGAGGACCGTCAATTTCAGGATCAAACTCATAATAGACTTGTTCTGATTTACACCCGTCCCTATAAACAGTAATACCCTTAGCTCCAAGCTCGCTCGCTAAAGAGTACGCTTTTTCTATGTCAGAAACTGAGGCGCCCTTAGGAAGATTGATTGTTTTACTAACTGCTGCGCAGGTCCATCTCTGAAAGACCGACTGGATCAAAACATGCTGTTCGATTGATACTTTAGAAAATGGCACAAGAAGGCTCTCATCGACTTTCCCAAATAGGGGATGGACAATCTTTAGGCGCTTGCCTTCAAGAACTCGCTTAATCCCGACTTTGAACTGAATCGGTTCAATCCCTGTAGAGCAGTCAGCGATCATCCCAATGGTTCCAGTAGGCGCTATAGACGTGCAATAGGCGTTTCTGAGGCCCATCGTATCGACTTTTTTCTGAAGTCTAGTCCACGAGATCTGGGGCCTTCCATACTTGTGCTTGAACTTGACGAGCTTATCTATTGGATGAGGTTCTCCAGTCGGGTGCTTAGATTCGAAATCAAAGGAATTCCGTTGAAAAGTAGGAAAAGAGCCATATCTATTAGCAATATCAGACGAACAAGATATAGAATGATAGTTGATAAATTCCATAATAAGGTAACCAATCTGTGCTGCTTCTTCAGAGTCGTATTTGATGCTAAGTCGTATAAGCATGTCAGCAAAGCCCATAACACCAAGTCCAATACGATTCGCATCTTTCGTCCTCTTTTCAATTATCGCTGCTGGGTAGATGTTTTTCATAATCACATTATTAAGAAATCTCGTAGCTAGCTTGGTTATGCTTTCTAGCCTCTCCCAGTCAATAAGGCCGTCTTCCACAAAATTAGAAAGATTGATCGACCCCAAAATGCATGACTGTGCATGACTTAGAGGAACTTCACCGCACGGATTAGTTGCTTCTACTGATTCTGCATAATGATTTGGATTCCTTAGATTGGCTTCATCTATGAAGAAGATTCCAGGGTCAGCTGTTTCGTGCGCATGTTTAATGATTTGGTTAAATATGTTTCTTGCGGAGATTTCTTTTACTTGCTGTCTTGTATGGGGGTTAATTAGCCAATACTTTTTGTTGTTTTTGGCCGCTTCGAGGAATTCCTTCGTAGCTGCTACTGAAATATTAAAGTTTGTTATCTTGGTATTTTCTTTGTCTTTGCAGTTAATAAACTCTTCTATATCTGGATGCGTGCAGCGCAAGATCCCCATGTTGGCCCCTCTTCGCATCCCGCCCTGCTTAATCTCTTGCGTTCCAGCATCGTAAATCTTCATAAAAGAGACAGGTCCTGATGCAACTCCACCAGTAGACCCAACAAATGAATTCGCAGGACGGAGATCAGAAAAAGAAAACCCTGTCCCGCCTCCAGCTTTGTGTATCAAGCAAGCAAGTTTAAATGTATCCAAAATCGAGTCTAGAGAATCTTCTGGGTTAATGACAAAGCAAGCTGAGTATCCAAGACCATTTCCCTTTCCAGCATTAGCGATAGTGGGGGAATTGGGCAGAAAATCTAAATTTGCCATAGCTTTGTAGTATTCGCTGCACTCATCGTCATAGTTTCCTATGGTCGCAGCAATTGCTTTAAATCTTTGCTCTGGAGTTTCTGCTACCTCTCCATTTGGATTCTTTCTGAGATACCTCTCAGACAATATTAGTTTTGCATTTTTTGATAGTTTCACAAGAAAATATCACTCCTCATTTTTATTGGTCTTAGGGACTTTTGTGACTCCAAGATTCCTGCCAAATCCAGTTACTTCAGGAGGAATGCCTGAGTCTGAATCCCTATATTCGCTTTCTGACTTTCTTATACATTCGGTTATTCTGACTGTCTCGTTGTAAATTTGACAATGTATGTGAACTGAGGGGTCAGTAAACCCCTTTAAGTTCTTTGGGGCAACAAGCAGATCCATGAATGGACATCCTGAGCACTTGCCCCAGTTCATGTTAGGACCTTTGTTAATATAAAACTCAGGCTCAATCTTTGTCTTTTTTTTCATTATCTCTCTCTGAATAGAGTCGAATGAATTGACAGAGGGCCTTGAATAGTTCCCTGTTGACTACCAATAAATACTTGTCTTTGTTCCCCTTCATCCTTTCGATATGGACCCAGTGGGGGATATGATACTCCTCAGCTAATGAACTTGTTTCAAGGCTCCTTATGATGCTTGCAATTGATTGTCTGTACTTGATTTCTACTAGAAGATTTTCTAGACCGACCACATCTCCTAGTCGCCGAGTTCCATTATCGGCTATATTATTTCTTCCAGATAGAGGATTGCGCTTAGTCCCAAAATCCTCAGCGATCTCAGACTCGACAGTTTTCCACGTTTGCGGAGGGCCTCCTCTCTTCTTTTTTTTACCTTTTGCCAACTAACACTGCTCCGTCTTTCTCTAGATTCTCTATGATCTTCTGAATTTTTGGATTGCCCTGAATTTTCATAGATTTCTGGAACTCAAGGCATATAGATTTTCCTTTGACATTGTAGTCGCAGTAGGAGCATTGCATATTATTGAGGGGTATAAACGCCCCAGAATCAATGATTTTTTCGCAATTCTCGACAATGTAATAGAGCCTCTCCAAGTCAGTATCTGTTACTGAGCTTGATCCAAACTGTAGTTCTGGAATCTTGCCTTTGACAAATATGTTGAAAATTACTGATTTTTCTTTAGCGGAAGGCTTCGTGTCCTTAAACTTGGGCTTTAGTCTTCCTTCTTTAAAGAAATACCTGTACAAATAGCTGTAGATTAAGAGCTGAGTACTGGTCTTTATCTTGAAATCAGCGTATTTTCTTGCTGATGTTTTATGATCCTGAATAGAGGTCTTTCCAGCAGTAGAGGCTACGAGATCAATATGGCCCAATATATCGTACTTATTTGATATGACTGCGCCGGTCTTTAGGTTGATTATCGGGGCTCTTAGTTCTAATTCAACTGCTGGGATTGCGACATCCGAGGCTTCGGGAATAAATGACAGAGGGTAGCTTGGATTTTTAACGAGATGATCGTGGTACAGATCGAGTATTCGTAAGCCCAGTCCTTCATGTTTTTGAGACTCAGCTAAGCTGTAGGCGACACTCTCTCTCAGGGCTAGGTTTACTTCTCCCCAAATCGAGAGAAACTTATTGGCAACTTCGTCTCTTTCTGGAAGCTCATATTCGTCCTTTGCCCATATAGTCTTGAATACCCATTCGAGAGTGTTGTGAACGGCCCCTCCCAAAGAAGTAGCATATCCAGGGACATCAATTCTTAGGCCCTCTACATATTGAAACCTATACTTTAAAGCACACAAACTAATTGTGTCAATTCTGGAATTACTAAAATAGGGCTTCTTTGCTTTAGAAAGATCTAGATTTTCTATAGCCTCTATCTTTTTGTCAAATAAAGTATATTCATCGCTCATTATTTTATGATGTCTACCTTCTCTATTGCTATAGAGTTATCTTTGTCTCCGTTCTTTGAAACGGTGTAGAAAATGAAGTTGCCCTTAATTAATGATTTCCCATATTTGGCGTATTGTTTTGAAAACAAAACAGCGTCGATTTTGGAATCCACCTTTTCAATTTCCAGAAAGGCCATCTCATTTCCCTTCCTATCAATTACTTTCTTTATCTCTGTCACGATTCCAACAGTATCGCCGAACTTCTTTACATATCTTTCGAGAGGATGGTCATTGACATAGTACCCCATCATTTCCTTTTCTATCATGATTTTTTCGCTATCAGTATAGTCTTCGCACCTGATAATAGTGACTTCAGGACCAACATCCAGACTCTCAAACATTGAAATCTGTGTCTTGTTCTTCATCTTATTTGAGTTTCTTAGCTTGGGTAAATTGTAGTTTATCGTCTCTACGCATTCTTTTCTGTTTTTGTGAATCGAGTCTAATGCTCCGGCCTGAGCTAATGAAATGAGAGTCTTTATATTGACTGCCCTATTGACGCTAATTCTCGACAGAAAATCTCTAAGATCAGTAAAATCACTAGATTCTAATCTTGTGTGTATGATTTCTAGCCCAGAGACGTTCTTGATGGCGTTGAGGCCGATCTGGATATGATTGTCGCTATTGCTTGTAAACTTAGGCCAAGACTTATTTATACATGGAGAGGCCACTCTAATCCCTATTTTCTTGCATTCATTTACATATTCCGACAATTTTTCTTGTTTTGATATAAAGCTATTCATAAGAGACTTCATAAAGGCCGTCTTAAAGTAATACTTTAGATATGCAGTGTAATAGGTAATCATCGCATAGCTTATAGAGTGCGCTCGATTAAAAAGATAGCCTCCATTCTCGATAATGTCAAATAATTTAGCTGCTTCAGCTTCAGAAATTTTATGCTTTTTATTGTTTAGGCATCCATCTATGAACTTACTGCGCATTGGAGTGAGAAGCTCCATATGCTTCTTAGCTAGGGCTTTTCTGAGAGTGTCCGATTCTGGACCAGTGAATCCACCAAGCTCTATGCTCATCTTCATAATGCTTTCCTGATAAAGCAAAGTTCCGTAGGTCGGAGCCAAGATCTCATTAAGGGCAGGATGAATTGCCTTAATGTCTCCAGAGTTTTTGTTCTCAATAAACTGATTTAACATATCTCCGCTCATAGCCCCAGGACGATAGATTGCTATGATCGAAGACAGGTCTTCTAGGCTCTTAGGGGCGATCCTCTTAACAACGCTCGTCATTCCAGTTCCTTCGACTTGAAAGACTCCAGAAGTGAACCCATCTGTTAGAGAATCGAATACTTTTGGGTCATCAAACTTGTGCATGTCATTCTTTGGTCCGACAGAAGATAGGGTTTCCTGAACAACTGTAAGCGTCCTAAGACCCAAGAAATCCATCTTTAGGAATCCAAGGCGCTCTAAATCTTTCATATCGAACTGAGTCAGTACGGTATTGTCTTTTCTGTTCATATAAAGAGGAATGAAATTCTCTATCTTGTCTGGCCCAATAACAATTCCAGCTGCGTGCTGACCAGGCTGCCTGATTAATCCCTCTAGTTTTTTAGAGATATCGACAATCTTCTTAAAAAGGGTATCGTTCTCGTATCTCATTTTAAACGATCCGTTTCTATGAAGAGCTTGATCTATGGTTATATTTTCATCTTCATCGAATAGCTTCGTATAGAGATTGCTAGTCGTGAAGTCCACTCCAAACGACCTGGAAACGTCCTTAATCGCCGACTTCGCCGCCATAGATCCGAATGTGATGATATTCGCTACTCTGTCTCTTCCGAACCTAGTAATGACGTATTGGACAACCTCGTCTCTTCTATCTTTGTCGAAATCTAAATCCAAATCAGGAGGAGAAACGCGGTCTGGATTAATGAACCGCTCAAAGATAAGATCATACTTAATAGGGTCAACAGTGGTAATCCCAAGCAAGTAGCAAACTAATGATCCGGCCCCTGACCCTCTTCCAGGTCCTACCATAATGCCTTTTAGCTTACAGAAATCAGTAATCTCGCTAATGATTAAGAAGTAATCAGAGAAACCTAGTTTTTTAATGACTCCGAGTTCATAGTTTACTCTATCCTCATAAGCGGGATGCGGCATAAAGCCTGCATTTACTTTGGAGGCGAGCTTCAAAAAAGAATCTTCTGCGTCTTTCCCAATCTTGGGCATCAAGTCTTGCCAATCCAAAGTTACATTACATTTCTCTGCTATTTCTATAGTATTTTCAATTGCACCTGCATTCTTTATTTTTTCATAGACCTCATCTCCAGAATGAATATAGTAGTCATTATGCTCGTGCTTTAATCTTCTAGAAGAATCGTCTACGTTTTTACCTTCCCTAAGTGCAGTCACTAAATCATGAACATCATAGTCTGCTGGAGAGGGGTAATGAGAATCGCAGCAAGCAACTAACTTGCCTCCGTATTTATTGCTCATTTCTGTGACGAATTTATTTAGCTTGGCTTGTTTTGGAACTGAGTTTGTCTGAATCTCAAAGTAAAAGTCTTCGCCGAAAGCATCAACAAAATCATTTAGGAGAGGATGCTCTTTAAGGGTTTCAAAATAGTATCTAGAAAGCCATCCTCCAAGACAGCTCGTTGTAACGATTAAGCCTTCTGGACTTTCAAGGATTTCATTTATATCAACAAGAGGGCGATTCTTGAAATTAACTAAATGAGATTTTGTAGATAACTTCATTAACTTATTCAAGCCTTCATTGTTCTTGCACAGGATAGTCATATGGCTGTATCCAGGCTGATTCTGCGAATCGGAAACGTATGCTTCCATACCAATAAGTGGCTTGATTCCAGCATCCTTGCAAGCGTCATAGAATTTAACTATCCCAAACATAGCCCCATGATCTGTTAAGCCAATAGCTTTCTGGTTAAGTTCCAGAACTCGCTTCACTGTTGCGTCGATAGATGAATATCCATCTAATACAGAATAATGGCTATGATTATGTAGATTTACAAAAGGTCTCATTAAAATAGCTCCAGTTGCCGACTCTCGACAAATTCCTGCGAAAAATAATCTCTGTAAGTCTGCATAGCTTTCTCGTGGCCCTGAGATACTGAGATATCAAAAAACTTGACTGCTTCTGTGGCTCTTTGTGGGCAGTTCTCAGAAATGTAGTCAAGTAATTCACGTTCATTCATCATTTTTAATTCATCAACAAACGAGACAATCGAATACAGGTTATGGAGCGCTATGAGCGCGCCTCCAATTGATCCAGGTTGCGCAAGTATCTCTAGATGCTCAACTTCACTACATACTGGACACATGCAAGGCAAAGAATCGTATTGAGAATAATGTTTCTCATCTGGGTCTCTCAGCCTTCCAAATGAAATGCTGTCTGTTAAATCGTCTGGAATCAAATACTTTTTAGTTAGATATCCCTGCCCATACGAAGATGAGTCCACTGTCAGATTGGTGAAATATTTTGTGCAGTAAATAAGCACCGGAAGTACATTGATTCCGCCCACTCCCAACAAGTGAACTCTGTCTCTAATCCCTCTGTGATATAGCCTAGATAGCCCCATAGACTGCACAAGGGGATCTCCAACAGGCTTGCATCCGTATGCCCATCCCTCAAACTCAAAATCTTTTACTCTATTAAACCATCTATCGAACTTGTCTTCGCTTGTTCCGTGCAAGCAATTGTATATCTTGAGGTTTTTGTTGGTTCTATTCTTTTCAAATACTATATTATTTTGGTAAGTTTTTTCTAATGCGACATTAAATTCTGCATCGCTCATCCATACTAATTTTGTGGTGGATACTGGTCCTACAGCTTTTTGTTCTAGATTGACCGGAGGGATGTCCAAAGTAAATGCTATGTTTGCATTGACTTCCTGCCATTTTAGAATTTCTAGTGGATCGAGCTTGGCGCCGATCGTGGCACACTGAAAACCTCCACTATCGGCCATTAGAGTTGCGTCTTCTCCAATATCCATATGCGCGCGCCAATTAGTTTTTGTTCTGCTATAATATGCAGAGGTGAGCAAATTAAGACATTTAAATAAGGAGCTATCTGACCAAAAACTACAAGAGAATTTATTTTTCCATAAATGATCTCTTCCTAAAACCCTTCGTTTTGATGTATAGTGATGGCCTAATCCTCCGATAAGCGCTGGAAAAAATTGGAATCTATTTTCTGAATTCATTTAAGTGCCTCCAAGTTTTGCCTGTTGTTATATCAGATATAGATCTATCTTTTAGGCCGAACCTCTCAGCTAGTTCTCTCTGTAGAAAAATACCTGTTTTATATAGTAGAATAATTTGTATTGCCTTTTCTTCTGTTAGTTTTGCTCCGCTTGCTTCTTCGCCTTTTTGGACCAATTCTGGACGAAGATGACTGTGATGATCCGGACCGCGTTTAATTTTTTCTATGTGTGTTCTGGACCCGTTCTTATCTCCTCGCGCGGCTTTTTCTTTCATTATTGCAGATTTTCTTTCAGGGGAACATTCTCGACCTTTTTTCTTCATGTCTCTCATATTGTCTGCATGTGTGCCTGCAAATATATGCTCTGGATTTACACATGGAGGATTATCGCACTTATGGCATGCAAAGATATTTTTTGGCATCTCCCCATTCAGGTGCTGATAAATCCATCTATGAGCGTGTATAAAGTGGTTTTCAAAATAAAAAATCCCATAGCCGGGTGCATCTTTAGTTTTCTGCCAAATCCAGCAACCCGTTTTTTGATCTACGATATAGCTATCATTAAATCTCTCTAATGCTGTCTTTCTCAAATTTAATCCTTTCTATAGTAGATAACATTTACGCCGCAATCATCAAGAAGGCTAAAATTGTTGACATAGTACCCAAACTCTTTCATGTATTCGTCCATATCCAAGAAGTGTTTAGCAGTTCTACCGCAAAATCCATTGATCCAGTTGTTCTGTTCGGCAATAATCAATTTCGGAGGATTGTCTTTTAATAGTTTTTGAGCGCCCCGCAAAATATCGAACTCACTTCCCTCTGTGTCTATTTTTATTGCTTGAGGGGGCTTAAAAGGATGAGGAATCCCATATATCAGCTTATCAATAGAAGTGGCAGTAATGGGTCTTGCTGTAAACTTAGCTTCTCGACTTATTCCGAACCCAGTAGCATCCTTTACTGTAGTTGACCATCCCAAAACACTCGATTCGTACATATGAATATCTTTAGGAGCCTCAGCTAATGGGTACCCTACAGGAATTATTCTTAGATTTGGATTCAGAAGCATATTCTCATACAGTCTCGTATACGCTCTCATGTCGGGCTCGAAAGCATAGACTGTGCCTCGATCTCCTATGTGTTCAGCAATAGAGACTGAAATTATTCCCACATGAGCCCCTATATCAAAAAACACATCTCCCTTTTTAAGGTCCAGCTTTAGCGAATCTATAATTCCTCGCTCGCACTCGCTCCACAGAGCCTTTCTTTCAAACCAATCTCCAAGATCTAGCTCAATTGAGCTTTTTTGACCTATCTTGCATTTGTGGAGTCCCTTTTTGGGGGCGATTTTCTTAGCGAGTTCAGGATGCTTCGCGTACATTTTTTGCGCTAATTGGGCTCTATTCATCGAGTCATTCCTTCTATTGAAGCTGCTCTAGATTGCCTAATGAAAACAGCTTCTTTTCTTAGTGATCTAATATCTCGGCATCCTGCATAGCTTATTCCAGACCTTATTCCTTTAACAAGATCTGAAACTACTTTTTTAGCAGACCCATTCTTTTCTACTAAGACTGAAATTCCTTCTGCTGTAGGCTTATAGGAAACATTAGAATATTCACTTAGATTCTCAATTACAGATTCTGAATAATTGCCCATATAGCTAGATCTATCTGCTGCTTCTTCGCATCCAGCAAAGAGCCTTCCTATCATAACTGTATCCGCTCCAGCAGCAAGGCACTTAACTATGTCTCCTGAGTTTCTGATTCCCCCGTCAGCGATGATTGGAGTGTTGGCAACTGAAGCGACTTCGATAATTGCTGACAGCTGAGGGACGCCTGCTCCTGTAACTTCGCGAGTCTTGCAAACGCTTCCTGGACCGATTCCAATTTTAATAGCGTCGATAACTCCCTCTCTTTCATAGAATTTGGCTCCTTCAGAAGTGCATATGTTTCCAGCAACTACCTTTATATTTGAATAGTGTTTTTTAATGATAGTAGCTAATTCGATCACTTTCGGAGTGTGCCCATGAGCAACATCTATAAATACAACAAATTTCGTGCTCGGCTTCGAAGAAACTCTCCTAAGTTCATTGGCAAGCTCTATTGTAGCTATAGATCTTTCTCTATCTCTAATTCCAACAGAGAAAGCTATAGGGTTTATTTTGTTATTTAGTAACTGAGTAACTTCAAATGCAAACTTTTCTTCGTCCATAAACCTGTGTAGAGCGCCCAGCCCTCCTGATTCATTCATTGCCAAACACATCTTATGTTCAGTTATAGATATCATGTTCGCTGAAATAATAGGAGAATCTAGGGCTATATCAGAACACAGAATGCTCGCTACATTTATTTCGGACCTAGTATTAACTGCGCACATTCTAGGCTTTATTAGAACATCATCAAAAGCAAGATGCTCATAGTAATTTATGTTCAAATGAATCTCTCAACTGGTTCTTTGGCCTTATCTAAAATAGCCTGTAGATCATCGTAAGTATATTTTTCTCTTTGAGCTAATTTCATAATATAGACCATCATGTTCGCTGATTTATAGTATTTCTTGATATACTGTTTTCCGTCAAATCTTATGCCCTGATCCAATACATAGATAATTTTGTTAATTGCCTCATCTTCGTCATTATATAAAAAGTTGTTATCATAATCTAATATTTCTGGGTGTGAAAATCTATTAGGCACTACCGGAAAACAATCAAAAGCCATAGATTCGACTAGGCAGTATCCAAAATTCTCTTCAAGGGTCGTGCTCAAGAAAACTGATGACTCATTCAATAGATCATAATACTCATTTTTAGTGAGCGCATATTCAATCAAGACCT
>ERZ1292632.3354-Hain-H43-01um-R2-3354-length-12333-cov-5_pt1 | contig 12333 bp, 18 predicted proteins | sample MGYA00564407_ERZ1292632 | MGnify/ENA primary metagenome ERZ1292632 (study PRJEB36523, sample SAMEA6512637) | groundwater metagenome | collected 2019-01-08 | study: AquaDiva: Metagenomics assemblies of 32 groundwater samples
TCACGCGGCCCCGGGTCGACGTCCAGGGGGGTGGGGGGTTCCCCTAGCAGCGGCACGCCGCAGCGGCCCAGCAGGTGCCGCCCGTCCGGGGCGACCGCGGCCGCCCAGTGGTCGCGGCCGGCGGGAGACCGGCACCACCAGCCGAGGCCAGCGGGGGGCACCATGCCCGCCATGCTGCCGTGTCCAGTCCGCCGCCACGGTGTCTCCCCCCCGACGCGCCGGCGCCGACGGCCCCAACGTCGGTGCCGGCCGTATCGGGGGGCACAGGAGGGGAGTATGTCAGGCGAACGTACCGACGGCTGCGGCGATGCGCTGCTGCTGGATCTGGGTCAGGTCGGGGTCGGTCGCCGCGCGGCCGAGCAGCGCCAGCCGCTCAATCTCGCTCAGCCGCCGGGGAACCGCCGGCGTCGCGGCGGCGGTCGCCACCGGGCAGCGCGGCTCGCTGAACTGCCTCAGCCCTCCCCTCGGCCCGCCCGTCTGGTAGACCGTGGGCGTCTTGGGCGGCACGGCCGGGCCCAGCTTCGTGGCCGTGGCGCCGGTGTTGCGCCCGAGGTAGAGCTGCAGCAACAGCGGGTTCTCGCCCAACACGGCGCGGATGGCCTCGGCCAGCGTCTCGCCCGGGGTAGCGCGCATGTGCTCACGGGCGAGACGCTCCACCTCGGCGGCGGCAGCGTCCCTCGTCGGTGCAGCTTCGGCGGCCTGCACGGGGCCCGAAAGCCGGTCGCCCGAGCGCCCGAGCGTGGTCTCCTCGCGGTAGCGCTCGTACAGACCAGGGTGCTCCGCAAAGACGCGGCTCTGCGCTTCGCCCGCGGTGAGGCCATCGGCCTTGGCCCGCTCGGCAGCCATCCGCAGCACCATCCCCGCCACGGGGCCAGGCGGCTCCGCGGCGGCCTGCGGCGACGGGGCTGCGGCCACTTGCGCCCCAGCGCTGGCGGCGCTTTCGCGGTAGCGCTCGTAGAGGTCGGGCTGCTCGCTGAAGACGCGACTCATGGCAGCGGCGTAGGGGATGCCATCTTTTGCGGCCCGTTCGCTGGCGAGGCGGGCTACCTGATCGGCGGGGTTCTCTCGTGCGTTCATCGTTGGTCCTTTCAGTCGGCGTTTGTGTCGGCAGGCTCTCGTGTGGTGTTAGCTCTCCTCGCTGGCGATGGCGAGCAGTTCCTGCCAGGGTTCAGAGATCGGCGGGCGACCCGCGAAGGCACTCGCCCGTGCCAAGTATGGCGTCTTTTCGCAGAGCTCTTCTGAAAGCGTACTGCGTGGTGCCCACGAGCGCGAGAACTTGCGGTTGCGGGTGAGGGCGTAGAGGTCATGCGCGAGGCCGTAGTGCTGCCGCATAAGCGCCGCCGTTCCGTCCAGCAGCGGGCCGGTCACGCGCTCGCCGGCATCCAGGACCTCATCGACGGCGTCCTGCCGCCGGCGCTCCAGGTCGTTGAACATCTGCTCCAACTGGGCCAGCGCGGCGGCCTTGCGCTGGGCCCGGCTCGCCACAGCCTGCTCGGCCGCTGCCTCCAACGCCAGCGCGGCGAGCTCCTGTTCGGTTTCAAGGGTGGCGATGCGGCCGCTGAGTGCGTCGGCCCGCTTCAGGGCGCCGGCCTCCCCATGCAGGGCGGCCAGCGCCTCGCGCTTCCTCTGCTCCTTCAGCTGCGCCAGCTCGCCAGCCAGGCGCCGGATGGTTGCTTCGGCCGTCTGCTCGACGGGCTGGGGTGGGGCTACGGTCGGGGTCATCGTGGGGCCTCCTTGCGTGTTTGTTGATGATGAGGATGCTATTGGCAGTCAGGGGCGGGCGCGTCGTCGGCGCGGCCGAACCGCTCCAGCGCCGCGATGTAGGATCGGCTGCCGCCGCACCGGCACGCCGGCACGTCCGGCAGCGGCCCGCCGCGCTCCACGGCGGGACCGAGCACCTGCAGGTAGGGGATGGCGGCGAGGCCGCCGCACCGTGGGCAGTGATCGGCGCCCGCGGCACCGGCCTCCAGGGCTGCAATTCGACGTCGCATGGTCATGGTCGCGTCGCTCCTTTCTGGCCGCCTGCCGCGGCCACTTGCTGTTCAAGGGCGGCCACCCGTTCCTCGAGCGCGGCCATCGCCAGGTCACCGACGATGCGCCGGCCCGCCTCCTGCGCCCCCAGCACCTTGCCGAGGGCCCCGAGCTTGCCAGCGGCGTCCGCCACGCTGAGGGCGTGGTGCAGCTGCCACGCCTGCTGCTCTACCAGCTTCGCCGCCGCCAGCAGCCGATGCCGCTCCGCCGTCAGGCTGGTGTCCCGTGCCCGTTCGGCCGCGAGCGCGCGCAGATCCCGCTTGATCGTCCGCGGATCGCTGCCCAGTGCCCGCGCTATGCCATGCGCCGAGACGCCGCGCAGCTCGAGCTCGGCCACCTTGCCCCTCCTGGCCGCGGCCGCCGCGGCCGTCGCCCGCGCCACCTCAGGCCTCCCCCTTCGGCGGGGCGTTGCCGCCCGCCGCTGCCGCAGCGCGCGGCGCCACGAGCCACACGCTGCCCACCCGCCGCAGCTCGCGCCCGTCCCCCAGCGCAATCGTCTCATCCGCCGCCGCCGCCAGCAGCCGCCAGACCTCGGCGGCCGTCGCCCGCCCCTCGGGGGGCAACCGCTGCCGCGTCGGTGCGGGTGCCGGACGTGTCGCCGCCATCACGCCGCCGCCCCCAGCCCGGGCGCCGCGCCCAGCCCCAGGCCGCCACTCGCCGGCAGGACCGCCGCGGCGCGCGTCGCCGGGGGCAGCGCCAGCAACGGCCAGGCCGGCCGCGGTCCCTTGCAGAAGACCAGAATGTGCTCGTGCGCGATCACGGGCTGGCCGTGGCGGGCGTGGAGGAGCCGCCAGAAGCTCAACTGCCCCTTGGCGTGCCGCCACCGCTCCAGCGGCGTCCAGCCCACAGCCCCCGCCAGCGCCACGCTTGCCTCGCCCAGGGCGATCACCTGCCCATCGCGCACGTAGTCACCCACCACGAGCACCAGCAGCCCGCCGGGCCGCACCACTCGGAAGCACTCGGCATAGGCCGTGCGAACCGCGGTCGCGTAGTCGGCGGCGCCCGCGTTGCCGATGTTGTCCCGTGCTCGGGAGTAGCCCGCGTTCGCCTGCTGGTAACCGTACTTGGCGCGCCAGGCGCCGGTCTCGCCGCCCTGGGTGATCTGGCGCTCGTAGGGCGGCGAGGTGAGGGCACAGTCCGCGCTCGCCGTGGGCAGGGGCAGGCACCGGCTGTCCCCCTGCAGGACAGTGGCCTGGCCGCGGGCCAGCCCCGGCAGCGTCGCCGCGATGTGGCCCGCGTTGGCACCCGCGGCTTGGCAGTACTTCTTCTCCAGTTCGACCAGCAGGACGTGGCGCGGCGTCGGGGGCAGGCAGGCCATCAGGAGACTGCCCACGCCGCCGAACGGATCGAGGAGCAGGTGCCCGGGGCGGGTGTAGCGGCGGAGGAGGTCTCCGAGGAGGTGCAGGTTGAGCTTGGCCGGGTGCTCGATGCCAAACGGCAGGAGCCGCTTGCGCACGGCCGCGTCTGGTCCGTACGCGCGGTCCGGGAGCGCCATGCTCGCCACGCTCATGCCCCGACCTCCCTCGCCTCGGCCGCCTCGGCGTGGCTGCACCTCCCCCGCCACCGGTGCCCCAGACAGCCGCACTGCCACGCGCCGTTGCCATCTCGCCGCAGCACGTAGGCCACGCCCTCCAGCGTCCGGCTGCACGCCACCAACAGGTGTTCGCCGTCCAGCGTCCGGCCGTCCAGCAGCCGGACCGCCTCGGCCCGCCGCTCCCGGCCGGCGGCGGCGCGGCGTTCGCGGTGCTCGGCCTGGGCGGCTCGCGCTTCTTGGGTGCTCGCGTAGGTCAAGCGTCGACCTCCTTCGCCGGCAGCGGCCGGAGTGCCAGGTCGGGCGCGCAGCGACACAAGCCGCCGCGCAGCTTGGGGCAGTCGTCGTCGTGGCGCACCTCCAGCACGGCCACCGTGCCCGGCGCCAGGGCGAGCATTCCGCTGGCCCGCGCGCGCTCAATCGCCTGCACGTACGGCTGCGCCAGGGATCGGGCTGCCTGGTGTGCTGCTGCCTGCCCTACGGAGCGCCGCCGCTGCGCGTTCTTCCCCATCTCGCCTGCCCTCTCTCCACCCCCGTACTTCCCTGCGTAACAGCCACCGTAACAGCCCCTTAAGGGGGGGCTGTGTTACGTTATGGCGCTGTAACAGTTATGCATAACACTGTTATGCTGTTATGCTGGCCGCTCATGGGTCTCTGCCAGCCCCCACAGCACCTGGCGCGATCCGTCCTCCGGTAGGCGCCGCGCCTTTCCGCGCTCTGCCAGGCGGTTGAGCGTCGTCCGCGCCGTCGCCTCGCTGATCCCCAGCTCTGTCGCCAAGGCACTCACCGGCCTGGCGCCGCGGCGGAGGGCTCCCTCCATCCGTGCGGCCAGGGGCAGCTTCTCCGCCAGCCCCGCCACGCGGGTGAGTTCCTCCCGGTGCATGGCGATGGCGTCGCCGCTGAAGTCGATCCGGTAGCCCAGGGGCAGCTCCTTCCGGCCGACATTCAACTTGCGGTTGTACAGCCCAAGATGGAGCACATCTTCGCCCTCCGCCTGCACCTTGGCGACAAACCAGGTGCAGCGAGCCATGTCGTGCCAGAACGCGGAGCCGAATGGCTTCTGGTCGTCACCACCCCGATTCGTATGCGCGGTGAGGAGCCACTCCAGCCTGAGGCTACGGAGTGCGTCGAAGAACCCCAGCGCCACCGCCGCCGCCTCCGGTTCGCCGCCGCACGCGGGGGCCACGCTATCCACCACGCCGAAGCCGATCTCCTCTACCGCGATCAGCCGCCGCAGGCTCAGCACCTGGTCGGTGAGGGGCCCGAAGCAGCGCCGGTACACGATGTCGCAGTGGGCGAGCTGCTGCTCTCCGATCAGGCGACGCAGCCGCTCGCGGTGCTGCCAGGGGTCCCATTCCCAATCCAGCCAGAGAACGCGCTTCCGAAGGGTCGGGGTGATGCCCAACCCAACGTCTGTGCCGCTGGCGATACTGGCCGCGGCAGCCAGCGCCAGGAGGCTCTTGCCGGTCCCCCCGTCCGCAAAGAGGATCGTGGGCCCGTCGGTGGGTACGAGCGGCGGCAGCAGGCCGCCCGCCTGTGCGGGCGCCACCGCGTCCCGCAGCAGGATCGCCGGTTCGCCGGCACGGTAAGTCTCGACGGCGAGGCGCGCGATGTCGTCCAGCAGCTGCGCCCACTCGACCTCCTTGAGGCGGCGGTCCAACGCCGTCACCAGCTGGTTACGGGTCGAGACGCTCAGCAGGTTGAAGCGCACCGGGCCATACAGCCGCTGCGGCAGTCCCGGCAGGGTGTTCTCGACCACTAACTCGCAGGAGAGGCCGCCGTCGCGCTCGGCGTGGAAGCTGCGCAGCTCCATCTGCACCCCGGCGGTCTCCCACTCGTAGCGATAACCGTCGGCCACCTCGAGGAACGTAGGCGGCTCCGTCACCCCCACGGTGCGGGCGCGGACGGCGTAGCGGCCGACGGAGTCGACCACGGCCGCCAGCTCGCGGCCGTCCATCGGGGGCTGGCACTTGGCCGCGAACGGCTGCAGGATGGCCGCGATCACGTCCCTGGGCACGCCGCGGCTGTGGAAGAACCCGGCAAGGCGGGTGGCAATGGCGTTGCGCTGGCCCCTAGCCGCGCCCTGCTCGAGCGCGTGCTTCACCCACCCTGGCGCGTCGGCGGCGGCTGTGCTGGCGTCGCGCGGTGTTGCGGGCTGGACCCTGCCCTCTTCGAGCCACTTGGGCACCGGGGCCAGGTCCGCCGCGTTCAGCCAGCGGTACTGCCCATCGGCCAGACGGGAGGGCGCGACGACCACGTACCCGCCCTCGCCGCGCACGTCGACGCGAGGCAGGAGGCCGGTGGCGTTGCGGACCGGCGTCCCGTTCAGCCGGTAGAAAGCGTGGACGCCATGGGGCGTGCGCTGTAGGAGAGTCGGCGGCGTCGACACCCCGGCGTCCCGGACCGCCCGGACCGCATCCTCCCCGTCGAGGTCGAGCACCGCCAGGCCGGAGACCTGGCCGGTGACCACGCCGAGATTCATGTCCGGCCATCCCCGCAGCCAGGCCCGCACCTCATCGGCCGCCGGCTGTCGCTGCTGGTAAGGGAGCCAGCTTGGCTTGCCATCCACTCCCGCCGGCAGCGCCTCGGCCAACGGCCGCTTGTCCTTGGGGCGCACCGGGAACAGACTCCACCCGGCCGCCAGATAGGCGGCGATGTAGGCCTCGGTGGCGCTGCCGGCACACGGGAGGTTCATCCCGCCGCCTCCGTCTCGGCCGCCGGGGCCGGGCTGCGTCGCAGGTCCAGCGCGAGCGCGCACCGTTCACACCACACGTGCTCTGGCCGACGCTGGTCGCTCAGGCCGCTGATCTGGCTTGCCGAGATGAAGCGGCCGCAGCCAGCACACCGCACCCGGGCGGTAGTGCAGGCCCGCCTCACCGCCCGGCCTCCGCTGGGCGTGTGGCGTCGTCGCCGCCGCGGGGCGGTACGGGCGGCTGCTCGCGCGTTGGCAGCGGCTGCAGCAGCCGCGACCACAGCGCCCGCCAAGCGGCAAGCTGCGCCGCTTGGCTCGGGGCTGTCCACTCAGCGGCCACGGCGCGCCCCCCGCTCGGTGCCGATGCGCCGATGCAGCCCCTCGCGCACGAGGTGGGTGGCCTGCTGCTCGGGGGTGCGAGTTTCGCGATCGGCCGTGTCGGCCAGCACGCGAAACTCACTGTCGGGCAGCAGAACGACTAATCGCCGCGGGCGCGGCGCTCGTACGGCGTCCATTCGGTGCCTCCGATGTTGTTGCCAACACCCTAAGGCATGGGCCGCCGCGTTATGTCCCCAGATTCACCGCATTAAGCATTGGGGGGTTAATGCGGCGCTAGTCCCTGCTCGGGCGTCGCGCCAACTGCCCCTCTCGCTGTGTCACCCATCGCTGGAGCGTCGACTTGTGTACGCCGTATTGGCGCGCCAGCACGGACCACGGCACCTCAGCCTCCCGGGCCGCGATGATCGTATCCGTCCTTTGCCCCCAGGACACAGGATCCAGAAACGAGTGGGACCCGGGAGGTCGCCCCCGCCGCTGAACAGCGGCGGGGTGCACGTCTTCTGACGGCGACGCATCCCCCTCTAGCGCCGCCGTTACCAGGTCGGGGGGCAGCGGCCACGGCGGGTCCTGCTCGAGGCGCATGATCTCGACAGCGTATCTCTCCAGCCAGGCCGCAGAACTGTTGCAGCCCGCCGGGCACGTCCACCAGCCACGCCAGCGGACACGGCTCCCTTCCCGCTTCGCCTCAGGCCGCCAAAGCCACTTGCACAGGGCGCACTGGACACGCCGCCGGGGGTGGTCGATGACGGTGATGGCTAGCGCCTCAAGCGCCGCGTCGTACCGCCGGGAACGATTGGCCCAGCCGAGGCTGTAGCCATCGATGACGGGGAGCTGGTGCTCCACCATGCTTGCACCTCCTGCACTGGTGCGCGCCGGCGGGCCGGGCCGGGATGCAGGCCCGGCGTTGGCGAGGTCATGAGTCTCGCCTACCGGCCCGCCGGCGCTAGGCAGCCACCGGGTGATGGCTGCCGCTCCTCTAAGTCTACCGTACCCCTACTGCTGCCTCCACCGGGGCGACTACGGGCGCGTCCAGGTTGGTCCAGCACAGCACGACGGCATTATTGTGTGTAGCACCTGCTAGAGTAGTACACGCAATCGGCGGGTCCAGGGGGATGCTGGCCCGGATATCCCACCGGGGCTGGTGATCGGCACGCCACACCAGGACCTGCACGCCCAGCGCGTCGAGGGCCAGGCGCTTGTCCTGGTAGGTGAGGCCAGCCAGGTTGGCCGCCACCGTCCGGCACCACGCCTGGATATCGCTCAACTGCCCCTGAGCGCGTTGCCACCCCTGGGCACGGGCGAGGATCGTCTGCTGCTCGGCCACCAGTTGTGTCCGCTGCGCGTCGAGGCTGTTGATCTTGTCCACGATCAGGGTCGCCGCGGCGCCGCTCACGTTGCCCAGATTCTCGATGTAGTTCCGCTGCTGCTGGACCACGGCTGTCAAGTGCCGCTCCACGCTGGCCAGGTCGGCGGCCGTCGGGTCGTTCTCCCGCATCCGCTCCAGCTCAGCAGCGATGGTCTCCGGGTGCAGGAGCACGGACGCGACGCGGCTCCACACGGCCCCGTCGAGCACATGCACGGCCACGTGGTGCTGGCAGTCCACCTTGGGCGCCGGCTTCTGTGCTCGGCCGCAGCGATAGACTGGGAGCGTCTCGCGAGAGACCGCCTTGTAGACGACGTGCATCGTCCAGCCGCAGTACCCGCAGCGGACGTAGCCGCCGCGCAACAGGGCGATCTCCGGATTGCGGTTGTTGCGGGCCGCCGTGCGCTTGTTCAGCTTCAGCCGCTCCTGCACGGCCGCGAACTCCTGTGGGGTCACCAGCGGCGGTACGACGCCGGCTGGGAGCGCCACAGTGCGCTTCCAGGCGCTCGCCTCCCCCATGTACGCGGGGTTGGTGAGGATCAGCCAGACGGTGCGCCGCCCCCAGTCGGTGGCGCCGTTGCCCTCATGGTCGGGGCCGCTCGGCCGCGGGATGCCGTCTGCCATCAACCCCGCCGTGATCGCCCACAGCGTGCGCCCCTGCAGCGCCTCCTGATAGATGCGTCGCACGACGGGGCTCGTGAGCGGATCGATCTCGTAGGCGGTCCGGTCACCATTCCAGCGGTACCCGTACAGCGGCTTCCACCCGGGCAGTAGCTTTCCGCTCTGGGTGCGTGCCCGCTTACCGCGCATGCCGCGCTCCACGATCTTGGCGTGCTCGATCTTGGCCGCGTATCCACGCACGAAGCGGATCAGCTGCCCCTCGGGCGTGTTGTCGAGAGGCTCACTGACAAACACCACCTCGACGCCCGCATGATCCGCCTCGCTCAGGATCACGCCCAGGTGTACGGGGTCTCTGGACAGCCGGTCGATGGCGTGGGCGACAACGATACCCACCTCCCGCCGGCGCACGGCCTCGCGCAGCCGGGTCAGCTGCGGCCGCTCCCACAACTCCGTGCCCGTATGGACCTCCCGGTAGACATGCGCCTCTTCGACGGTGTAGCCGTGCAGGATGGCGTATTCGCGGCACGACGCCTCCTGCGTGTCCAGGGACGTGCCGTCCTGCTCCTGGCCGGGCGTTGACACCCGCACGTACACGGCTGCCCGCCTGCCGTTCGACTCAGCGTGCCCGCCCTGGTCGCGTTTTCGACTCGCCATAGCTCCCACTCCCCTTCCCTGCCCGTTCTACCAGTGCGGCCCTGGTGCTCGACCCACCGCGGCCGCTGGGCCGCCGCGTCCCTACTCGGGGGTCACGCGGCGGCTTCTTTTCCCGCCTCCTCCATCCGCTGAGCGAGAAACCGCTCCACCTCTGACTGGGGGATGCGGTAGCCCCCGCTCCCTCCAAACCGGATGCCGCGCAGCCGGCCTTCCCGCAGCCAGCGACGTACGGTCTCGGGGTTGAGCTTCAGGCGGCTCGCCACCTGCTGCACCGTCAGGAGTTCCTCGTTCACATGCCGCCTCCTTGGCTCGTAAGTATAGCACGGAGTAGTACTGGACGGCAAGGAGTGTTGACAGATGGCGCCGCATCCTGTAGAGTAGAGTAGCGGCGGGTAGCGCGGGATAGCGCAGAAGGGAGGCGGCGGACATGGACAGAGCACAGGAGCGGCAGGCGGCGGCAACGCAGGAGCGCCGCGACCGCCAGGACCGGCGCGGCCCGGACGGGCAGCCCGAGCAGCGCACGACGGACCGCTTTCAGCTGAGCACCCGCCCGCTGGTGGAGCGGCACGGGACGGGGCGGCGGATAGCGCTGCTGTAGGACGGCAAGGGAAGGAGACGGAGGCACGAGATGGTCAAGATCAAAGGTCGAGAGTACGCCACGGTAGCCGAGCGGTTGCAGGCGGCCCACGGCGACAGCGCGCGGCCACAGGGCATCACCAGCATCGCCACGGAGCCGCTGGCGGTCGGGAGCCGGGTGCTGATCAGAGCAACGGTGACGTTCACCAACGGGTGCACGTTCTCGGGCCTGGCGGAGATTGTCGAGACGGACAGCGGCGCCCAGCAGACCAACCCGGTCGAGTGCGCCGAGACCTCGGCGGTCGGGCGCGCCCTCGCCATGGCCGGCTACTTCGGCTCGGGCGATGGCATCGCCGGCGCGGAAGAACTGGCGGCGGCCGAGCGGCGCGGTGCTTCCCCACGGTCGACGGCGACGCGGCCGGCGGCGCTCGTCTGCCAGCAGTGTGGGGCGGCCGTGCACCCGGCAGCGGCCACACGGGCGGCCGATGGCAGCGTCAGGTGTCCGCGGCACCGGGCCAACGGGGCGGCCTAGCGGCTGCCCCCCGTCTCGTGCTTCGTCGCACGACTGACGACGGCCGCAGTCACGGCCGAAACGGGAGACGGAGGGAACTATGGACACCCAACCTGTTGCGGCGCGCATCCTCCAGGTGCAGCGCCGCTTGCTCACCACCAGCGCGGCCGCGGATGCGCTGGAGACGGCACTGGCCGGCAGCGACGATCCGGATCTCGCCGCGGCGAGCCAGATCCTCGCCGCGCTGGCTGGGGCCATGACGGCACTACGGCCGCTCCTGCAGCGCGCCGACGTCAACGCCCTGGCGGCCGCCGAGATTGCCGCCGAGACCGCGGCGGCCGTTGAACACCAGCGCAGGGCCGGGCGCCGCGCCGTGGTCCCCATGGTGGCCGACGTGTGGCAGCTGATGCAGGCCGAGGGCATCAGCCAGGATGAGGCCGTGCGCCGGCTTGGTGGCGAGCCGTAAGGAGCGGTCACCATGACGACACGAGCGCAGCAGATTGAGCACATCGCCGCCATCATCGCGGAGAACCTGCTGCTGGCCCCGGCGGTCGGGGCAGCGGAAGAGACGTTCGCCTACGTCATCGTCCAGCGGGTGAACCGCGAGGGCTGGACCTTTGAGACCAGCGGCCCACCCGGCCACGTCATCCGGCACGAGGCCGTGGTCCTGACGGAAGCCGAGCTACAACGGGCCTGGCGGCGTGCCCACGAGCTGGCCTGAGCCACGGCCGGCACCGACCACCGGGCGCCGTCTCTCTCCAGAGGGGCGGCGCCCGTGCACGTCAGCCGCGACCTGCGTGGCGATCTGCAGCCGCTGCTGCAGGCTGCGCTCAGACAGCCCGACCTCGGCCGCGACCTGAGCCGTCGTCTTCGGAACGGGTGACACCGTGTCACCCGTTGCTGTGGGCGATAGGTTCTTGATGTTCGTGCCGCTCGGCGCCCGCAGCCCCAGCTCGCGCAGCACGGCGTCTCGCCAGCGCGCCCACGTGGGCGGCGACCTTGGGTGCTGCGGCCGCACCCGGACCGGTCCCCAGCCACCAATGGCACCGCGGCCAGCCTGGGATACCACTCCGCCCCCGCGGCGCCCCGTTGGCCATCCTGACGCAGAAACTGAACAGCTGTCGGTGTCATGCCTGCCGATACTGATGCTGGCCGGGGTCCGCCCGCACGGCAACGGTGAACCGCAGGTACTCCTTCTCCGGGAGGGCCGCCAACCGCTGCCACCGCGAGGCGCGCAGCCGTGCCTGGATCGGCTTCTCCGCTACCCCCAGCTCGACCAGTGTGGGGGTCGCCGGGGGGATAAGCATGTCATCGTGACACGCTTTTGCTGGCCGGCCTGTGGCGGCACTCGCCCGCTCCCCCGCGGCCTGCAGCGCCGCCAGGACGGCGCCCGCCTTGCGCGCGGCGTCGCAGCAGCGATGTGCCGGCCGGTGACTCGGTTTTCGCACCGTGACGGCAGCAGGGGCATTCACTTCGACAGCTGGTCTTGCCCCCTGCTGAGGTACCGTTGTCGCGCTGGCTCGTGCCAGGGTAGGGACGAAGCGCACTGGATCGGGTGTTCCAACGGCTGCCGGCGCCGGGGATGCGGCCGGGGAACGTCGCGATGCCGTACCGCTCGTCACAGTCTCCGAACTGCCACAGGTTGAACAGCTGCAGCGAGTCGGGGGGCGGAAGTTCTGGCAGATTCGCCCTGACTTCCGCCAGGATGCTGCGTACCTGGCGGTCGGTGAGTCCCACGGCCGCGGCGATCTGCTCCTGCGTCTGGCAGGCCAGCCACAGGTCCAGGATCCGTTGGTCGCGCGCTTCGTCCTGCTGTTGGCGCAGCTCCCGCGTCCAGTTACGGGTCGCCCGGTCGGTCACCGTCAGCGTCGCCGTGCCGGCGGCGTGGGCCCGGCGAGCTGCCAGCAGCGCCGGCAGATCCGCAGCTCACGCGGCCCCGGGTCGACGTCCAGGGGGGTGGGGGGTTCCCCTAGCAGCGGCCCGCCGCAGCGGCCCAGCCGGTGCCGCCCGGCCGG
>ERZ1292632.630-Hain-H43-01um-R2-630-length-39115-cov-14_pt2 | contig 12331 bp, 14 predicted proteins | sample MGYA00564407_ERZ1292632 | MGnify/ENA primary metagenome ERZ1292632 (study PRJEB36523, sample SAMEA6512637) | groundwater metagenome | collected 2019-01-08 | study: AquaDiva: Metagenomics assemblies of 32 groundwater samples
AAGAGTTGAAATCATGGCTGTGCTTCAGCCTGACAGTCAGGCCGGACATGCAGCTAATCGTTCGGCGGGACGCCAAGAATTTTGACATTTGCGATGTGGTGCTGTCGCGGTGCGAAGTCAGCTTGGCGTTTCAGCGGCTGCCAAAGCGGCTGCGCTGGCTTCTCTGGGATGTGGTGGTCAGGAAGCGTGAGGTATACGAGGTGGCCCTATCCCGGGGCATCGCCGGCGACAGCGTGAGACGGCAGGTTGACCGGGGACTGAGCATGATGGAGGGCTTTATCTATGAGAAATTGTCCGGGACTATTGACAATCAAGCGTAGCAGTGTTAGCATGATGTTAAGCTTAATATTGTGTCTATCAGCCGTCTGGTCCTTCGGCGGAAGGACTTGGCGGCTTTTTCATTTCCGGGAGGTCCTGATGGACTGTCGTCACGACTACTACATCGTCTCTGGTCCCGGCGCCGAGGATGTAGACTACATCTGCCGCCAGTGTGGATTCGCTGCATCCGGCCTGCGTTACGTGTGGACCGAGCGGCTTCGGTGGCTGCTCTGGCTGTTCGAGCACAAGAGGATGGGCGGTCGAGACGATGGGTTGGAGCGGGAGCCGTTGGAGGCGAGGAAAAGGACACGATGAGGCCATACGTCATCTGGATTTACCCCTACCGCAATTCCTCAGCGGGTATCCGTGTAATGCATCGCCTCTGTCACGAGCTACGTCAACGCGGGCAAGAGGCATACGTCTATCCCGGGTGGCCTAACCCGGACTGGAACGAGGCATGGTTGGCCGATCCTCGCGAGGTGCTCGCTCGTGACGCCATCGCCGTCTATCCCGAGGTAGTCTCTGGCAACCTGCTAGGAGCTAGCCGGGTGGCACGTTACATCCTCAATGTCCCCGGTCTGCTCGGCGGCGACAAACAGTATGATCCGGCAGAAATGCTGTTTTGTTACAGCCCCTGTCTGCGGGAGTACGTACCAAGCGACGATCGCATCCTCAATCTGCCAGTCATCGAGCCGGAGCTATTCAATGCAGTGGGCGCTTTCTGGCAGGAGCGGCGAGGTGTAGTCAACTATCAGGGCAAGGGCCGAGCCTATGCCATGCCGGGCGATACGACAACCATTACCTGGCAGTGGCCGGAAACCCGGCGAGAGGTGGCCGAGTTACTGCGGCGGGCGGAGTGGTTTGTCACCTCGGACACTATGACGGCGCTCACCACGGAAGCCCGTCTGTGTGGCTGCCCGACAGTGCTTCTGCCGGACGGACATGTTACCCGCGAGCAGTGGCAGGAGTGGGGCGGCCCACTGGACGGCCTAGCGTGGGGCAATACGGCGATGGAACTGGAGCGGGCGAGGGAGACGGTGGGCCTATTTCCGGCGTGGTATTACGAGCAGGTGGCAGCATTTCCGGCGCAGATGGAACGGTTTATCGAGGTGACGCAAGGGGAGGCGAGATTGTGAAGAGAGGCGCGACGACTTGGACATCCAATCATACCACCCTTGCATTTTCAGAGGCTCTACGTGGCTCTCAAGAGGAGCATTATTGTCAAGTAGACGGCAATTACTGTGCTGTTTGCTACCAATTAGGCAACCATCAGCACAAAACGGGCACAAACAAGCGGGAAAGCGTAGAAAATACCAGTCCTTCCAGCAATGGTAGGCCCGAAAACAGCGTTTTGGGCCATCCTGTCGATAATAGTGCAACAAAACAGGCACAAAACACCCTCTACAAAGCCCGTACAGGGCCTGGCCAATGCGGTTTTTCGGCGTTCCTGCTGACAGGCGAGACGTAAGGGACTTGACAAGTAGTCTGCTTACGTGGTATAATAGCCTCACTGAATAAGTGAGGAGGAAGACACAATGAGCACATCGGTGATTTACGAGCCGAAGGGGCGAGCAAGGGAATATGCAGCACTGGCGGCCAACCTGTATTCTGGCTGCCAGCATGGTGATTCATGAGAGTCCTTTATCAACCCCAAGGACGTGCCGGAGAATATGGCGAATTGGCCGTCAATCTATACACTGGTCACTGTCCGCACAAATGCCTCTATTGTTACGTAGCCGGAGCCCTTCGGACGACTAGAGAGAATTGGCTAAAACGAGAGTGCAAACCCCGTCCCGATTTGCTGTCCAATCTCAAAAAAGACTTAGCATCATTGGCCTTAGCGCAAGGCGACCTATGGGCAGACAATCAGGCGGATAAACCTCAGGTTTTTATGTGCTTCACCTGCGATCCGTATCCGGTGGGAATTGATACGATGTTAACTCGGCAGGTAATAGAGGGCATACACTCATATGGTTTTGGGGTTAGGATGCTCACTAAGGGCGGGATGAGAGCAGCGAGGGATTTTGACCTACTCGGACCCGTGGATGCTTTTGCTTCGACCCTAACGTTTGTTAACGACTACGATTCGCTGGCGTGGGAGCCCGGCGCTGCTCTGCCAGATGACAGGATGCAAGCTATCAAAATGGCGCATGCCAAAGGTATTGAGACATGGGCCAGTTTGGAGCCAGTGATTGATCCAGAGCAATCACTAGAGATAATCCGGCAGACCCATGAATATGTGTCACTCTATAAAATTGGGACATGGAATCATGACGCTCGAGCGAAGGCGATAAACTGGGCCGACTTCGGGCGACGGGCGATAGACCTACTGGAAAGCCTCGGCAAGGCTCGCTACATAAAGCAGGATCTGAGAGAGAAAATACCCGATTATGGCCAAGCAACAACAGCACGTTGACTTATACCGCAAAGTCGCAATCAGAAAGGCCCTGCTGACAAAAGCGCAAGCAGGGCCAGCCTATATCCCCTTCATCGGGGATGGCGATCTGGCCGATGCCCTCTATCGAGACCGGACCATTTACGGCGCTGACCTTGATATTGAGCGAGTGAAGACGGCCCAAGGGCGAGGCTTCACCGGCGAGATAAGGCAAGCAGACTGCGACAATTATCCCTTCGCCGATGTGCAGGAAACCTTCGCCGTGGCAGACCTGGATAGCTTTGCTTTCCCCTATGCGGCGTTTCGGACGTTCTGGACGAAGGCGGAGAAGACAGACCCGTTTGTCTGCTTCTTCACTGATGGCCAGCGACTAGGCATTAAGCGTTCTGGCAACTTCATTGACCCGGACGGTGCTCACCGCAACCTAGGAACATGGGCGGAACGGCGACCCATTTTCAACTTCTACTGGAAACAAGTCATTGAACCGTGGTTTACGGAGTACATCAAGCCCTGGCACGTACAGGCTACCCAATTCTATCTCCGCGGACAGAGCGGTATGCTCTATTGGGGCGCCGTGGTCGGTCGAGAAGCAGGCGCGGTTGAAGTCGACGAGGAACCAACCAAGCATACGTTTAAGAAATTTAACCAGAAGCGGCGGGAAGTCTACCTTCAGGCCCTCCGGGGTGGCATGCGGCGCACAGCGGCAGCAGAGGCCGCGGGGGTATCCTTTCCCACGGTTTGGGCGGCCATGAAGGAAGATGCCGCCTTCGCCGATGCCGTTGACGTTGCCGAAGTGGAAGCCTGTGACCCGATTGAGAATGCCCTTCGCGAGGCAGCCCAATCCGGCAACGTGCCTGCTATCCAGACATGGCTTTATGGCCGGAGCAAGGGCCGGTGGAAGCCGCCGAACGTCAAGACAGAAGTAAGCGGGCCGGACGGCGGCCCTATCGAACATGAGGTAAAACTCGACCTGAGCAGTTTGTCAGATGAGGAGCTGGAGTCTCTTGAGTGTATCGCCCGGAAACTTACTCCACCTACCCAGCATTGAGGCAGAGCGGGCAAGGCGGCGGCAGGGCATTGACCCCCTCGTCGACCCCGAACGCTGGTTTGCTGACTGCCTTGACTGCAAAATCTATCCCAAGCAGGCGGCGATGATATTGGCAGTCAGAGACCATGAGCAAGTTAGCACGGTTGGTTGTAACAGTAGTGGCAAAGACTGGACGGCTGCTAGAATTGCCCTATGGTGGATGGCTTCTCACAAGCCGGCCAAGGTCATTATCACGGGACCCTCATACCGCCAGGTCAAGGAGGTTGTCTGGCAGGAGTTGCGCTCAGCCTATCTCGATGCCAAGGTCGAGCTGGGCGGCCAACTGTATGAGACACCCCTCCTCCGGTGGGACGAAGAGAGTTTCGTTTACGGTTTCTCCACCGACAAACCCTACAAGTTGCAGGGTTTCCACTCACCGGCTTTGTTCATAATTGTCACTGAGGCTCACGGCATGGCCCAGAACCACATTGATGCCCTCTGGCGCCTGAACCCGAACAAAATGCTAATGACAGGCAACCCGATAAGCGAGTCGGGCGAGTTCTACGAGTCCCACCACGGCAAGGCCCACCTCTGGCAGACTATCAACATTGATGCTTGGGACACACCAAACGTCATTGAGGGGCGGCAGGTGATACCCGGACTGGTGACGCTAGAGGACATCGAACGGGGGAAGCGCAACTGGGGCGAGGATAGCCCGCTGTTCAAGATGACGTACAAAAACGAGTGGGTCGAGGGCATGGGTCGGCTGGTGGTGGTTCCCCTTTCCTGGGCGCAGGCGGCAGAACGGGCGCATTACGAGCCAGGCCAGATTGAGGTTATCGGCGTAGACGTGGCCAGAGGCGGGCAGGACAATAGCGTCATCTACTCCCGCCGGGGCCGGGTGGCTCGGCTACTCTACCGGGTCAACGGCCACAACACGATGGAGATCGCCGGCTACGTCAAAGGCTACCACGACAAGCACAAGCAGGCTCACGTGGTGGTGGACGGCGTTGGCGTGGGTGGTGGCGTGGTAGACCGGCTGCGGGAGCTCGGTATCGGCATTATCGACTTTCAGGGTGGCTCGTCGGCAGAGGACAGCAGCCACTTTGTCAACCGGACTGCTGAAGTCTGGTGGCGGATGCGGAAGGCATATGAAGCCGGGTTGGATGTCGAGGAAGACAGTCTGCTCAGGGGCGAGGTCAGCAGCCGTCGATACGAGATACAGAGCGACAAGCGCATCAAACTGGAGAGCAAGGACGATATGAAGGCGGAGGGCAGGCACTCGCCAGATAGCGCAGATGCTTTGAGTATGAGCTACTGCCTTGATTGGCAGGTAGACGGCAACCGTCTTAGCGCAGGCAGCGATGTTAACCTAGATGAGTTAGACCCCGGCCTTGAAGAGGACTACGCCAAGAAGCAGCAGCACATGACGCTAGACCTCGGGCGAGGCTCGGACATGGCGCCATACCGGGCCAGCCGCTGGGGGAAGATTCGCAGTAGGCGCTAGGGGGCTTGCCAACATCAGGCAAACGTGCTACACTAGGCGGGATAGAGTGAGAGTGAGACGCTGATAGTCCTTCGAGAGAGGACAGGCGTCTTTTTTGCTATGAGGCGGGGGACAGATGGCTAAGACAACAACCAAACCCAATAGGGCACCTGCTAGGCTAACCGCCGAGGTCGGGACCAGTGGACTACAACACAGCGGCGGGCAAATCCTAGCCGAATTCGACCCCGATCTCCGTGGCCTCCGTGGCATAAAAATCTATGAGGAAATGAGATGCAGTGACCCGACCATCGCCGTGGGATTGCGGGCTATCGGGTGGACCCTTGGGCAGGTGCAATGGCGGGTGGAGGCTGGAGGCGAGACACCCGCAGACGAGGAAGCCTGCTGTTTTTTGGAGTCCTGCATGGCCGATATGAGCCACACATGGAGCCGGGTCATTCGAGACGCCCTCACCTGCATGCCATTCGGCTTTAGCTGGTTAGAGGGAGTCTACAAGCAGCGGGCTGGCACCGAGGCGGACCCTCCCAGCCGGTATGATGACGGGCGCATCGGCTGGCGGAAGTGGACCCTCATAGGCCACGAGTCCCTGAGCCGCTGGGAGATCGAGGATGATGGCGGCATTCGTGGCCTGTGGCAGGCAGGATGGTTGCGGGGACCAGCGGGCGGGATGGACGTATTGGTGCCTATCGAAAAGAGCGTTCTGTTTCGGCTGGATGACGAACGGAATAACCCGGAAGGCGTTAGCTTGCTTAGGGCAGTCTACTTGCCGTGGTGGAAGAAGAAGAACATCGAGGAGATCGAGGCCATTGGCATTGAGCGAGACCTGACTGGCGTCCTGATAATTCACATGCCAGTGGGTGCTACTTCCATTGACCAGCAGAAGGCACGGGACCTAGTCGAGCAGTTCAAGGCCGACGATATGAGCGGCTTCACGGCGCCGAGGCATGGGGCAGGCGAGGAAAATACCTGGAGCTTCGAGATCATCAACTCGCCCGGCAGCAAGACGATTGACCCCGGCAAGGTAGTCGAACGCTATCAGTTGGAGATCGCCCGCTCGTTTCTCGCCCAGTTTCTGATGCTGGGGCAGGGTGATACTGGGAGCCGAGCAGTAGGAACCGTGCAGCGGGACATGTTTGAAATGGCACTAGGTGCCATCCTCATGAACCTCGAAGAGACCATCAACCGGTTCATGGTGCCACCACTGTTCCGGCTGAACGATTTCGGCCAGTTGACCGCACTTCCCCAGGTAAAAGCGGGGAGGGTGAGCAAGACGGACATGGACAAATTTGCGACGGCGCTGAAAAACCTGACTGATGCCGGGCATCTGACGCCGAGCCGGGATACGGAGCAATTCCTACGGAACGAGTTACAGCTTCCCGAACTGCCGGAGGAAGAACTGGCAGCGCCACAGGGCAAACAGAAAGAGGAGACAGGGCAGGGAGATAAGCAGGCGAAAGAGTTTGGCGAAAGTGATGACGATGTAAAACTCCCTGATCCCGACGACGATGCCGGCTGGGAGCAGTGGGAAAAGGAGTTTCAGCGCATCATCGAAAAGCCAGGGAGACGCACGGCATCGGAGTTGTTGCGGTTTGCCCGCTCGTATGACTATGCCAAAAAGGTGGACGAGATACGGTCTTCGCTCGAGGACCGTCTAGGTCAGTTGGCGGCTGACCTGCGGGAAGGGCGGATCGACCATAGCAAATGGAGCCTAGAGAGCAAACGGGCGATAATCGGGCATCAGGGGGCGGCTTATGAGTTGGGGGTCGCTCAGGCGACGGGAGTAGCGCCCAGCAAGGTGAAACTCACTGCAGATCAGCGGCGTCAAGTGATCGCCGGCGATGAGGAACAGAGCAAATATTGGGCGCAGTTTGCCGGTGAGGTCAAGGCCAAGATGACCGCCGGCGAGGAATTGACCACGGCTGTAGATGCGAGGGCGAAACAGTACGCCGGATCAGTTAGGTCGGCGGTGAATAAGGCGATGATTGACCAGGAAGGCAGTAGGAAACTCCGTTGGGTGCGGCACAAATCCGACTCCTGTGAAACCTGCCTAAACATGGACGGCAGGGTTAAGACGGCGAAGGAGTGGGAGCAAGGGGGCATCTGGCCAGCCAGGCAAACAAAGTGCGATGGAAATTGCGGCTGCTCACTTGCTTCCGTCTAGACTCTTGACAAGCATGCGGCTACGGGGTAACATGTAGCCAGACGAATAGTTGCTCTTTACAGGGCCTTGGCGGTCCCTCTCTAGAGGGACTATACCAGTGCTCTTTTTCCTGTGGGGGCTAGGATGGACAGCTTCACCCGATTTCTCGCCAAATTGCGAGAGCTAATCAAGGGCAAAATCAAGGATGCTGACCTGACGGCGGCCGAGTTTGATGAGGCGGTCAAGTCAGCCCGTGGGCACGTCGGCGGGACTATCCGTTGGGAGAATGCCAGGCAAGGGGAGGGTAGCCAGATGAATGCATGGAAACTGCTTAGCGAGTTGGCCCTAGCCGAGGACAAGAAGACGGCGAGGATCCAGATTTTCCCCAAGGTGCAAACCTATAGCCACCCCCGCTACGGGGAGCTAGACATCAATCCTGAATTCCTCAAGACTGTCAAGGCCAACTTCGATAGCCGCATCTACCAGCAGGACCTTCCCTTGACCATCGATCTCGAGCACGAGTCCAAGCTCTCCGGGGCGGCGGGTTGGATCAAGGACGTGCAGATCGACGGCGACAAGGGGATGTTTGCGACGATAGAGTTCAACGATAGGGGCCAGTCCCTCGTGGCTGATGGCGGCTATAAGTACTTCTCGCCTGAATTCTACGATGTCTGGACGGACCCGGCTAGCAGCAAGGAGTACAAGAACGTCCTGATAGGCGGAGCCTTGACTAATCGGCCTTTTTTCAAGGGGATGGCTCCCGTGGCAATGATGCGAGAGGGCAGTCTGTTGTTCGTCGAAGCGGCCGAGGGAGGGGATATGAACGGTATGAGCGACATCATGGCTGGCATGAAGGCGATGATGGCCAAAATGCAGGCTATGATGGATATGATGGGTAAAGGCGAACATCCCGACGATGAGGCAATGGCCGAGATGCAGGGCATGATGACCAAGATGCAGAAGGGCATGCCCAAGGGCGACCACACGATGGCGGAGAAAACAGAGGATGGCAACGCCTATGACAAGAGCGACTACCTCTATGCTCCATCAGCGCAGCCTAGTGATTGGAAATTGCGGGTTGCCGAGTACATAGACGGCAAGAAGGCAGTCACCAAGGCCCAGTTGGGCAGGGCAGCGGCAGCTCTCGGCAAGGGATTCCGGGGAAACAAAGTGCAGCTTCCCGAGGGAATGCACGCCCAAATGGTGGCGAAGCTGAAGGGCATGTATGCCAAGATGGGAGTCAAGCCAGAGGACATGCCGGCGATGATGGCCAGCTTGACCGAGGCTGGCTATAGCGAGGGGGAGGCCAGCGCCTACCTCGTGGAATTAGGGCTGGCGGACAAATCTAACGGAGGTGACACAATGGGCATGACCGAAGAGGAAGCCCGCCAGTTTAAGGAGATGCTCGAATCTCAGAAGAGCCTCACCGAGAGACTGGTAGCCGCCGAGAATGCGGCAAAAGTGGAGGCCGAGGCACGCAAGGCCGCCGAGACCCAGGCCAAAGAGGCCAGAGAGAGTGTGCAGGCACTAGAGCGGGCAGCCACCCGCAAGACCCTGACAGAGCACGTCCGAGCCAACCGTCTGGCCTATCAGGGTGAGGTGGAGGAGGCCGTCGAACGGCTGGAGAAGCTCAGCGCCAAGCTGGGCGAGGACTTCCCGGCTTATCTGGCCGACAAGGAGCGGGTACACGCCCAGCTCAAAGAGTCTGTCCTGTTCAGTCAGGTTGGCTCTGGCCGGCAGGCCACTGGCACGGGGCCGGAGGCCGAGTTTGAGGCGGCTATTCGCAAAGTCCTGAGCGAGGACCCCAAACTTACGAGGAGCGAGGCGACCGTACGGATCGCCAGCGAGAACGCCGACCTCTACCGGCGGTACGATCAGGCGTTCAAGCAGACTATCAGACGGGGAGGTGAATAGACATGGCTTACGGCGGACCGGACCTCAATGATTACAGCCTGCCGGCGGCGGCAGACCTATCGACTCACCAGTATAAATTCATGACGATCGATGCCAACGGACGCGGCACCATCGCCACATCAGGGACTGACGTGCTAATCGGCATTCTTCAGAACAAGCCGAGCGCGCAGGATGCACCGGCCCGAATCAGGCCGATGGGCAATATCAGCAAATTGGTAGCAGGGGAGGCCCTAGCCGAGGGCGCGCTGATTACCAGCAATGCCCAGGGCTTTGGCACGGCAACGGTTACCGATACGCTGATGGTTGGTGCTGTCTGTCTGGCGGCAGTCGGCGGCTCGGCGGACGTTGCCGATGTTTTGGTAGTGCTATACCAGCATGCGTAGGCATGCATAGGGCCAGAGGCTTTTCCGCTTCGGCGGTTGTCCTTCTGAGGAAGGATCGTCCCACCTCCGGCAAATCAATCAGAAACCATTCTTGTATGGAGGTGTGACAAATGTCTTCTCCTGACATCGGAGACGTACACGTGAATACCCTGCTGACCAATGTCAGCATTGGCTACAAACCGGCAGGCTTCTTCGCCGCTCAGATGTTTCCCGTGGTGCCGGTCGACAAACAAACCGACATCTACCCGGTCTATAACCGGTCTCACTGGGCGCGGGACCTTGGTGCTCCCGGTGCGGCCCCAACCGGCTCCGCGCAGGCTGTACGGCGGGCGCCGGGAACCCGAGCGAGGACGGTAGGCTATGCGATCGACAATACCAATACCTACCGCTGCGTCAACTACGCGCTGGGGATGGAGATTCCCGATGAGCTGCGGCAGAACGCCGATTCGGTGTTCAATCTGGACCGGGACGCAACTACGCTCTTGCAGTCCCTTATCCAACTCCGGTTCGATAGAGAAGCAGCCGCCGACATGATCGTGAGTGGCGGCTGGGACTCTCTGACCGTCAGCAACAAATGGAACGACTATGCTGCCTCCACCCCGCTGGAAGACATCCGGGCGGGAAAGCAGGGCATTCGACGGGGCACGCTGGGAATGGCGAGCGGCGGCGGCGTAAAGCTGCTAGTCGGCGCCTTGGTAGATCAGCGGCTCAAAGACCATCCCGACATCCTGGCGAGGTTCCAGTATGGCGCCTCCGCCGCGCAGCCGGCCAAAATCACGAACCAACTCATCGCTCAGTTGTTTGAGATAGATGAATACAATGTGGCCGAAAGCGTCTATACCGATAGCGAGGAAGGGACAGCCGAAGCCTCGGCCAGCTACACGGATGTAGTAGCCGACGATGTGCTGCTCTACTGGACGCCACCGAGCGCTCAGCAGATGGCGCCGAGCGCGGGCTATCTGTTCAATTGGAAGTCCATGGCCGGCGGAAACGGCCTGTTCTTCGCCCGCAAGGGACGCGAGGAACGGGAGCGATACGATTGGGTCGAAGTACATGCGTATCTTGACTGGATCGTCACGAACGTCAATGCCGGACGACTAAGCGTGGATGCCGTAGACTAGACTGCTAGGCTGCTACACTAGAGAGGGAGAGAGATGGCAAAGCGAGAGCAGTATTGGGTGAGCAAAAAGGACATGACCCTGGCGGGCGTCAAGGTCAGCAAGGGCCAACTGGTAAGGCCGAATGGCGGAGTAAACGATCACGTTATCTATGGTGACAATACCCGCTGGACCTATCGCTATGACGGGACAGACCCGCTGACCTGTGGCACGGACGGCTGTACCGCCATGTTCGACAACCTCGGCACGCTGGAACGCCACCGTCAACTGGTGCATGCGCCGGAGAGAGACGAGCGGCAGCGGGCGCAGGCAGCGGTAGTGAGAGCGGCGGCAATGGCCGAGGAACGAGGGGACACCATTGGCGGCCATGAGATCGTGGCCGAGAAACGCGGACCCGGGGGCGCTGTGCCTTACATCGCCCCCCTTGGAACATAGTTGATTCTCTGGGAAAGGAGGCAGACAAGCGATGGGCTTCTTCAAAATCAAGCGCGGTCTTGCTGTAGCCGGCGGAACCGTCCAGATAGGTGCTGATACAGGCATCTATCGGAGCGCCGCCAATGTCCTGACGACCGATGATGGCCTGACAGTGGCCGGGACGCTGACGCCGCAGGGTGCAGTTACCCAGACCGGCGGAGCCGTCAGTCTCGGCGGGACGACCACCGTAACCAACCGGCTGGTAGTCCCCTATGGCACGGCCAGCCCGACCATCGCCACCAATGGACAGGTGCACATCTACCACAAGTCGAATGTCGCGTATCTGGCTATCCGTAGCGGTGGCACACCGATGTACCTGGCGTTTCCTACGAGCAGTGACGGGACGCCGACAATAACAATCGGGGGGACACCATAGCTAGTTAGCGAGCGGTAGCATAACAGAATAGTGAATACCCTCCTGAGAGAGAGAGAAGAAAGCGAGGGAATCATGCGAAACAATAGAATCGTGGCCATAGTGCCTACTGTGGAGAGGCTCGACCTGGTGCGTCAGCTTCTCCACAGTTATTTAGAGACATGGCGGCAACACGTCGAAGCCGCAGTTTCTGCCTTACCCCCCGGCGAGCCTGGGGGAGTGATAGCCGACCCACCGCCTATCGTGTTCGTGGTATCCGGCAATGACGATGCTACCGCAGGCTGGCTCCAGAACCAGCGAGAGCAGGGAGTCAATATCGGTATCGTCCGCTTCCCCGAGATCCTGCACTATGCCAAGGCCGTCAACCTCGGCGCCAAACAGGTGACGGATGTCGACTGGCTCCTGCTGCTCAACAACGACCTCATTCTCCAACCCGGCTTCTGGGATGGACTGGATGAGATGATCGACCTCCACTATGACATCATCGGCGCCAAACTTCTCTACCCCAACGGCACCCTGCAACACTTTGGCAAATGGTATACCCTCGATTTTCGCCCCTTTCATGTCCTGCGCTACCAGCCGGCAGACCATCCGATGGCCCAAGTCCCGCGCCCTTTTCCCGATGTGACTTTTGCCTGCACTGCGATCCGTAAAGTGATTTGGGATGATCTCGGCGGCCTTGACG